>Ga0209542_10008279_pt1 | contig 19472 bp, 19 predicted proteins | sample RifCSPhighO2_01_FD_184028 | JGI IMG/M metagenome (GOLD analysis project Ga0209542, IMG submission 184028) | Soil microbial communities from Rifle, Colorado - Rifle CSP2_plank highO2_0.1 (SPAdes) (version 2) | ecosystem: Environmental > Terrestrial > Deep subsurface > Rock core/Sediment ...
GGTAATGCATTTGTTGATGCTAGCGAACAATGTGATGAAAGTGCAGGGATAGCACCATCAAATGGATGCCTAACAGACGGAATTTGTGCCTCTGACTGTCAAACCTGTTATTACGAAAGCGCAGATATAATTACTTTAGTATCTAGAGGTAATTGCATTGATGATAATGATGGAGATAGATATGGACAATATGAAGAGACTACTAGAACTGTCAGAAAAAGTGATGGTACACAAGTAGGAATTAAAACTGTTACTAAAGAATGTTATATTACTGAAGAAGTAGATGTTCCTTTCTTTGACCTCTGGAATTTAGTAGTAGTAATTTTCCTAATTGTAATATTTTATGCAATTAAAAGGTCAAAAAAATCCAATAATTAATTTGTGCTAAATTTTAAGTTGAGGAAATATCAATTTTATGAAAATAAGAATAGCTAATGAAGGTGATGCCCTTGAACTCATTAAACTACTCCAGTTGGCAGACAATAGGACTTTAGAAGTAGCTTCTTAAAAGGTCAAAAAAATCATCAAGTCTGATAAGGAGTTTTTCTTAATTGCTGTAAAAAACAATAAAATTGCCGGATATTTGCTTTTTGCGATAGTAGAAGAAGATGAGAATGCTTCTAGATTTTTGGATACAACAAAATTCTCCTGTATCTGTTGGATAGCAGTACATCCCGATTTTAGAAATAATAATATTGGAACAAAACTTTTGCTAGAATCTGAAAAATACGCTAAAAAATATAGGAAAATTGGCGTTTGGTTAGATTGTAGAGAAAAGGTTGTTAAGTTTTACGAAAATAATGGATTTAGTGTTGTAGGAAAATACGATAAAGAAACTTCATCTGGCCAACTAAAACCATGTTATCTGATGATTAAGAAGGTTAATTAATCTATAAAAAAATTATGCCCTAGAAACTAGGCTTAAATTTATAAATTATCGTATTTATGTAATTTAAACTTCTTAAATGATAAGTTACTTAGAGAAAGCTTATTCAAGCCAGGATATTGAAAAAATATTAAATCCTCTTGTCAAGGAGTGGTTTTTTAGTAAATTTACCGAGTTTTCACAGCCTCAATTATACGGTGTTATGGAAATCCACAAAGGAAATAATATTCTTATAACTGCGCCGACAGGAGGAACAAAGACTCTTACTTCAACACTTTCGATCATAAATGAATTAGTAACTCTTGCTGAAAATAATTTACTTGAAGACAGGGTATACTGTATTTATGTTAACCCCTTAAAGTCCTTATCTTATGATCTTGAAGTAAACTTAAAGAATCCTATTGAAGAAATTCAGACCATAGCCAATAAGTATGGTAAGGATATTGATATTCGTATAGGGGTTAGAACTGGTGATACCAGTCAGAGTGAAAAGTCTAAAATGCTCAGAAATCCACCTCATATTTTGATTACAACTCCTGAGTCTCTTGCGGTCTTACTTACTGCAGTGAAGTTTAGGAACCATTTTAGTAATGTCAATTATTGTATTGTTGATGAAATACATAGTCTGGCTGAGAATAAGAGGGGAGTACACCTTTCATTATCTTTGGAAAAACTTCAATATTCTGTAGTAAATCCTATTGTACGCATTGGACTAAGTGCCACAATTGCCCCACTTGATGAAATTGCTAAATTCTTAGTTGGAACAAATAGAGATTGCAAAATAGCTGATGTTAGATTTGATAAAAATTATGATATTAAAGTTTTGTCCCCTGCAGATGATTTAATTAATACAAGATTTGAGGACTTAAATCATAAGCTATATAGTTTAATTGATAGCCTTATACAAGCTCATAGGACTACTTTAATTTTTACAAATACAAGAAGTGCCACTGAACGAGTAATTCATCATTTAAAGGAAAAATTTCCAAAAAATTATACTGACAATATTGGTGCACATCATGGAAGTTTATCTAAGACATTGAGACATTCTATTGAGGATAGAATGAGGGCCGGAGAATTGAAAGTATGTGTGTCAAGTACATCCCTTGAATTAGGTTTGGATATAGGTTATATAGATTTAGTTATTTGCTTAGGCTCTCCAAAATCTATTGCTCGATTAAGTCAAAGAGCCGGAAGATCCGGACATAAATTACATGATACAGTTAAGGCAAGGGTAATTGTGTTAGATAGAGATGATTTAGTTGAGTCATCCGTAATGTTGAAACAAACAATTGAAAGAAAAATTGATAGAATTAGTATCCCTAAAAACTGTTTAGATGTTTTGGCACAACAAATATTTGGTTTTGTTATAAGTAATAAAATTCATATAAATGATTTGTTTAACTTGGTTAAAAATAGTTATTCTTATGCAGACTTAACGTTTAGTGATTTTATGAGTATAATAGACTACCTTAGAGGGAGATTTGCCACTTTAGAAGATAGGAATATTTATGCCAAAATATGGTATGATGAAGAAAATGGTATGATTGGTAGAAAGGGTAAGTTAAGTAGAGTTATATATATGACTAATATAGGCACTATACCAGAAGAATCTATGATCTCGGTAAAGGTGGGCGATCAAGTTGTTGGAGTAATAGATGAATCCTTTCTTGAAAGATTAAAAAGAGGCGATGTTTTTGTTCTTGGTGGAGAGAGATATGAATTTAAATTTGCTCGAGGGCAGACTGCCCAAGTAAACGCAAGTGTATATAGGCCCCCAACAATACCTAGCTGGTTTTCAGAAATGCTGCCATTAAGTTTTGATCTAGCAATGGATATTCAAAAATTTAGATATTTTTTAAATGAATTATTAAAAGCAAAAACTGAGAAGGATAAAATATTACATTTTATTGATGGATATTTATACTTAGATGGGAATAGTGCAAATGCTATATATGAATATTTTAGAGAACAATATCTATTCACAAAGGAGATACCTAATCAGAAGAAAATAGTAATAGAATATTATAAAGATAGAGATAAAAAATATGTAATATTTCATGCTCTCTATGGAAGAAGAGTCAATGATGTATTGTCTCGAGTATTGGCATATATAGTTTCAAGGCTAAACCATAGGGATGTTGAAGTGGGTATAAATGACAATGGTTTTTATTTAAGTTCTGAAAATGATATGCAAGCATTGAGAGCTTTAAAAATGATAAAATCTGGAGATTTAGAACAAATTGCAAGATTTAGTATTGATAAATCGGAAATATTAAGAAGGAGATTTAGACATTGTGCTTCCAGAGCTTTAATGATATTAAGATTATATAAAGGAAAGAAAAAACATGTTGGTAGACAACAAGTAAGTTCAATGATTTTATTGAATGCTGTTAAAATAATAGATGATGAATTTCCAATATTAAGAGAAGCAAGAAGGGAAGTGTTGCAAGATTTAATGGACATTAATAATGCTAAAGTTGTTATTAATGATTTGGAAAGAGGAAAAATTGAAATAAAAGAAATTAATTCTAAGAGTCCCAGCCCGTTTGCATTTAATATTATTAGTCAGAGCTATACCGATGTACTAAAAATGGAAGATAAAATTGAATTCTTAAGAAGGATGCATAACAAAGTTCTAGAAAGTATTAAAGACGGAAATAATTAATCTATTTTGTTTCTCAAAAGTGCAATAGGTTTTCTACCACCAAATCCTGAATTTACTTCATGCCAAAACTTGATATCTTTTTCACCACACTTCCAACATAGGAGAATTTCTCTACTATTAAATATAGAGTAGAAATCAACAATCCCTTCATTGAGGTCTTTAATGATTGCACCCATCTTAAATAATTCTTCAATTTCTTTGTAGAGTAGAAAATTTAGTTTGTGATAACTTTTGTTTATTTTAAGTTCGTTGAGGACTTGTAGATATTCATTATTGGTTTCAAATTCTATAGACTCTATTAAATTAATTGCTCTATTTAGGTCTTTTAATCTAAGTATTGCTTTCTCAAGTTTTGGAATTAAAGTTTCTGCTTCGTAAAGATTTAAGTAAAATTTTGTCATTGGAATCAAAAGGGTTAAATATTTATAAATGTTGTGAAATATTAAGTAAATTAAAATATGAAATGCCATGATAAATAGAGAACTTGTTATAAATGCCTTGATGGGTTGTGTTGACCCTGAATTAGGCATAGATGTATGGACTTTAGGATTAATTTATGATTTATCTATTACAAATACGGATGTTAAAATTACAATGACATTTACATCACCTATGTGCCCTTATGGACCTGTAATGTTGGAAGATCTCAAAGAAAGATTAAGTAAAGTTGCGGGTGTTAAGAATATTGAGGTGAATGTTGTATTTGAACCTCCTTGGCAACCTTCTAAGGAAATTAGAAGTTTACTAGGCCTTTAGAGTGATTCATTAACAAAATCATAACCAAATTCTTCTAATTTTGAGGAAAGAGAAGAATCTCCTTTCTTGACAATTTTTCCATCAATCATAATATAGATTACTTCTGGATCAATATAGTTAAGAATTTTTTGATAATGAGTAATAATTAGAATTCCAATATTATAATGTTTATGAAGTTTGTTAATTGCATTACAGACTATTTTTAATGAATCAATATCTAATCCTGAATCTGTTTCATCCAACAAGGCAAATTTTGGCTTCAAGACTGCCAACTGTAAAATTTCAGTTCTTTTTTTCTCACCACCAGAAAACCCATCATTTAAATATCTAGACGCAAATTCTTGTGGGATACTTAATAATTCCATGTTCTCCTTAAGAATTTTTTGAAATTCTATTACAGATATATTTGTGTTATTTGTAGAATTATATGCAGTTCTTAAGAAATTGCTTATTGTAACTCCAGTAATCTCACTTGGATTTTGAAAAGATAAAAATATCCCTTTTTTTGCTCTTTCATTAACTTTAAGATGAGTTATTTCATCAGAATCTATAAAAATTTGACCTTTTTCAATATTGAATTTTGGGTTACCTATTATTGTATTAGCTAATGTGCTTTTTCCTGATCCATTAGGGCCCATCAAAGCAACTACTTGTCCACGCCTGACTGATAAGTTTATATCTTGTAATACTAATTTGTTAGACACTGTTACAGTAAGATTATTTACATTAAGTTCTTCCATGTTTTTATTGATTTAATGCATTTTGAATTGTCTTAATAGAAAGTAAAGCACATTTTAATCTTAGATGGCTTATTTTTATACCTAACAATTCCATTATTTGATGTTCTCCATATTGTTTTATTTCTTCTATATCTTTGCCTTTGATGTGTTCTGTTAAGATGGAAGCAGCAGCTTGACTTATAGCACAGCCATTACCTGTAAATTTTATATCTTCAATTATATTCTTATTTAATTTAATAAATACACTGATTTTGTCACCACATAATGGATTAAATTCATTCCTATAAATATCAAATTTCTCTGGCTTCCCAAAATTCCTTGGATTATGGTAGTGATCTAAAATATTTTCCACATAAATATTGGAGTCCATATTATTTGAAGACCTCCTTAACTTTAAGAAGGAATTTTGACAAATATTCTATATCTTCAAAAGTATTGTAAAGATAAAATGATGCTCTTGTTGTCCCATTAATGCATAATGACTTCATTAAAGGCATACAGCAATGATGTCCCCCCCTTACAGCTATTCCTTGGGTGTCAAGCACAGTAGATATATCGTGTGGATGAATTTTTCCAAGATTAAAAGAAATTATACCAGACTTTATATTAGGACCATATAGCTGAAGTCCAGGAATTTTTACTAATAAATCTGATGCATATTTGGAAAGCTGCATTTCATGATTATGAATATTATTTAAACCCACTTTATTTAGGTAATCAATAGCCGCACTAATTGATATAGCTCCCTCTATATTTGGAGTTCCTGCTTCAAATTTCCAAGGTATTGGCGCCCACATTGAATCCTCTTGAGTTACCTGAGAAATCATACCGCCACCAAAACTTGAAGGGTCTATTTTATCTAGAATATCTTTTTTAACATATAAAACACCAATTCCTGTGGTGGCTAACATTTTGTGACCTGAAAATGCAAGAATATCTATATTTAATTCCTTTACATTTATTTGTGTATGGGGTACACTCTGTGCACCATCTATAAGGATTAGTGAATTATTTTTATGTGCAATCTTAGCTATTTTATCTATTGGATTTATTGTACCTAGCACATTAGAAATATGGGTTACAGCTATTAATTTTGTTTTATCTGTTATAAGATTTTCTAGTTTACCAAGATCTAGATTGCCTTCTTTGGATATTTCCCAAATTATTAATTTTAATCCATACTTTTTTGATAGATATTGCCAAGGGACAAAATTAGAATGATGCTCTAAGTTTGTGGTAATAATTTCATCTCCTTTTTTTAGATAACTAGAAAATAGGGATTTTGCGACCATATTTATTGATTCTGTTGTACCATGAGTAAAAATTATTTCATTATCATTAGCACCTATGAAATTTGCTACTTTTAATCTGGACTCTTCGTATAAGGTGGTGGCTTCCTCACTTAATGTATAAATTCCTCTATGTACGTTGGAATTGTGTAACTTATAAAAATTTGATATAGAATCCAACACAGATATTGGTTTGTGAGATGTTGATGCTGAATCTAAATAGATTAATTGGTTATTCCCAATTTTTCTTTGAAATATTGGAAAATCTTCCTTTATTTTTTCAACATCCAGATATTTAGACATTAATTTCATTGTATTTAGATAATATAATAGGCTTAATAATTTTTTTTATTTGATTATTCGGAAGTATATCAATAAATTTAATGTAATAACTTTGTATTATTAACGATCTCGCCTGATCTTCTGATAAACCTCTTGACATTAAGTAAAATATTTTATCCAGATCTATGTTTGAGGTTGAAGCACTATGGTAACATTTAACATCATTATTTTTTATTTCCAGTTTTGGTATAGGGAATACTTCAGCATTTTCACCAAGAAGTAAGTTCTCTTCTCTTTGGTAACCAATTGAGTTAACTGCTGTTTCTTCAATTTTTATTAATCCTTTAAAAATTAATTTTGAATTATCTTCCATTATATTAATGGCAGACATATTACTTTTAGTAGCTTCCGCTTCTTGAACTATCGTAAAGTCCAAATCATATTTCTGACTTTTAATTGAATTGTTGAATGAAAAGATATTTGCTTCCGAATTTGGTTCTCTTAATATATTTATTATATTTATTTTAAGGACCTCTATATTTAAACCAATATTAATAACATTTACTATTGAATTCTTGTTTTGGATAATACCTATATCACAATTATGGTAGTTAAAATTTTCAAATTTGGACATATTTATCAAATTAATTTTTGAGTTCCGGTAGGCAAACAACTTGACAAACAAACTTGAATACTTGTTTGAGTTATTATTTTTATTATTAATTACTATTGTTGCTTCAGAATTTTCCTCAGAGATTATGAGGAGATTAGTAAAATTTTTTTGATTTAAATTTATAATATCAATAATTATTGGATCATGTAATATTTTTTCTTTTGGTATAAATAAGAATATACTTTGGTCCCAAACCGCTAGATGGAGTAAAATATCTTTATTTTTTTGATTTTGAAGTTCCTCAGTAAAAAATTGGTCTATGTATTTTTTAAAGGTGGTAGAGAGACTATCAAATGTATCTAGTATTACACCTTCATTTACTATAGGTAATAAAAATTTGTGTGGTTTCTCATAAGCTAGGGTTAAATCAATAGGTTTAACACTTCCAGAAATACCTTTTCCATATATATACTTTGATTCGGGTAAACTTTTGTACTTTTTCAATGCTGCCCTTCTATATTGAGTAATATCCTTATATTCATTTTTTTCTTTGGAAATTAAGTCAATAAAACTTTCACTAACTTCCAAATCAAACTTGAATAACATATCTAGAATTAACCGACTGGATTTTCCATCTCCAGTTGAATTAGTTTGTTTAATTCTAATGCATATTCTATAGGTAATTCCCTTAAAATAGGTTCTATAAAACCAGATACAACTAATTTTAAAGCTTGATCTTCTGATAAACCTCTTGACATTAAGTAAAATATTTTTTCTTCACTTATTTTACCTACTGTAGCTTCGTGTACAACTGTAGATTTATTTTCCAAAATTTTCATAAAGGGATATGTATTTGATTTTGAATCTTTATCTAAGATTAAAGCATCACAATTAACACTACATTTTGAGTTTATTGCCCCCTTATTTATCATAGCATACCCTCTATAAGTGGAAATTCCACCATTTTTACTAATACTCTTTGATCTTAATGTTGAATATGTTTGTGGGGCTGTATGGATTACTTTAGATCCTGTATCTTGATTTTGGTTTTTTCCTGCATATGCTATACCTAACATATCTGTTTTAGCACCTTTTTCTAGGAGTATTGAACAAGGATATAACATAGTTGTACATGAACCCATATTACCATTGATCCATTCCATCAACCCATTTTCATATACTAGCGCTCGCTTGGTATTAAGATTGAAGGTATTTTTACTCCAATTTTCTACGCTACTATACCTAACATGTGCATTTTTTTGAACAAAAATTTCAACACAGCCTGCATGTAGAGAATTAGATGTATATTGGGGTGCGGAACATCCTTCAATATAATGTACTTCTGATCCTTCGTCAGCAATTATTAAAGTATGCTCAAACTGTCCTCCTTGAACTGCATTCATTCTAAAATAAGCTTGGAGAGGTATTGTTACTTTAACATTTTTGGGAACATAAATGAAAGTACCTCCACTCCATACTGATGCATGTAGCATAATAAATTTATGGTCATTTATAGGGATACATTTAGTCATAAAATATTTTTTTATTAATTCTGGATGATTTTTAAGGGCAGTGTCACAATCTTCAAAAATTACCCCTTTTTCCTGCCATTCTTTTTTTATTTTATGATAAATTATTTCTGAATCATATTGGGCTCCTACACCTCCCAAATATTTTTTTTCTGCTTCTGGGATACCTAGTCTATCAAATGTTTTTTTAACATCTTCGGGAATGGATTCCCAATCTGTTGATTTCTTAATATCTGGTTTAATGTAATAAGATATATCATCTAGATTTAATTTATGTAGATTTGGGCCCCAATTAGGGATGGGTGTTTTGTTAAATAATCTGAATGCGTGTAATCTTTTTTTAAGCATCCAATCAGGTTCATTTTTATCTTGTGATATTTTAATTATTAAACCTTCTGATAAGCCCGGATTTGATTTAAATATATTCTTTTCTTTATTAGAATGATCAAATATATCTCTACTTAGTTCCAGATCTGATAGCACGGATGACATTCTAATGGAATGAGTTACCACAACCACAAGTTTTTAAGGCATTTGGATTTTTAATTTTAAATCCGCTTTCTTTGAGTGATTCTACATAATCAATAGTAGAACTCTTTAAAAAATTAAGGCTATCCTGATCTATTACAATTCTTAAATTATCGGATATAATTATAGTATCGTTATTGCTTTCTTTTTCAACAAATGAAAAGTCATAAGTGAAACCTGCACAACCCCCAGGTAATACTTGTATTTTTAAATTATAATTTTGTTTACCCTCTTGATTCATCAAGAAATTAAATTTCTTTGTAGCAGATTCAGTAATATAAATTGAATTGTTATTTGTTGTTTTGATATGGTTGTTTATTTGGAATAAAATATTGTTTATTTCCTGATTTGAGTATCCATGATTGGTAAAACCTTGTTCTAATGTCTCTTGTGAAGAAGTATTACAACCCATACAATGGATGCCAAAGTTTTGCAACAAAGGGATAATCTGCGGGTATTTTACAATAACCTCATTTATTGATGTATTTTTGTTTAAATAATTGTTATCTTGTTTCATTTTTTTATCAGATTTGTAGTAGTTTATAATATATAAAGATTATGTTTATTAAAGATAGGTTAAAATGAAGTTCTTTCCTATTATTAATAGAAAACTTTATATATGGCAATGTATTTATAAGGTAATGATTCATGAAAGACTTGGTTTAGATGATAAAGATGTTACAATTGTAGCTATGTTTATGGGAAATCCCTCAGTTTCACAAGCTGAGATAGCTCAGAAATTAAATATAAGTCAACCAAGTGTAAATTTTCGGGTTCAAAGATTAAAAAAGAAAGGATCTTTAACATTTAGTGTAGGTACTGATTTTAATAAAAGTAATTTATTTTTGGCAAGAGTGGATTTTACAGCTAGTGATGCGAATGAGGTCTTAAACAGATTAAATCAATGTTCTTTTTTTGTTAATGGGTTTATTATGTCAGGTAAACATAATGTAAGTATTTTTTTAGTTCATGAGAACCTAAGAAAAATTGAAACCATTATTAATGATCATTTGAGGTCTGATCCAACCATATCCGATATTAATGTAAATATTGTTGTGTCTTCACAAAGAGATTTTCTTCTAAAGATGGATCTAAATAAAGAATTTTCTCAAGATATTTGCAAAAATTTAAATTCTTGCAAGGTGTGCCAAGAAGTTGGAAAAATTAGATTAAGAATTTAGATATGGTTGAAATTTTGAAAGGAATTGAAATCCTAGATTTATCACTCTATTTAAAAAAATACAAGACCTTAATTATTTCTGACTTACATTTAGGTATAGAAGATTCTTTAATAGACCAAGGTATATTAATACCTAAAAATCAATTTAAAATTATAAAAAATAAAATTGATTCTTTAATACAAACAAGGATAGTAAAAACAATTGTTTTGAATGGTGATATAAAACACGAATTATCTAGAATTAATAAACAAGAGTGGGAAGATATTGATTTATTATTAAATTCTTTTAATAAATTAAAAATTGTTCTTATTTTTGGGAACCATGATATAATAATGATGAATATTTTAAAAAATAAAGGATATTATGCTAAGAAATTTATTGAGTTTGGTGATATAGTAATATTGCATGGAGATATAATACCTATAGAGGTTTATAATAAAAAAGTGATAATTATAGGGCATGAGCATCCAAGTATTATTTTGACTGAGGGAGCAAAATCAGAAAAGTTTAAATGTTTTATAAAGGGAAAATGGAAAGAAAAAACATTGATTGTAATGCCTAGTTTTAACCCTCTCACAGAAGGGACTAATGTTTTAAATTTTAAATTTTTGAGTCCATTTATTAAATCTGATATAAAGAATTTTAATGTATATATTGTTGGAGATAAAATATATAATTTTGGTAAAATTAAAAATTTAGCTTAACCAATATATTCTTGTGGTTGTTTTGGTTGTTGAACTTTTGGTAATGGTATTAATGGGGGGATATTTATATCTTGTGATATAGACAGGGCTTTAATTGTACATTTAGATACAATTACATTAAATACATCTTCTAACATATCTTGGCTAATTTTCTTTGATTTTTTCCATTGATCTAAGATTTCTTTATGTACTTTAGATTCTTCCATAGATAAAACATGTCCATTGATGTGAATTTTTGCAAATGATGGTTCGTAATCAACTAAGAATTCAAAACTAAATTTAAGGACGTCTTCTTCCTTATTTAAAGGAAGTTTTTCTAGTATAACTTCTGTTATACCTATCTTTTGTTTAATATTTATATTCCCTTCTGGCTTTTTTGTTCTTTCTGCAATAATACTATCAAAATTGAACCCAATAATTGCCATAATCTTTTTATAATAGAGCAATTTATAAATCTTGTGTTTTAGTTTACATTTCTTCGGGTGCTTTAATTCCTAATAAAGATAATCCCTCAAATAGTATTGTTTTTGTACAATAAACTAAAATAATTCTACTTTTTTCTAGTTCTTTATTATCTTGAATAATTTTAAACTTATGATAGTACTCATTAAATGACTGACTTAAATCAAGTAAATAGCGTGTTAAAATATTTGGTTTAAATGAATTTGTAGTTTTTTCAATTGCTTGAGGATATTTAGATATTAATAATAATAAATTTTTTTCATTTTCTTCTTTTAGTAGAGATGTATTAATATTAAAATATAATTTCTTCCTGTATCTTTTAAGAATACTGCAAGCTCTTGCATGAGTATATTGAATATAGGGTCCTGTTTCTCCATCGAAGCTTAGATACTTATTGATATCTATTATTATATCGTTAGTGCGGTCATTTGACAAATCTCCAAAAATTATTGCGCCTACACCTATATCTTTAGCTACCATATCTTTATTTTTTAAAGTTGGGTTTTTTTTATTAATTATTTTCTTAGCTTTATTAATTGATTCATCTAAAATATCTTCCATAAAGATTGTTTTACCTTTTCTAGTAGCAAGTTTCTTTTTATCTTTACCTAAATATAAACCATGATATACATGTACACAATCTTTATTCCATGTATAACCCATTAATTCTAATACTTTGAAAAGCTGCTGGAAATGTAATTTTTGTTCGGCTCCTACTTCATAGATCATTTTAGTGAAATTATATTTGTTGTATCTATAAATTGCCGCAGCTAAATCCCTTGTCATATATAAAGAAGTTTCATCGCTTTTTTGAATTATTGCTGGAGGTAAATTGAAGTTACTTAATTCTACAATAGTGGCACCTTCACTTTCCTTTAATAAATTTTTTCTATTTAATTCTTTAATTACAGTATCCATTTTGTTATTATAGAATGCTTCTCCGGAATATGATTCAAATTGCACATTCAAAATTTTATATATTCTTTTAAAATCACTTAGGCTATATTCCCTAAAACTTTTCCAGATAGAAATTGCTCTATTATTACCATTTTCTAATTTCTTAAACCAAAGCCTTGCTTCATCTTCTATATTTGGGTTTTTCTCAGCATATTGGTGATATTTTATATAAAGTTTATACATGTATTTAATGGGATCTTTTTTTAAAGAAGTCATCTTACCCCATTTTTGAAATGCTGTAATTAGTTTCCCAAATTGTGTTCCCCAATCACCTAGGTGGTTTATTCTTATTACTTTATATCCTTGTGATACAAAGCAATGTCTCAATGAATTTCCTATTATAGTGGATCTTAGATGACCTATTCCAAATGGTTTTGCAATATTTGGTGAGGACATATCAATAACAATTATTTTGTTATTTCCAATATTAGAATGGCCTAATTTGTGTTCTTTTATCGTGCTTATAACTGTTTTGGCAATAAACTCTTTATTTAAGAAAAAGTTTACATATGCGCCTTTTAGTTCTATTCTCTCAAAAATTGTTTTATCTATTTTATTTTTAATCTCTTGAGCAATTTCTATAGGATTTCTTTTTAATTTAGATGACAATGAAAAGCAGGGAAATGCATAATCCCCAAGGTTACTTTGAGGCGGTATTTCTAATAAAGATATTATAATATTTTTATTAATTTTTATGTGTTCAAAAATAGCTTCTGCAATTTTTTCTTTAAATATATCCATATATCTAAAATTTAATAAGGTTATTTAAACTTTATTTTTTTTAATAATTGTGTTTAATACTTTTGTATCTTTTGACCAATCTAATGCTTCTTTCAAAACTTCCTCAATATAATGTACTGGGATTATTTTAATTTTATCTAATTGGTCTTTTGAAATTACTATATCTTTTTCGTTTGCCTTGGGGATTATTACTCTTTTTAAACCGGCATTAATTGCAGCTTCAATTTTTTGAGTTACACCACCTACTGCCAAAACTTCTCCCCTAACAGTTAATGAACCTGTCATTGCGGTATCTTGTCTAATAGGGATATTTTTTAATGCTGAAATAATAGCAGTTGCAACTGCTATTGAGGCTGAGTCACCTTCGACACCCTCTGTTGTTTGAAGAAATTGAATATATATATCATATTTTTCTTTAATATCTTCCCCAAATAATTTTAGAATTATTGCAGATACATTTTTAATTGCTTCCTTTGCAATGATTCCTAATTTACCAGTTGCCACAAATTCAGCTTTTTTACCACCTGGTGTTACTTCTGATTCTATTGGAAGTACAATACCTGATAATGCAGAGCCTGATCCAATTACTGCTAATCCATTAACCCTCCCTATTTTTGTCCCTTCTATAATAATTACTTCATACTCTTTTTTATTTTCAATATACTTATCTGCAATTTGTTGTTCAAGAGTTTTTGCAACTCGTTTAGCCTTAATCACATGTTGTCTTTGAACCAATTGGGATTTTTCTTCTAAGGCAATATCACCGGCAGCCCTAATTAGACCCCCTAACTCTCTGAGTTGTAGGGTTAACTTACCTGATCTACCAGCCATTCTTTTTGATTCTAATATAATATCTTGAGTTGCATCATACGAAAAATGGGGAATTTTTCCATCTTTTTTTACTTCTTGGGCTATAAATATAACTAATTTATTTCTATTTTCAATATTGTCATCCATAAAATCATTCATATAAACTTCATAACCATAACCCCTAATTCTAGATCTTAGTGCAGGGTGCATATGTTTTAGGGTTTCTAAATTACCTGCAGCTATCAAAATAAAATCACAAGGTACAGGCTCTGAGCGAACCATAGCACCTGAAGATCTCTCACTTTGACCAGTTATAGGATATTTTTTTTCTTGCATAGCACTTAGAAGCTCTTGTTGGGAATGTGCTTTTAAAGTAGCTATTTCATCTATAAACAATACACCCCCATTAGCCCTATGAATCATTCCAGGGACTAACCTTTCGAAAGATGGAGTTCCAAGGCCACCTGATTGTAAAGGATCGTGTAAACAATCTCCAAGTAATGCCCCTGCATGGGCACCTGTTGCATCAATAAATGGCGATTTTCTTATTGAAGAATTATCTATAAGTAATTTTGGAATTGTTGTTTTTTCATTTATTTTTGATCTTCTGCTAAGATTAACAAATAGAGATAAGGCTGCAATAAAAATCATAGAACTTATTAATGATGCAGCAGCCATTATATCACCATACTCTGCCCTCACCCACCAAGGAGTAATTATAGCAAGGATCGCTAGAAAGAGTAATACTATGTTTTGTGTTTTAAAATAACCTACAGTGCTTAGTCTTGCTTTATTCACTAATTCGGTTCCTTTACCTCTAGGTAGGGTTCGGATTAATGGAACATTCTCATCTACTTGATTTGGTAAAGAAATAACATCTACAAGTTTTTCCTTTGGAAGGAGTTCACTTAATGCCTGTCCTACCATTGATTTTCCTGTACCAGGTTCACCGATTAGGAGTACATGTCTTCTTTGATTTGCAACTTTATGAATTATACTAATTGCCTGATCTTGTCCTATAACTTGATCTATTAATTTGTTTGGTACTTTAATTTCATTTGTAGATTTAAAATTTAAAGGTTTGATTAACATTTTAACTAATTTGTTTAAATTAGGTATATAGAAGTAATATAAAAGATTTTAGATTATATCTTCTTCTGCAACAACTACAAAATCTCCAATAGCCATAACAGCGCTAAAGGGAATCATTAAATTGCCCTGGGAATCTTTTTCAAGATCAAGCCCTTCAATAAACCCAGTAGGGTTTTTTAATATAATTTGAATTAATTCCCCTGATTTTGCCTCAAAACTAATATTTCCAACTTCACCAAATTTTTTACCTGTTTTGCTTACAACAGTTTTACCTAAAATTTGTTTTGAATATTTTTTATCTTCATCAGCCATTTTTTCACCATAATAATAATTTTAGTTTATCATACATACCTTATTTATATATTTTTCTTTAATTTTTGGCACAAATCTTTTATAATAAAAGGACTTAATTTGTTATTATATAGTAATAAAAACTTATTAAAAATTGAGGACCCCCAGACCTTCATTTCCTATGGAAAATCAAATTATAAAAAATTTCTTATGGAAGTTATATTAAATAAATTATAATATTTATTATTATTATTTATATTAATTTTTAATTATTATATAAATATATTATGAATATAATATAATTTTAAAATTATTTTTGTATTTATTCTCTAGGAAATATATTTCTTGGAATTTATATTTTTAAGTTTTTCTATTCTAATATATATATATTAAATTATATAATAAAAATATTATTTTATTGTTATTACTCACTAAAAGTTTCTATATGAAATGAAGGTTAGAATTTTTTTTTATGTTTTCCATAGGAAATGTAAGTGTCAGTGTATTCTATACTATAGTAATTCTTAAAAACACTTAAAATGGAGTAGATTTATGACAAATAAGGGGTTGAATAATTTTTTTGAAAATTACTTAAATAAAGAACCCCTATTTATTGACAAAAAAGCGCTCCAATCTAATTATACTCCTAATACAATCCCTCATCGTAATGATCAAATTAAACAAATTGCTAGCATTTTAGCACCTGCTTTAAGACTCGAAAAACCTAGTAATTTATTTTTATATGGAAAAACTGGTACTGGCAAAACCTTAACTGTTAAATATGTTATGGAGCAAATGATTGAAGTATCAAACAAAAAAGATATATCTTTTGGGATGTATTATATAAATTGTAAACTTAAGAGAGTAGCTGATACAGAATATAGATTAATTGCACAGATTGCCCGTCAATTTGGTTTATCTATTCCTCCAACAGGACTTCCTACAGATGAGGTTTATAGATTATTTATTAATTATTTGAAGAGTTCAAAAAAATTAATAATATTAATTTTGGATGAAATTGACCAACTTGTCAATAAAGCAGGTGACGAAATCTTATATAATTTAACTAGATTAAGTACTGAGATAAAAAGTTCGGAAATTTCTTTAATTGGTATTTCAAATGATTTAAAATTTACTGATAATCTTGATCCTAGAGTAAGATCAAGTCTTTCTGAAGAAGAAATTGTTTTCCCCCCCTATAATGCAATTCAATTACAAGACATTTTAAAACAGAGATCTGATATCGCATTAAGACCTGGAGGAATTAGTGAAGGGGTTATTGAAAAATGTGCTGCATATGCAGCCAGAGAACATGGTGATGCAAGGAGAGCATTAGAATTATTAAGGGTGGCAGGTGAATTAGCCGAAAGGTCTAATGAAGTCTCAATTAAAATTAAACACATTGATGAGGCCGAAGAAAAAATAGATAGGGATAGAATTTTAGATACAATTAAAACACAACCCAAACAATTCCAAGCCACACTTTTAAGTATATTCACATTTGCTTCAAATACTAACTTACCAATATTTACAGGAGATATTTATAATTATTATAAAGATATCTGTGATAAATGTGGATTAAAACCGCTAACTCAAAGAAGATTAAGTGATATAATTGCAGAATTGGATATGTTGGGAATAATAAATGCAAAAGTTGTTAGTAAAGGAAGATATGGGAGAACAAGAGAAATTAGTTTAGCTATCCCTTCAACAAATATACCCTTAATAAATCAAACTCTAAGGAGTGGTTTAGGTGTATGAAAAATGATAAATCAAATATATTAAATTATATTTATAAAAATAATTTACTTATAAGCCCAGACGTTTTACCTAATATATCAAAGGAAGAAATTAAACAAATAATAAACTTATTTCAAAATGAATTTAGTAATAATATAAAACCTCTTGTAATAAACAAAGAATTTTTAAATATAAAAAATAATTTTGATAGTAATAATCTTAATTGGATTGAATATGAAAAGTCTAAAGTAGATATAGAACGTGGAAATAAAAATGATGTGTATAATGTTTTTAATAAAATTATTTCATTAGATCATATAGCTTCAGAATTAGATAATCACAATTTAAATGAAAATATAATAAATGAAAATTACACAAAAGGCCAGCTAGATCAGAGTAACAATGTAATAATTATTAAGTCATATAACTGCAATGCTGAGAAAAGAGATGAAAAGGATTTTATAAAATATTATAATGCTAGGTATCAAGCATTAAAAAATATACTAATGAATAGACCAGATTTAAAAAATGCAGTTTCAATTAATAAATTATCTTACATTAAAGGGAAAGTGACATTAATAGGCTTAGTTATGGATAAGTCTACTACTAAAAATAATAATATAATGTTAACTCTAGAAGATCCCACAGGAAAAATTAATATAATAATTAATAAGAATAAAAATGATTTATATCAAATAGCTAAAGATATCTCCTATGATGAAGCTATTGGTGTTGTTGGTGATTATTCAAACAACATTATTTTTGCGGAGAATATTTATTATCCAGATTTACCTTTAAATAATAATTTAAAAAAATCTGAGGACGAGGTTTATGTTGCCTTTATCTCAGATATTCACGTTGGAAGTCAAAAATTTTTAAAATATGAATTCCAAATTTTTATAGACTGGTTAAATTGTAATTACGGGAATGATAAACAAAAAAGTATTGCACAAAAAACCAAATATTTATTTATCATAGGAGATACCGTAGCTGGAGTTGGTGTTTATCCAGGTCAGGATGAAGAATTGGAGATAAAAGATATTGTTGAACAATATAAAGAGTTAGCAAGATATTTAAAACAGATTAAATCCAATGTAAAAATAATTATGTGTGCAGGTAATCATGATGCTACGAGGATTGCTGAACCTCAACCCCCACCATTAAGAGAATATGCTCCTGGTTTATATGAGATAGAAAATTTAATTTTAGTTTCTAATCCTTGCTTAGTAAATATTCATTCTAATGAAAATTTTGATGGATTTAATATTTTAATGTATCATGGTGCAAGTTTTCATTACTTTGTAGATAATGTTGAAAGATTAAGACAACAGAAAGCCAGAGATAACCCTAGTATTATAATGAAATATTTATTACAAAGAAGACATTTAGCACCTTCACATGGCTCAACTTTAATTATCCCAGATATAAACAATGATTTTTTAGTTATTGATAAAATTCCTGATATAGTTGTAAGTGGAGATATGCATAAGTCAGATGTTTCAAAATATTGTGGTGTTACAATTATAAATTGTTCTTGTTGGGAGTCTAAAACTGATTTTCAGGAAAAAACAGGAAATAATCCCGACCCTTGCAAAGTTCCTATAATTAACCTGAAAACGAGAGAGGTAAAAATAATGAGATTTGATAAATTAGATTAAAATGGATAATCTTGAAAAATATTTTTTAGATTTAAAGGAAAGAACATTAAGCATTTATAAAATTGCAAGAGAGGCCCGATATAAAGGACTTGATCCTGTTAAAGATGTTGAGATTCCTATTGCAGAAAATATGGCACAAAGAGTAGAAGGTTTAATTAGTGCTATTGCCCCTCAGATAAAGGGAAGTGGTGTGGCTCAGCGTATACAAGAATTAGAAGAAAAATATAATAAATTAGATTGGCGTGTGGCATTAGAAATAGCTTTAGAGGTTGCACATCAAAAATTCTGCGCTTTTAAAGATCAGAAAGAGGCCATGGAGGTTGGAATTAAAACTGGTTTTGCTTATGCGACAAGTGGTGTGGTATCAAGTCCTCTGGAAGGTTTTGTAGAATTAAAATTTAACAAGAGAAAAGATGATGGTAAGGAATATTTTTGTTTATACTATTCGGGTCCAGTGAGGAGTGCTGGTGGAACTGGAGCAAGTATTTCTGTTTTAATTGCGGATTATATAAGAAAAAATTTTGGATATGCCAAATATGATGCAA
>Ga0209542_10008280_pt1 | contig 19471 bp, 28 predicted proteins | sample RifCSPhighO2_01_FD_184028 | JGI IMG/M metagenome (GOLD analysis project Ga0209542, IMG submission 184028) | Soil microbial communities from Rifle, Colorado - Rifle CSP2_plank highO2_0.1 (SPAdes) (version 2) | ecosystem: Environmental > Terrestrial > Deep subsurface > Rock core/Sediment ...
TTTAATGAAGGTATCCTATTTTTTAGGATATTTATAGAGAGATGAAAGGAGGTTGATGATAAAAAATTATGGAAACAAAAAATGTTTTAGTGGTTCTTGCAGGAGCTTTAGTGTTATCTTTGATAGTAAGCTTGGCTGTTGTCGGCGGCTTCAAGGGAACTGGATATACTGTTGGGGATACGGTGAAAGTAAGAGTTGCCGAAGGCAAAAGCGGGACTTTTAGCCTTGGTGGAGTGAAGCGTATAATTAATGTTGTAAGTGCTAATTCTCAAACAGTTAATTTTAACATTGATAATACTCCCCTTGACAATATTCTTGTAGATTCAACCAAAAATGTAATTGTTGGAAATCTTCAAATTAGTATAGATAAAGTAACATCCTTTTTCGGAAGAGATTATGTCTATTTTACAGTGACTGAAGTTGCTATTGAGAGAGTTACTGGATGTGCTAAAACAAGTGGTAATAATTTTGAGTGTGTACTTATAGAGGGAGTTATTTTAGTTTACGAAGACTATAATATCCTAATGGATATAGATCCTAATGGAAATGGAGCCGCTTTTGATGTAAATGGGCAAGAAATACATTTGAATTATTTAGAGTCAAAAACACTTTCTGATGGAACAATAATAGGTTTAGAACAAATAGATATTGCTAAAGAACTTGGAGAAATTGAGGTTAATCCTCCTGGAGATGTTAGTATACAATTTGTAACATATCAGGATGTTTTGGGTATGATGAATAAATGTGGAACTAGGGGAATTTCTACATTAGCAGATGAAAAAAGATATGGCAATGGGGATGGAAAAATTACTGGGAACGAAATTTGCAATATGGCTCAAAATGAAATATGTATTTTAGCTAGTTTTGTGGAAAATAATAATGTTTATGGAGTTAATTCATGTGAAGTTACAACATCTTTATATGAAGGAACAACTCAAGGAAATGCAATCTGTTGTGGGCTTAATTAAATTTTCTTTTTTTCTTTTTATTCTTTTTTCTTTAATTTTCTTTACAAGTTTCACCTTGTTAACAATATGTTACAGGCATTAATTATATAGTTCTGATTCTCTAAAATCTTATGGAAACGCAAAATAGTGCTAACGGACTAATAACCTATAGCGATATACTTAGGAATAATGGAAGGGTGTATGTAATAAGGCCGTCTTCTATAAAGATTGGCAGGTCTAAAACAGGGGATGAAATATTAATGAACGCCCAGGTAATTCCTGCGAGCCATTTATTTACGCCATCTAGCAGAGAATATAGCAATGAGCTTTTAGAAAGTATGGAGGACTATGCTATATCCCAAGGAATTGAAATGTTCAGCCCTGTTGGCATGATAAGTTACGAAACTGTAAATAAGAATTATCCTAAAGCACTTCAGCCGTGGATAGTGTATAAAGGAAAAATAGGCAAGAGATTAGATGAAAAAGTTTTGGGAGGAACATTTGCAATTATTGATGAAACAGATAAGCGATACATAACGGGTATAGGAAATATACTCATGGAAGTAGATGAATTTTTGAGAAATAAACCTTCAGGTGAAGATCTCCTAAAAGAGAAAAATAGATTCAATAGAGAGTTAGAAAATATTATAGGATTCGTTAAAAAAGATCAAGAGCTTCTTCCAGAGCTTAAAGGCCATTATCTTATTTCTCCGCAAAAATTACACATGACACTTACAACATATGCGCAAATTATGTGTAATTATGTTTCATCTGCAATAGGTGTTTATAATAACAATAAAATCCAGAGAGGTAATGGCAATGGCAAATTAAAACCTATGACTAAAAAAGCTCCTGAGGATAAAAATAAAGAGAGGGGCGATATGCTTAGTTTATTAGATGGTTTAGAGGAGGAATTAGAAAAGGGTAGCAGGGCTAGGAAATAAAATGAACAAACAATCAATACTTATAGAGATGAAAGGAGGTTATATAAATTGAAAATGAAATCAATAAAAATTTTATTGAGTTTCCTTGTTTTTGCAATGCTTCTTGCAAGCCCTGTTGCTTTTGCACAAGAAGCTGGCGATAATGTGGTTGCAACAGAGACAATAACAGCAGAGGCAGACGCAACTGCAGTTGCTGATGCAGGAGTAACTCCTGATTCTGTTTTGTACACCTTCGATGTTCTTGCAGATGATATAAGCGTAGCGCTAACTTTTGATGAAGCTGAAAAAGCAGAGGAATCATTGGAAGTAGCAGAAGAAAGGCTTGCTGAAACAGAAGAAATGGCTGAAGAAGGGGATCTTGAGGCAGCAGATGAGGCACAAGAGAACTATGATGAGTCTATTCAAACTGCTGAAGAATCTGTTGAAGAGATTCAAGCTGACGAAAACTTAGAAGATAGCGAAGAAGCTTTAGAAAACATTGTTGATATAGAGCAAAAAATCCTGTCTCACAGCGAAAGAGTTGCTAGTATTAAGAATAGAATCTTGGAAAGGCAAAGAGAAAGAATGACACCAGAACAAATTGCTCACCTTGAAGCTGTTTTTGGAAAAATTATAGAAAAATCCAAAGCAATGGAGCTTAAGGTTTCTGAGAAAAAAGATAAAGTTAAGATAAAATACAAAGTTTTAGCAGGATTGACTGATGAAGAGCTTGATGCATTTATCAGCCAATTAGATGAGAAATCTCAGGAAAGAGTTAGAGCTAAGCTTGAGGATAAAAGAGAAAGGATTAAAACAAAGCTTGAAGCAAGAGAGGAAAGAATCAAGGAGAGAACTGAAATTGAATCAGAAGAAGACGAAGCTGAATCTGAAGTTGAAACAGAAACTGAGGTAGAAGTTGAAGAAGAAACAGAAGTTGAGGCAGAAGCTGAAACAGAATCTGAAAATGGAGAAGCTGGAGCAGAAACAGAAGTTCAAGCTGAAACAGGACAAGTTATTCAGGTAGATCTGGGGTAATCGCACTTTATTTTTTTCTTTTTTTTCTTTTTTTATTGCTCAAATTTGGTTTAATACCTCGCCTTTTAGGGCGATTTTTCCAAATTTGAGGCTTAAAAAATCCATCGGACTAAAGCCTGAGGTATTTTTTAATTGATAACCCAACAGCCAATGGAATAGTAAATCTTGTAGTTTTATTTTCTATAAACATAAAATAATTAACAATTTTAGTTAAAGTTTTAATAATTGTATTTTTTAATTAGCTAATTACAAGCAAATTTCTTTAATTAATAATTAATTTAAGTGGGCTATATTTTTATCAGCTCTATCCCAAATTTTTTTCTAAACATTTATTAATTCGCTCTGCTTTTATTTTTAGAGGATTTTCAAAGAGATGGTGGCTAATAAAGAGGATGTTAAGGAGATTCTAAGAAAGTATGGAAGCAAAATAGAGAAGCAGATAGGAACTTCTGATATCCATGGGATTGGCACCAGTTACAGCAATGAATACATGAAGTTTAAGGAAGAGATGGCCCCTGAATTTACAAGATATGAAAGATGGTGCCACAGCTTAGGAAGTATTGTGAAATTAAAGCCAGCAGAAAAGGACGTCGAAAAAGTTAAAAAACACATTGAAATAGCACACTTGGATATTGAGCCGTGGCAGGCGCTTACACTTGGTGTTATGGTTTTTGTAAGTATTTTTTTAATAGATGTTTTATTATCTATAGGAATTGTTTTAATTAGAGGTTTTGCTGAATTCCCCCTTCTTTTATTTTTTTTAATTTTGACTGTTGCTTTATTTTTGTTTTATTTTACAAATGATTATCCAAAAAGGCTTGCAAATAAATGGAGGCTTAAAGCGAGCAGTCAGATGGTTCCCGCTATTTTATATATTGTTGTCTATATGAGGCATACTGCTAATCTTGAAAAAGCAATTGCGTTTGCTGCAGAACACCTGCAGCCACCATTATCTTTAGACCTTAGAAAAGTTTTTTATAATGTCCAGATAGGAAAATTTTCAACAATAAAAGAAAGCCTTGATAATTATTTAGAGAGCTGGAGAGGATATTCAAATGAGTTTATTGAAGCGTTTAATTTGATAGAAAGCAGTTTGTTTGAAGCAGAAGAGTCAAGGAGAATTGCAACTCTGGAGAAATCCATGCAGGTTGTTTTAGACGGGGTTTATGACAAGATGCTTAAATTCACCCACGATGTCAAGTCCCCTTTAACAAATGTTTATATGCTTGGGGTTGTTTTGCCGACACTTGGTTTGGCGCTGCTGCCCCTTGCATCAGCAATGTTAGGAGGCTCATTAAAAGTAAGCTATGTTTTTATATTATTCAATTTAATTATTCCTTTTTTTGTTTTTTATCTGAATGATAAAATTTTGTTTTTAAGGCCTGGCGGGCATGGGGAGACAGAGTTTTTAGAAAGAAATCCCTTGTACAGCAAATATAAAAGCAATGCTCCATACATAAATGCTTTTTTAATCACTCTTCCTTTTTTTATACTTGGTTTTTTGCCTCTGATTTTTTATTATACTCCTCTTCCTGACGCCTTTGGGCTTCCTCACGACCCAACATTTTCACAATTAAGGCTTGGTTTTTTTGGGGATGAAAAAATCTTTGATTTTAAAGAAACCGATGATGGAGTCAATGGGCCTTTTGGAATCTTGGCTGTTATTTTAAGTTTGTTTATTCCTGTAAGTATAGCTTTATTTTTTTCTATAGCATTTAAGGCTAAAACTAAAGAATTAATTATTGAAAGAGGAAAAACAAAAGATCTTGAAAGAGAATTTAACAGTTCGTTATTCCAAATAGGAAATCGGCTTGGAAATGGAGTGCCTCCTGAGCTTGCATTTGGAAAAGTTGCAGAATCCTCCAAGGGGCTTATGACAGAGGATTTTTTCAGAAAGGTTAATTATAACATAGTTCAGGCAGGCATGAGCGTAGAGAAAGCTATTTTCGACCCTAAGAGAGGGGCTATTAATTATTATCCTTCTGAACTAATTGCTACAAGCATGAGAGTTTTAATTGAATCCAGCAAAAAAGGATTAAAGATAGCTGCGTTGAGTTTAATGAGCATCTCTCAATATATCAAGAACATAGACAAAATAACTTCCAGATTAAAAGATATGCTGGCAGAAATTGCTTCTGACATGAAAAGCAATATGACTTTCCTTGCGCCATTATTAGCAGGCATTGTTGTCTCTCTCGCAGTTATGATAACATCTATACTTAACAGCCTAACTTTAAGCGAGCTGGCAGGAGAAGGAGCCGCAGGAATAGGGGGCCTTGGAGATATGTTAAGGATTTTTGAGGTATCTAATATGATTCCTCCTTATTATTTACAGATGATTATTGGTATTTATTTAATCCAGATAGTATTTATCTTGACTTCTACTTTAGTTGGAGTTGATTCAGGAGAAGACCGGCTTGAGAAAACAAACAAAACAGGAAAAAATCTTATGAAAGGGATTACGCTTTATTTTGCTGTTGCGCTTATAGCAACTCTTGCTTTATTCGGCCTTGCAAAGCTGGTTTTGCCGGCGCCGTAATTTGATTAATATTCAGAAAGATTTTTTATTGATTCAAGAAAGAGGAATCTTTCCATTTATCAACTCTATTCTCTAAACTTTCTTCTGGATCGAATCTTCTGTCATATTCTTTTGCAATTGTTTTTAAATTTTTAATTATTAACGAATGAGTATCTTTATCTAAACTCGTTATTATTTCTGTGCATGTCCTTTCCTGATAAAGAGAAAAAAATTCAAATATCTTGCTTATATAAGGATCAAGATTTTTAGTAAGAAGAGGGGAATTTTTATCAATTTGCTGGATCATTGATATCCCTATTAATGTATCTTTTCCATTTGTAAATAGAACTCCTTCTGATGTTTTTTTTATTCTTTCATCTATTTTTTCTTTTCTAACATCTTTAGCCCCTTTTAGTTTAATATTATAAATTGCATCGTTATTATACCTAATACTATACTCTTTATCTATAAATGTCTCGCCCTGAATATATCTGATATTGGATTCCCTAATCTTGACATTTCTTAATTCCTCTCCCTGGAGTAAATATTCTTCTAAAGGCAATTCTTTATAGCAGTTTTTATTTCCAAATAAATCTAAATTATCCAATCTTCTTTTGCTTTTTCTAATTTCTTCTTCAAGATTTCTTTTTCTTTCTTTCAAACTTTCAACGCCTTCAATCTCTTTTTTAATTCCATCCTTTATTTCTGCTTTTATTTTTTCTTTATCTTGAAGATAGAATTCTAAACTTTTTCTTGATTTTTTTAAGACATCTTCAATCATATCTCTTTCAGCTAAGTATAGTGTAGTTCCAATTCCAGTCATTATTCCAAAGATGACCAATGCAAATTTATTAAAAAAATTTCCTTTATTCTTTTTTCCTAATTCCTCTTCTTCTGGCATCTTTTATGAAATTTTATTTATTATTTAAAGATTATTCTATTACAGAATATAATCATCAATAGGTTTATTAATTATAATCCTGTTTTTTTAATATGAAAAGAGGAATTGGGAAAAGAGGCATTATCGCGGATTATCTGCCTTGGATTTTAATAGCCCTTGCAGTGCTGGCAATTGTTATGGCATCAATATTTGTATTAAAAGGGCAAGGTATAGGGATTATAGATAAAATTAAAGACCTATTTAAGGGCAGATAAATAAAACAGGTATTAAAATGACAGAATTAACAATAAGCCAGATAATAAAAATAATACTGGGTATTATAGTAGTGATAGTGGTTATAAGTGGCTTGTATTTTTTCTTTAAGGATTATGTTCTTGATTTTTTCGAAAACATTGTTCCCGGAAATAATTTATCTAAACTTATTCTATATTTATTTAATTAAAATGGAAAATAAACAGGATATGGCAAAAAAAGGATTTTTCTTGGCTGAAGAAACTCTTAAAATGGTTTTAGCATTAATTGGGCTCGGGATTTTGATATATTTTTTAAGCTCTCTTTATTCTGCAAATAAAGATTCAAAAAATCTTGAATTTGCCAAATCCTCTTTGGATTATCTCGCTGATCAAATTAATATCAAGAACCAGAAAATTGATATTTATAATCCTACTGGGTGGTTAATAACAAGCTGGCCAAGAAAAATAGATGTTAGTTTTTTGTTCTTTGGTTATTTTTATCCAAAGACAGAAGAAAGAATGCCGCGTTATTGCCTTAACTTAAACTGGGCGAATTGCATCTGCATCTGCAATGATAAAAAAGCTTCAGATTTAGATAAAGACTGCGATAATGCTGGATATTGTTTAGAAAATTCTGAGGGGTTTATTGTCAGTGGAGAAGAGGGAATAGAAATAATTGATCCTTTTGTTGAATTAAATATAGATTATGATAAAAAAATAATCAGCAAATAAAATGAATTTAGATATTTTAATAAAATATTTAACATGGATTGCTTTTTTTGCAATAGCACTAGCAGGACTTTATATTTTGATTAAAAGATTAGGGGTGATTGGATGAACATAAAAACAAAAAGGGGTATCAGCAATAAAAGAGGGGACATGACTACAACCCAGATAGTTATGCTCATTATATTAATTGTTAGTTTTGCTGTTTTGTTAATTTTATATTTCCGGCTTGGCTTGGGTGAGCTTTCAGACAAGCAGATATGCTATAATTCTGTTATATTAAAAAGCAAATCTCCAGGGTCAATAGGCGCAGGCGGGCTAGACTGCAAGACAAATTATATCTGCATTTCTGGTGGAAAAGACTGCAAAGATATGATCCCAACAAAAACTATAGATGTTAATCCAAAAGAAAAACAGGAAATTTTCAAGCCAATTGCCGAAGAGATGGCTGACTGCTGGTGGATATTTGGAGAGGGTAAAGTTGATTATGTAGAATACCTTGTTAATGTATTTCCAGAATCTCATTGCGCCGTATGCTCTGTTGTAAAATTTGATGAGACGATTCAAGGAGAATTTTTAGATGGCTTTGATTATGAAGAATTTTATAACTTTTTATCTGTTGAGCAGGTTAAAGAAGGGCAAAGTTATTTGAATTATCTTTATGGGGGTATTAAAGATGTCAGCTTATTAAATTATTCTATAGAGCGAAGTTCAGGAAAGTTTTTCACTGATAAACAATATTTGATAATTACTGGAATGAAAGAAGAAAATGATTATATTTATCCTTATTTTATATATTCAGAAGAGCTCTACTCTAAAGAAATCTGCAGGAATTTTGACATAACTAAAGCTTAAGCATGAAAATGACAATCAAAAATAAAAAAAGGGCAGATATATTAGTAGAGAATATAATTTTTATTGTATTAAACTTGATTTTTTTGAGCATCTTAGTTTTTTTTATTTTTTCTAAGACTTCAAGCGCTGCTGTTTTAGAAGAGGCCTATGCAAAACAAATAGCTCTGATGATTGATTCTGCAAAGCCAGGCACAAGATTAATCTTAAACATGGAGGATGCCTTTAATGAAGTTGCTGCCGGGTTTGCAGGAGATATTGTAAGCATCGATAATGATAATAACCTTGTTACAGTCAAATTGAGGGAAAAAGGAGGCTATACCTATTCTTTTTTTAATGACTTAAAGATTTCTGCTGTTTCAGGAAAGGAAAAAGGAGAGTATGTTTTTTTTATAGAATAAAATGATAAAAAATACAGAAAATATTGCAGATAAAAAAGGAGCAGAAAAAATTATATCTATTTATTGGTTTTTCATCCTGTTTATAGTAGCCGGAGGTGTTATTTATATGGTTATTCTTTTTTACGGAGAGCCTTATGATGTAAGAGAAATTGAAGCAAATCTTTTAGTTAATAGCATTGCTGACTGCATTTCTGAAGCCGGGTTTTTAAGAGAACAGGTTTTAAATAAAGAATTTAGAGATAATTTTTTGGAAGTATGCAGGATAAATTTTAATGTAGAAGATTTTCAGGAATGGAAAAATGAAGAGCAGTATTATCTCCACGCCAGCTTTTATAATTTTGATACAGAAAGTTTTATTTTTGATATTTCTGAAGGAAATATAAATTTAGAAGAATTTTGCAAAGAGCAATACAAAGGGCAAAAGAATAATCCTGTTTGCATTTCAAGAAGCTTTTATTCTCTAGATAAACAAGGGGGCAAATATAAAATAAATATTATTGGAGCAGTCAGGAAAACAGAAAAAAATGCCAGATAAAAATTTTTTAAGTATCAAAGCAAAAAAAGGCCAGGTTTCTGAAATTGTAACTTGGTTTGCAGCCACGGCAATAATAATTATTTTCCTTTTAATCAGCGTATACATAACTTCTAGTTTAGGCATCTTTAAAGGAGATTTTGGAAGTCTAGAAGCCGGCCAAACATATATCCCCGCTGAAAAATCTTTTTATGCTTATTTGTCAACTCCTTTAAGCAAAGAAGGAGAAATAGAGAATAAAATTATTTATAAGATTTTACAAGAACAAACAATTAAGAAACCAGCAGTTTTTAACTTAAAAGGGGCTGAAGCTGATTTAGCTGATAAAATATTTAATAATTTTTACAAAACTAATTTTTCTAAAATTTGGATTGGGTTTGTTGATATTACTGCAATTAGCAATACTCCTTTTGGGGAAGCACTTAAAGAAACAGCTAGTTTAAACTTTCAATGCTCCTCTAAATCAATTTTACTAAATCCACAAAATAAAATCAATTTTAGGATGGATTTTTGCGAGGTTTAAAATGATGCTGAATAAAAAATTAATTAAATATAAAAAAGCAGATGTTCCAATTATAATTTTGGTTTTGGGAGTTTTTGCTGTCTGCGGACTAGTTTTATTGAGCTTTAGTATTTCTAGAAACAACTCTGAAGAGAAGTTTGCAGCCTTAAATTTAATAGGGCGGGTGAATTCATATGCAGAAGAGTATAATTTTTATAAAAATCCAGAAATAGCGCAAAATCCAGAAGAGATAATGGGGATTTTTAATAATCCTACAGTTAAGGGAAGCAGCCTTAAGATTTCATACGAAGCTGACATAGAAGCAGAGGAGGTTATTATTAGAGGCGTTTATAAAGATACAGATTTTTTTGCAGATGGAAAAAATATTATGATTATTGAAAGAAGAATTAAAAAGTAATTATAGTCAACGGCCTTAATATTTCCATGTTTTGCCGTTGGCTTACATCAAGAACCATCTAATGGATTACTGGTTCTTGAGCGCGCTCAAGAATCGGAGATTCTTGATGTTAGGGAAAGGATTATGTCTTTCACTATAGTTTATCATATTTATTCTCCAAATCTCCTTTCTCTATTTGAATATTCTGCGATGCATTTTGTAAAATCTTTTTTATTAAATTCAGGCCAGAGTTTGTTCGGCAAGAATATTAATTCTGAATAAGCTGACTGCCACAATAAAAATCCAGAAATTCTCTGTTCAGATGTTCTTATTATAAGATCTGGTGCACTTTGAATATAGAGATTTTTTTCAAACACCTTCTCATTTAATTGGCCAATCTTTAATTCGCCTTTTTTGACACGCAAAGCAATCTTTTTAACTGCATCTATAATCTCTGCTCTGCCTCCATAGGCCATTGCAAAATTAATAATATATTTTTTATTATCTTTAGTTATCTGCATTAGTTCATACATTACTTTCTGCAAGTCTTTGGGAAACATTTTTATTCTGCCTATAAAATTTATTTTCACACCCTTTCTTTTTTCTTTTTCTGCCTTTAATTTTGTAAATGCTTCCTTAAACAATTTCATCAGATAATCAAATTCTTTTTTTGGCCTGTCAAAATTTTCTATAGAAAACGCATATAATGTTACTTCTTTTATCTCAAATTCCCTGCACCATTCTAGTAGTTTTTCCACTTTTTTGTAACCCCATTCATGGCCTTTCCATGGCTTTAGCATAAGTCTTTTAGCGAAGCGCCTATTCCCATCAAGAATTACTCCCAGGTGTTTTGGAACCTTACTATATGTGGCTTTCATTTTATATAATAGAATATAAATCCAATAAATAATTAATTTATAAAACTTATGAACCTTTTCTATCTGTTGCTTTATTGGTTATGCCAAGGATTCTGGAGAAAACCACGGCTTTCAAGCCGTGGATGAATCCTTGGACATCCAAAAGTCCAAACAAACTGCACCTTTCAAGGTGCGGTAAGCAACAAGGACTTTTTGATATCCCGTTGCTTAAAAACATTTATAAATAAGTTTTATTTATAAATGATATGTTTAATAAAAGAGGCCAGGGGTTAAGTGTTAATGCGATTATATTAATTGTACTTGGGATAGTTGTTTTGGTCATTCTTATAGCCGGGTTTACCTTAGGATGGCAGAACATAGCTCCTTTTTTATCTGCTGACAATGTTGGAACTGTTGCTAAATCCTGCCAGGCTTCTTGCTCGACAGGAGACACTTATGGTTTTTGCACTAAAGAGAGGATACTAAAATTTGACGAAACTATCGAGGGTTTGACTAGTGGAGAAAAGTACACATGTAACTTTTTATCCGGAGAACAGTTTAGAGTTAAATTAGGAGTTAATATCTGCCCAGGATTGTGTGCTGAACAAGAGGCTGAAACAATTTCAGCACCAACACCCTAATTAAATTTTTCTATTTTGTAAAAATATGGTAAGAGGTGATGCCGAAAGGCGCTCGAAAAAGAAAGATAAAAAACGAGAAAAAAAAAGGCACCCTTATAAGAAAGGAGGAAGAGAGAGATTGAGGGAAAGTTAAGATTGACTGTATTAAACTTAATTTTAAAAGAAATTAAAATTTTTTAATTGAATATTATTTACAAAAATATAACAATTTATATAAACCATTTAATATTTATTTGCAAATGAATAAATGTATGATTCCAGATATTTTGGATATTTTTGCTTTTCCTGAAAATTATAAAAACCCCCAAGATTCTATTTTTTTTCAATCAATGTGTAATTTTTATAAACATACTCTTATAAATTATTATCCCCATGAATGTGAAAATCTTTTTTATTTTGAAGGAGATTCTTCTTTATTAGATAAAAACAAAATAAAAAGCCCAAAAAAGATTTATTCTTTACAAGAGATTCAGTATTACAAAAATTTACTGCAGTTTGCTTCTGAATCAATCTTATCAGGAAGATTTGAAAGGGCATCTCAAACTATTGATACACTATTAGAGTATGATCAATTAGAAACTAATATTCACGTTTTAGGAATTATTAAAGGAACAGCAGAGTTAGGTATGAAAAATCTTTCAAATGCTCTTTTTTATTTTAACAAAGCCTCAAATGCACCAATTAAAGCAGATAATCAAAATAGAAGTATTGTAGATTTTGAAAACTTATTAGCCTCGCATTCATATAAAGCAATAACCCACTTTTTAATGCAAGATTATGAAGAGAGTATGAATACTTTAAATATTTTTTTAAAGCGTTTTTCAAATAGGGGAAAAGAGTTTGCCATTTATCAGTATGGAAGAACGATTAGCCGTGTTTCTAATTCTTTTCTGCGTAAGGGAAGGGGTAAAAGGAGAAATAAAAGGAGAAATAAAGTAATAGGTTTAGATTTACCAGCTAACTTCTTAGAAAATTATAAAAATCAGCCAGCAGAATTTTATCTTAATACTTTAAAGGCATCTGATGAATATGTTAAAACGTTAATCAACCAAAAAAAATATAGAGAAGCTTTATATTTATACTATACCTTTCCCTCTGCAGATTTGTTTGTTAATAATCCTTCAGATTTGTTTTCATCTGCAGATTTAATTTCAAATAAGGAGTTAAGAAAAGAATATAATTACTTGACTAAAGAATTTTTAAGAAATTTTGAAAAAATTTCAGTGTTTTTTAATGAAGAACTGCCGAAAGAAAAAGGAGAATATATACTTCATTTCATTCATCTTGAACCAAATTTTACAATAGATAATATATTTAAGCGTTGTATAGAAAAATTAATACCTGGAAAAAGTATAGGGGAAAAAGAAGATTTAATAAAAGAATTAAATAACATAAAATGTGATATAGGTGATACATTAGATATGGAGACTCTTGCATCTCTCGGCCTTTTAAAGAGTATTGTATATATGAGATTAAATAAACCAAGATTCAAGCCATTAAGTAAAAAAGAACAGAAAATATTTATGGAAATGGAATTTTCTTAGGAATTCTTTAAATTTTTAAATGCACAATTTATCTAAAATACTTTTATAAATTATCTTTTATTATTTTTATTATGAATGAAATTATTTTTTTGCTTGTTTTAGCTTTTTTTTGGATTCTTTTTGCAAGTTTCCAAGATATTAAAAAAAGAGAGATAGCTAATTGGCTAAGTTATTCTTTGATAATTTTTGCTTTGGGATTCAGGTTTTTTTACAGCTTGTTTTCAAAAGGGGTCGGATGGGGATTTTTTTACCATGGGCTTATTGGCTTAGGGATATTTTTTGCTTTAGGGCATTTGTTCTATTACAGCAAGCTTTTTGCAGGCGGTGATGCAAAATTAATGATTTCTTTAGGGGCTGTTTTGCCGTTTTCTGCTGTTTTTTCAGCAAACGTTAGGATTCTTTTAATGTTCCTTTTTTTATTCTTGCTGTTTGGAGCGATTTATGGATTTATATGGACCGTAATACTTGGCCTAAAAAATTTTAAACAGCTTAAAGAAGAAATTAAAAAACAACTCGCTCTTAATCAAGCCTTTGTTTATTCTATAACTATCTCTGGCTTACTCATTATAATTTTCGGGTCTTTTATTAATTATATAGTATTATATTTTGGAATTTTGATTTTCAGCCTGCCTTATTTTTATATTTTTGCCAAATCTGTTGATGAAATCTGCATGATCAAGATTGTTGATACTAAAAGCCTTGCAGAAGGGGACTGGCTTTATAATGATATTAAGCTTGGAAAAAATGTTATAAGGGCAAACTGGGACGGGCTTACAAAAAAGGATATTATTTCAATTAGAAAAAAACATAAGAAGATTGCAATAAGGCAAGGCATACCCTTTGTTCCTGTTTTTTTAATCAGCTTTCTTGTTTTGGCTTATATCTGGATGTTCAGGCCTGAGCTGATGAATATGTTTTTGTGAAGATACTTATTTAAAGAATCTTTTATATAATTAACTTATGAAAAAGAGGCTATTACTTAGTTTACTATATACTTCATTATTAGTTTTTTCATTAATATCATTTGCTTCTGCCCTTACATTTAGCGAATGGTGGGGAAAAATTACAGGATTTGTTGCTGGAGATGCAGCAAGCCCAGTTATTTTAACTGTTTCTGAAGGAAAAGTTGCAACAACAAATGTTGTTGGTAAGGCATTTAATAATAAATGTCAATGGTCAAAATAAACTAATTTTTTCAGTTCAAGGCACCCTCTTTGGAAGCCAGTGCGTCTTTTCTGAAATTTGTTTCGGCTTTTCCTGTTCTTCTTTTTTTTCTACCTTTGGATTTTTCAGCTCTTCTGTTAAAAGCTTCTGCACTTCCTGAAGCTCTTCTGGCCTTGCATGGTATCTTTTAGATTCTAAAGATTCAGACTCATAAACAGGGATAACATTAATGGCTTCATGCCCGAGAATATTGGAGGTTGCTATAAACACTTCTTTTGGATTGAATATCATTTTTAACTTTTCAGAAATCTGGTTTGCAAGATCATGCGCTTCTGCTGGGACTTTATTTTTATCTGAAATATGCGATTTGGGAATAACAAGAGCATGGCCTTTTGAAACGGGATTTATTTCTAAGATAGCTATTGCTTTTTCATTTTCAGATATTTTTGTGGAAGGCATATCTCCAAAGATAATCGAGCAGAAAATGCATTTTTGCACACTTTCCTTTTCAGATTGAGTATTAGACTCAATTAAATTGTTGCTTATCAAAAAATCCTCTAATTCCTGCTGGTTCATGGATTCTATCTGCTCTATTGCAGCTTGTTTTTTGTCTTCTGGAAATGTTGATTCTATCTGCTGGATCAACTGCTGTTTAATCTGTTCTATTTGGTTTTCATTTATCATTTTAACTTTAGTTTTTTAATATCTTTAATAAATACTTTGTCTATTTATCTTTGTAAATTATTCTTATTTAATAGATTAAGAATTAATAAGTTTTGTTATAAAGCACGCCTCATATCTATAACTCTTGAAGAGAGGATATCTTCTATATTTTCTAAAGCTTCTTCTAATGGCTCAAGCTCTTTAGATTCATCAACCCCAAAACTTACTATTAACGCTTTAAGCCCGAATGCAATCGGCTCTTCTTCAAATTTTATGCCTTTCCCTTCATTTTCTTCTACAAGTGACTGGACTTTTTGTTTTATTTCTTCAAAATTTACTTCTGGAGACGACGGCATTAATTTTATTTTTACCAAAACCATTCCCATATTTTGTCTTGTTCTGATTAATTTATAAACATTTGTTTTAAGAAGAAGATTTAATACAGAAAACAAAAGCAAACTGCCATCTTTATGTGACAGACAATTGCCCTGCAATTGTCTTTGTTTTCTGTCCCAAAACCAAGAAAACCTATGGTTTTCTGCGCCCCAAAAATCAGTAGATTTTTGCGGACTCCAAAACAAATTGCCTGCTTTAACAGGCAGTAAAACCCAAGGAGTTTTTAAAAAGCAAGATTAAGATATCCTCGAGGACATTTATGGAGCAGAGGTAAATTTGCTTCCTCAGTGGGATTTGTCCAGCTTGACGCCGTTAAAGATTATGTGAGAAATCAATCAGTTCATCACAAAACTAAATTTGTTTAAAGCTCATCCATTGGAAACCGCACACTTTAGTGTGCGGAGGATGTCATTATAAAAAATAAAAAAATTAAATATCTACAAATTTATTTCTTTTTGTAGTTTCTTACTAGTTTGCCTATACCTACTGCCAATACTACAAGTGCAACCAACCATCCAAGAACCCCTTCTGTTGGAGTTCCTAGTTGAGTTACCCCCAATAAAGGCAAAAGCAATAGTACACCAAGCACGGTGACAAGCCAAGCTGTTAACTTTGCCATTTTTATAACCTCCTTTAATTAGATAATATGATTTTTTATATTTATAATTCTTTTTATTCCGCCTTTATACTCTCTTTTGTAGAGATTAATAATAGCTCTGATTTATCAAAATACTTTTAAACAAACTTCTTCTTTTAATGTAATGGATAATTACTCAAAGCTTGTTGAGAGGATCTCAAGGTCTTCTGGGGTTGATAAAGAGGAAATTAACAGGAAAATTGAGGCAAAACAGGCCAAACTTTCCGGGCTGATAAGCAAAGAAGGGGCGGCGCAGATAATCGCCGCTGAGCTTGGAATAAATTTTGACAGTGAAAATCTTAAGATTAATGAACTTGTTCCTGGAATGAGGAAAGTAAATACTATCGGAAAGATAATTAATTTATATCCTGTAAGAAGCTTTAAAACAAAAAAAGGAGAAGATGCTAAAGTAGCCAATTTAATTCTTGCAGACGATACCTCTAATATTAAGGTTGTATTTTGGGATACCAATCATATAGAGCTGATTGAAAATGGAAAGATACAAGAAGGTTCAATTATAGAGCTGGCTAATGGGACTATGAGGGAAAATGAGATACATTTAGGAAGTTTTTCTGAAGTAAAATTAACCAATATTCCTATGGAGAATATTGTTACAGACAGAGTTCTAAAAGAGAAGTATATAAAAGATTTTGTTCTTTCTGATAATATAAAAAGCAGGGCATTTATCGTCCAGGGCTTTGATCCTAGGATCTTTTTTGTCTGCAATGAATGCAAGAAAAAAGTCGACAATACAGAAGGAATATTCAAATGTGCAGAGCATGGCCGTGTTGAAGGGGAAAAAAGAGCTTTGGTTAATCTTGTGATTGATGATGGGACAGGAACAATAAGGGCAGTTGTTTTTCATGATAATCTTAAGAAATTAAATATTAGTGATTTGGATAATACTAATATGCTTGTTCAGCAAAGAGAAAACTTATTGGGCAAAGAGCTTGTTTTCTCAGGTAATGTAAGAAAAAACAGCTATTTTAACAGCCCTGAATTTATCATTAATTCTATTGAAGAAGTTAATTTAGATAATCTAATAAATGGGTTTGAGAAAGGAGTTTAGTTACCAAATTTTATATAATTGAACTATTAAAAGGGTTCTTGGCGTTGAGTTTTCCACTGGAACAAATTTTGTTTTGTAACTAAATGCATTTGCTTCCTTAAAAATCTGTTCTTTTTCTTGATTTTCTTCTATATATTTTAAGGCAAGTTGATGAGCTAAATCTTTATAGGCCATATTCTTATCTATAACCCATTTTCCTTGAGGTTTCTCTATAAGGTAGGGAGCACTTAAATCATTTTTTAAAAGCTGGACTCTAAGACCTGTATCATAACCTTGATCATATATAGGATCTTCTATGGGTATTTGGTTTACCTTAGAATTGTCTGATGCTTTTATAAAATTTCCATCTAGAAAAATTATCTCTTCTAATTGCATAATTTTTGAATCAATCGAATGTATAAAAATATTTATCTTATTGAAATTATATTTTTGTTAGGTAGTTTTATAAATTGCCTTTATTTAAATAAGCCATGAGTATTGTTAACACAGCAAGGGTATTCACTTTAATAGGGGCTGTTATTTCTTTTATTTTTTCTGGCATATTATTAATTCTACTCACCTTGTTTTTAATAATTCCAACTTTAATTGATGGCATTGGGGAGCATGTATATGTAGTTGATGGATTTTTGTTTATTATTTTCTCTGCCCTTCTCATAGTTGGAATATTAAAAATTTGGGCGTATCAATTAATGTTAAATAGAAAAGAATTGTTTAAAGCAGGGCTTGTAATTCTTATCAGTGGTATTGTTGTAGGCCCAGATATATTTGCAGTTGTAGGCGGTATTCTTGCTTTAGTAGAATCTGAAAAAAAGAAATAATCAAATGCTTGTCAGAACTCACTTGGCTGTAACTTTTTGTGCAATACTTCTTTTGATTGGAAGTGCCAGCAATAAAATTAGTTTTTTTATTGTCGCCATCTTTGCAACATTTCTTCCTGATATTGATTCTAAAAATTCTAAAATTGGCCATAGATTATTTTTTCGGCCATTGCAATGGTTTGTAAAACACAGGGGATTTATCCACAGCTTTAGCTTTTTAGTAATTATAATTTTAATTTTTGCTTTTTTTATCCCTGTTATTGCTCTGCCGTTCTTTTTAGGATACGGCCTTCATCTGCTGGCAGACAGTTTAACTTTAGAAGGTATTTCTCCTTTTTATCCGGCTAAATTAAAAATGCGGGGTATAATAAAAACAGGAGGGAAAATAGAAATATTGTTATTTATTATTTTTGTTTTTGTTGATTTTATTCTGTTGATTGCTAGGCTTCCTAATTTTTTGTAATTTTTTTAAATCATATTCTAAACTATATCTAAGAGACAAATAATCTTTATAAACACCGGTAAACATAAGTTCTTATGGCTAGTAAAGGCGATGTCAAAAAAATAAAGGATGCTGTTTCTGGTTCTGAAGATTCTGAAGATTCTAGTATTCCTGCTGTAGATGGCAGAGAACCAGTTCTTACTGATTTGCCTGGAATAGGCCCAGCTGTTGCCGCAAAGCTAGAAGCTGCTGGAATTTATGACCTTATGAGCCTGGCTGTAATGAGCCCAAATACATTGGCTGATATTGCAGGAGTTGGAGCAGCTGTTGCTAGAAAGGCAATACAAGCAGCAAGAGGCATGTTAAATTTAGGATTTACAGACGGAATAGAGTTTGCAAAAAAAAGAGAAAATATTAATTATATAACCACCGGAAGCAAAGAATTAGACCAACTTCTTGGGGGAAGAGGTATTGAGAGCAGAGCCATAACAGAGGCCTTTGGAGCTTATGGTTCCGGCAAAACACAATTAGGTTTAAGTTTAGCTGTTAACGCGCAGATGCCAAAAGAAAAAGGAGGCGCTTCTGGCAAGGCAGTATTTATAGATACTGAAGGAACTTTCAGGCCAGCAAGAATAAAACAAATTGCAGAGGGCTTGGAAACTAATCCTGAAAATGTATTAAAAAATATTCTTGTAGCAAGGGCATTTAATAGTGACCATCAGATTTTGCTGCTTGAGAAAATTTCTGAGATGATAAAGAATGGAGAGCCTATCAGGATTCTTATAATTGACAGCCTTACTGCTCATTTTAGGGCTGAGTTTTCCGGGCGCGGCCAATTAGCAGACAGGCAGCAAAAATTGAACAAATATATGCATGATTTAATGAAGATTGCAGAAACCCATAATCTGGCTGTTTATGTCACAAATCAAGTTATGTCTAATCCTGCACAGATGTTTGGTGACCCAACTGTTGCTATAGGAGGGAATATTGTAGGGCACGCCTCAACTTATAGAATGTATTTGAGGAGGGGAAAACAAGGATCAAGAGTTGCAAAACTTATTGACAGCCCGAACCTTCCTGAGAATGAATGTGTATTTTGGGTTGCAGATAAAGGTGTAGGGGACGAATGAAACAAAATTATTTCTTAACTAAAAAGAAATCTCCACATTTTAATGTGGGGTTTAGCTGAACCCAGCAAATATTTATTCTGCGAAAAATTGATTATAAGAGCCGAGATACTCGGCTTCTTGAAAGTTTTACTTAGTGATAACTT
>Ga0209542_10008281_pt1 | contig 19471 bp, 18 predicted proteins | sample RifCSPhighO2_01_FD_184028 | JGI IMG/M metagenome (GOLD analysis project Ga0209542, IMG submission 184028) | Soil microbial communities from Rifle, Colorado - Rifle CSP2_plank highO2_0.1 (SPAdes) (version 2) | ecosystem: Environmental > Terrestrial > Deep subsurface > Rock core/Sediment ...
CGTGATATTGATTGCTTTAATCTCAATTCCGGACGCCTTGCGGAGTTTCTTAATGGCTTTTGGCGGAGCAATTGCAGAATGTGGGCTGGCATCAAGCGCTTCTACGAGCCAATTTAAATCTTCCCCCACGGTAACCCATTTGGTGGGGGAGTAACGGCTCAAATCAAACGGCTTGGAAAACTTCCGCAGAGATTTTGTGCCGTCATCCATAATGTATTCGTGGAAATATGACATCGCTAACTCGCGCACTGTCCTGTAAACAGGATCGCGATACCGGAGTATTGGATGATTGGTTTTACTTATGGCACCCCACAAGCCTCCGCCGGCCGGCGGACTCCGGAAAAGGGCCACAACATGGTCTTCATCTCGGCCTATCGTTACAAGGTCCAACAAAAGCGGTTTTTTGCCGTGATACAGAAGTGCCGCCGCGGCGAAGAGCGCCCCCTCAAAGCAATGTGCTGTACGCTCGCGCATCACGCGCCTCGGCGACATATATGTTTCTCCTGTCGTTTCAAAATTAATCGGAAGCGTGTCCAAATAATCTTGTATCTTTTGTGGAGTATTGAGTCCGGCAAAGACTTTATGCTCGGTGGGGGACAGCACCGCTTTTAACTTGTCTTTGCGCATAGCGTTCATACGTCATCCATTATCAATATCCTTCCCGCCGTGGAATTTCTCGTGGATATCTCGCAACCGCTTGTTCGTAACATGCGTGTATATTTGGGTCGTTGCCACATTTTTGTGTCCCAAAAGCTCCTGGACGCTTCGCAGGTCCGCGCCGTGCGCCAAGAGGTCTGTCGCATACGTGTGCCGCAGAGTGTGGGGAGTAACCTTTTTTGAAATACCCGCAAGCATCGCGGAGCGTGATATCATGAACTGGATATATCGCACGGACAACCGTTTGTTTTCAGGGTCTTTGGAACGCTGATTGATAAAGAGCGGTTTGTATACGTCGCGGCGGGAATCAAGATACGTGCGCAGCCATCGCGCCGAGCGGGGAGAGATGAAGATGGTACGCACATGCTTGCCCTTGCCTATTATGGAGAGTTCAAAGGTGCGCGTTGCACTCTTGTCTTTGAGAAATGATACCTGGTCCGCATCCAGCGATACGAGTTCCGATATGCGCATGCCGGAGGAGAAAAAAAGTTCCATGATTGCACGGTCGCGCAAGCCAGCAGGCGTTGCCGTGTCGGGAATTTTCAGCATGCTATCTACATCGCTCACTTCGAGAAATGAAACGATTTCGTCTGATGTTTGCTTTGCAAGCTTGATTCTTGAAGACGGAAGAGTAGTGATGTCGCGTTCCGCAAGAAAGCCAAGAAGCGCACGCAGAGCTATCAAGTAGTAATTCTGGGATTTCTTGCCGAGATACTCTCTGGAGGGCGTTTTGTAAGTCCTAGCGAGATATAACCGGTAGTCCCAGATATGCTGTGCGGTCAATTCGTGGGGAAGCAGTTTAGAGTTTCCGGTATGCTCAAGCCACTTTGTGAAAAGTCGCAGATACTGCCGATAATTTTTTTGCGTGTTGTTTGATAATCCTTTTTCAACTTCACAATAATCTAAGAACGGAAGGATGTATTCCTTGATAGGGAGGATGCCAGTCGAGCTATGCATACGGCAATTTTAGCATATGGTACACATACGTACAATATACGTTAAACGCATCTGTGGATAATGTACTAGACCACGAAAGGCCACGACCGCTTCCCCGGCTATCAACAAAAATATCAACGATTCCATACGGCCGTATGGAATCGTTGATATGACAGATGAATCGGAGTCGCAGGCCGACACTGGAAATAATATGTGTCACCCAATACATGTTGCGGGGAACTCACACCGCCATGCGCGATACTCCATACGCCGCGATTTGCATTTTCTCACTACCCCTCCCCTATTTCCACGGAATCTCAAATTCCTCAAATTCGGGCAAAAGTTTTCGTCCGTACAAAAGACGCGCAATTACTTCTGCGTGCGACAAAGCGCCGGTGAGCGCATTGTGCGGAGATGGTTCTTCCGGAATCCCGCAGTAGTTAAGTACTGCATCCAAATCAAGTGCTGAACGGCGATGTTTTACAGGCGGTTGAATCCCCCTTTCTATCATGTGCATATAGCAAAGAGAGTGCGTGTCTATGGTGCGGTACGCAAATTGCCAATTTGTGTGGCCCGCGCGCTCCGCGGCCGCTTTTAGGAAATCACGGTCAAAAGAAACATTTTGTCCGGCAAGAGTCCTCTCTTCCACACTCTCGCTCCAGTGCAAAAAGGCGTGTATCAAATCGCCTTCGCTTTGTTTCTTCGGGTCGCTAATTTGCTTTTTGGTAAATCCGTTCACCTCAAGCGCTTCGTCCATGATGTGCGCGCCGTCCCACACGCGACACTCTTCATAAAACCGGTTGGTCGGATTCGCAAAGTCCAACGCTCCCACCGACACGATGGAATGTTTCTTTGGCTCTGTTCCCGATGCCTCAACGTCAATGACTAGCATGTTAGAGATTCTTAACGAATGATAATGAGTTTAGAAGCTCTTACATCCCTCCCCAATTTAGTATCCGTTCTCATGTGTTAATTTTGCGATTCCGCTGAGACTGTCTTAACAGTATATCAAATTTGAGAGATGGTTGCGTGATACTAAATTGGGGAGGGATTAGAAAAATATAGTCGCTTCGCTTCTTATTTTTCTAATCCCCTGCAATTCTTGGCCGGAGAATAGCCCGCTTGCCGTGCCTTCTTCTCGCTAGCGAACCATACCTGATTCTGCGGGGCGATCTTGGCGGCGGATGCGCACCACGGGAAATAGTAGGCACTTCCCGTGCGGGATGCCACTATGAGGCCCCCTATGTTCATGCCCCGCGGTTCTGCGATTGTTGGTACGTTTGTGATTGATACAGGGGCACGAACGCTTTCCAACACCGATAAACGGCCCAATCCAAAGGAAGCAAAACCTATAAGAAATATAATCACAATCAAACCCCAGTCGCCTATCACAATATCGGCCCAATTCTTGATTTTATTAGTAAAATCACGAAGCATAGCGTAGTAGATTTTACTATACCCCGTTAAATCCCGTTCTGCATCCTGCAGACGGGACAACTTGAATTATATCGGCACATAATGTATATTACTGGGAACTTGAGTAGGGATGCTGATACGGCTATCACATTTCATAGCATATCAAGTTGTATTTAACAGGGTGTAAGTTGTTTCTAAACTCGCTTACGCTCATTAAGAAAAACTAACATGGCCCATACAAAAGCAGGAGGGACAGCGCATAACCTGAACGATTCAAATCCGAAGTACCTCGGAGTAAAACGCTCCGACGGACAAAGGGTCGGAGTTGGAGAAATCATCGTCCGCCAGCGTGGGACAAAAATATTGCCCGGAAGAAATATCGGGGTGGGCACAGACCACACGCTTTTTGCGATGTCTGAAGGAACTGTGCGATTCCGCTCCAAGAGAAAAATGGATTTTGACGGGCGCTCCAACCTCCGTCGCGTGGTAGACGTAGTTTAACAAAGTCACATTCGTTGCGTCTGTAAATTTCAATGTCTACACAATTACACCATGGTGTAATTGTGTAGACATTCCTAAATTGCCCTCACCTCAATCGTTGCAACGGCTCGGTGACGCCCGAGTTTTATTTCAACTTTAAAGATTCCGGCCCTCTTTATCGGCTCGTCTAAAACGACGGCTCTTTCGCCGATATCCTGATTGTATTTCTTCGCGATTTCACCGGCGATTTTCTTTGCGGAAATGCTTTCATACGGGTGCCCCGATTCATTCATTCGCACTTTCATAACAATTGAATCGGCAGAAAGCGCTTGAGCCAGCTTCTCAAATTGGGCGTCATGAATCTGCGCTTGCGCTTCGGAGGTTTTCTGCCGTTTATCATGCTCTGCAAGATTTTTGGATGACGCCTCCTGCGCCAAGCCGCGCGGAATGAGGAAGTTGAGGGCGTACCCGTCCTTGACCTCCATAACGCCATCCCGCCTCCCTACCCTAGCCACATCCTTAAGCAAAATAATTCGCATAGTTCGTAGATCGTAGTCCGTAGTCCGTAGAAATGCAAATCACTTCGTGTGCGTTCATTGTTACTACGTACTACGTTCTACAAACTACGCACTAGTTCTATTGCTTTATCCAATTGCGGGTCCCGTTCTGCTTTAGTGTCCTCATCCGTCATTTTAACTTCCACATCTGGCACTATGCCGGTATTCGGGATTTGCTTTCCATTGGGCCCTAGCCAGCGCGCTACTGTAATCTTCAGGGCCGTTTCCTGCGTAATCTCAACAAGCTCCTGCACGGAACCCTTGCCGAAAGTGGTTGCGCCGACAAGCTTTACATTCTTATGATACCGAAGCGCGTCTGCGAGAATCTCCGAGGCCGACGCAGACCCCTTGTCAACCAGGATGACCATTTGCAGATTTTCATTGAATACATCGTAACCGCGCGAGCGGTGCACTATGTTTTGCGAATGTCCTGCATAGTCCTCCGTTACGACTATCTTCCCTGTCGGAAGAAACCAGCTGGCCATATCTACCGCCGCCTCCAAGTAGCCGCCCGGGTTTCCACGCAAATCCAGAATTAATTTCGTGTATCCGGACGAAATGAATTCGCGCAGGGCATTTCTGAATAGATTTGGCGACTGCGAAGAGAAACTCATCAGCTGTATCACGAATATGCCGTCTTCGCGCACAATGGTCTCTATGGTGGGAATATCAATCACGTCTCTCGTCACTTTTATTTCCCCAGGGGCGGTCCAACCCTCGCGCAAGATTGAAAGTGTAACGGCGCTCCCGCGAGGGCCGCGGATGTGATTCACCGCGGTTGTTATGTCCATGCCCCTTGTGTCCAAGCCGTCAATCTTCAAAATCTTATCCCCGCTTTTAATTCCCGCTTTCTCCGACGGAGTGCCCTTGAGCGGAGAAACAACGGTCAATATCTGATCGCGAACGGCAATCTCCATACCCACGCCCTCAAAACTGCCGCTTATGTCGTCCGAAAATTGCTTATTTTCTACGGGGGGCAGGAAGTACGTGTACGGGTCGTCAAGCGAGCCGGCGAGCCCCTGAACCATGCCCCAGACCCTCTTTTCGTTTATTGCCTCTGTGGTAGTCGCAATCGGCGTGCTGGTTCCCACCGCGGCGGGCACGAATTTCTCGTCAATAGTCCTCCACGCTTTCCATACCGGAAAGAAATCCACTCCCTCGGGCTGTTCCACGCTGTCCGCAAGAGCCTTCGTGATGTTCGGAGGAATGCGGCTTGCAAGGAATCCTTTGGTGCCGAGGGCAAACCCGACGGCAAGTCCGACCGCGAGAACAATCGCGGCTGAAAGCCATGAGCTTTTCTTACCGAAAGGTATTTGTATTTGTTCGTCGTACATATGGTTATGTATAGGCGAGATTATCGCACCCTAGCATATCTTTGCCAAATTTGTATTAAAATTGGGTTATAATGTCCGCATGCGCTCCGAGTACAAGCACAACGGCACGACATGGGTAGACCTTGAATCGCCGACGAGAATGGAAATTGCGGATATCGTTGAGAGATTCAACATACACGAGGTCGTGGCGGAAGACATGCTTCTCCCATCAAGAAAACCGCGGATAGAATTATACCCGAAATACATGTTTGTTATCCTGCACTTTCCGGCGCTCCGCCATTCTCATAAGACGCTGGAGCAGGAAATTGATTTCGCCGTCGGCCGGGATTTCATCATTTCCGTGCATTACGACACCGTTGACTCCCTGCACAAATTCTCAAAAGTTTTTGAAGTCAATTCCGTGTTGGACAAAAGCGAGAAAGACAATCACGCGGGCGATCTTTTCTTCCTGATGCTCAAAAAGCTGTATAGAGACGTGGAGCACGAGGTTGATTACGTGCGCCAGCATCTGCGCGACATTGAAGGTTATACTTTTTCCGGAAAGGAGGCCATGATGGTAAGCGAGATATCGCAAAGCGCGCGGGATTTGCTGAATCTGCGCCAAACCATTGAGCCGCATCGCGAGATTTTACATGCGCTTGAGACTGAAGCGGTTAAATTCTTCGGCGATGATTTCGCGCCGTATTTGCGCGCGCTCTCCAATGAATATTACAAGGTGCATAACCATGTTATGCGCAACACCGAGTCCCTGCATGAACTGCGCGAGACTAATAACTCGCTTCTGACCACTAAACAAAACGAGACAATGCGCATGCTTACAATTATGGCGCTTTTCACATTTCCGCTGGCGCTTATCGCCGCGGTTTTGGGAATGGACACAAAATACAATCCGATATTGGGACGGCCAAATGATTTCTGGATTATCGTAGGGATTATGGCTTCTTTCGCGTGTTTGATGTTCTGGTATTTCAAGCATAAAAGGTGGCTATAGGGCGCGCTCCGATGCCCGTGCATTTTCGACGGCCTATCGTCTGTGATAGGCACCTGTAGACGGAACGAGTGGCTCAAACCGTCGAAAATACGCGGGCTTCTCCGTTGAGGAGAGAAAGTGCGGCGATGGCCTGCCCCGTAGCGAGCTTTGCTCTGCTTCGGGGTTCGGCGAGGGGGCAGGCAGACTCGCTAAAGTTGAGAAAATACGAATGCACTTCGAGAAAGGATTTTGACGGTGTAGTGGTGTAGAATGACCGTGTATGTGGCTTAAATCGTTTCTTACCGGAAATGAGACTGTTTCCGCGCCTCTATATCTCTACAACACTCTAGGCAGGGCTAAACAGCTGTTTGCGCTCCCGAAAAAAGTTGATAGCGCTTTTGGCGGGAGAACCGTCCGAATGTACAACTGCGGGCCTACGGTCTACGATGTCCAACACATCGGAAATCTCTCCATGTTCGTGTTTACAGACGTCCTGCGGCGCGTGCTCCTATACAACGAATTCAAAGTCAAGCAGGTTATTAATATTACGGATGTCGGGCATCTTACATCCGATGCCGATTACGGCGACGATAAGATGGCCAAGGGCCTAAAACGGGAAGGCAAAAAGCTGACGCTTGATAACATGAAAGAGCTCGGGGAGAAGTACGCTAAAATTTTTCTGCACGACATCGGTTTGCTGAACATAGATGCAAAAGAAATTACTTTCCCGCGGGCTAGCGCGCATATTCCCGCGCAGATTGCGATGGTCGCAACGCTCATGGAGAAAGGGTATGCGTACGCGGCAAAAAACGGAGTCTATTACGACACCTCCCGCTTCCCTTCCTACGGGGAACTCGGCGAGATTAATCTTGAAAATATAAAAGAGGGGGCGCGGCTCGGGGTAAGCGCCGACAAGCGGAATCCGGCAGACTTTATCCTTTGGAAACTGGATAATTCGCTCGGGTGGGACAGCCCTTGGGGAAAGGGGTTCCCCGGCTGGCACATTGAGTGTTCGGCGATGATTCGCGCGACTCTCGGAAAACAGATAGATATCCATACGGGAGGAATTGAGCATATCGCCGTGCACCACAACAATGAAATTGCCCAGTCGGAAGTAGTGACGGGCAGGCATCCGCTTTCCAGATTCTGGATGCACCGCGCGCATATACAGATTGAAGACTCCAAAATTGCGAAGTCCGAGGGAAACGTTGTTTATCTTTCCGACATCGTTGCCCGGGGCGTTCATCCGCTCTCACTGCGATACCTGTTTCTGGGCGCGCATTACAGAACGCCGAGCAACTTTTCCTGGGAAGCGCTTCTCGCTTCGGAAACCGCATTCCTTCGCTTGAGACTGCTCGCCGATTCGGTGGGAAGAGGAGGCAAGCCACCTGCCGGTTATCGGGCCCGCATTCATGAACGTTTTAACGATGATTTGGATATTCCGGGGGCGCTCGCGGTCGTGTGGGAAATGATGGGCGACAAGAAATTGGCGCCGGAAGATATCCGCGCCGGTTTGATAGACGCGGACCGCGTTCTGGGCCTTGGCCTTGACGAGGAAGACGCAAGGGCGAAAGATGCGTGCCTGAAGCGATTCGGCAAACGAGTCAATATTGAGGACTTGCCGCCCGATGTCCGAGAAAAGGTGGGCGCGCGCGCCCTCGCGCGCGAGAAAAGAGACTGGCAAAGCGCCGACCTTTTGCGAAGCGAACTGATGCAAGAGGGCTACATTCTGGAGGACGCGGAAACGGAGACGATAGTTTTTAAGAAGTGACAGGTCGCCCATCCCCTCTTTTTGGCGGCGAAACCCCCAAGTACTTGGGGGTTTCGCCGCCAAGTTAACACAGATTTAAAACCCATGTTGTCATTTGGTATTGCTTATCGCGCACGGTCGTACGCGATAAGCGACACTCATTCCGTTACGAAATTCACTAGGCGGTTCGGAACGACGACTATGCGCAGTATCCTTTTTCCTTTCAAGCGCTCCATGACGGCGGCGCGTGCCGCGTCCTCAATTATTTTTTTGTCCGAATCGGAAGGCACCTGCACGTCCCCGCGCGTCCTGCCGTTTATCTGAATGACGACAGTGGTGTTTTCATCTTTCAGGAGCGCGGGGTCAAATAACGGCCATTGTTCCGCACGTATTGATGTTTTGTTTCCGATTTCGCGCCAAAGCTCCTCGGCGAGGTGGGGCGCAAACGGCGCAAGCAGCTTTAAAAAGGATTTCCATTGCTTTATTCCTATTGCACGCTTTTTCTCAATCGCATTTAAAAGTATCATGAGCGAACTTATGGCGGTGTTGAACTTGAGCGTACTGATATCTTCCCCAACTTTCTTTATAGTCCTGTGCAAGAGGGGTTCAATGTTCGCATTTTCTGTCGACTGTAGACTGTCAACTGTAGACTGTCCCACTTTCCAAACACGCTCTAAGAATCTGCGAATGCCAACCACCCCGTCCGGATTCCATGGGTAGCTGGAGACTTCGTTATAGGGCCCAATAAAGGCCAAATACAGCCTTACAGTGTCTGCCCCGAACCGCGCAACCACATCATCCGGGTCCACTACATTACCCCGAGATTTGCTCATTTTTTGGCCGTCTGGGCCCAATATTAGACTACGATTCATGCGCCTTACATACGGCTCCGAATCCCCCACCAAGCCGAGATCAAACAGTGCCTTGTGCCAGAAGCGCGAATAGAGAAGGTGCATTGTTGTATGCTCCGCCCCGCCGGAATAGAGGTCCACCGGCATCCAGTTCTTTTGTTTCGCTTTGCTCGCAAATTCCTTCTTGTTTTTGGGGTCGGTGTATCGCAAAAAGTACCAAGAAGAATCAACGAATGTATCTAACGTATCCGTCTCGCGTTTCGCCCTGCCTTTGCATTGCGGACACTTTACTTGCACAAATGATTTGACTTTTGCGAGCGGAGACTTACCGCTGCCTTCTGGAAGATAATCCTCTACCTCCGGTAATTCCACTGGCAAATCTTTGTCCGGAACAGAAACAGCTCCGCACTTCTTGCAGTGAATTATCGGTATCGGCACGCCCCAATATCTCTGGCGCGAGACTATCCAATCACGGAGTTTGTAGGTTGTCTTCTTCGTACCGAACATTTCTGTTATCGCCGCCTTCCCTTCCACCACCGTCACGCCGTTAAACTTGCCAGAATTTACAAGTGTTCCATCACCAACAAATGCGCTGTGCAGTTCCCCTGTCCGTTTTCCCGTTTGCAGAATTACTTGTTTTATGGGCAGGTTAAGTTTTTTTGCAAACTCAAAGTCCCGCTCATCATGCGCCGGCACTGCCATAATTGCACCCGTGCCATAGTGACCTAAAACATAATCTGCAATGTAGACTGGAATCTTCTCCCCTGTCGCCGGATTGACCGCCTCAACGCCTTCCAGTTTCACACCCGTTTTTTCCTTGCTAGTCTGCCGGTCCATATCAGTTTTCTTGCCCGATAGTGCGATATATCGCACTACTTCGTCCTCGTTTTTCAAAAGCCCGCCGTGTTTGATGGCAAGCGACACCCGTTTATGTTCAGGCGCTAGAACCAAATACGTTGCGCCAAAAAGCGTATCGGGACGGGTCGTAAATGCGGTAACAGTCGGGCGCAACCAGCGCAGAATTGGAAATTCTTTTTCTCCCTTGAAATGCGGAGCCTCCCCTTTCACGCGCTCTGCCTTGACGGCTAACACCGCCTCCAGACGCTTCACCTGATCTTCGCTTATCGCCGGATCTTCCGTATCGTGAAGAATCGTGATTGACCCCGCGTTTTTCCTAATTTTCTCTCCGTCAAATTTCCATGAAAAACGTTTATCAAAATTGCGCGGACGGTCCTTGAAATTGCGGTCAACAAACCCGCCGGCGAGCACCAGCCGCGCTATTGGATTTTTCGACTTTTCCAAGACTTTCATGGCAACGACGGCTCCCAGACTGTGCCCGAAAAGAACCGTGTTCCCGTCATATTCTGCCGCGGCGAGAGCAGTCTTTACTTGTTCCTCCTCGCTCGGATTGTCCGGATTAGGCAATGCGGGAATTATTACTTCATGGCCCTGTTTTTCCAATTCCTTTTTCCAAAATTGGAAGCGCGGACGGTCGGGCCTGCTTTCAAATCCGTGAAGCAATACGTATTTGTATTTCTTCTTGTCCGCGCCTATGGCGAGAGGAAAATCAATCTCCGCACCCTCACTACGACCTATCCAATTTCTCTGCGATTCTTTTATCTGCTCCGGCCAATTTAATGGCGCGAGATCGTCTATCAACCTGTCGGCGTAATCAGTAATTTTGATGTTCCATTGCAACATCTGTTTTTGGACCACTTCCGCATCGCATCGCTCGCACGTGCCGTTTGTCACTTGCTCGTTCGCAAGCACTGTCTTGTCTTTAGGGCACCAATTGACGGGAGTGTTTTTCTGGTACGCAAGCCCCTTTTTGAAAAGCCGGAGAAAAAGCCACTGCGTCCATTTGTAATAATTTGGATCGCAGGTTGTGACTAGCCGCGACCAATCAAACGAGGCGCCCATGGAAGTAATTTGCTTCTTCATGTAGGCGATGTTCTCTTCCGTCCACTTGCGCGGATTGAGTTTGTTTTTTATGGCTGCGTTCTCGGCAGGAAGGCCGAAGGCATCAAAACCTATCGGGTATAGGACATTCTTCCCCTGCATGCGCATGGCGCGCGCCAAAATATCCGGTACGGCAAACGCGTACCAATGCCCCACGTGCAGATTGCCCGAAGGGTATGGAAATTCGGTAAGCAGATAAAAATTCTTCTTCTTGCTCGCTTTTCCGCCGAAGGCGGATCCGCCTCTGGCGGAATCAGGCGTTTTGTAGAGCTCTGTTTTAGACCACTCCTTCTGCCACCTACGTTCAATCGCTACATGGTCGTATTTTTTCATATAATTACCATATCATACCGCATATAAGCCGAAAACCCCGCATATTGGGCGGGGTTTTCGGCAAACAAGATTATATAGTTCTCGTCTTTGAGTAGGGCGGATAGAGTTCCGGGTCAATCGTGCGGTCATAGCACGCGCGTCCGACATCATGCTGCCAATTATCCGGAAGCTCTTTGCCCCCTACGCCCATCGGAGCCGCCGGTCTGGCAAAAGAAACGTTTTTCATGCTATTCCCCTTGCCCGCGAAAGTGCCGCAAAGCTTGAATGAAAGGACTCCTGTCGTTTCATATTCATACGGTTCTTTTGTTTGGGGGTCCACGGGCACAATGTTGTTGCTAATCGGATCATTAACATCTGAAAGCGATGCCGGCAATTTTTCTTTCTGTTGCCAATAATTCACTATTTGCCACTGTATATTTTGCAAATCCTGCACCCGAATAGCATCTTGCTTCTGTTCGCGAATATCCTGCGGAGTGCCTATTATAAAGAATCCGGCAATAATGGTCGCAAGAACGAGAACGCCCACGGCCAAGTTCACCATCCGCGCCCGCGCCGGCTCGCGCTCCCAGTAACCGCGAAGGTCGGCGAGGAAATGCAAGAATCCAAGCCCGACGATAAGGAAGACCGCGAGGACCTTGAGGAGAAAGCCAGCGGTAATATCCTCCCCCTGCAGATATGTGTTCACGAGAACTATGAGGTCAACTACCAAAGTCGCGCCCGCAAGGAAAAGCGTAAGGAACAGCACCCACCTTCGGATCCAGATTTCACGGCGCGACGGGTCTTCCGCGATGGAGCGCCGTATGAGACGCATGAGAACGAGCAGTACGGGAGTGAGCACGATGAGCGTCGCTGATTCATAACTGATGCTCGCCGAGTACGCACCGGGATAATATACGTTCGTTACAGGATTCGGAAACGCGTGATTTATGTAATCAAATACCAACGTTATGTACGCGACTACCCCGCCATACAAAGAAACCATTACCCCTACCCACAAAAAGAAATCCTTCGGCGTTACTTTTGGCTTGTCCATAATTATTGGATTACTTTTTTAATGAAAGACCAAGTTTTCCCTCTATCCGCACAAGACGAACTCCGTGGTCAACGATAGCGAGCGCATCTTTATCGACTGCCCGTCGATACGGACGTAAAACTTCCAACACCTCTTCTTTTGCATCTTCAACGTCTCCCTTGGTTGCCATATCGCGACGTACTTCTGCAATATCATCTTGTTTTGCCATAACGCGATATATGGACGCAATATCTTCTTTGGTCGCAAAATCCTTAAGGTCGTCTTTGGTTGCCATCGTACTCCGAATATCCTCACCCTCCTCCTTTATCAGGCGTGCAAGTTTGTCAAATTCAGACTCCTTCTTTTTCATCGCACCATAATACCACACGTTGCAAACTGTCAAAAAGCGATGGCAAGCTAGCCATGTTTAAACTCCATTACATCGCCGTCTTGGACGACGTATTCCCTCCCTTCGGAGCGGACTAAACCGCGCTCACGCGCGGTCGTCCAAGCGCCGCATTCAAGAAGCCGGGTCGCTTGGATAACATCCGCGCGGATAAATTTGTCGCGAAAGTCAGTGTGAATTGCCGCACCCGCTTCCGGCGCGGTAGAGCCACGGGTTATTGTCCATGCGCGCGTTTCATCTTCTCCTGTCGTGAAAAAAGAAATCAGATTCAGCATTCTGTAACCCGCTCTGATGAGACCGTCCAATCCATCCACGGGCACGCCGAGCTCTCGGCGGAAATTATCGCGCTCGTCGTCATGCACATCCCGCAGTTCCCCTTCTACTCCGGCATCTACAAAAACCCATTCGGCTTTAGAGTCCTCCAGAAATCGCTGAAGTGTTTTCCATGAATTACCTCCTTCCGCATCCACGTTTACAACTCCGCTTTTGCGGTTGAGAACATACAGAACCGGTTTAAGAGTCAGAAGATGGAGTGATTGCGCCGCTTTCTTTTCCTCGGCCGAGAGCTCAACGGTTCTTGCCGGTTTTCCCTGTTTGAGAACAGGAACAATTTTCCGCAACACATCTCGTTCGGCGATAATATCCTTTCCACCACCTTTTGCATCGCGCTCCGCGCGCAGAAGACTCTTTTCAGCGGTCTGCATGTCCGCAAGCACCAATTCAAGATTTATCACTTCAATATCACGGACGGGGTCAATTTCTCCCGACACATGAAGTACATCGTCGTCATGAAATATTCGTACGACTTCCGCGATAGCATCCACCTCGCGAATGTGCGACAAGAATTGATTTCCCAAGCCCTCTCCTTCCGAAGCGCCTTTGACGAGCCCCGCGATGTCAACGAATTGAACCGCCGGCGGAATTGTCTTTGCCGAATGAGCCATTTCAGTCAATCTTTTGAGCCGTGCATCCGGAACCTCCACGATTCCCACCGAGGGGTCAATCGTGCAAAAAGGATAATTCTCCGCGGGCACGCCCTTAAGCGTCAGCGCATTAAAAAGCGTTGACTTCCCCACGTTCGGGAGCCCCACGATTCCTATTGATAAATTCACCGACTATTTATACTCCCTCTTTACCAAGTTGGCGAACTTTGTCCAACCAGAGCTTTTTAGTAAGCGGCGGCGGGTTATCCGCAGGGCCGAAAACCTTCTCGCGCACTTTGAACCCTGCGAACCACAGAATTGCAATTGAAATTTGCTGGGTAAAATGGCCGTAAATCAAACGCATCAAATATGGGTGCTCGCCTGCGGTGACTATTACCCGCGCTGTCTTGCCTTTTAACAGGCGTTTCCAAAATATCGTGGGCTTGCCGCTCTTGGTCTTTATGTATTTATATGCAAATCCGGGCAGCCACGCGCGCTCAAACAATCCTTTCAATATAGATGGCGGCCCCGACCACCAGTTCGGATAAATTATCACCAGATGGTCGCACGTGCGCACCAGCTCCTGAAAGCGTAATAAATCCGGCTCCAGCGGCTGTATTTTCCTATAGCCCTTGTGCAAAACGTAATCAAATTGCATTTCGGATACGTTTAAGCGTTTGACGAAATGCCCCGCCGACTTTGCCGCCTCTGCATATGTGCTAGCTATGTCGCCGCATAAGCCGGAAGTATCAGGATGTCCGAGAAGGACCAGGATTTTCTTTGCCCGCATATACTAGAATTTCCGCTTTGTGTTTAAGTTCTGTTCTTATTAAGTTTAACTCCTCCAGTATATCAATGTTTTCAGCTCACTGTAGCAGTTCCGCGAACATATACGCCTTGAGAGGTTCGCGGTATTATCTCCGGCACATTCTTTAAAGCGGATTTTCTCTTTTGGAAATCTTCCCCTCCGCTGAATCTTTCGCTACAGCCAGCAATGTTTCCATATTGTCTGTCTTTTGCGCTATATTTCTGGTTGTTTTCCCGCATCGCGTGCACTCATGAATAATCAAATAATCCGGGGTTGACCCTTCTATCCGCACCGGCTTCATGAGCCCTCCGCACGCGTTGGCGCGGTCGCCCGGATTAATATCCACATGCTTGCTCCAAAGACAATTCGGGCAGTGGTTGGTGTATCCATCGCCTTTAACGAATGCCCCGCAACGCTCGCAAGCGAAATCTTCAACTGTTTTTTTGAACACCATATGTTCCAATCTGCAAATGATGCTAATACTACGAATGGCTACAAATATTCGTATCTGCAATTCGTAGTTATTTGTAGATTGGGATGCATTTGTAGATTGGTATTCTACATTAGTATTCTACATTAGGACTACTGCGCGATTTCCGGAAAATTCAAGAATTCCGTTTTCTGTCTCAAATTTCTTGGTGTCTCCTTCCGGCAGGCGGACCGTGATTACCCCGCTTTTCAGGGTCGTTACGAACGGCTCGTGATGCGCCAAGACCGTTAGTTCTCCATCCGAGCCGGGCAATGTCGCAGAAACAGCTTGGCCGTCAAAATACGTCTCGCTTACGCTTGAGATTATTAGATGAAAAGTTTTCATAGAACGTAGAACGTAGTTCGTAGTTCGTAGAATATACGCGCGATGAAATTCATACTTGCATTTACTACGTTCTACGTACTACAGACCACGTACTTCCCCAATGCCCCCCTTCATATAGAACGCCTGCTCGTTCAGCTCGTCGTGTTTGCCTGCAAGTATTTCTCCGAATCCGCGGACGGTTTCCGCAAGCGTTACGAATTTCCCCGATGTCCCCGTGAACACTTCCGCAACGCGGAACGGCTGTGAGAGGAAGCGCTGAATTTTGCGGGCGCGATAGACCAGTTTTTTGTCTTCTTCGGAAAGCTCTTCAATGCCGAGAATCGCGATGATGTCCTGCAAATCCTTGTAGCGCTGGAGCACCCTGCGCGTTTCGTTTGCAACGCGGTAGTGCTCTTCGCCCACTATTTCAGGCGTGAGAGCGGATGAGCCGGAATCAAGCGGGTCAATCGCCGGATAGATTCCCAAGGACGCAAGCGCGCGTGAAAGCACGATTGTAGAATCAAGGTGTGAGAAGGTGGTCGCTGGCGCTGGGTCGGTGAGGTCGTCCGCGGGAACATAAATCGCCTGCACCGACGTGATTGAGCCTTCTTTGGTGGAAGTAATGCGCTCCTGTAGCAATCCCATTTCCTCTGCAAGCGTCGGCTGATAACCGACGGCGGAAGGCACGCGCCCCAAGAGGGAGGATACTTCGGAACCCGCCTGCACGAAACGGAACACGTTGTCCATGAAAAAGAGTACGTCTTTGCCTGCCCCGTGGGACGGCTTGCCGTCCTTTACGGGGCCGCTTCCGATATTGTCCCGGAACGCTTCGGCCATAGTGAGCCCCGAAAGCGCGACGCGCGCGCGGGCACCGGGAACTTCGTTCATTTGGCCGAATACAAGCGCCGTTTTTTCAAGCACGCCGGAACCTTTCATTTCATGATACAGGTCGTTCCCCTCGCGCACGCGCTCGCCGACGCCCGCAAAGACGGAATATCCGCCGTGCTCGGATGCGACGTTGTGAATGAGTTCTTGAATGAGAACTGTTTTCCCTACGCCTGCGCCTCCGAAAAGGCCCGCCTTGCCTCCCTTTATGAACGGCGTCATCAAGTCAATCGCTTTTATTCCCGTCTCAAAAACTTCCGCCTTCGTACTCTGCCTCATGAATGCCGGCGGTTCGCGGTGAATAGGAAGCCGCTTTGTCTTAGCTGAAATCTCCGCGCCGCCATCAATCGGCTTGCCGATAACGTTAAACATTCTACCGAGTGATGACTCCCCCACTGGGACCGAAATCGGAGCACCCGTGTCAATCACAGCCGTTTCCCGCGCAAGCCCTGCGGTGTCTTTCATTGAAATACATCGCGCTCGGTTGAGCCCCAAATGCTGAACAACTTCCAATACCAAGGTCTCACCTTGGGAATCTTTCTTAAGGTGAGACCTTGGTACATCAACCGTAAGCGCGTTCTTTATCGCAGGCAGTCCTTCTGGGAAATGTACATCTACTACCGAACCGATTATTTGAGTGATTGTTCCAGTGGACATATTTTATTTGTTAAAAGGATTATACCCGCTATCTATTAAATTTCTAGTGGAGATAAATAATGGTTGCGGAAGCGAGTTCCAATCCGACCACTTCCATTCCTCGCATTTATCCGGCTCCATCACCTGCGGCTCGCCGGCTTTCCAGTCTGCTTCATAAAAGAGAGTCAGGTAATGCACTCCAGCCTCTTTTGCAATGTCGTTTGTAAGAGTTATATAGCGGATATTTTTGAATTCCATTCCTGTCTCTTCGCGAATTTCCCGAAGGGCGCATGCTTCCAACTCTTCGTTCATATCCAACTTGCCTCCGGGAAGAGCCCATGTCCCCGGCATCCAGCTCCCTTTGCGCTTTCCCATAAGAACTTTGCCGTCTTTTTTAATACAAACCCCTACGCCAACTCCCGGTCGTGTCATTTCTGTATTCATATCACTACTTACTACTAACTACTTTCTACTAACCATTCCTACTTCATCGCCTCAATACCGCTCGTGATTTCGGAAACCTCGCGCGTAATCGCAGCTTGGCGCACTTTGTTGAACGTGCGCGTGTATGTGCCCGCCATTTCATTGGCCTTATCTGTCGCGCTCTTCATCGCGACCATGCGCGCGGAATGTTCGGAGGCCTTTGATTCCAAGAGCTTATGAAAAATCGCAATGTTCACCAATTTAGGAAGCAGGGCCGCGAGCACTATTTCCGGCTCGGGCTCTATCGTATAGCTCGGGACACCGTTTATTTCCAGCGCCATTTCGGAGTATTTTCCTTTCTCCGGCGGAATTTCTTTTACTATATGTTCCACGATTTTTTGCGAAAGCGGCAAAATTTTGTGTATTGCCGGCCTTTGCTCAAAAGTTGAGCGAAAATCCGTGTAGGCGACGCGCGCTTCGCGCAAATCCTCGCTTGTCTGCAGGGCGATAACTTTGTCCGTTATCGCGCGGAACTCCGCTTCGTCTATCCCGTCGGAGATGTTCGTGTGGTGGTGCATCACTTCAAAACCGCGCCGGAGCGCGAATTCATATCCACGCTTGCCGAGGCAAAAGAACATAAGTTCGCCCTGCGACAGGTTCTCCTCCGCTATAAATTGCTCCGTTTTCTTTATGACGGCGGTGTTCAAGGAGCCGGCAAGTCCCTTGTCGCTTGTGATGATGACGATGGCGACCCTGCCTTTCGCGCGTTCTTGCGTCAAGGGATGCCGGAGCGCCTCGGTACTCCCCGAAACGCTCCCGAGCATGCGCAGAGCCGCGCGCGCATAAGACCGCATTCCGAGTGCGCGCTCTTGTGCTTTACGCATTTTCAGGGCGGAAACCGCCTGCATCGCCTTGGTTACCGTGCCGGTTTTCTTGTACGAGTGAATCTTTATCTTGAGACTTTTTAAACTTGCCATAGGGATAGTTAGTAGTCGGTAGTTAGTAGTTAGTAGTGGGATGTAATGAATTTCTCTACTGACTACTTTCTACTAACTACTTACTGGTGAATAGTTCTTTGTGTGCAAGGCGGAACTCCTCAAGCGCGCGGTCTAGTTTCTTCTTCAAGTCATCTGATACTACGCCCGATTTCTTTATCTCTGCAAGCTCTTTCGCGTACTGACCGTCAACGAATTCAAGCAAAAGCCCCTCCACTTCGCCTACGCGCGCAACTGCGACATCCGCGAAGAATTTTTTGTCGGCAGCATAGAGGACGGCAACTTGTTTTTCCACGGGAATCGGCGCGCCGTTTCTCTGCTTCAGTACTTCTACCATGCGCCGGCCTGTTTCAATTCTGTCTGCCGTAGTTTTGTCCAAATCTTGTGCGAACTGCATGAAGGCCTCAAGCTCGCGGAATTGCGCGAGTCCCAGGCGCAAGGTTCCCGCCACCGATTTCATCGCTTTCGTCTGAGCGGATGAACCGACGCGCGAAACGGAAATGCCGACGTCAATCGCAGGCCGGATGCCTTTGTTGAAAAGCGATGAGTCCAGGAAAATCTGGCCGTCGGTAATTGAAATGACGTTGGTGGGAATGTAGGCGGCGACATCCCCGTCCTGTGTTTCAATAATAGGCAGTGCTGTAAGCGAACCTCCTCCTTTTTCATCGTTCAGACGCGCCGAGCGCTCCAAAAGACGGGAGTGCAGATAGAAGATGTCGCCCGGATACGCTTCGCGGCCCGGTGGACGGCGCAACAAGAGTGAGAGCTGTCGGTACGCTGTCGCCTGCTTGGAAAGGTCGTCATAAATCACGAGCACGTCCTGTCCGCGGTCCATGAAATATTCGCCCATGGCAACGCCCGCATACGGCGCCAAAAATTGCAACGCCGCCGGAGCAGAGGCCGGAGCATCAACAATAATCGTGTACAGCATCGCTCCCGCTTCCGTGAGCTGTTGAGCGATGCGCGCGGTCTTTGATTCCTTTTGCCCGATGGCTACATAAATACAAACCGGGCGTTTATCTTCGGGTTCGTTTTTCTGGTTGATTATAGTATCAATCGCAATCGTCGTCTTCCCTGTTGAGCGGTCGCCGATTATGAGCTCGCGCTGCCCGCGCCCTATCGGAATCATGGAATCTATCGCTTTAATGCCGGTCTGAAGCGGAACCGAAACCGATTTTCTGTCTATGACTCCGTACGATTCCCTCTCCACAGGCATCATCGTCGCTTTCACGAATGGCCCCTTGCCGTCCAACGGCTTCCCAAGAGCGCTCACTACCCGCCCCAGCAGTTCATCACCCGACGGCACGGAAAGAATTCTTCCTGTAGATTTAATGGTCATTCCTTCGT
>Ga0209542_10008282_pt1 | contig 19466 bp, 17 predicted proteins | sample RifCSPhighO2_01_FD_184028 | JGI IMG/M metagenome (GOLD analysis project Ga0209542, IMG submission 184028) | Soil microbial communities from Rifle, Colorado - Rifle CSP2_plank highO2_0.1 (SPAdes) (version 2) | ecosystem: Environmental > Terrestrial > Deep subsurface > Rock core/Sediment ...
ACATTTTCAATCTACCCCAACAAAACCCGTATGTCAAGCCCCAAATTTCGGGTAAAATGTGGTACACTAATCGGATGAGATTCAAACTTGAATCCCCATATAAACCCACAGGAGACCAACCCAAAGCCATCGAACAGTTGGTAGAAGGTTTAAGATCCGGTATCAACGAACAGGTACTTTTGGGAGTAACAGGATCCGGAAAGACCTTCTCAATTGCCTGTGTTATTGAAAAACTGCAAATCCCAACCTTGGTTATTTCGCACAACAAAACCCTTGCCGGCCAACTCTACCAAGAATTGCGCGATTTTTTCCCGGAAAACGGCGTTTCTTACTTCGTTTCTTATTACGACTACTACCAACCCGAAGCATACATTCCTCGAACAGACACATATATCGAAAAAGAAACCGATATTAATAAAGAGATAGACAAGCTCAGGCTTCGCGCAACCACAAATCTTATGACCAGAAACGATGTTATAACAGTCGCCTCAGTTTCTTGTATCTACAACATCGGTTCTCCCCTAGAATACGGCAACTTCATACTTGGCCTCGAAGCCGGAAAAACGTACGAAAGACAAGCAATAGCCAGACGACTGATCGAACTCCAGTACGAGAGGGGCGACTACGGCTTCCACAGGGGCACATGGCGCGTAAGAGGAGATACACTGGACATCTTCCCAGCATACGAAGATGTGGCCGTAAGATTGGAATTTGACGGAATTATTCTTAAAAAAATTTCAACACTAGATCCTGTAAGCGGAAAAGTTATAGAAGTTTTACCGGGAATCGTTATCTACCCGGCAAAACATTATATGATGGATCCCCTAAAGCAAAAAGGTGTGTTTGGCCAAATCCGTGAGGATCTAAGAAAGCAAGTTCAGGCTTTTAAAGACCAAGGAAAACTTCTGGAAGCAAACCGAATAGAAAAAAGGGTCACCTACGACCTGGAAATGATCGAAGAGGTTGGGTACGTAAACGGTATAGAAAATTACTCCCGCTACTTTGACGGCAGAAACCCAGGCGACGCTCCTTATACTCTTATCGACTACTACAAACATTCCTACGGAGATAACTTTTTAATAGTAGTGGACGAATCCCATATAACAATCCCTCAAATTGGCGGAATGTACAACGGCGATCGGGCCAGAAAACAAACCCTAATAGACTTCGGCTTCAGGTTAGAATCAGCCTATGACAACCGCCCTCTGAGATTCGAGGAATTTCTACGACGTATGCCAAAAGCTCTCTACACAAGCGCCACTCCCGCCCCCTGGGAGCTGACTCGAACCAACAAACACATCGCCCAACAGTTGATCCGCCCAACAGGAATTCCTGACCCAGAAATTGAAATCAAACCAACAGAAGGCCAAATCCAAGATCTAATCACCGAAATCGGAAAAAGAGTAGAGAAGAACCAAAGAACTCTGGTAACTACCCTTACAAAACGCATGGCCGAAGATTTAAGCGCCTACCTTAAGGAAAAGGGGATAAAAGTCCATTACCTACATTCGGAGGTAAATACCCTCGACCGAACCGATATTTTAGACGAGCTAAGACGCGGAGAATACGATGTATTGGTAGGAATAAACCTCCTGCGAGAAGGACTAGATCTGCCCGAAGTCTCCCTTGTTGCAATTCTAGACGCAGACAAAGAAGGATTCCTACGTTCTGAAACTTCCCTTATTCAAACAATGGGGCGGGCAGCCAGGCACCTGGAAGGAAAAGTAATAATGTACGCAGACCATACAACAGGATCAATGCAAAGGGCTATTTCCGAAGTCGAAAGACGCCGAACCTATCAACGCGAGTACAACAAAAAACACAATATAATTCCGAAAAGTATACAAAAACCAATACGCGAAAAGCTCGTTGAAAGAGACGAAAAAGACCCCGAACCCATGCTCTACGGAATCGAACGCGAAGTAATTCAAAACCTGGAAGATCTAAGCCCAGATGAACTTACTCCAAGAGATCGAAAAAACCTAATCTTGAAACTTCGCCGAGCTATGAACGCCGCCGCCCGAGATCTAAACTTCGAGTTAGCAACCAAATTTAGAGACCGCATCCGTCAACTTGAATTAACTTAGGGCCCCAACAACACCCGAAACGTTATGGTATACTAATTTTGCCACGTCTACCGCGGGCATTTTCTCGTGTCATGTCAACCGATAAACTCATAGTCAAAGGCGCAAGAGAGCACAATCTAAAGAACATCGATGTTGAAATACCTAAAAACAAACTTGTAGTCTTTACTGGCATCTCAGGCTCCGGAAAATCCTCATTAGCGTTCGACACAATCTACGCCGAAGGCCAACGCCGCTACGTTGAAAGCCTTTCTTCTTATGCTCGACAATTTTTAGGAATTATGAACAAGCCGGATATAGATTCAATAGAAGGCTTATCTCCTGCAATATCGATCGAGCAAAAAACAACTTCCCACAACCCCCGTTCAACAGTCGGAACAATAACAGAAATTTATGATTATCTAAGGCTTCTTTTTGCACGAATCGGGCATCCCCATTGTCCTATTTGTGGTCGCGAAATCTCTCAACAATCAGCAGAAATGATTACCAACGGCGCGCTTGAACAAATAAAACAGGTGGCCAATAAAAATGGCATAGCAAAATTTCTCGTTCTGGCACCAGTCGTAAGAGACAAAAAAGGAGAATTCACCTCACTCTTTGAGAATGTTCGCGTCAAAGGCTACACACGGGTTAGGATAGACGGAAGAACTTTTGGCCTAGACGAAGATATTTTGCTGATAAAAACAAACAAGCATTCAATCGACGTTGTAATAGATCGAATCTCAATAGACAAGAAACAAATCAAAGACCCCGTTTCCCAACAAAACCTAAGATCCCGCCTTTCCGACTCAATTGAGCAGGGCCTAGCGTTATCCGATGGCCTAATCATACTTGCCGAAGTAGAAGACGCGGGCTTCTCAATACCCGATAATCCCAAAAACCTGAAAAGTCATCTCTACTCCGAACGCTTCGCCTGTCCAATAGACAACTTAAGCTTCCCAGAAATCGAACCAAGATCATTCTCCTTCAACTCTCCACATGGCGCCTGTCCAACCTGTTCTGGAATCGGAACTCTATTAAAAATAGACCCGGACAAGATAATTAATCCCGAACTAACTCTTGCAGAAGGTGCTGCCCTCCCCCTATCAACCATGTTTGAAAAGGACACATGGTATTCTCGCTTGGTTGCAGAAGTCGCGAAAGAAAATAATTTCACCATCCAAACCCCCCTAAAACAGCTTCAACAAAAGCAAATAGACCTCCTACTGTATGGCACAGGAACTAAAACTTACAAAGTTATAGGCACCAACAGACTTGGTGAAAAAACCCACATCGAAGAGCCCTTCCTGGGAATCTTAAAAGAGCTGGAAAGAAGACACTCGGAGTCCGAGTCAGAGTTTGTCCGAGCAGAGATCCAAAAATATATGGTCCAAAAGGTTTGCCCAGACTGTCTGGGCGCCCGCTTAAAAGAAGAGGCATTATCAGTAACTGTGGCCGGCAAATCAATTGTTGACGTCACAAACCTGGCAATAAACGAGTCTTTGGAATTTGCAGAAAGTCTAACTCACGAAAAAACCCCTCTCTCAAAAAGAGAACAGGAAATAGGCCGTTTGATTTTGAAAGAAATTGTCTCCCGTTTGAGGTTTTTGGTATCCGTCGGACTTGAATATATAACCCTAGGCCGGTCCTCAGGAACACTCGCAGGAGGGGAAGCTCAACGAATAAGGCTCGCCTCCCAAATAGGATCAGGTTTAACAGGAGTTTTATATGTACTAGACGAGCCAACAATCGGCCTCCATCAACGAGATAATAGACGCCTAATAAACACCTTAAAAAATCTTCGGGACCTTGGAAATACAGTAATAGTAGTTGAACACGACCGAGAAACAATTGAATCGGCAGATTGGATACTGGACTTCGGCCCAGGAGCCGGAAAACAGGGCGGGGCATTGGTTACAGAAGGGGAAATAAAAGACATTCTAAACCACAAAAGCTCAATAACCTCACAATACCTGTCTGGCAAAAAGGACCTATGGGTTGGCAAAGACAGAAAAGAACCAGAATCCACTGGCTCCCTAAAACTCCTAAGCGCAGATAAACACAACCTTAAAGAAGTAGATGTAGAGATCCCTCTACAAAGATTTGTATGTATTACCGGAGTCTCCGGTTCCGGAAAATCAACACTATTAGTAGACACTCTTTACCCAAGTCTAAAAGACGCCTTAAACCGGTCCTGGACTCAAAGGTATGAACCATTTACCCCCAAAAACGCTGGCTTTAAACGCCTTGAGGGGCTTGATCAAATAACCAGAGTAGCGCTTCTTGATCAGTCACCAATCGGCAGAACCCCCCGGTCAAATCCGGTAACCTATACTGGCATCTTCGGTCAAATTCGAGAATTGTATGCCCAAACCCCAGACGCAAGAGTCCGAGGTTACAAAACCGGCAGATTTTCTTTCAACGTCAAGGGGGGGAGATGTGAATCGTGCGAAGGCCAAGGTGTCAACAAAATCGAGATGCAATTTCTGTCAGACGTTTATATAACTTGCGAAATCTGCGAAGGCTCACGATACAATCGCGAAACCCTAGAAGTTAACTGGCACAACAAAAACATCGCAGAAGTGCTAAATTTGACCGTCGCCGAAGGCCTAGATTTTTTTGCCAATATCCCAAACATAGCCGACAAATTAGAACTTTTGACCCAAGTCGGTCTTGACTATATAGAACTTGGCCAATCGGCTCCCACGCTGTCGGGGGGAGAGGCCCAAAGAATAAAGTTATCAACAGAACTGATGAAGCGTTCCGGGGGATCAACCTTCTATATTCTAGACGAACCAACAACAGGTCTTCATTTTTCAGACATTGAAAAACTCCTCAAATGTTTACTTAAACTTGTAGAAATGGGAAATACCGTCGTAGTTATAGAACACAACCTAGATGTTGTTAAAAACGCAGATTGGATAATAGACCTTGGACCGGAAGGGGGAGACGGGGGAGGAAAAATCATAGCTTCGGGTACCCCTAAAGAAGTCTCAAAAGTAAAGTCCTCGTATACCGGCCAATTCCTGGCAGAAATTGTCTAAATTTTGGGTAAAAAAACGGCGGGCGGCTCCAAGGTCTACGGTCTGCAAACGAATGCAAAACGTGACACAGGGAACCTCCCGCCGATAACTTTTTGGGTCGGCGAAACGCGCCGTCGGTCAGACGTAGCGTCTGTATGGCGTGGGGCAGACCCACTCGGCGAAAGTCGCCAGACCGAAAAAGATCGGCGTAGCAACAAGCCAGAGGATCAACCCACTCAGCACATTGCCGCCAGGCATGTAAATGGCAGCAAGGCTGAACAGGGAAATGCCCAGGCCAATGAGCATGAAGTTGCCAACATGCTCCCGCCAGGAGGCCGGATTCCTCTCCACCCGCTTGGGCATGATCCAACCCATCGCTACTCCGTAGACGAAGTAGCCCAACCACCACCACAAAAAGTGGGGAGCTAGGTCCTCCGTAAGGACGCTGGTGCTGGCAGCGGCGGACACGAGCATTAAGTCTACGCTCGTGATGAGCAGCACCCAAACGAGGGTGAGCTGCAGATCTTCGCGAGAGACACGAACCGGGACGCGGGCCAGGAAACGCAAAGCGGTCATATTTCAACCCTCCTTAGGGTGCTATCTGAACTCACTCCGAGCCCAGAAACTCAATTTTGAGTATGCCCAATTCTACCACAAAATCCCCAAAATGTCAACGTTATAGGACTATGTAACCATAGTCCTTGAAGAGTTTTCTGCACAACAATACATTGCTTGGGAGAAAACTTTTATAGGTAGCCCTCATCTATGAAGAGTTCTACCCCCAAGACCTCCAGCAAACCCCAGACAACCACACCCCACATAACCCAATTCTGAGAGGCCACCTCGGGGGTGGCCTCTCAATCCTCACCATCTAGCAACTGATGTTTAATAACTTCCAACGCTTCTCCATACGAGGCCTGATCGTACACAAACTGTCGATACTTCTCTGTTGACCCTGAAAAAGCATCCAAAACCTCACCAACAGAACAAGGAGAGCTGTAACCAAACATGTAGTCATGATAAGAGGACCAGCGATACCCCTCTAGATCCCCAGTCAGCCTCGACACAAGCGGATTAAGATGTATATATCTAGAAACGTGGAGAAATTGTTCATCACTACTTACAAGAACAGAGCGAAACCGACCCTCAAACAGGGGCCCAGACCTAGTATGTTTTGTGTTGCCATATTTGACATAGCTGTTCGACAAATCACCTAAAAATTTCAATATACCATTATCCTTAAGCTGTTTTAAAAGAAGGTGGAAGTGGTTAGGCATCAAGCAATAACAGTACAACTCGACAAGCTTTTTATCATCCGATAATTGAACCGGAGTAATTGTACCTCTAGCAAACTTAGAAAATTTTGGTTTTGGCCCCAGAAAGCGATAATACGAGAGTGTCTGAATAAATCTTCTGTAGTCTCTGGATTGCAGAAAAATATCTTGCCTATTAGCCCCACGATTGTAAATGTGGTAAATCTCACCTGTAACTAAAGGACTAAGTCTTCCAGGCATTATTGTGCATTTTTCGAGAGGCCACCCCCGAGGTGGCCGCTCCAAACTATAACCATACTACACACCTCAGTTAGATCGGTCAAACACACTAGCGGCCTCTCGCGTGCTATGAGGCTCGTCCTCGAGACTCTGTGCTATGATAATTTTGTGAAACACCTGCCTGAAAAGGTAATACGTCCAACGAAAAACGCTAAAAGGACTCGTTTTGTCTTTTTTCTCTCCTTGTTAACTGTTTTAACCTTTTACCTTTTGCGTTTCTCGTCTCCCGTCGCGGCCCAACAGGAATTCAAAACCGAATACCAAACAACCTACCACGTTCTTCCAACCGGCGACGCCGAAGTTACCCAAAAAATCTCTCTAACAAATAACTTCTCCAGTATCTACGCAACCTCCTACGGACTGTCCCTTGAGGGCAAGAAGCCCCAAAACGTAGAAGCAAGCCAGGACGGAGAAATAATTCCCACAGAGACAGAAGAGAAAGACCAAGAAACCCAAATCACAGTAACGTTTCCCGACGCCGTAGTGGGAAAGGGTAAATCCAGAACCTTCCGGATCACCTATAACGTCCCACAACTTGCCGCCCAAAACGGCCAAGTCTGGGAGTTAAGCGTTCCACGCATTGCCACACAGGAAAACTTTGACTCCTACAACCTAACACTTATTACCCCCAAAAAGTTTGGAAGGGTTGCCTATATTTCTCCTCAACCACAAACTCAGGAGGAAACGGCAACTGAGAGATTTTTCACTTTCACAAAAGATGAAATAGCAAAGGCTGGAATTGTCGCAGCTTTTGGAGACTTTCAAGTGTTCTCATTTCAAGTAACGTTTCACCTACAAAATCCTTTAACAGACAGAAGCGGCAAAACCGACATCGCACTAATTCCCGACACAGCTTTTCAGAAAGTTTACTACGAAACACTTCTCCCCAAACCTCAAAGAATCTATCTGGACAAAGACGGGAATTGGTTGGCAACATACTTCTTGAAGCCCAGCCAAAAATTGGACATTCAATCTTCCGGCCAAGTCCAAATCTTTTCAAATCCCCAAACCCACTATCTCCAACCTCCTCCAGGCAAGGTTGATAATCTCTCTTCTGCCCCCTATTGGGAAACCACAGATCCTACAATACAAAACTTATCCAAAGATTTAAAAACTCCCCAAGAAATCTATGACTACGTCGTCCAAAACCTAAGCTACAACTATGACCGAGTCGGCGAAAACGCGCAAAGACTAGGCGCAAAAGGCGCCCTCTCCTCCCCAAAAGATGCAATTTGTATGGAATTTACAGATCTTTTTGTAACTTTAGCCCGCGCCTCGGGTATCCCCGCAAGAGAAATAAACGGCTACGCCTACACGGAAAATACCAAGCTCCAACCCCTTTCTCTTGTTGCCGACGTCCTACATGCCTGGCCCGAGTACTGGGACAAAAAACTAGGAATCTGGAAGCCCATAGACCCCACGTGGGGTAATACTACCGGCGGGGTAGATTTTTTCAACAAGTTCGATCTTTCTCATATAACTTTTGCAATCCACGGAGAATCATCCCAAGAACCGCCCGCAGCAGGAACATACAAATTAAATGGCTCCCAAGAAAGAGACATTTTAGTAACCTTCGGCCAATTACCAAGTATCAGAGAGTCAACCCCTAAGATCGAGATCATACCCCAAAGATCTCTCTTGCCGTTTATCAAAAGCAAAGTCAAAGTAAAACTAACCAACGAAGGTCCTGTCGCGTTTTATAATAAAGACGTCCAAATCACAGGGACAGGTGCAAACATCAAAAACCACACGGGTAAAAACATCGAGTTCCTAGCACCTTTTGCGGAAGAAGAATTTGTGCTAACATACAGCCTACCGTTATTCTTAAACCCTCAAGGCAGCAAGATTACGGTCCAGGTTGGAGAGTTCCATACCACCTACCTAATTCCCCAAAGTAGAATCCAGCTCTTACAAGTGATCCTTATTTTAGGGTTCCTATTGCTAATAATTATAGTAGGGTGGGGAATAGCAAAACTTAAAAAACATGGTCTCAAAGGATTTATTAAAGCAGGCAAAAGAAGCTGACAAAAGCCCTGGTGTTTATATCTTCAAAAACAAATCCGGGGAGGTAATTTACGTAGGAAAAAGCATTAGTGTCCGGGAAAGACTACTCTCCCATATTGTGTCCCGCGGCGGAAAAAGCCAAGACATAGTAAGAAACGCGGTGGAAGTCTCCATAATTCCCGTTCTCTCAGAACTCGAATCTCTTCTTGTTGAAGCACAACTCATCAAAAAACATCTTCCGCGATACAATGTAAGTGCAAAAGACGACAAACACCCTCTTTACATAAAAATAACTACAGAAGAATTCCCCAAAATAACAACCTCTCGAAACGATGGGGAAAGAAAAGCCCGCTACTTCGGTCCTTTTCCTTCCTCAAGTACAGTTAAACAGGTTCTAAGGCAAATCCGACACACTTTCCCATATTGCTCCCAAAAAAGGCTTACTAAACGTCCCTGTCTCTACTCCCATCTCGGACTCTGTGCTCCCTGTCCAAACAAGATTAATGGTGTTTCAGATTTAGATTCACGACTCGAGTTGACCAAAAAATATAAATCCAGCATAAGAAAAATCCTTTTACTTTTATCCGGCAAAACGAAGCGGCTAGAAAAAAGTATGTTGGGAGAAATGAAAGCAGCCGCACTAAGGCAAGACTTCGAGACAGCAGCCGAACTTCGAGATCAACTTAGAAAAATCGTTTATATTACAAAGCCCTATGAGAAAGCCGCAGCCTACTTAGAAAACCCTCATCTTGTCGCAGACATCCGTACAGAAGAGTCAAGGATCCTGCGAAAAGCTCTCCTCCCTTATTATCCACAACTTAAAACTCTGTCCAGAATCGAGTGTTTGGACGTGGCACATACCGGAGGGAAGAGTACAACTTGTTCTCTTGTTACCTTCGTAGACGGCGAACCAGAAAAAAACTTCTATAGAAGATTCCGGATAAAAACAGTTAAGAAGGTCGACGATTATGCTTCGCTAAAAGAAGCTCTGTCCCGTCGCTTGAACCATCTGGAAGACTGGGGAACACCAGATTTAATAGTAATAGATGGTGGAAAAGGCCAGGTTAGCACAAGCCTCGAGGTTCTACGCCAACACAAGATCCCAGTAATTGGCTTAGCAAAAAGATTCGAAGAGATTGTAATTCCTCTACCGAACAACAAATTCAAATCTTTAAGACTTGGCTACAGAAACCTAGGAACCCAACTTTTACAAAGATTACGAGACGAAGCTCATCGGTTTGCACGCTCCTACCATTTCAAGCTCCGCCTCAAGGACCTCTTCAAATCTTGACAACAACCCAACTAAACTCACATACTCTAATCAGTAGATATTCCTATCTCATGTTACCTGTTACCTGTCACATTTCACTTTCATGAAACGCCCATTAAGAAGTTTCTTCATCCATCTGCTCGCAATTTGGCTAATCAGTAAATACCTTGGTGGCATAGATTATGGTAACAATCCTCAATTCCTTGCCCTTGGCGCGCTTGCCCTAACAGCAGCTGACATGTTGTTAAAACCTCTCCTAAACCTCCTCCTTTTGCCTTTCAACTTAGTAACCTTAGGCTTTTTCCGTTGGATCTCAAACGTCGTAACCCTATACATTGCAACAACTTTAGTTCGCAGCTTCTCAGTTGTTCCTTTTGTCTACCCAGGGCTAACATCAAACCTCTTCATAATCCCCGAGATACCCTTTTCCCCTTTTGCTGCCTATATAGCAGTCGCCTTCTTTATCTCTCTGGTCACCTCCTTCGTCTTCTGGCTCTCCAAATAGTACCCCCCGTTAATGTATAATCAACACATGAGTCTTCTAACAGTCCTACAAACAGTCCTCGCGGTGCTCCTAGTAATCCTCATTATCATGCAAAACAGAGGGGCAGGATTGGGTTCAAGTTGGGGCGGAAGCGGCGAACTTTATGTAACCCGTCGCGGTATAGAGAAACTTCTTTTTAGATTAACAATTCTAACAAGCATCCTTTTCGCAGTAGTATCCTTCGTCTCTTTCTTGAACTAACTTTTAAAAATGCGATCCGCACGATACTGGTTTAGGTTTTTATCTGCTTTCCTTGCTCGCTTTACAAAAACCATAATAGCAAGCATCCTGTTGGGCGCGATTGCATTCTTAATAATCACACGTTTTCCAGGACTATTCTCCTTTCTGCAACCCGACCGGGTTATCGGCGTCGTAGGAAAATTAACTCTGGACGACCTCCCTCAAAACATCCAAAAAGACTTAAGTTTTGGCCTTACAAAACTCGACGAAAACAATTCGCCCCAACCGGGCCTTGCAGCTTCCTGGGAAACTGAAGAATCCGGAAAAGTTTGGATTTTTAAGCTGGGGGATCACAAATGGCAAGACGGCTCAAGGGTAGCAGCAAAAGATATAAACTACCGTTTCAAAGATGCAAACATCGAAGTCGTAGACGAAAAAACCATTAAATTTACTCTTAAAGAAGATCCTTTTGCGCCATTCCCAACAGCAGTCTCAAGACCAGTCTTTAAAAAGGGTTTAATCGGCGCCGGAGAATGGAAAGTAGCTCGCCTAACCAATCTAACCGCGCAACTTAATAAATCCTTAACCCTAGTAAACACAAAGACAAAAGAGAAAAAAACTTACAGATTTTACGACACAGAAGAAGCAGTGAGAACAGCCTTTAAACTCGGTCAAATAAAACAGATAGAAGGAATTGTAGATCCTAAGGACCTGGCAAGCTGGAAGAACATCGATCTGGACGTAGTAAGCCACGAAGATCGTTTCGTTGGGATATTTTTAAATGTCCAAGACCCGTCTCTTGCCGGAAAAAGCCTAAGACAAGCCCTGGCTTACGCGATAAACAAAGAGCGTTTCCCCGAAAAACGCGCTGTGAGTATAATCGCCCCAAATTCCTGGGCAGTCAACCCTCAAGTAAAGGAATATAAATACAGCGTTGTGCGAGCCAAAGAACTCCTAAAAGATACCCCCAGCGATAAAAACCAAATCACCCTCGCAACCACCCCCAGCCTTTTGTTCGTGGCCGACAAAATCAAAGAGGATTGGGAAGCCGTCGGTATACACACTGAGCTACAAGTCTCCAATACTCCCCCAAAAAACTTCCAGGCGCTCTTAGCAATCCAGATTATGCCCCCGGATCCGGATCAGTACAGCCTTTGGCACTCAACTCAAAGCAGCACCAACATAACAGGGTACACAACAGGCGATTGTTGCAAAGAAAGCCCGCGGATTGATAAAAAGTTGGAAGAAGGCCGAAAAACTCTAGACCAAGAAGAAAGAAAAACGATCTATTACGAGTTCCAAAGATTCTTACTCGAAGACCTTCCCGTAATCCCACTTTTCCACCCAGTAACCTACACAATAACAAGAAAGTAAAAATGCGCTTCTTATCAGTTGGGTCTACCTAAAAATTGAGCAACTGGGAGACTAACATCCCCAAAAGTTACAGCACTAGTACTCACTCTTGTCCTAGGTTTAGTTCTCCTCTTAAAACTGTTTTCTAATGCGTCAAATATCTTGAAATCAACAGTCTCATCAAACTTACGCGCAAAGAGGGCTTTACTCCTAAACAGAAAAGACGAATCCTTTACTGTAAAAGTTTTAGGCCTTAACTTTATTTGTCCACTCGCAACCAACGAACTTGTGTCGCGAACTCTAATCGGAAGCTTAACACTTGGATCTGGTATCCAGATAATCGCCCGCTTATCATCACTCACAATCTCTCCCGGATAATCAGTGTTCATCAAAACCGTCTGAAAGAAACCTTCGTCCGGGATAAGAGTATGTTTATAAAACTTTCTAAATTTCGCAACCTTTCGGTCCGAACAAATAAACTCACAGCACTCCCTAGTCAAAATTTTCCACTGCCCGCCAATATAAGGAACAACATTAGGAAGAAATGCCCTCCTAAATGGAGTTCCCACAAAACCTTCCTTGGATTCCACAAAATAGTTATTAATACGATTCAAAGTATTTGGACGTTCTATTTTCTGGTCAAGAACCAACATGAAGCTCTTCCCTTTATTCTGTTTAAGAAAGTTTTTAATGAAGGGCTGCGATTTCAAAGGAAAATCCTGCCCGCTAAGATTGATAAAAAAGTCCCATTTAGAATTTATCCTAAGTAACTCTTTGATTCCTCTCAACTCAGCCTCTACCATACTGTATCCACCCCAAACCACACTTTGACTCTTAAGAATATGTGAATTAGGAAAATCAACCAAAAAATCTGTTATTTCCGCAAGTAGGACAGTACCAGCTCTTTTATCAACATGCACTAAATAATAATTCTCAGAACTATAAATTGCCCTGAATAGTCTTTTAAATTGGTTGGGGTACCGATGTACCAATATGAAATACGCAATCATTGTCTTGAAGTTCCGTTGGAACTAATTTATTCATTAACAAACACACCCCGGACAAAAAGAATAAACTTCAGAAGCAGGAGTCTATAATCAACAGTTATTTACCGGCAAAAGGAGATCAAACTTTTCTAAAAAACTTCTTGTATCTAAAAACAACTAACTGCTAAGTCTTTCCATTACTATACACTTATTGGACCAAATTAGATATGGCCAACACCCAACAAACTCATTACAAGACAGTGGTAAAATACACTATGTCGACAAGAACTCTTTCATTCGCCGATACTAACTCATTTCATTAACAAGATAACCCTTCTTTAGCTTGCAACTGCCGTTTTCAGGTTGTACGATAAGTTCATGGCAACCCTAATTGTGAGCGTTTTGTTTGGATCCGTTATTGCGTATTTTGCCACCCAAAACACAGAAAGACTCTCCCTTAATTTTTGGAATTACTCAGTACCTGGCATCCCCGTTTATGTGGTGGTCGTTGGAGGACTGTTAGCAGGACTGCTCCTTTCTTGGGTTATTAGTCTTGTAAATAGCATCATAACTGCATTTACAATTCGCGGCAAAGAAAGCACCATTAAGGATTATCGAAAAGAGAATGCTGAATTAACCAAAAAATCCATCAATTGGAACTTGAAAATACTAGACTTATGGCCAAGACAAATGACCCTGGTGACAACAAATCCCTGTGAAAACTTTTCTTAGTAAAGTCTGGCGCGCACTAGCTCTTCCCAAAAATCTTCAACTTTCCGTTATGCGTGCCATCCAAGATCAATTTTTAGTCGGTGTGACGGGAATTATTTTTAACAAAAAAAATCAGATTTTACTTTTTAAACATGTTTACCGACAAACCAGATGGAGTTTGCCGGGAGGATACCTAAAATCAAAAGAGCATCCATTTGAAGGACTGGAACGGGAGATAGAGGAGGAATCAGGACTAATTGTGAGTGCCGATGAGCAATTGAAGGTTCGCACCGATCGGGAAAGTCCCCGTTTGGATTTAACAATAATTGGTACTCATATTGGGGGAGAGTTTAAAAAATCCCATGAAGTGTCTGAGTTTGGCTTTTTCTCGTTTGATGAGCTTCCTATGATTTCGAAGAACCAGTTGTTGCTAATCGAAAGCGCTATGCGTGATAGAAAATCTTCAGAAAATAGCTTTAAAATAGAACACTAGGAAAACAATAATGTGAATTGGTGCAGTAATTAAACCAGGTATATATTTTTTAACATTTCCTGCCCACACAACGTGTTGAACTCCATTGGCGAACATTAGAGCTAGGAAGAATGCTTGGAGGTAAGCTCTGCTCGGGAAATCTTGAAAAAACCACACAGCAATCCAAAAACTCTCAAAAACTACTTCAAACGCAAGAAATACCCAAAACGGCATCTTGAACACATACCATTTTCTGTGGAAGCCAGTTGAAAGTTCTTCAATAACATGTGCAACCTGAACAAGTAAACAAATTGTAAAAAATTGTCCAAGAGGACTCATAACTTAAGTATATCAAGAAGTGATAAGATAAAAGGAGCACACCAAATGATCCCGAAGTTTATCCGCTCTGACGGAGTGAAGGTGCCTTACTTTTAGGGAACTGATGGCACAATACTAGTTTGTGAACCATCCTAGCCACAGAGATCGTCCTTTAGGATTTTAATACTATGGATACTCAAACAATTAAGGTCTCGTTGCAATCGATAGAAATACCAGCAGTAAATCTGTATGTGCATTTAATTTCTATTCTAATAGTTCTATTTCTCACAAAGAAAATTTTTGGTGAACAAATCCTTCAATTTTTGTTGTTCATCAAAGAAAAAGTTGTTGACTTTAGAGGCAGGCAAACCCATGAAGACTGGATTGCATCTTGCAGGGAAAGAAAAGATTGGTCACAAAAACAAGATGTACTGAGTTTAGACTTAAAAGGTAGGTATCTAAAGTCCTTAACCTTTTCCGTGTCTCTTAAGGGCAATCCGAACTATTGGAGAGCCGGCTTTGTTCTCGGAAACGAAAAAATGAAGGTTACTGAAATTGTTGATACCAAAAATGGAATTACCATCCATACAGGCAGTGGTTACGAGAAACAAAATAAAATACTTCCAATTTGGAAATATTACAATGAATTTATACGTAACAATCCGGACTCTAGTTCGGTTAAATCAGATAATTGGGGTATGAGAACATTTAGCTTAAGTATAAACAAAAATAACTTTATGCAAGTTAAGCTTCAAGATGAGGTAATATTTGCCCAAAAAATAGACCCTTCATATAGAAGGAAGGTTTATTTAAAAGCTTGGACTGACAATCACCCAAATTGCAAAATTAAATTCAGGGATATCAAGTATACCGTGTGGAGTTAAGGGTTAAATATTGTCGTAAAGCAACTCATGTTCTTTAAGCAGGGCTACAGGATCTTTAAGCTTATCTTTAAGCATATTTTCTGCTTTATCAAGTTTTTCTTCATCAGACTTCCAACCATAACCTCTGGTTAAAAAACCAAGCTCTGTCACTGAAGAAAAAAGCTTTCGAAGCTTTCTGTGTATTGCAAAAACCTCTCCAAGAAGGTAGAGCCTATTTTGACCATATTGGATTTCTACATCTCCATCTTTAAAATTCCACCCTCCAACAATTTTCAACATTGGTGTCAAATAATTTTTCTCTGACTCTCTGTGGCCAATTGCATGTCGAATGTTTGTAATTTTAGTAATCACATCTAGTTCTGCATCAGAAAGACTTTTCCCATATGTAAAAAGCGGCGAACTTTTTTCAGTAAAAAAATATCCCATTTGTCTTAAATTGAGAAATAGATGTTCTAGAAAGTAGGTTGATCCTTTTGATCCAATATCTTTAGTTAGTAGGATCCATAGATCTCTAGCATCACTAAGTAATTGGATGATTAATGCTTCTTCCGTGGACGTAAGTGGGATTGAGCTTACTAACTCTCTCATTTTGTCTATATCTTCTTTGAGAATTTCACTTTCAACCAATTTCCATCTTATTCTTCGGCCGATCTTACCTTGTGCTTTGACAATACCTTTGGCCTTCAGATCTTTTATACTTCCCCCCTCACTCCTGCTTTCAGCAAAACCCATATGACCTGGTCTATCCCAAAGTCTCAAGATTATTTTTATTTGCGAAAGAGGTGTTTCTTCAATATTTGGCATTCGAACGTGATAATAGCATGTATATGCATGTACTGCAAGATGAAACTAGATGCTCTAGAGTTAAACAGAGCTAGTTGTCAAATTAGTTAGGTTCGATTCCCATCACCGGTATCCTAATTCCCCAGGCTAAACCAATTCCTAGAAAATCTTAGGTTCGAACTCGAAGAAAGATGGATTACTTGGGTAGATTTTGAGCTACAACAAAACAAGTCCGATATGGAGCGGGAGATGCAAGTTATTCCGAACTCCTGATGGATAAAGTCCTAATTCATTTTTCCAAATTAATGGACATGTACCAACAGGATGATAAAAATTAACAGCCTGCTATGATATATTAAAGTTATGTCTGATCAGGATTACATGAAACTAGCCATTGAGCTATCAGATACAGCCTTAAGTTCGGGCGAGCTACCTTTCGGTGCGGTTGTAGTCATGGATGGAAAAATAATTTCAGAATCAGGTAATAAAACCCGTCACAAGCAGGATGTATCTCGGCATGCTGAAATAGAGGCCTTAACATTAGCTCAGAAGTTTTTATCCCCTGAAGAGCTTATGTCTTGTACTCTCTATTCCACAGTTGAACCATGCCCAATGTGCTCATTTGTTGTTAGAGAACTAAAGTTAAAACGAGTTGTTTTTGCAATGCCTTCACCAGTTATGGGTGGTTACAGTAAATTTCCCATTCTTAAGGATGAAGGTCTTTCGACAAATATACCGAAGTATTTTGGTCCTCCTCCTGAGGTTGTGGATGGTGTACTTGAAAAAGAAGCAGAAGCTGTATGGCAAAAAAGAGAAGAGTTAAAAGCTCTGGGAAAAGTTAAATAAGTTTGATTCCCTTCTCCTCGTTAGCTATTTCAGGCACAAAAAGTTTGGAAAGGATAAATATACATTGAACCTACAAATTAAAGCTAAAATGGAAGTAAAGTACTTTTCTGGGGACACTATCCCGTCTGGAGCGGGAGACGAGGATCGAACTCGCGACCTCCTACTTGGCAAGCAGGCGCTCTACCACTGAGCTACTCCCGCACTTCGGCCTACGGCCTCAGTGTGAACTACTAATTAATTTTAACTTTTTTTCTCTCCTCCAACCTTTTATCTCTTTTTCTCGCTTCGCTGCTAAATACTTGTTTTCAAACTCTTCCAAATAAACCAACTCCACCAGCAACCTACCCTTAGTCGACACAGACAAACCCAACTTGTGCTCGTCCATCCTCTTCCCAATGTCTCCTGTTATACCCGTATAAAAACTTCCATCAACGCATTTTAATATGTAAACACAATGCATACAAAACGAGCTTGCCCTGAGTCCCGTATAACGGGACGAAGGGTGGCAAGGCTCAGAGTCGAACTGAGATCTGGCGCTCTTCAGGCGTCCGCCGTGACCACCTTGGCTACCTTGCCGCAAGTCCTACTTGCCCGGAGATTATACCAAAAAGCAAGATCATTCCCAAACATACATTAACAAGAATCTCTTTAGCCTCTACCTTTAAAAGAATAACCCAAAGAAATTAGCTCTTTATTTAAACTATCTACAAATCCTTCTAATACTTTAATATGTGTATAACGAATTTCGGAGACCGAGTCCTCATGTTTAACGCCACGAAAGTGTTTGTAAAGCTCCTTAAGTTTTTCAAGAGTATCCTCTCTTTTCTTAAGTAACTCTACAATTTTCTCCTCCGGGGAAAGACTTTGGGGCTTTTGCATTAAATTTTTAAAAAGGTGGCCTTGGTGGACACTGAGGGGCTCGAACCCCCGACCTCTTCAGTGTAACAACCCGAGCAAAGCCCGGAACGTTGTTACTCGGTGGACAAGACAGGGCTCGAACCTGTGACCTTTCGGATGTAAGCCGAATGCTCTAACCAACTGAGCTACTTGTCCGGAATCCACCTCGCAATAAACGAAACGCTCTGGCCAACTAAGTTGCGCCCACGGCGCCCGCTCACACGGTAAGTGTCCTAGTATCAAGAACCCCCAAATCATACCTGAAATTGCCCCTTTTTTCAATAAGTTCTGATATAACGTTCTCCCCGCCAAAAGCGGGGTTTCTCGCCTAAGCGAGAACGATATACCAGAATCCAATTCATCCCCGCTAAGCGGGGTTTTCTTGGGTTCTGATATAATACCTTGAGCGTGCAGATGTGGCGAAATGGCAGACCTGCCTGCCGGCAGGCAGGCGCGAGCAATGTATTTTGTCTATATTCTCCAAAACATACAAACGAAGTGGTCTTACAAGGGCTTAACAAGTAACCTAGAAAAGAGACTACCGCAACATTTTAGCGGCAAGGTGGCTTCTACCCGAAGCAGACTACCACTTCACCTTGTACACGTGGAGGTCTGCAACAGTCGGTTAGAGGCTCGAAAACTCGAAAAATTCTTTAAAACCGGATACGGGCGGGAACTAATAAAAGAATTGAGCAGTGAATAAATAAGCCCTGGTGTTGAAATTGGTAGACAAGCACGCTTCAGGAGCGTGTCCCGGCAACGGGGTGAGAGTTCGAATCTCTCCCAGGGCACCAAACTTATGATAAAATAGCTTCACAACACGCCGGGGTGGCGAAACTGGTAGACGCGCTACCTTGAGGTGGTAGTGCCCACAAGGCTTGCAGGTTCGACTCCTGTCCCCGGCACACCTAAAAAAAATTGGCGTTAAAAAATATTGCGGGATCGTCTAAGGGCAGGACACGAGACTTTGAATCTCGGTATCTAGGTTCGAATCCTAGTCCCGCAGCACGAGTCTTCGAGTGCGGCGGGACCAACGTTCCGTGCGCAGCACGGGTTGTTAATTCCGCAGCTCAAGCAGCTTAGGCTGCGAAGATGCAGTTTGTAGCAACAAACTGTACGAGGCAAAGCGTTGCCGAAGATCCTGGGAGCAGCAGCGAGCAGGAATATACAGATGTAAACCGGACCAACGTTCTCGTCACAGGCGAGGTTCTTAATCCCGCAGCGAAAGTAAACACCTCAATTCTGCTATACTCCACTTGCATTTTGCACTTTGATGTTGTTGTAGAAAATAAAACCGTTCCTTTGGAGAGAATGATGATAGGTCTAGCGATGATGCTGGCAGCGGCTGTGGTGACTATATGTCTTCTGATAGCACTGGGCGTTTGGACAATAATCCGCCTTATCTTCGGATGGGGACAGAGACACATCAACTGGACAGAATACCCCAACCTCAACGGTATTTTGTTTATCATCGCAATTCTAGGAGGATGGCTGCTGCTTTCATTTATCGTCGGCGTCCTGCAGCCAAACTCTCCATTAAACCTTTGGAAACTTGTTCTCGTAGGCATGGAAATAACCG
>Ga0209542_10008283_pt1 | contig 19466 bp, 27 predicted proteins | sample RifCSPhighO2_01_FD_184028 | JGI IMG/M metagenome (GOLD analysis project Ga0209542, IMG submission 184028) | Soil microbial communities from Rifle, Colorado - Rifle CSP2_plank highO2_0.1 (SPAdes) (version 2) | ecosystem: Environmental > Terrestrial > Deep subsurface > Rock core/Sediment ...
GTTAACATGGTAGTAACGAGTGAAAATTATGAAAGCGTGTATGATACAGGAATTTTTATTCAAAGTTTGGGGATAAATAGTTTTAATGCTAGTAGATTTATTCCTGCTTCTGCTTCTCATCTTAATATGGCCCCTTCAAGAGTCCATATTAAATCTATGTTAGAACAATTATTGTTGTTGGAGAAGGGGGGATTTATAGTTGGAACTCTTAACCCAATTCCATCTTGTTTTGGTGGCGGGAGATATTTATCTGTATCTAAGGGAAGAAGTTGTTCTGCGGGTTCTTCTAGTGCCGCAATTTCTCCAAGCGGAGATTTTAGATTGTGTCAACATTTTTATGATTCTGTCGGTAATGTTGCTGATTCTTCTATAGAAGATTTATGGAAAATTTCTGCTTCTTGGAGGGATAGTTATCCTATAAAAAAATGTTTAGATTGCGGTGAATTAGATTCTTGCGGCGGTGGTTGTAGACAATCACAATTTATTATTACAGGGGATCTTGGTTCAACCGATAGTTTATTTTCTGGCAGTATTGGAAAAGGAGTAAAAGCTAATTTTGGACATAATATTAATAAAAATGATGAAATTTACTTTGTTAACGGCTTGAGAAGAAGAAGGGAAACCGAGGGAGGTATTTATTTTAGAAGTTTGCAAAATTTTGTTTACGTTAATGATGCTTTTTATGATTTAATTCCTTTGTTATACAATAAACCATTTACTATTAAAGAGTTACCAACCAATTCTAATCAAGATTTAGAAAAACTTATTAATGTATTCTCATTACTACACCATAAAGGTATTATTAAAATAAGGAGGTAAAAATGATAGAAAATCTCGAAAAAGTTGCTTTGGAGTCTAATTTGAAACCTATTGCTACATCAAATTTGAGCATTACTGGAAATTATATTAACCAGGCCATTAGGGCAGCTGAATATGATTGCGATGCTTGTGAATATTCATGCGATGACTGTGATTCCTGCGATTGTTGTGATCTTTAATTTTTTCTTTTTTTTAATAAACTTCTATGTCTTGCCAACCATATATTGCAGGGTATCCTTGTCCAGGATCTATAGGACAGCATGCATAATAGTATGGATTTTGACCAGGGGAACCCCCAAAGATATTTGTGAAACATCCAGGAGTTCCTAACCACAAAACGAAGCTATCTCCCGCATTGAAAGGATCGTATTGGCATTCGTTAGTGAAATAACATTCTGTTGCAACGTACTCACAATTTCCAAACTGTTCATTCCATTCAAAACCATCAGGGCACCCGCAAGTAGTTCCTCCATTACCGTCACAAGGCCTATTACAACAATCAGAGTCTTGATAGCAGCTTTCTTCTTCTTCTAGACAATCAGTACAAACCTTATTCACACTTCCAATGCAATCCAACCCAGAACAACATCCTTCTGGATCATTGGTGCAAACATCACCTTCAGGCATACATACCTGCTCACCAACATTACAACATAATTTTTTATCATAAGCACTACATTCACCAACATGATACTCATCATCACCCAATAAAGAAACAATACAAATTTCATCCTGATTACATTCGTCATTCCTTGTTGTACAGCTTATTCCGGTTGGATGAGACACGTAAATATCAATTCCTTCACCTGATACTTTTACATGAGAATCATCGTCCTGAAACTTTTTCAATATTGGAGTTCCACATGCATTTGTTATTCCATAATTATTGCAACAAACATAATATGGAAAATCACTGTTTGAAGAGCCAATATGGGAATCCGTTAATTGCGCTAATTTCATTATTGGACTTACACATGATGACGTTGATATAGTACATTCAAAATTAACAGATTTTACTTTAACAGGTGAAACTAATAAAACCAGTACTAAAAAAATTTGATGGAACTGCCTCTACTGGATCATGGATGAATAGAAAATACTGGAGAAATAGATATATGACTGAAGCAAAACTCGCTTTATTTAATTACTTATTTAATGAATTAAAAATAAGAAAATTAACTTCGGAAGCCCATGTTAAAAATATTGCATCAAATAAAACTAATGAAAGTTTAGGGTACAAATATATTGGAACTTATAAAAAGCATTCAAGAAGCAAAGTTACAAACAAAATTCATGATTTAAAATTATATGAACTAATGAAAAGAGATTGGATAAAAATGGTTCCTAAAATAAGGAAAAAAATTACAAATTATGGAAAAGAGTTGAGTGGATTGAGAAAAAAAGTTATCTTTCTTGATTTTAAGAATAGAGATTAGTTGGAGCAAATCAAGTTATTTAAATCAGATTTAATTTTTCATAAAAGGAAATAAAATGACTTCTTTTATCGAATCACTTCCAGTTAGAACCATCATCATCCTATCTATTCCAATACCAACGCCACTAGTAGGAGGCATCCCCATTTCTATAGCTTCAACAAAATCCTCATCCATAGGATTTGCCTCATCATCCCCCCCTCTAAGTTGTTTAGCCTGGTCTTCCAACAATTTTCTTTGAAGTACGGGATCATTCAATTCAGAATAGGCATTTGACAATTCAAATCCACATATAAATAATTCAAATCTTTCAATTAAAGAATCATCTTTTCTACTAACTTTGCATAAAGGAGTAGTTTCTCTAGGATGTTCTATAATAAAAGTAGGTTGTATTAGTTTATCCTCAACTAATTCTTCAAATAATAATTGAATAGCAATTCCTCTTGAAAATTTATCATATTCTATTTTCAATCCATCTAATCTCCCTTTCAACTCATTGTCTTTCAAACTATCAACATCAATTTTTCCATATTTTTTTATTGCATCTTTCATAGGCAAAACTTGAAATGGTTTTGAAAAATCAACTTCATGATTTCTAAATTTTATTTTATAAGTTCCATTAATTTCTTTACAACCTTGCCTAAATAAATCCTCAACAATTTTCATCATATCATTATAATCTGCATAAGCTTCATAAAATTCTATCATAGTAAACTCAGGATTATGAGTTGAATCAATACTTTCGTTCCTAAAATCTTTAGAGAACTCATAAACTCTTTCAAAACCACCAACAATTAATCTTTTGAGATAAAGTTCGTTCGAAACTCTCATATAAACATCCATCTTTAAATCATTAAGATGAGACTTAAACGGACGTGCGGCAGCGCCCCCATAAATAGGCTGCATAATTGGTGTTTCAACCTCAATATAATTTCTTTTATTAAGATAATTTCTAATAAAATTTATTAATTTAAATCTTTTAATAAAAATTTCTTTAACTTTTGGATTTGAGATTAAGTCTAAGTATCTTTTTCTATATCTTAATTCAGGATCTTTCAAACCATGCCATTTTTCCGCTAAAGGTCTTATACTTTTAGATAACAATTCAATTTTTTTAGCCCAAACTGAAACTTCCCCAGCCTTTGTACTGAACACAACACCTTCAACACCCACAAAATCTCCCAAATCAAATTTTTTGAATAAATTATAAGAATCTTCTCTAACATCATCTTTTCTTACATAAATTTGAATTTTGCCTTTTTCATCCTGAATATCAATAAAACTTGCTTTCCCCATTATTCTAGAAGAAACTATCCTCCCTGCAATTGAAACTTTAGTATCTGCTTTCTCTTCTTTTTTCAATTTGCTAAAATTCTCAATAATATCTAAAGAACTATTTTTTTTATCAAATTTATAAGGATATGGATTAATTCCTCTTTTTCTCATGTCATCAATTTTATCAATTCTTTGTTTAATAAGCTGATTATCAGTTTCCATAAGTAAATTTAATAATTTAATAATTTATATTCTTTACTGATTTCTTAAATAACAAATAATTTATAAATTTAAGAAAATAGCTTGAAATGTGGGATCAAAAATTTTAGATGAATGTATGGCTAAGTATGGGGAGTTCTTTGAAAAGAATAAGATAAATTTGGAAGTGGATAATATACTAAATGGAAGATCATTTTTCAGGAAATCAAACTACAAAAAAGTTTTAGACGATATTTATTTTTATTTGGTGATATTAAATGATGGGAATTCATATGGTTTCTCATACTACAATAAAACAAAAAAAGAAACAAGCCCAATAAAATATATAAATAAAAATCCAATAAAGACAATTAATAAATTAAAAAATTTACCATTAAAAGTTGCAATGTTAGATTCTATTGCAGGTAAGTATAATGAGATTAATAAAATAAAACCAAATTATAGGATATATTATAAAGGTGACATGAAAAAAAGATATTGACTCTTTATAGCGAGCCACATCCACAGCATGGCTAAGGAGGATGGTTTGTAGTAACTGGAAGTGTCGAGGAAAATGAGGATTTTGAAGAAGCTGTTTCAAGAGAAGTTATGGAAGAAACAGGATTGGCAGTAGAGGAAATTTTTCCATTAAATTGGGGCTCTGTATATAATTGGAGAGACGAAGTTTGTGAAGAACATAATTTTGTCTCTTTTGTAAATTCTAAGAAGGTCATATTAAATGAAGAGCATTCAAAATATGAATGGTTGGATATTGATAAATTTATTGAGATAATTAAATGGGGGGATAATAAAGAACTTTTAGGAAAAGTATTAAAAAAAAGCCTTAAATAAAAAAATTTAATCAGGAGTTAAAATAAGCTCTGTTTCATAGTGAGCTAAACAAATACCGGAAAACAAAACACTTATAAATTCCTATTATTGGTAAAACCAATCATGAGAGTCGAGAAGATCCACAATATGGGGAATCACCTTATTATCGACGGCGCTGATGTAGAGAGCGGGCTTTTGGATGACAAGAGGCTCATCAAAAATTTCCTCAAAGAGCTGCCCTCTATTGTAGATATGCACACACTCACGCGGCCAAAGGTCATTAGGGCGAAACCTAAGAAATGGGACACAGGGGGTGTAACAGGTTTCATAATTTTAAGCGAGAGCAATGTCTCAATTCACACTTACCCTCAAGAGGGGAAATTCTATCTCGATTTGTTTTCATGCAAGGAATTTGATGTTGAGAAAGCGGTTGGGTACATCAAGGGCAAATTCAATTTGAAAAATTTCAGCCAGAGGCTCCTGAAAAGAGGGGACTATGAGAAAGAAATATAAATTCCAGTCTGTTTCTGTTTCATTATGCAGAATAAGAGCTATGAGGGGATGCACTGGTCTGACCAGACTGCAAGAAGAATTGTTCAAGAAAAGGGAGACAAGGATAAGTACGTTCTCGCCGCTGGAATAACACCTTCAGGGGTTGTTCACGTAGGAAACTTCCGTGAGATTATAACCGTTGATATCATAGCAAGAGCCCTGAAGAAATTGGGAAAGAAAGTCAGGTTCATTTATTCGTGGGATGACTACGATGTTTTCAGAAAAGTTCCAAAAGGATTTCCAAAGCAGGAGGAATTGGCAAGGGAATTGAGGAAGCCAATCGTTGACATTTTTGATCCCTATGGCAGAGAGAAAAATTATGCAAGGCATAATGAATCAGAAGTTGAAAAAGTGCTCCCTCTTTTAGGGATTGCCCCGGAATTCATCTATCAGAATGAAATGTACAGAAAGTGCAAATATAAGGAAGGAATGAAAACGGCCTTGGAAAATACTGGAAGGATAAGGAAAATCCTTGACAAATACAGGGCTGAAGATTTTAAGGAAGGCTGGATGCCGGTAACCCTGTTCGATTCCGATACTGGAACGGATGAAATTTCAGAGATCAAGTACCTAGGGGGGTATAAGATTTCCTACAAGGACAGGGAGGGCAGGTTAAAGGAGTTTGATTTTTCCAAAGATGGAAGAAGCAAGTTGTTGTGGAGAGTTGACTGGCCAATGAGATGGGCTTATGAGAAAGTTGATTTTGAGCCTGGGGGAAAGGACCATTCAAGCGCAGGAGGGAGCTATGACACAGCGAGGGAGATTGTAAAAATCTACAACTGGACTGCACCTTCGTATCTGATGTATGACTTCATAAGAGTGAAGGGAGCCGGCGGGAAAATATCGAGCTCGCTTGGGAACGTAATCACGCCCAGGGAAATTCTGGAAATTTATACTCCTGAAGTTGCAAGATTTTTGTTTGCCGGAACTAGGCCCGGAACAGAATTTGCAATAAGCTTTGATATGGATGTTGTCAAGATATATGAGGATTATGACAAGATTGAGAGGATTTGCTTTGGAACTGAGGAAGCCAATGAAAGGGAAAAGGAGAATGCAAAGGTCATTTACGAGCTTAGCTGCATAGGAAAGGCTCCTGTTAAAATACCAATTCAGTTCGGCTTTAGGCATCTTGTTGCACTGGTGCAGATTTATAATCTTAGCAAAATTAAAGATTACTACAAGATCAGGAGCAAGGATGATAACCTGAGATTGAAGGCAAGGGTTGAATGTGCAAAAAACTGGCTTGAAAAATATGCTCCGGATTGCATGAAATTTAAAGTGAATGAATCAGTTGATGTCCAGCTCAGTGAAAAACAGAAAAAATTAGTTGTGACATTAAAAGAAAGGCTTGAAAAAAACAAGTACACGCAGGAGAGCCTGCATAATGAATTCTATAAAATCATCAAAGAACATAAGATTGACACGAAGGACTTCTTTGAATTGTTTTACAATCTAATAATCAGCAAGGAGAGAGGCCCCAAGCTGTCAACTTTGATATTAGAAGTTGGAGTCAAGAAAATAATCAGGCTGTTTGAGCAGGCAGTTTAACCTCTGCAATGATGTTCCTGCTGTAGCTCTCGATTATGAATTTTAGCCCTCTTGAATTCTCAGGAACTGCATATGACAGTTTACCTGATGCTGACCTTCCGGACTGTATGCCGACGCTGTCAAAATAAGGGCTTAGCTCATAGCTTGACACATCGTATTCGTAGCTGTATCCGTTTTCGTCTGTTATCTTTGTAAGGAATGGATTGAAATCAAATGTTATCTGCCCGGAATTCTTTACTGTAATGTCCAGAATAAGATATGTGTATCCTTTTTCCGCCTCTGCCTCAGCGCTGTAAAAACTTATGTCCTTTGACTTTTCAACAGAGTTTATAACAACCTGCAACTGTCCAATTTGAGGCTCTTCCGCAATTGTCTTTCCCGTGTATGAATTGCTCTCTTTACATCCGGAAATAACCAGAAGCCCTACCAGAAGTGCTATCATCACGCCTTTTTTCATTGCTATTTCAATGATTCTGCTGTTTATAATAGTTTTGGGATAACACAGTATAATTATACTCTTTTATATTTATCTTACTTGTTAGTGGTAACCAATAGAAAGTTTTATAAATTCAAATTTTATTTAAATTTAGGGTAAAAATGAAAGAATGGAAACCTAATGATGATGAATTGGATGAAATTATAGGTAGCATGGCTGTAGCTAGAGCTATAGGTCTTGGTCATGTTAGGCCGGACAGAAATTCTTTTAATGAAATAAATCAATATTTAAGTAAGAATGGACAAGGAAATGTTATTACTATAAATGATCCAAAACAATGGATTATTTTAAACGAGCAATCCCTGATTTCAACAGATAAATTCTTTCATAATAACAACTGGTTTGACATGCATAGATTACTGCAGTTAGGTAATCGATTCATGCCAACATTATTGGAATCAAATCAATTTGATCAACTAGTTTACAACGGAATAGATAAAAAGCATTTCAAAGTGCATTATTCAGACGGAACACAAGTTCCCATTGAGGAACTCAGAAGAATATTCAATGAAAGATATGAAGTAAGAAGTCCTTGGAGAGCAGAGTATCTTGATGCTAAATTTAAGCAAAGAGAAGATGGATTATATCTGCTTACAAATCATATAGTTCAGCAAAACGGCTCTCTAAAACCTCAAACAGAAGAACTTTTAGAAGATACTTTGATGAAATATAGAAGTCCAGGAATAAATCTTAAAGAGTGGATAAAAGACCCAAATAAGCATGGGCTTCCAAAATCAAATATATCTAGGGGGAGTTTATATTATATGTGTCCAGAAGATGAAAAAGTTGCCGGGCTCGATGCCGAATTTGCCGGGTTCGGCCTGTATTGCAATTGGTTTCCCTCCGGCTCGTATGGGGGTCTCGGGGCGCGTGCGAAAATTTTGAGAACTAATTAATTTTATTTTGTATGGAACTCTACAACATCGTCATCAGATAATTTATGATTCAATCCGACTCTTGAGCCGTCATGCTTCGCAGATGCCCCCCATATTCTTGCGTAATCAAATTTTTTTACAAAATCCTTATGGACTTCAAAACCCAAATCCCTGATTGTTGAACCTCTGTTCATTGCTATCGGAGGGAAATCCTTACTTTTACCTGGCTGTTTTGTATAAACCTTAATCAATCCAAGATTATTCCAAATATCTTTTTTTAGAGTTTCTACATCGCCATCATAAATTATGAATCTTTTATTGATGTCATTTGACTTAAGCTCTTTTTTGATAAGCTCCAATTCATCTTTCTTATTCAAGGTTATCACCATTAAATCCGACTCCCTTATTATTGACATAAAAAATAATCCATGTTTTGTTCCATTGTATTTTTTTATTATTGCCGGAATTTCCACAATCTGAATTTTTATTCCTTCGTAATCCATCATCCCTATCTCCGGAAATTTTGTTGTAAATTCAACTTCAGAAATTAATGGCTTTGCATTTGTCAGTCTTGATAATAATGTTGATTTTCCGGTATTTGTTGGTCCAATTATTGATACCCTTGCAGCGCCCTCTTTTTTTACCGAAAGAAATGAAGAGCCTTTTTTCGTTGATTTTTCTTTTTGAGCTAAACCTTTGTATTTTTTTATCTTTTCTTTAATCCATTGAACTAATTTTTCACTTGATTTATGTTTTGGAACTTTTGCATGCATTTTTTGTAATGCCTTTAATTTATCAGAAATTGAGCTAGCCTCTTGATATTCTTTTTCTGCTAGTTGATATTCATATGTTGCATTAACTGGCATCTTTTATACCCCAAACATATTTTTTACCCTTTCTTGTTTTACTTAATTTGCCCTCTTTTTCTAGTTTATTTAAATGATTTGTTATTACATCTGTGCCAATGTTTACATAAAATTGTAATTCTGTTGTCGTGATTTTATTTGACTTTTTTATTAGATCATATAGTCTTTTTTTCATGTATCCTTTACCTGATCCTCCTTTGTTGACATAATCATTAGATCTATTTATGTTAAATTTTATACATTTGTTTTTGTGATTATCTAATAAATGTCCCGCTAATTCATAAATTTCTTTTAGTTTTGGAGTTTTTATTCTGAAACAATGTTGGGGTGTTGCTTTTTCTCCTTTTTTGATATTATAATCAATTTTAACATTTGATAATTTATCTTGAGTTGACCATTTATGGAAATTTGCAATTTTTAGCATGTACTCTAAAAAATCTTTATATTTTTCACTCATTGTTAAATCAAGCCTACCCGTTTGACATCCCCTAAACTCTAGGTCAAAACTGACTATCATTGCTCCTGCTGCCAGGTATTTGTTTTTTAGTAATAAATTGTATTTAGATTTAGTTTTTATTAGCTTTTCAATTTCTTGTAACTGTTTAGCTCACTATGAAACAGAGCTTATTTTAACTCCTGATTAAATTTTTTTATTAAAATAGAGTTTAAATTTACCTTCTTTTTGAGGTAGCTAAACAGTTACAGGGCATATATTTTAGGGAATAGAAAATATTAAATACTAAGCTAGAATTTTAAATTTTTATGAGGAAGAATGCCATGAAAAAAGCTGGTGGTTGGGCCGCTATTATTTCTATTGCTTCAGGGATCATCAATGTCATATTATCTTTATTCAGATCAAGTCCTGTTGGTGCTTCTGAAAATCCGGAGGCTTTTCCATGGATGGCTACACTTTTGATTATGTTTGGAGTCTTTATTGTAGTATTTTTAGTTTTATTTATGTATTATTCTATCATTAAGAAAAAAATAGAAGAAATTCCTAATCCATGAGACCAATCCTGCCAAGTTTAAAGGAAAGAAACCGCTATATTGTGTATGAAGTAAAGGAAAGAAAAGGATTTGACCTTGTTAAGTCAAAGATTGAGGACTCTATATCCAAGTTTTTTGGGGATTTTGAATCCGCAAAAGCAAATATTTTAATACTAGATGATTTTAAGGATAACAAAGGCATAATAAAGACAAACGCAAAGTATGTTGACAAGGTGAAGGTTGCCTTAATGCTTATGAAAGACCCTGTTGTTGAAGCCGTGGGCGTTTCAGGGACGATAAAAAAAGCAAGGTTAAATTTTATGGGAGGGTGAAAAATGGAATCTATGCAACATCAGATGATGGGTTATGATAGAACTTCAACAATGTTCAGTCCTGACGGAAGGCTATTGCAGGTTGAGTATGCAAAGAAAACGGTAAGGCAGGGAACAACAGCCATAGGAATGGCATGCAAGGACGGCGTTTTATTAATTGCCGATAAGAGGTTCAGCGATCCTCTTGTTATCTCTGACAGCATTGAGAAGGTGAGCCCTATTGATGATCACATCCAGGCTACTGGATCAGGAATACTCTCTGATGCAAGGATACTTATTGATTATGCAAGGACGTTTGCTCAGAAGCACAGGGTTACATATGATAGCCCTGTTGATGTTTTGAGCGTTGTAAAGAGCCTGTGCGACATCAAGCAGAGCTATACCCAGTTTGGCGGCGCAAGGCCATTTGGCGTTTCGCTCCTTGTTGCCGGCGTGAATGACAGCAATGATCTTTATGTCACCGATCCCACAGGAATATTCTTCCAATACAAGGCGACAGCAATTGGCGAGATGGAAGATGAGATCAAGGATATTCTTAACAAGGAGTACAAGGACAGCATAGACCTGAATAGTGGAATTAAGCTTGGACTTAAAGCAATGAGAAAAGTTCAGGGCAAGAATTTTGACATTACAAGGCTAGACGTGGGCGTCATAAACAACACTGACATGAAATTCAGAAAGCTGAGCGTCAGTGACTTGAACAAGATAAAGTAAAAATTTTATAGTGTAAAATAAAATGGTGGATGTTGACAAGGCCGTTGTTGCCAAGATTAGAAAGGGTGAGAATCATTTTGAAATTCTTGTGGACTGCGAGGGGGCCCTTGATTTCAGAAGAGGAAAGGAAGTAAGCCTTGATGATGTTCTGGCGACTGAGGATATTTTTAAAGATATCAAAAAAGGAGAAAAGGCTTCCGATTTGAAAAAGTTCTTTGGCACGGAGGATGTCAGGAAAATTGCTGAGATAATAATCAAAGAGGGAGAGGTGCAATTAACTGCCGAGTACAAGAGCAAGCTGAGAGAAGAAAAAAGAAGAAGGCTCGTCAGCATTATCTCAAAGGGATGCATAAACCCGGATACCGGCGCTCCCCACCCGCCCCAGAGGATTGAAAGCGCCATTGAAGAGGCCAAGGTGAAGATTGATGAATTTAAGTCTGCCGAGGAGCAGGTCAATGAGGTCATAACCAAACTAAGGGTTATTCTTCCACTGAAATATGAGATAAGAGAGGTTGCAATCAAGATTCCTTCAGCTCATGCGGGAAAGTCATATTCAGTGTTCCGGCAGTACGGAAAGGTCCTGAATGAAGAGTGGCAGAATGATGGCTCTCTTGTTGTTGTCATTGAAGTTCCTGCAGGGATTCAGGATGAACTGTTTGACAAGCTGAACTCAATTGCACACGGAGAAGTTGAAAGCAAGATCCTTAACAGCAGAAGCTAGATGCACTATTTCAATGATTTCACAGATGTCTTTTAAGATAACCCTTTTATTCACAAAAGAAATCTCATAGCAAATTTTATAAACCCCAAAATTTTCCTTATTTTTGAAGAGAAGATTGGGAATGTTATTTTCTCATTGACGGGAGTGATAAAAGTGGGGATACTTATTAAAGAAAAGAGCATAGTTGTGCCTGGAGATATCATAGCAGAAGGGATGGACTATCTGCCTTCGCTGGGATGCTTCAGGGAGGGAAAGCACGTTGTTTCTGAAAGATTGGGTTTGCTTAATGTTGATAACAGGTTCATAAAGGTTATACCTTTGACGGGAAGTTATGTTCCAAAGGTAGGGGATACTGTGATAGGGGAAGTGAAAGACATGAGTTTCGGAGCATGGTTCATTGACATAGGGTGCGCCTATGATGGGACGCTGATGGTCAGAGACGCAACGGAGTTTGTTGAAAAGGATGCCGATTTGGCTCAGGTTTATAATTTCGGGGATTTTGTTGTCGCTAAAATAGTAAAGATAACAAGGCACAGCAGCATTCATATTACAACCAAGGGCCCGGGATTAAGGAAAATCCAGGGAGGAAAGGTTATTTCCGTAACGCCAAGCAAGGTTCCGAGGGTCATTGGAAAGCAGGGGAGTATGGTCAGCATGATCAAGGATGGCACGAATTGCACGATAGTTGTCGGGCAGAATGGAAAGATATGGATAAATGGAAAGAATCCTGATGATGAGCTGCTTGCTACTGAAGCAATATTAAAAGTTGAGAATGAAAGCCACATTGATGGCCTCACAGATAAGATAAAGGCATTTTTGGAGAAGAAAAAATGAGCTACACGAAGAGATTTGACAACAGAAAGTTTGACGAGATGAGAAAGATTGAAGCTAAGGTTGATATCATTCCAAGAGCTGACGGCTCTGCAATGTTCAAGATTGGCGACACGGTGGCGATTGCCGCTGTTTACGGGCCAAGAAGCCTTCATCCAAAATTTTTGCAGGATCCTGAAAAGGGAATTTTAAGATGCAATTATACTATGATGCCGTTTTCGGTTTCTGAAAGAATAAGGCCGGGTCCATCAAGAAGATCTACTGAAATCAGCCTAGTCACTTCAAAATCCTTATTGCCTGTCCTTGACCTGACGAAGTTTCCGAATGCAGTCGTTGATGTCTTCATTCAGATAATTCAGGCAAATGCAGGAACAAGGTGCGCAGGAATATGCGCTGCTTCAATGGCATTGGCTCATGCAGGAATTCCAATGAAGGACATGGTTGCTGCTGTTTCTGTCGGCAAGGTTGGAGATAAAATTGTCATTGATTTGAACAAGGAAGAGGAAGATTATGAAGACGGCGCTACCGACATTCCCGTTGCAATGACTGGGAGAAATCACGAGGTAACCCTTTTGCAATTGGACGGGGAAGTTACGAAGGAAGAGCTGATGAAGGGCTTGGAGATGGCAAGAAAGGGATGCCTTGATATAATTGAGATTCAGAAGAAAGCTCTCAGGGAAGCCATAAAGGAGAATCAAAATGAATAATGATTACGTTAGGTCGCTCATTGAGAGAGGAAAAAGAATAGACGGAAGAAGCCTTGATTCCTACAGAGAGATCAAACTCGAATCTGGAATCAGCAAGTATGCGGAGGGCTCTGCAAGATGCAAAATCGGCGAAACAGAAGTTTTGGTGGGAGTTAAGTTTGAAGTTGGAACTCCGTATTCTGACAGCCCAAATGAGGGTACGATAGTCGTATCGGCTGAATTGAGCCCGATTGCGAATCCTGACTTTGAGCTTGGGCCTCCAAATGAGCAGTCTGTAGAGCTCGCAAGAGTTGTTGACAGAGGGATTAGGGAGAGCAAGGCTGTTGATTTCAAGAAGTTATGCATCAAGGAAGGAGAGAAAATATTCATGCTCTTCATTGACATTCAGGTCATTAACGATGATGGAAATCTCATTGATGCTTCTGCACTAGGAGCATTGAAAGCGCTATCTGAAGCTAAATTTCCGAAGCTTGACAAGGACAACAAGGTAGTTTCCGGAGAATTTTCAGGGAAGCTGAAGCTTGAAAAGCTGCCGATAACATGCACGGTCTACAAAATAGGCGGGAGCCTCCTGGTTGATGTTGACTCGAAAGAAGAGAAGGCTGTTGATGCAAGGTTGAGCGTCAATGTGGGCAACGGAAGAATACATGCTTTGCAGAAAGGCAAGGACATTGGATTCAGCGTTGATGAAATAGGAAGAGCTGTTGACATTGCAGTCAAGAAAGAGAAAGAGCTTGCGAAACTCCTGAAATAGTTTATTTTTTAATATTTTTGGTTTTTTAATTCTGTAAAATGAATCTTAGAGCTCTTTTAGTGGATGCCATTTTCGGGCTTGTTTTAGTGGGCCAAGGGTGTGATACTTATTCCGAGAAAGTAATATTTGACAGGATGGTTAATGAAAGAAGAATGGTTTACTATTCTATCTCCCGCGGGTTTTTCTCCAAGGGATATAGGCTGGAGAGATATTCTGAGGATGGGGGGTATTTTCAGCGCTTCTATGATCATGATGGATCGGGAATAATTGGGGACCATCCAAAAGATACATATTCAATCTTGATAGATTCTCTGTGGATATATGGGGGAAGAGACTTTAATGATGTTGACAGTCTTTCTGCGTTAAGAGTGCACGAGCTTGAGATAAAAACACGCCAAAGGTTAAAAAAAGCAAGCAGAGAGTATGGAGAGTATCTCCAGATGATGAATAGAATAGTGGTTATCTAACATCCATTGAAAATATTTATATAAACAGGGTGCTTAATACATTCATGAGGATACTTGAGCAGATAAAGCCGTCAAGGCAGGAAATCAAGAGAACTTCTGAGCTGATTGATTCGGTTCTGGAAAAAATAAAGGTTCCCGATGCTAAACTTGAGCTTGGGGGGAGCTACGCAAAGGACACTTTTCTTTCCGGCAATTATGATATTGATGTGTTCGTCAGGTTTCCATATTTAAAATACAAGGATGCAGACATTTCGCAGATACTCATAAACAGCATAAAGCAGAGAAAAAAAGTCGTTCACGGCTCAAGAGACTATGTCCAGATAGAGAAGGGAAAATACATATTTGAGTTCATTCCTGTTCTTGACATAAAAAAAGCATCGTCAGCAAAAAACATAACGGATGTAAGCCCGCTGCACAAGGACTGGGTTAAGAGGCATGTCAAAAACAAGGATGATGTCAGGTTGCTGAAAAAGTTCTGCAGGGCAGGAAACATCTATGGGGCGGAGTCCTACATAAAAGGCTTTTCAGGATATGTCCTTGAAATTCTTACTTACCGCTACGGCAACTTTTTTAATCTTGTGAAGAACGCCTCGCAATGGAAGATCCCTGTGTTCATTGATCCTATTAATCATTACAGCAGCCATAAAAGCGCCCTTTCAAGCCTGAACGGCTCAAAGAAGACAAGCTTTATCCTGATTGATCCCACAGACAAGACTAGGAATGCAGCAGCAGCTATTTCAGGCGAAAAATTGGATGAGTTCATAGCACTATGCAAGAATTATCTTCACAATCCCTCGGATGAGTTTTTCATTGAGAGGGGGATAAGCATAAGGGACCTAAAGGTGAAGTCAGGGTTCAACAAGCTGCTGATCCTGAAAGTCAAGCCAAGAAGCGGGAAGAAGGATGTCGTAGGCAACAAGATATTGAAGGTTTATGATTACCTTAAAAAACAGATGATCAAGGAAGGGTTCAAATTGATAGACTCTGGCTGGGAGTTCGGCAAAAAATCTTTAATTTATTATGTTGTTGAAGATTCCCCGCTTGAGGAGCATAGGATTCATTACGGCCCTCCATCAAATAGGAAGAATCATTTTGAGGAGTTCAGGAGGAAGTGGAAGGATCACAAGATCTACTGGAAAGATAATAAGTGCTATGTAATGATAAAGAGGGGCAGTATTACCCCAAAAAGATTCCTTAAGAGGGCAATACACTCCTCATATGTAAAATCAAATGTCAAGAAAATCAGGCTTTTGTAAGAGAAACTTTGTCTTCACTCTTTGTTATCAGAATTGTTTCCCCTGAATTGAATTTCTTTTCATCCTCTATTTCAACGCTCAGAAGCCCTACGTATTCATCATCACCTATTGTGACCGCAACTTCCCTCCCATTCACTGAAACCGAATAATCTAGGCCGTTTATACTTAGAGGAAGCTTAAAGTGCCTGTTGTAATTGTTCTCTACCCTTGCTGCAAGATTTATTTCATTCTTCAATTCCTTCACGAGGTCACTGCCTGAAATTATCTCCCTCTGCTTGTACGTCATATTGATGTAATTGTTTGAGATCCAGAAGTAGGCCATTAGCACGAGCACTGCAACGCCTACAAAGATTACAAATTCAATGGCTGCCTGTGATTTCTTCATTTTAAGTTTGAGGGTTGGCGCATTCATCATTTATTTGGCATTCATCCTCGCCAAGCCCGGAGCTTGGAACGCACTGATAATCAGAGCACACGTTGTGGGTCACTTCACTCAGGCATTCTGTATCCTCGTATGGACCGCTGTCCTGCGACCATCCTCCTTGGTTTAGGCATTCATATGTGCAGTAGTAAGATCCATATCCCTCAAAATAGCACGGCTGGCATGTGATGTCAAATTTGTTGCATGACGTCTGCACGCTTACAGAGTTCCCAAGAGATCTTATTATTACCTCCTTCCTTCCTTCAAAGTCTGCAACGATCACTCCGGTAAGATTAACGTTTGAAACCTTAGCTATCTCATTCGTGTTTCCCTTTGAGTTAATTGTGTGGAATATGATTTCATTGTTTATGAATTCAACCTTTTCAATTCCGTTAGGGAAGCTCAATTCAATGGTCTTTTGAGACTCCTCCCCGTATGAATAAACCTGCTCAGCGGATGAAATTATCTCGTTCCCTATTGAATCTATCTTTGCATTGACAACAGAGTCAGAGCTGTCTCCTGAATATCTGACATAGAGGTAAGCTGCAGGAACCATTATTATCATGACTATTCCTACGATTGCCACATACTCCATTGCAGACTGGGCTTTCATATCCATTTTCTTATCTTGAGATATGTCAGTAGGATGATGATAGATATAACCATCATTCCGAGAATTATGTAGAATGACCCTTTTAAATTCCCTAAGGGAAGGAGCACGTTCATTCCATAGATTCCCGAGATTAAGGTTGGAATCAGGATCAATGACGCGATTATTGTGAATCCCTTCATTGTCTCGTTCAGCTTGTTTGAAGTGTAAGTCATATGCATGTTCATTATCTCAGTCAGCCTTGAAGTCAATGTATTTTCAGTATCGACAAGCTGGCTCAATTCGATTGAAATGTCATTGAGGTCATTCATGTTTGATATCACTGTCTTGTTTCCATTGAGAGCCTTTCTCCTGTAAAATAGGAGCTTCTTCAGCTTGAAAATCTCCCTAGGGTCATCATCAGTCTTCATGTCAAATGTTATGTCTTCAACATAGTTTACATCATCCTCGATTTTTTCAAGATTGTCATAAAAGTCTTTTATTATCTTATAGACTATTTTCTTCAGCATGAAGGATGAATCCTTAAAATAATCCGCCTCGGCTCTGAAGTCAAACTTTTCACCTGACACTGTCATTATGTATTTGCTGTGCTTTATGACTCCAAGAGTTTTTACCTTGTCATTGGTGAGGCACTTCATGATTAAGATTTCGTGCGTCTTTTCCTTCTCAAATCTTGGAAGCTCCCTCGGATCAAGAAAATCCTTGAGAATATATTCTGAAATGCCAAAAGTTTTGCTCAGCAAATTCAGGTCTTTATTGTCAAGATCATAGGCATTTATGTAGGCCAGCCCAGAAGAAACAGCCTTTGAAACATCGCTCACGCTGCCTTTTGAATTGATCACCTCAATCATACCAGAATTAAAATTACAGAATATATAAATCTTAGTGTTGGCTCAAAGCCCAAGAATCCGCAAGGGATTCAAATGTTACAGCGTAACACCGGATTGCCCGCCATTCTGATGAAATAACAAGGTTAAAATAATATAAAAAATTAGCGTAGTTACAGATGAAGAACAAAAGACACCAGAAAGAGGAGGCAATGAATAAAGTAAAGGAATTATTCAAAGAAGCTGAGCTGATGTTCAAAAGAGACCCGTCTTTGTCTGACAGGTACGTTCAATTGGCGAGAAAAATTGCCATGAGGTACACTTTAATAATTCCAAAAGAACTGAAGAGAAAGTTCTGCAAGCACTGCCATTCCTATCTTGTTCCAGGAAGGAACTGCAGGGTTAGGATCCAAAAGTCGAGAGTCATCTATTACTGCGAAAGATGCAAGAAGTTTATGAGATTTGGATTGAAGTAGGAATTTTTTTATTGTCAATTTGTTTTGCCGCTTCTCCATTAATGAGATGATGGTACAAGACTGATTTTCCTAGGAATATTCTCGTTATTTCTTCTATTTGTTTTAAATTGGTGATGCATTCAATTATACGCCCTGTTTTTGGATTAATGTAACCGAATCCTGAAAGGTCTTCTTTACCAAATTCATGATCAAAAGGCGGTTTAAGCCCTGTTCTTCCCAGATTGTATTGAAGGAAGAACAGTCTTAATGTCATTGTCCTCCCATTCACCACATCAAGCCCTTCTCCAATGCAATGCTCTCCTTCAAAAAATTCTAATGGCTGTCCGAGCAGGGGGTATTCTTGATCTCCGGAGTAAAATCTATATCTTATCCCTCCATTGTCCGCCCATGCGATAGATATACATTCTTTAAATACGGGATGAGGTTCAATTTTGTATTCTATTCCATACATTTCTTTTGTTGGCATGGCTGGTAACGCCATTGGCGGATTTATAAATTTTAGTAAGAGCTTTGAGAAAAACAAGAAGCAGGTTGAAAACTTTGCCGAGCTAAATTCTAAGAAATTGAGGAATACAATCGTTGGTTACATCACCAAATTGGCGAAAAAAACACTAAGTGATTTTATTCTAAAGTAGTAACAGAATAGAAACATTTATAAACTTCAGATTTATTCTAGTTCTGAGGTAAAACAAATGGAAATAATTCAAGATATAAAACCAAGCGATATGGATTCAGCTTATGTAGAAGTATTGCCCTTTGACAGAGCAAAGAAAGCTTTAGAAGAAGAAGGATATAGAGTAAGTTCTTTGGAGGAAAGTGCATTGTTAAGAATGCAGTACGGAAAAGATTCCTCTGTTTCAAGAAAGGGAAACTGGACAGGAGAAGCATTTGTTTATGATCCAAAAAGAAGATTATTGTGTTTAACAAAGTCATCACCAATTATGGAAAACCCTACTGAAGCAACACAAGCCAACAGAGAAGGAAATGAGTATTTTCTTACGAATGTTCAAGTTCAAAGAGCTTTGGAGGATTCAGTTGAAGTAAATAGTAGGGGAATTCCAACAGGCAGGTTTGGAGAAGATGAATTGACAGCTTATGCTTTTGGAGATGCAGCTGAGGATTATGGTTTATTCTTAAAATGTACAGGCATTAACTCAATGTCTATTTATCTTCCTGATTTAAAAGATGAACCAAAAGATGAATCATTTGCGAGACAAGTGTGGTTCGGGTATCTTAGGTATTTTAGCGGCAGGTCGAGTCTTCTTAGCGGCAGGTCGAGTCTTTATGGCTACTCCAGGAGCCTTGCCAATGGTGGCAGGTTGCGTGGGGTACGCAAAAATTTTTCCACAGGAACTAAAGGTTAAACGTAACTGTTTAAAATCCGAGCTTTTCAAAGAAACCTTTTCTGAAATTAACTTTTTCTTTCCTGATTTTAGCAAGCTCTTCAAGAAGATTTCTTTCTTTTCCAGA
>Ga0209542_10008284_pt1 | contig 19466 bp, 19 predicted proteins | sample RifCSPhighO2_01_FD_184028 | JGI IMG/M metagenome (GOLD analysis project Ga0209542, IMG submission 184028) | Soil microbial communities from Rifle, Colorado - Rifle CSP2_plank highO2_0.1 (SPAdes) (version 2) | ecosystem: Environmental > Terrestrial > Deep subsurface > Rock core/Sediment ...
AAAGATCGTTCACCCGCCAAACATATTTTGGTTAATAATTGGCAAAATGGGTGGGAACTTTCAAATGAAAAGAGCGATTTTTACATCATCTTCTGGCCACAAGTACTCGAGTTTGCAGGATTTTTAGCAATAATTGTCATCCTGATCCCGCTTTGTGGGAGAAGGATCTAGGTGTGAACACCGAGATTCTTCGCTAGCGCTCAGAATGACAAGGTAGTTTGTTAAAATATCATTATGAAAATCGTACACGCACCACATGTAGTCTTGAGCGCACCGGCTTTGCCGGTTGGCAAAATAGATAAAAAACTTCACCAGTTGGTGAAGGAAATGAATCAAACGCTCAATCGTCAAAAGGACCCGGAAGGAGTTGGGCTTGCCGCTCCCCAAGTTGGACTTCCCTTGCAACTATTCATCATAAAGAAGTCTGAAAAATCCTCGCTTAAAGTATTTATTAATCCAAAAATAGAAAAAACAATTGCCGCTACAAAGCCCAAAACAGATAAAAAAACGAGACTTGAGGGCTGTTTATCGATCCCTCGCATTTGGGGAAAAGTCACGCGATCAAAAAAAGTTCAGCTTACTTATACAAATCTCGAAGGAGAAACAAAAACTGAATGGTTTAGTGCATTTGAAGCAACAATCATCGAGCATGAAATGGATCACTTGAACGGCATTCTTTTTACAAGACGCGTATTTGAACAAGAAAATATCCTGTATCAGGAAACTGATGGAGAGCTTGAAGAGTGGAAGGTGTGAGAAATTGTTAACCTGCCTGCCGGCAGGCAGGATTGTTAAATTGCTAAATTGTTGAGCGTAGATACCCGTTTGGAGTCCCGCAAAGCGGGATGAGAAATGGGTATCAAGCGAAAACAATCTATTAAAGTGCTGTAGCAACAGGAGGTTGGGGTTCTGGAGCTTTTGGTTTCACCAAATGTTCAAGCATAAGTATGGGTTTTTTTCCATCGGCAATATCCTTCTTAATTCGTTTGATACACTTGGCACACAGTTTTACACTCGCCTTTTGAGACTCAAAAACCACGGTAACCTTTTGTAAGTTTGCTTTGAACGTTCGATTCGTCTTGGGAGCACGTTTCTTCCACCTACCTCCGGCAACTCCACGGTGATGTGTGTGGCTACGGCCAAGCACGGTATGTTTTCCACAGATTAGACAGCTATTCATATTTGGTATTCACTATTAAAGATTCAGGCTATATGGTATCATAATTTCAATGATATTTCAATTACTTTCAAGTCCAACATCATTCATAATCTTCATCATTGTGCTTCTGATTACCCTTTCTGTGCACGAATATGCCCACGCGCGTGCAGCAGAGGAATTGGGCGACCCCACAGCCAGACTTAAGGGTAGACTTACTCTAAATCCACTTGCTCATGTTGATCCAATCGGACTTATTTTAATAGTTCTTGTAGGATTTGGCTGGGGGAAACCGGTGCCATTTGATCCGTACAATCTAAAGAATCCTCGCCGCGACAGCGCAATCATCTCATTTGTCGGCCCACTCATGAATTTCCTCATGGCAATTATTGGCGCACTCTTGTATCGATTTTTTGTTGCAATTGATTTAAGTACACTTTCCACGCTTGCCATGATAATTTTGCCTTTTTTCATCAAGATAAATCTCATGCTCGGACTTTTTAATCTCTTGCCGTTTGCTCCACTTGATGGATTTAAGGTTGTGGGTGGGTTTTTATCTGAAGAGCAGGCGGCAGAATGGTATAGCTTGGAACGATACGGGCTTCTTTTTTTGCTTGCATTTATCTTTCCACTCGTGGGAAACCGTTCACTTCTTGATATCGTGATCAGTCCGACGATTAATTTTTTATACGCACTTCTCTTGCCACATTTATAGGAATTTACCTACTTACTGTTTTACTTGGATTTGCGTAGAGAAGCTTTGCCGCTTGTGCACAGGAAAGTGCCGTTGTTTGTTTGGAGCTTGCACAATCGAGCATATCTTTGAATGTTCCATCTTGTAGTCTATCTTTGATCTCGCTCACACTCAATTTTTGATCTCCCGGTGGTTGGGTTGGAGCGGTCAATGTATCATTTTTCACCGCTGATGTCGTCGGAATGATTTCAGTTGACTCACCTCCTGTACTACATTCATGCACGTCTCCTGATGTAGTATCATTTCCCACTCGAATCTCATACGTCGTTTGCGCACTTAAGAGACTTAAAGTAACCGTATGGTGAAACGTGCCTGCCCCCCCATTTTCTGGAATCCCATCTTCCAGGGAAATAAGATCATTTGTAGTTCCCGACGTACGAAATCGAATGACACCTTTTTCACTTGAATTGTCTTCCCATGTTACCGCAAGCGCATTGTCGCCAGAACCGGTACAGTTGAAGTTTTGAACCGTTAGAGTAGCCGCTTTTCCAAATTTACCCTGAACTATCTGGAGTCCCAGCCATAAAACAACCGTGGCGATGATAAGCCCTATTCCAACTGCCGCAAATTTCATTGTTTTTTCTCGGTCCATATATTTTTTTGTCATCCTGGAGGGAACGAAGTGACCGATAGGATCTCTTGGGATTCTATCGCTACGCTCCAGAATGACAATTATTCAAGCTCAATGTTCTCATATCAACAATTTTCCAATTATTCCAATCAATAATAACACACTCCCTGGAATTGCAAATTTATATAGTTCATCCATAATACCAGTTCTTGGAAGCGTTGTCGGCGTATCCGTTCCTCCGGTTGATGTGGAGATGCCTGTTGGAACTGCTGTCGGCCCGCCCTCACCAGCCGTAATAACCGCTGTTCCATTATCTGCGCACTGTATTATGTCAGTCGCATCAGCATTATTTTTTGCAATATTTGAATCGGTGGAATCCCCCGGAGTACAAAAAAAGGTTATATTTGTCGTCCCATCTGCTTTTACTTTGAAGGTAACAGTCGCAAGTTCCCCAGAGCCAGTAACGGGGTGCCCTGGATCTTGCACAATACTAGTCATGCTGATTGTTCCGGCAACCGAGTAATTTTTTTGCAAGATACTCAAAAAATCCCCATCAGCAATACTTACTACCTCCAAAATACTTTTATCATACTTGATAATCGCATCAACAGCTAAAATTTCATCACTTCCCGCATCTGCTTTCACGATAATATCAACTGTTTCTCCAACTGCCGCTGATGCAGTAGAAGGATCAAACTGCAAGGTTGCAGCGTGGACAGCTGAGCTTGCCACAAGGAACACTGATCCAAAAAAGAGTGTAATAAGTATATTTTTCATTTATTTATTGTACATTCAACACAATTCCTTCTACCGAGCCTAAAACATTCACCGTCTTACTATCCATCAGACTTGAATTACTAATACTTCCGGCAACGTAAACTGGTTGTATTTGCATCGTTCCTGATTCATTAAGTTTAACACGTATTGTTAAAACAGGTTGGTCTTGGAAAATAATTGGATCGGTTGAACCAAGTGCTTTGACAACCGTTATATATTCATTCCCATTTTTGGAACTTGGGTAAGGAGTGAATGTATCCACTAACGAAGTCGCACTCACAAATTCCATCCCGGTGGGTAGCGAAAGATCCAAGTCATACCCTACAATGTCATATCCGTCAGAGTCAGCATACACATCTATATCAACCGTGTCCCCCACTGCAAAATCTGTTTTATCATCTTGTGTATGCAAAAAAAATGTTCCTTTATATGGGTTTTGGGGAATTTGTGGTTGCGATTTTGAGGCGACTTCTTGTGTAGATGTCGTCGAAACTTTTTCCAGATTTTTCTGGTCTTTTAGAAGAAAAAATGAGATTCCGATTGCAACAACGATAAGGACGAAAATAATCGACAAAAGTGCGGTGATAAATAATCTGCCGTGATAATTTTCTTGCATATTATTGTTTCATTATAAGTAAATTTAAATTCAAAAGTCAACAGCGCACTAGTGTCATCCTGGAAGGATCCCGCCTTGGCGGGAGACTGATAGGATCTCATGAGATTCTATCGCTACACTTCGTTTCGCTCCAGAATGACATAATTCGAGCCTCATTCATCATCCACTTTTATCGAAATTGCCGCGACCATGAGTCCATAGTCAAGCCCATTACACACACCGTTCCAGTCAACATCACACCGTTCGATAATATCGGGACTTTCAGCTTCAAAATTATTGCGTACATACGCTAAATCAAATGAGTTGACAATTCCATTTTGATCAATATCCCCAACAAGCATTTTTATTCCCGTAAAATCAAGCGTATTATCACCAAGAACAAGTGGAATCGTCGAATGTCCTGCTTTATAACTTCCGGTAAGCTGTTCAAGTGGGCTAACATGACACACTTTCTTTTGACTATGCGTCGGACCTTTCACGAGAATACAGTATTTAGTTCCGGCAGAAACAGTTGGGAATGTTGCGCTTCCCGTCCAAATCCCTGCATCAGATGAAGCAAATGGAACTAAATTGTACACCGGTGTATCAAGATCTCCACCCGTAATACCAACACGAACGACCATACTTCCGTCCCCTCGTTCGACTCCCCCTCCAATTCCCTGAAACCGAAGTTTCATGCTTAAAACCACTTTGGTTGTTGTTGGGTCTACTGTAGGCGTTCCCGGTCCCGGCGTTGGTGAGTTTGCTGGGGTTGTCCCCTGACCTGCTGTTGGTGTAGCTGTTGGTTCAACAGTTGGAGGAATTTGGGCCGGAGTAGCGGTAAGACTCGTCGTACTTGGACTTCCCCCGCTAGTTGGCTTAGGACCTTGGGGTGTATTAGTTGGTGCAGTTGAAGTTGGGGCCGCCGATGTTGGCCCAACCGTGGGCTGTGTTCCACCTGCACAGATTGGAGTTTTTCGCGAGGCCCCGCCTCCACAACGATTCTGATCAAGTTCGGTTGCCTGAAGTGCCGCTTTCACATTCAAACACTCGGACGAAGTTGCTCCATACAAATCACCACACGCTTGATTAACCTTATTATTGAAATCAAAAAAGCCAGAACTTGGCCCTAAATACGTTGTATTTGCTTTATAAATTACTGCCAAACTTTTTTCCTTTCCAATACCACTAATTGTGCAGCCATTATGCGCACCTCCGATAGTCATGAGATAAAATGCCTTATTAGTGGGTCCATTATTTCTATGTACTTCTCCACTACAACTAAAACGTGAGTCAAAAATACGATCTGGTTGTCCAAACGCATGCGGGTTTGAGATATCTCGAATTGCTCCAACTCTACTTGCTTCCCCCATGGTCCAATTTGCAGAATCTACTCCGTAGCCAAAAATATCAGAGAGACTTTCATTTAATGCGCCTTGCTGGGGACCTCTACCTAAACCTGAAGTATATTGGGTGACTGCATGCGTTAATTCATGGGCCCAAATATCTTTTGCAATCCATCCTGTGGCAGCAGACATATAATATCCATCCCATTGTGCGTTTGGAACTGATGCATGAACTCGAGCTTTAATTGTTGCTCCATGGTTGTCATAACTATCACGTTGGAACGAATTAAAGTAGAAGTTATAGACCTCTCCAAGTATATCGTAAGATTTGTTAGTATCAGCATCACTTACTGGCCCTTGACCCTCTGTACGTGAAACTCTACATCCTCCAGAACAATTAGATACACTCCGATTTAGTGATTCATAGAGCATATTGTAATCAGAAAGAATTGTTCCTGTGTCAAGTGATACAAAATATGAGTGTTTGAAAAGATGTAAAGAATCATTGTTATGATCACATACAACAACGTCAAGTACTGCATTATTTGCATCCTTGTCAGAAAGCCCTGCAATTTTTTCGTTAAAGACTTTTCGCGATGGAGTTTCACCTGAACAAAGTACTCCCCTCAAATTTGGATCTGTTTTTTTTATCTCTTCAGTTGCTTTGGCAAGCGCACTATCAATCGCTTGTTGATCACTAAGTTTGATCGGCGTTGTGTTTGTAGAAAGCGTATATTCTCCATCAACCCCCACTATTTTATCTCCACCGGCAAGGTCAAATCGAACGACAGCTCCGTACACCGGAAGTCCGGCTACTTTTTGTGTGTAATAATAATGCTTAATTTCACTTTTATCCTTGAACATCCGATCATTTACTGTTCGTGAAAGTGTAGAATTTTGGCGGAAATTGGCAGGAAGCACGCGCAGTTTCTCACTTTCAGTTGAAGCTCCCTTTACTTCCACATTATTCGAGACCGCGGTGGGGTCAATATATGGATTTTTATCCATGAAGTCGAGAACTGCCGCTTCTCCCGTCACACTCGAGTCGTATAGTACGTCTACCCCATTTTGCGTATTACTTCGTAAATCAATACTTCCGGTACTTCCAGAAAATTCTGTATTTGAAAGTGGTGAGAGCACTTGTACCCCAATTTCTTGCTGCGTTTGCGCGCTCGATTGCTCTTTCACTCGTTGATTGAGGGCTTTGCCAAGGAGTAAAAGAACTAGAAATGTAACAATAATAGAGGTAATGATGAATACCTCTTTTTTTTCAACTTGCATTGGTTTGTATTCCTGTTCTATGTCCATTGTTTTATTTTGTGTCATCCCCGACCCCGATCGGGGATCTATTCAAGTTGGATTCCCGCCTTCGCGGGAATGACAACGGAGATGACACTACTGCAAAATATTCAAAATCACACTCGTTGTAGTCGAATTTTCGAGTTCATATGTTGTATCTCCAACCTTCTTCTGCCGTTCAACTCGCCCGTCAAACCCTCCATTTATAAACTCAAGAACTTGCGATTCTCCATTTTTCTCAACAGTAATGTTCACGATACTTTGACAATCTTGACAAGTTGAGGCAGGAATAGTGGATTCCAGAAGCGTGAGTGTACTATCCCCTATTTCAACCTGTTTGTTTAAAAGAAGTGTATACGATTGTCCAACGACAATCTGAACTGTCGAGACTTCTCCCAAAATATCCTTTGTTTTGTCTGAAAGCAAATTTGAATCAACCGTTTCTCCCCTATGAAAGAAGAAGTCAAAATTTGCATTGCCATTTTTTAACGCAGTAAATGAAATGTTTGCAAGCACACTATCTGAAAACTGTTCGGGATTTTTGGTAGAAATTTTCAGGCCTCCGGTAAGGGAAATAGCTCCCTCTTTGGGTGTTGCAAAAAAATCAAAGGTATCAAGAAGGCTTTTTGCACTTTCAAAGCGTAGTACCGCCGGATCATACATAATAACCGCATCATATCCAGTAACAGGGATACTTGCTGAATCGGCAGTTACGGTAACAACCACAGTTTCCCCGACTGAAAATCCATTTTTACCTGTTGCGGAAATAAGCCCCATTTTTCCAACTAATTCCTGATCTTGAGTCTGTTGATTCTGTGCTGATTCTTTAACCAAACTCGCCCGACGAGACAACTGCACTACTAAATAAACAAGTAGGATTGCAATCGTTGCAATAAAGAGTAGTACAACATAGCGCCAAATTGTTTTGTTTTGCATTAGTCATCAAGCTTAATTGATAATGATGCTATTGCAAGAGCCCAATCAGTGCCATTCACTACTCCATCACCATTAATATCTGCGGCTTTGAGTGCGTCGGCTTCGCTATGGCCAAGGAAATTTCGGATAAGTGACATATCATACGCATTACAAATTCCATCTTGGGCGGGCAAATCACAGCTCATCATGTAGACTTTTGAGAAATCGAACGTATTGTCTCCCGAATTAAGCGTTATCTGACCCTTATCGCTCTTGTATGTTCCGGGGAATGTTTCAGTTGCTCCCGCATCACAAATTTTTTTCTGTAGGTGCATAGGACCTTTGATGAGTATGCAATAGCCGCCGCCTGACGGCACATTAAATCCTACATTACCATGAAATAATCTTTTGTCGTCGGTGGTAAATGTGCCATTTTGGTAGACCGGTGCATCCATAGTTTTATTGGTCAATCCAATTCTGAACGCGAGCGAGCTTACACTTTTTGGCTTTGCTTGAATTCCCTGCAATCGAAGAGTGAGAATAATATGGGTATTTCCTCCGCCAGCTGGCGGACCCCCGGTTCCACCAGTTGTAGAGTATGAAAATTCTCCTTTTGAGGCTGTATACCCCGTTGGGGCTTGAGGACCAACTACTTCAAGTTTTGAAATTTGTATTTTGCTCGCTCCCGTTAATGTTGATGGAACTTTAATGGTAACGGGCAAAAGTACCGAATCAAGGAGTGTGGTGTTTTTACATATTCCAACGAGCCGTAAGGTTCCGGCCGACGGGTCCCACGTATTTACTGCCAGTTGACAACTTCCGTCGGGAGAAAGTGATGTTTGAGAAACAGTGAGCTGAGCATTTGGTAAAGACTGTAAGGTAACATCAAAACTTGAAACTTTTTGGCCAGTTATGAAGCCATCAATAATAAAGTTTGTTGTAGAACTTTGACCAGTCGCAATCGTCGCTGTTGCCGGACTAAAATGTGCTCCAATTCCAACGGGAAGGGTGCTTCCCCCGCCATCTGCTTTGGAACACGTGTAATTACCTGGTCTTACCGTGCCAAAAGTAAATTCAGCCCCAGATACTGTCCCTACAGCCTGACTTGGAGGCGTAGTATCAATCGTAAATGTTCCTCCACCCACTCCATCACATCCCAAAACTATTGGAATGACGACTTCTTGCGGCAAATCGCTGTCCCCTTTGAGTGAACCATATGCAATCCGCTCTTTTGATTTGACAAGTGGGGTAAATACCGATGTGTCTTCCCCCGTTGAACTCATTACTTTTGGATCACGACTATCGCGCACACTTATTGAGCCTGTTGTTTTGAATCCAAGGTTAAACGCCGATATTTTAGTACCAGAGGGAGCCTGCAGTACAAGGTTCACTTCTTTTGTCCCTTCAAACGTGCTCGTTTCAGGAGCTATGACGATTGCAATGTCTGTTCCGGAAGCCTTTCCCTGAAGAACATATTTATTTATAAAAAAAGCAATCAAGAAGGTCGTCAGAAAGATGACAATTCCGATTATGAGTACTTTAAATTTCGTGGTGAATTCCATATTTTTTTATTAAAATTCTCTATTCATTCTACTTATTTTCTTATGCACTTTTCAATAAAAACGCGTTTTTTCGCCAATTATCAAAATCAATTAAATCGACTTTTCCATCTGCATTTGAATCAGAATCTTTTGTCAAACTTTGCCCTGTATACTCGATACGAAATACGTTGAAATCAACAAGGTCAATTACCCCATTACAATTGAAGTCACCCTGGGATCGAAGTGGACAATTTCCAGTGTTTGATCCAGTTGTTGGGACAGGCGAGAGACCTCCGGTAGTCTTTGTCGGAGCGATCGTTACTTGTGTGACCACACCTGGTGTAAGGGTTGTTGTGGAAGTAACTTGGGCACGCGAGGGATACAAAAAACGATTCGTTGTTTGCCAAAAAAAGATTGTTGAAAGAATAAGTACGAGAAGAATTGTGGAGATTGTTAGCGCTTTATTTGACATAAAATTATAGGGAACAACTTCCCCATATACTCACATTTGTCGGTCGGACAAGTTCAAAATCAATAAGTGAAACTTTCCCATCTGTATTTATATCCGAGTTTTTAGATGAACTTGCCCCCGATAATTCTGCTATGAAAAGTTTGAGGTCGGCGCAGTCATTAACCCCACTACAATCAAAGTCCCCAGATCTCTGGGTGGGACAGGATTTTGTGGGAATTTGGGAAATTCCCGGAGTAATTGGTGTTCCTGGATTTGTAGGCGCTGCAATACAAAAACCTGAAATACATGAAAATATTATCCCTGGAGGTGGACATGTTGAACCAGCTGGGCATTTACCACTTTTTGTTAAATAATCAATACAGTCTTGGTCTATTGTGCAAGCTATTCCATCGGTTGAGCCTGGTGTTGTTCCTCCTCCTTTAGTTGTGGAAGGGCCTGATGGTCCAGTTCCTGTAGTTGAAGGCGCGGTTTGTGCGTTTGAGCGTAGATTTGCATTATTTTGTACCGCGAAAAAACCAATTGCCGAGAATCCACTCAAAACGGCAATTGTAGCGAGTGTTAAAAGCATCTTCCCCCGTGTCTCCATATACTTTTAGAGTAGCACTTTTTTAGGGGGAAAGTCAAGGAGAAAGGTGGAACTTACTTCAGCTCCACCTTCGCTCCTGCTTCTTCAAGCTTAGCTTTACCAGCTTCTGCTTCTTCTTTCTTAACTTGGGTCAACACAGTTTGTGGAGGTGTTTCCACTAACTTTTTTGCATCCATGAGTCCAAGATCAGGTTTCAGTTCTCGAACGGCTTTAATTGCCGCGAGTTTATTTGCACCACCATCGGTAAGAATGACATCGTAATGTGTTTTTTCTTCCTTGTCCGCTGTAACTTCAGCGGAAGCGGACGCCGCTGGTCCGGCTGCCATCATGGGGGCCGCTGTTACACCAAATACATCTTCAAGATGTTTGGCGAGCTCGGAAAGTTCAAGCGCATTTAACCCCTCAATATCTTTTGAGATTTTTTCAATTTTATTTTCTGCCATACATTTCACCTCCTTCGACCGCCGAAGTCTTGACGTAGGCGGTTGTAGTTATAAATTTTAATTTTCTTTCTCTTTTGTCATCCCGAATTTATTTCGGGATCTCGTTGTTGGGATGCTGAAACAAGTTCAGCATGACGATTTATTCTTTCTTACTAGCTTGGTTTACCACATTAATTAATTGACCAATGTTATATGTAAGTGCGCGAGCGACTCGAGTTTGTGAACTTCGCAGTGACAAAATAATCTTGACAACAAGTTCCTCTTTACTTGGAAGCGTTGCGAGTTTGGTAAGATCATCTTTTCCATACGTAATAGTTTCAATTACCCCGACTTTGAAACCAACAGTATCATGTGATTTTGCAAATTTTTGGAAAGCAGAAAGGGCAACTCCCCAGTCTTCAGGAAGCGTAATGATAGCAGAAGAGCCGATTAGATCCGGGTTTTCAAGAACTTGCGTGAGTCCGAGTTGTTTCACGGCAACTTTCAAGAGAGAGTTTTTGACAACCGTCATTCGGCTTCCAGCCGCACGAAGTCCTGCGCGAAGTTCTTCCAAATCCTGGTGGGTTGTTGAAGAAAATCCAACTACAACGAAGTTTTTTGAAGCATCAAGTTCTTTTTTCAACGAAGCAACAATCTGTTTTTTTATATCACTTGCCATACTATTTCTCTCGCAAAGGAACTTTTATTGAGCAACCCTTGGTCTGTGAGAACGAAAGTAATTATATGATACGAGTGAACTTTTTGCAAGTGACAAAAGTTGTGTCACTTCGATTATTCGAATAATCGAAGTGAATAAATTATATTCCCGTTCTTTTTTTTCGTTCTCGAGCTTTTACTCGTTCCCATCTAGTTGCCCAATGTCCACCCGGTATTCCGGGTGCAAGAACTATATTCATAGTATCTTCAAGTAAGCCGACGATTTCGTCCTTTAGTAGCAATCTTTGTAGCCCCGGAACAACCCCGTCACTTCCTTCAGCTATAATAGAATATTTTGCTACCGTACCAGATGAAACCTTTAATGTTTTACTGATGGTAAATTGATCAATTTTTTTCAATCTTAAATACATAATCGCCACTCTTTTGGCAATCATGATTCTTTCAGTATAAGAAAAGAGTTCTTCAAATAATTTATTGAAATCATTCTTATTCCGTTCTTTAGCAATTAATTTAAAGAAAAGTTCAAATATATTCTCGAGCACTCGATCACTAACTTTTCTTTTTGAAATTTGCACCATACTTCGATTATTCGAATAATCGAAGTAAAATGCAACGGACTATATGCATCAAACTTGGTTAATTAGATTGTTATGAAAGGAAATATAGTGTCTTTGATAACATGGTGGTTTAGAACTGGAATTAAAATTGAAACTGGAAGTGGAACTGGAAGTGGAATTAGACTGGAACTGGAATTGGGGCTAGAATTAATATTGTATTGATTTTCAGATTACCTTAAAAATTCGCAGGAAGAGAAAGGTCAGGAGGTAAAAAAGGATTACTTGGAAAAGGGTTAGGTAGAGGGTGAGGAAGAGTGCGACCATTGATACCGTGAAAAAGGCTTCTTTGTGAATTGCAGGCAGAAGTGCGCCAGTTATAAAAATGAAGATGATAAGAGTAAGAAGTGTTCGGTTATCAAATGCGAGGATGTTCCAGCTAAAAAAGTTTGCAAGCACAATAAGAAATCCTGCAAGTAACAGGAATACTTCGCGAGTATCAAAATAAAAAGGACCAAGGTACATATCTTTTAGCGTAGCTAAAAGATGGAGAAAATGCAAGAGAGAGGAGGGGAGGAGAGAAATTCAGACAGAGGAGAAGTATTCACTAATTCTGCTTTTCTCCCATCCTCCTTTCTTCCCACCTCTCGCTCTCCCTATCCCCCTATCACCACCTCCCCTCCTCCCTCAATTTAGCCCTTCATATTCCGCTTGACAACACTAACTACATACTTTATAATTCCCACCATGTCAATATCAAACAAAAGTGCAAACAAGGTATCACTTTCTGATCTCCCTGATCTGTTGACAATTCGAGAAGTCGCCGACATCTTGCGCGTCTCCCCGCTTACGATTAAAAGGTGGGGCAAACGAGGTAAACTTCCGGCGATAAGAATCAATTCCCGTGGCGACCGCCGCTACAAAAAAGAAGTCATCCAGAGACTACTTGGAGTTGAGATCGAAGAATAAAGTTTCCCCTGACTACTGGATGCTGACTACTATCTACTAATTCGATGCAAGCGTATGAATCTTATCCTGAATCGCCTGAATTTCTTGGGTATCGTTCTGCTTTCCAGACAAAATTGGTTCTAATTCCTTATAAACTGCCGCTCGCGCTTGTTGCATAATATCTCCAGCTATTTGTCGTTTACCTTCACTGACTTCTTTTAATAATGTTTGATATTTAGATATTGCAAGACCTTCTGTAAAATCATGAAATTGATCTAAAAGAATTCTTGTCACATCACTTTTCCGAGCATCCTCATATGTTAGATATTCCGCTAAAAGCCTATCTCTTTCGACTGAATTATTTTGAAAAAGTATTTTTATGATGTCTTCTATTGAAAATTGATTCATATTTATGTTGTTGCTCCAAACGCTTGTGTTCGTCTTTGCTTACGAATAATATCAATTTCACGAGCAAATGCCGCCGCCTTCTTTATTCTAGCACGTGATCCAAAAAAGGCATACGGAGTTTGAGGTGGAACAGCACTCGTTGCAGTTAATATTAATAATCTCCTTCTCAAATCTGCGTCATCTTCATAATAAAATATCTGTTGTTCCAAACTCTTAACCTGTGCTATTTCAGCTGGACTTAACCTAGCAGTATCTGGAGTCACTGCTGAAATTGAACGCATGCGTCGTTGTTCCACAAGTGGTACCGCACCAAGTGATAAATCAACAACTGCTTCTTGTTTAAGTTGGGCCATAATCGCATCAACAACAGCTCGATCAACTGATCCTACAGCTAGGGCACGGAAACTTGCGTCATCTGTTATAGACCCTGGATGAAGAGTATTATAAATTCGAGTAAATTTTTCAGGTGTAATTAATCGTGAAAATTGATCAAAAGCTAAAGCATTTTCACCAACAACTTCATCCCCAAACGCAGCTTGTAATGCACGAATATATACTCGCGGATAATTATCATAAAAATTGTGATGTGGGAAATCAAGTCCACCTGGAAGACCAAGAAGTCTAAGTCTATTTTCGAGCGCAACCATCGCTTCTGGTGTTGCAACCTGTTGTAAATATGTTTCAATTGCTTGTTTTCGTCTTGTTTGAAATGTTTCAGGCTTGTCTTCTTGGGTAAGCTGCTCAGTAAGCGTGGCTATTTTTTCCTGAATGTCAGACGAAGCTTCACGAACATATGTACTTCCTATTCCTGCTCGAATTGTGTTTCTCTGCCGTGTGACTTGCGCAACTAATCGACGTCTTTCATCTAGTAATCCTTTTACACCTGGTGCATTTGTCTCTGTCCACTGTTCAGGTAGTGAAAGAAACTGTGTATCTGATAATACTTGACTATCGATTCTTCCTAATAACGTCTCTACCTGGGCCAAAGTAATCGTCCTTCCGCGATGATCACGAAATGAAGCACGAAGATCATTAATCTGTTTTTTAATATCATTGTACGTTTCAATGGTTAGTGGATCAACAGGATTTGGTGCAGGTGGGACCCGAGGTGCTCCGCCTCTCCCACTTCCTTGGTTATTAGGTGTGGATGGTAAAAATTTAAGCCTATCTGCTTCTAATTCCTTTAACCTTCTCAAGGATGGTTCATATAGGGCTTTTTGTATTGCTACATTCGCGATTCTTACTCTTGCAGTTGCAGATGCCCGCAACCAAGCTTCATAGTCAGCTATTTCTGTTGACCCTGCAGGAAAACCATCTTCAATTTCTTTAACTCTAGCTTCATTTGCGACTATCGTTGCCTCAGCTGCTTCCCGAGCTTGTGCTTTTGCTAGATTTTCTTGCTCTTGTTTTATTAAATCTCCAATCCTTTTGCGTTCGGCTTCAGACGCAGCAGCGTCTACAGTACTTAATGAATCCCTTTGCGCCTCCAAAATAGAACGTTCTCTGCTTTCCTTTTTACGCATTTCGTCCTCACGTAACATACGCGTGGTTTCCCGTTCTGCTTTAGATACCGCTTGTGAAGCATATTCAAGACGAAGATCTTCTGCATTAAATGCCCCAAGAGCACTTAGCGTGTCGTAAGCACTATGCTGGATATCAGTATGAGGAGCTTGAATTTCGGTAAGATCGTTAAAATTCATTTTGACTCGTGCGATTTCCATTCCTGTTGCAGTATAAAAATCAAGTCTAGATTTTGTTAAGGCTTTTATCGTCTGCCTCATCTCTGTAGTCAAATTTATAGTTTCATTGGGGTTAAGAGGATCGATGGTACTATTGCTGTTATAATTTTCACCATCATGCAATCCATATGATTCTATGAAAATTCTTTGTGCGGGAGTAAGCGGAGCCATATTTACCGTATAAGCCGCCGCTGTAGCCGGGAAATCTACCCGGAAGTCTGTTGTTTTATTCGTAACATTCTTCACTTGTCGAGTTTGAACTTCTGCAATATATTTCGCTTGTTCGGATGGAGTTAGATGAGCTATTATCGCCGGTCTTACTCCACCAGGGTACCTATCAATTAGTTCATTTATTCTTTCGGGCAAAGTAATTGCTTTATTCCCAATTATTCTTCGAACAACAGTGCCAGTTAAAGTTCCAATTGGTGTAGAAGCACGATACCTATCAACGTCTGCACCAGCAGATATTGTCTCTGGAATTTCAACATCGATACTTGTATTAAGTGTCCTCAAATTTCTTACATTTACTTGCAGTCCACGTTCAAGCGCAGTAAGATTAAATTCTGTGATCGCCACAGCCGTTTCCAAATTTGCGGCTTCGGAAACAAACGCTACAGATTCTGCTTCAATTGCTTGACGTAGTTCCGTTTCGGTTAGCGAACCAATTGGTTTGCCTGTTGTCGCTTCCACTCGGGCTTGAAATACTTTCTGAAACTGTGCTTGCCATGGTTCAAGCGTACCCGCAGGAACTTCTCGAAAAACAGAGTAATGTTGGCGTACAACTTTAGAAAAATTATCAACTGTTTCAGCTTCTAAATGAAATGGTCTTCCCTCGTTCCTAAATGTTTCACGCTTAATATCGTTAAGAATATATTCTTTTTTTGGTGGGCCTGCCTCTACACTAGGCGTATTATTTTCCGGTTCATTCGCAGCTGCTATTACGTTATCCTCGGGATCCGTCATATGACTTCATATTACTTGTAGTTTATTTGCATTTCAAGTATTATTGAAAATATGGGAGAAGAAGAAGGTACACCGCCACCAGTTGATATAGTTGCAACCGAGCCGATTGTTCAACCCGAACCAGCCGCAGATCCCGCAACAGAAGATGAATCAACCGATGATACTGCCGAAGCCAATACATCCCTCCTTAGTCCTGAAATTCAACTCGAGATTCGACAGCGTGAACTAGCAGTCGCTGGCACAATTGTCATTGCAAATGCGACAACAGAGGTACGAGATCGATTAAGAGCATTGCCTGATCGCCCAGCCCAGGAAGCATTTCGTCAAGCAAATCCTGCCCAAGACGCGCTTTTCATGAACCGAACTATTCGAACATTGAAAGATGGCGAATTCACCGGCAAAGGGATTGTACTTACTGATTCTGATAATAAGCCAAAATATACCGTTGAAGGTAAAGGAATTACAAAAATTATTAAAAGTGCCGGCGGTATTCTCACCTGTAAGGTCGATGGACAAGATGAACCCGTTGAAATTCCAAAAGGCCAACTCGCTTCAATCATGATGCAAACGGATGCCGAGCTTATCCTTTCCAACTTTACTGGAACAGATCAAGAGCTAGTAAGACGATCTATCGAACAACAAAAAACTCCCGATGGCGCACTCACGCCTGAACTTGAAGAAGGACTTGATGCACTTGTCCTCGATGTTGCCAAAAATAATGGAATTCTCACCATGGATAATCTTCGCGAGTTTGCAAGTAAGACGGTTCCTCCGGACAAGCTCGACGGAGTCATGGCTCAGCTAGATGCCCTGGGTGTAAATTTAGCAAATCCAGATGCATTTAATGCAGTTCTTGCAGGAGCTGGAATAACGATAGAAAATATGCAGCAAGGTCTTGTAGCAGCGCAAGGCCGAAAAGCTGAATTAATTCGTTTGATGGGACACAAGCCAGGAGAGATTATAACTGAAAACAATGTGCAACGACGAGTTTCCGATGATGATCAAGAAAAATGGGCATCTGACCTTGCCAAGGAAGAAGCTTTAATCGCTATAAATTCACGAATAATTGAAGCCGCCACTACTAATGGTGATTTAATGGAAAATTATAGCGCTCGCCAGCTAGAAGGACTCGTGCCTGTTGAACAATCTCGCGCACTCGCCCAATACGTAGAGACTGGAGATACGGAGAACATTCTTTCAATCCTGGTTCCAGAATCTCCAGCAGATGCGCCAGATGCTGAAAAAAAAGCCGCAAGTGAGAGGCGCAAGCAGTATGATAGCTATCTTAGAAAAGTTGGTATGGGAGCCGGGCTTCTAGCCCTCCTCGTCGCCCTCGGATTTGTAAGTGGGTCAAAACAATAAATATTCTTGACCGAAACATTTGTCATGCTGGAGCAAAGCGATAGCATCTCAACTCATGGGATTCTATCACTTCGTCCTTCGGACTCGTTCCAGAATGACAAGATTATCCCCTAACTACTTCCTACTAGCTACTGACTACTGTGTATCACTTTTGTGGGAAATCGGGGATTGAAGGGAGGGCTGATGAATCTGTAGCTGAATCGGCGGCTGGAGTCGACATATCTGGATTTGGCATTGCTGGCGCCGCAGGAGTTGATTCTGCAGGCTCGGCTACAGGAACTTCAGCTGTAACTGGCTCGGGCGCAACGGCCGGTTCAGGCGTCGTCGCCGGTGCGCTCCAATCGTTTTGCGCGGGAGGTGTTGGCATTGCAGGTTCTGCAGGCACAGCTGGAACTGGCTCTACAGCGGCACTAGAGGCTGAACTCGAAAGTGTATCCATTATTCCTTTCAATTGATCATCATGTTCCTCAACTACGGGAGCTTCAGCAACAGCTGGTGTTGTCATCTCTGGAGCCGGAGTTTCAACCACTGAAGCTACGGGTTCTGCAGGTAATGTACTCTGGTCCATTTGATTCATATTTTGATCCATTTGCATGGGTGCTGGAGGCGCCGCTGAGGCGGCGACTGCAACTTCTGCTGGTGCGGACGCTGGAACTGCTACTTCGGGCTGACTTGGAAGCCCGAGGGCTTGTTCAAGTTCTTGTGGAGTAAAACCTTTCACCACTTTCTTCTGTCCATTATCATCAATTACGATAACCGGGACTCCTGCAAAATCTTCAGCTACTCTTTGCATCTCGGCAAGCGCTTGGCGATCATGCTCCACATCTTTTTCTTCAAATGGAATATTGTGCGCAGTTAGGAAGTCTTTGGCGTCCTTACAATACGAGGATTCTTCGTCACTAATGGTATATATTGTTACTTTCATAGCTAGTTTCACTATATATTAATTGATAAAAGAATGTCAAGGGCATATTTTTATATTAGAGGAGGTGAAGAGGAGATAGGGAGATAGGGGGAGCGGGAGAAGAAGAGGTGTTGAGGATGAGAGGAGGAGAATAAAACTGGGTAAAATACTATACCCCCTACTGCATATTGTGCCTATCTGTCCTTTTCCTCTTCTCATTTCTCCTCACCTCTGCCCCACCCTATCCCCCCATCCCTGCCTGCCGGCAGGCAGGCCCTCCTCTTCTCCTCCTAGTAATTTCCTCTAGCATTTTACTTCTTGACATTATTCACCATATCGTTCTACAATCAAAATATATGTCAAACATTACTGATACCATCAAACAAGACCTGGGCCAGTTCGGAAAGCTCGATCAGAACAGAAAAATGGCTGTTTTCGCCATTGTTTTTGTATTATTCGTTGTAAGTGTCATTGTAGGCGCACAAATTGCTAAAAATGGAGGAATTACTACAAATTCCACCGTTGCACCAACAAGTGCGGCACTTGAAAACGCAAAACCAACAACTATGGTTGCGCTTTCACCTTCAAATGGAACCCTCAAAGTTGGGAAAGTAACGAAAGTTGAAGTTGTGCTTTCAAAACTTCCGGTGAGCGCGGCCGACATCGACTTACTATTCGATCCAAAGCTCGTCACTATTAGTAATGTTGTAAACGGGGTGATTTTGCCACGATATACACTTGCACCAACTGTTGTAAACGGACGGCTTTCTTACCATGCATCGTTAACTGAACAAAATCCAACCGATCGACAAGAAGGAGTGCTTTTCACGTTTGACCTGACACCAGTTTCAGCGGGAAAAGCAACTGTTGACTTTGACCTTACCAAAACAATTACTGCGGTCAACGGAGACAACTTGATTGGAACCACGGTTGGAGGGATTTACACGATCGAAAAATAAGGATACATACAATGAATATAGTTCCCAAAAAAAAATTAATGGCGCAGGGGCCTGCCCGCCAATGCCTGAGCCATAGGCGATGGCAGGCGGGGGAAGTGGCAACTCTTTTCACGATAGCCACACTTCTTGTTATGGCTGTGGGAACATTCATCGGCGCACAGAAAATTGTTCAAGATACTGTTTTTAAACTCGGCGGGTTCGCCTACGATTACAGCAAAAAAGCCCACTTTTACACTGGTCCATCTATTGATGATAAGGGCTCATTCTTATTAGTACGAGGATCACTCTGTTTTACCGGAACTACGATCGGATCACAGCCCGGAAGATTCTGGGTACACACACCTAAAGATCCAAACCGAGGGTACCCACAAAAAACATGCGATAATACAAACGCAGATCCAAAAGATGATTGTATCATCTATGAGGGAAAAACAGTTGAATATATTGCTCCACAAGCTTCACGTCCGTATTGTGACAGTCCTGATGTCGGTAAGAGAAACTGGAAGGCGTGGGATTT
>Ga0209542_10008285_pt1 | contig 19466 bp, 19 predicted proteins | sample RifCSPhighO2_01_FD_184028 | JGI IMG/M metagenome (GOLD analysis project Ga0209542, IMG submission 184028) | Soil microbial communities from Rifle, Colorado - Rifle CSP2_plank highO2_0.1 (SPAdes) (version 2) | ecosystem: Environmental > Terrestrial > Deep subsurface > Rock core/Sediment ...
AAAAGTACGTACAGGGCCAAGGAAAACAGTACAAACAGATCCATCGCAAGGATCTGAATGAGCAGCTCACCCTGTTCTCGGGTTAACTCCGTCGATACCCCGCACTGAGAGTGCGGGGTAGTTCATTTTTTTCTTTCGGGAACGACCTCACCTCCGTTTTAGAAGGATCAATAAGCCGACGCATGATCTTGAAAATCGTTGTCTTCGCTGACCCGTTCTCCCCGTAAATGTTCAGGATGACGTGCGGGAATCCAGGGACGAAGCACGACACCAGGCTCACCAAAAAGAGGAGCTGTTGCTGGGGATCGATGATATTTACAAACGGAAGCACATCGTGCACGGACCCTCCGCGCTGCGGTTCAACCTGCGCCTCTTGGTGGTTGTATCGCTTGAAGAGCGTCGGTGGCTGCTCGACGAGTTGCCAATCACCATGAACGATTTCCACGGCTCTCCACCGCTCATCGGTCATGTCATACCAGATCGCTTCACCTTTCCAGGCCACACGATTGGAGAGCTCCGTTCTTTTACCCTCGTAACAAGCATGCGCTTCGAGAAGCCTCATTGCGGAACTGACTGCCTCGGAGCCAGGAATTTTGTGCATCTTTTGCCAGAGCGTCATCCGCAGCCACCGTCCAAACCGTATGCCCCCGATCTTCATGATTTCGTCATGATCCTTTACAGGGATGCGTGCGTAGGGTTCTTCAAACTGATCATGAAAGAGCATTGCCTGACTCTCTTCAACGGTCTGCACGATGACCTGCGCCTGGTTGGGTCTCCCTTTCTTTTTCGTTTTCTCCTTCTCATCTTGAGGAACCGTGTAGGGAACGCGAAACGCGTTTAGATGGACAATCGGATCTTTACCTTGCTCTCTGCAGCGACGGAAAAAATCGGTGATGTCTCCACCCACCCCTAAATCTTTAGGAAGCTTGATCACCGAGAGTGAGAGATCGGGACGTTTTGTCGAGCAGAGCCGAAGTGCTTTGTTAGCACCTTTCTCACCTGCTTCATCAAGGTCGTAGCAGAAAGTGACGGAACATCCCTGAGGAAGAAGTACGAGCCACTCCTCCTTGAACGTCTCTGCACCTGTTGTGGAAGTGATCGCAGCTATACCGTGTGAGAGGAGCATGAGTACATCCGGCTCCCCCTCGCAGATAATGATCTCTGGAGGGTTCTTTTTAAGGAGAGACAACGGGTAGAGCATTGCTTTGCTGTCACGGAGATTTTTGTACTTCAACTGCTCTGGAGGAGCATTGTGAGGCCGTTTGAGTTTGTAGGTGAGAATGTTGCCTTCCGCATCAAGGATGGGAATAACGATCCATTGCTGCCCCTCGTAGACAGTCCAGCCCACCTTAAACTCTTGTAAGATATCCTCGCGGATACCGCGTTCATCGACCCAGCGAAGGAGCTCATCGGGTGGAAGAGGCTGGAGAAGAAGCTTTGGAGGATTCATAGGAAGCGGGAGGAGAGAAAGTCCGCCGCTTCTCGCAGGGAACATTCACGGAAATACATGACCAAATCGAGCACAGAACCGGCGGAGATGCCGTTACGTTCCTTGCCCGAGAAGCGTTTCCAGGTATTCGTTTTCTCAAAGATGGCGAGAGAGGTGACCTGTCCCTCTTCACGCATCGCATGCGTACCGCCGCCGGTCTTCACGAGGTCGATGCCAAGGCCCTGAGCCACTTGGAGAATCGGGATACGTCGCAGCGCATCCAAATCCTGATATTTGGCATAGATCGGTGCAGAGTAGTGGGAATGAAGAATAAGTTTGGCGTTCCATGCAGATGCCAAATTCATGAGTGCCAGCACGAATTTTTCCTCGGAAGGAACTTGCTGACATGCCGTTAAAGAAGTAATATTTTCCATAGAGAAGGAGAAAGGAAAGCCGTTAAAGAGATTTATTTCTCTAAGGCGGTGACCTTTCCCTTTGTTCGTCAGGAGATAAAACAAGACTCACATATCGCAGCAGGCGCTCGGCATATTGTCTGGCCTGCTCGTCTGTCAGCTCCTCTTGGTAGTGGTCGCGCCACAACTGCTGAAAACGCCGCACATCGTGAGGAGTGAGGTTCATTGGTGATCGCCGTAAATCCGCTGCTTGAGCAGCTTCTGATGGGTAAAAAGTTGGATGGCGGGAAGGCAGAGCGAGCCATCCCAGTATCGTTGTGCCGATTGCTCTAAATCTTTCTGATCTGCAAGGAAACAGAAAAGTACCCTACGAGGGTTGTCTCTTTTTAGCTGCTCTACTCTGTGCCCAAGACAACAGAGAGAAGATGCAAGGCCAAGATCGGAAGTCTCATACAAATTCATCGTGGCCATTGCACCACGTTGAGTCCGGCAAAACAGTTGGCGTGAGCTAAACGCCAACTTAACTCGCTACCTTAACATTCACTTATCATCACTTTCCTCCTCTGGTTTTGGAGCAAGATGAATGTATTTATCTCTCACGGACAACAAGCGTACTCCTGTTTTCTTTTTCCATTTTTTGTTGATCCTAGAGAGGGTCACGTTGAGGTCATTCTCACCAACGCCTAGCGTTTCGATTCGTACAATTCCTTTTCGATCTGGCTTATCTACAGCGCATGCTTGAAAAATTTTCCAGGGAAGTCCAGTGACCTTATAGCCAATCGTTGCTCCTTCATAGGTCACATTTTGGTCAGAAAAATTAACGAGTACTCCATTCACTTCTTTGACCACGGGTTGATCGATTGCCTCCGGTTCCTCTTCAAGATTGCTCCCAATTGGAGATTGAGACACCTCATTCTCTGTAGCCTCTTTCCTGTTGATATCATTCAGAGCAAGAGCTGGAGTTTTCAGCTGTACTTTGAACTCAATACCAAAGTCTTTTCTTCGAATGATCAGAATATCCAGTTGTCCTTCCAGGCTTAGTGCAAGCAGGGTTTCCACCAGTCTATAACCGCTTTCTGAAAGCCAGTGATAGGATTGCTGTAGTTTCGCAGTCGATATCCAAAACGCACCATGTTCATGATCAAGTGCTTTGAAAATAGGCATAAAATACTCAACTTGCCTCTCCCACTTCGGCTGATTCGTGCCCCACTCGATATTGTCGGCGATGAAGTTGCGCAAATATTTCTCTTCGCGCTGCCTACAAAACTCCCGTAAATTTGTTGGTTCCGAGAGCAGATCAATTCTAAAGGGACGACAAGCAAGACGCACATCCTCCGCTTCCTGCATGAACTCGCCGAATTCAGATCGTGATTGGAACTTTCCTATCGTTTCCGCCCGTGCCGACAGCAACAGATGCAAAAACCGATAGGTACCGTCACCCCCAAGATCCAACGTGTATGAATCGCCCTCTATGAGCGATTCCCAGAGTTGTCTTTCAATTAATGTATCTGAAACCATTTCTTCGCAAAGATCAGCGGGGATAGAGGTCTTCGGATACAACTCTCTTTCTCTATCAGAAAGCGACACTCGGAATTTCAAATTCGCAAATTCTTTTTCATATGACACAAGCCAGTAGATTAAGCGAAAGATCAGTAAATCATCTGCACTATCATTCCTGTAGGGTTCGCCTTCAGCATATCCGCAACTGATAGTTTCCCAGAGAAGATCGACCAAAATGTCACGGTATAGGGATGCGATTTCCTCGTCAGCCTGCGAGGTACCTTCAAGGACCGTGAGTATATGATCCTGCTTCATTTTTTCCTCTATTCCTATGAGAGAACGAGCAAGTAGATGTATCAGAAGCAAGAAATCCGCATCAATGGCTTTTCGATTCTCATCTTCAGGAAAAAGCCAAGTACTACTGCTCTGAATTGGAAGAGTGCCTGAGGCCGATCCTTGGGTCAGCAGATGGACTCTAAAATCGATATCCGAATATTCATTCCTACGACATCGAGTCACCACTAATTCGCCTTTCTTTTGTAGAGCAAACAGGGTCTCAGGCAATTGCACACTCGTAGGATTGAAATCCTTGTGCTCGATTGCTTGTAACCTGTTGAGCGAGATCCAAAATGGTCCATGCTCACTGAACATTTTCTTCAATACTGGCCGCAGGTGAGCCATCTTCTTATCCCATCTCATCGGATTATCCACCCAGACAATTGCGTCCTGCATAAAGTCCTCTAAATACTCATCTTCGATTTTCTTTGTCACGGCATAGATTTCTTTCCACATTCCAAGAAGGTCCAAAGAAAATGGTCTGTAACTCTTCAATTCATTGAGATCTTTCGTAATTTCCCTCACTACATATGACTCATCAGGCGTTAAGTTGTTAAGCCCTCGAATGGCATTGAGATGTTCCTCTGCACGTAAGTTCAACAAGCTTTGGAGTATTTGGTTGGCTTTGCCCAAGGTTGAAGTAGTAGAAGGATGGTTATCAGTTTCCAGTTCCTGTCGGATCTTTTTCCATAGCGAAATCGATTCCTCCGTATTGAACAAATCGTCGGGTGTCGCCGTGAGAAGATCTTTGAGGTAGGGCGAGCCATCATAAATGCCGAGCTTTTTCTTCTGAGGATAAATCCAGCATTTAACATCCTTGATATTGTTGTTAAGCAAAATACCAACGATAGTTCCGATTGGAGGATCTCTGAGACTCAAATAATTGAAAGGGTAATCTCTTATCGTATTGCCATACGATACTGCTCCCCATAGCAGATCGGAGAGGAAATCGTCCGATTGCGTGTAGCGCTTATAGGCTGCTGATGCATAGCCAAGTTCATCATTTTCACCAATCTCACTGAAACACGTATTTAAGAAGTGCAATGCTATAAGAACATCTGATCCTATTGCCTCTGTGTCTTTAATTTTCATGCTCATATGGCTGAATTTTAGCCGAGACCCTCATTTTCAGGAACATGCAACTACCGCTGCAATTTTTATTGCACAGAAGGGTGATACTGCGTAATGGACTTTTCACCTTGGCACCGCTATCCCGAGTTCAGAAACGAAGTTGAACACCTAGGGTAATCCCTTACCCTTTGTTCATATGGCTTCCTACACCCATTTCTCCCAAGAGGAGCGTTGTGTCCTTGCTGCATATCTCCGTGAAGGATTGAGTCTGCGTTCCATCGGAAAGAAGCTTCGGCGGTCCGTTGGCGGCATCAGTACAGAGATCAACCGGAGCAGCCCCGACGGTTCCCGGGAACGATATGATCCATATGCGGCCCATCTGGGGTCGCGCATGAAGAAGTGGGATGCCAACCGCAGGAATCCGATGAAGGATGAAGAGTTGCAGACGCATGTCCATACGCAGCTCAAGGAAGGATGGTCACCGGAGGTCATCGCGGGAAGACTCAAGGATGAACGGGGTGAAGCGGTCGTCTCGCACGAAACGATCTACCAATGGGCATACAAGGAAGGGCTCGTGACACATTTGCCCAGAGGAAAACCGAGGCGACATCGCAAACGATGGCGACTCAAAGCATCGAGGGGCACGCAAGGGCTTGGCGTTGTTCCCCGCATCGCAGAGCGGCCCATTGCCGTGTCCTCCCGTCGGCGCTTTGGAGACTGGGAAGGAGACTCCATGCTCGGCAGACGGAAGAAAGGCGCAATCGTCTCGGTGCAGCAGGAGAGAAAATCCCGGTATGTTCTTTTCACAAAGTGCAGAGACAAATCTTCTGCCCAGACCAGACGGGCCATCCTGCGTCGATTGACGACGGTGCAGGCACCTCTCAGACGAACGCTCACCCTTGATCGGGGGACGGAGAACGCGGAGTGGCAATCATTCGGTCTGTCCGTCTTCTTCTGCGATGCGTATGCGTCGTGGCAGAAGGGATCCGTGGAGAATGTCATCGGCCTTCTGCGCAGGTATCTGCCCAAGGGTCTGGATCTCTCGACGGTCACGCCAAAGCAGCTCAGGGTTCTGCAGGACAAACTCAACAATCGACCAAGAAAATGTCTCGGCTTCAAAACTCCCTCCGAAGTGCTATCGTCCCATTGCCACCGCCTGGGTGTTCAACTTCCAGCTTGAATTCGGGCCTTGGCACCGCTATGGACAAATAATGAAATTATTGTAATAATTTACATATGCCAGAATTTGCACACCATTACTCTTGGCTGGGAGATATCCCCGTCGTTTTGGAGCAGCTCGAAAAAGGAGCTGCAATCGATAGAGTCATACGTGCTCGTCTAGAAGAAGGACAGCGGACGTGCCAAACAATATTGGAACAAAACCCTGCAAGCGCACTCGGACGAAAAACCTTAGAGAGGATTAACTCCCTTCTTAACCTGTCTCCATCTTCCCAAGCCCCTCAGCAGACACAAGTCGTCCAAAGGAATCTCGAAAGAGAGAAATTACGGCAGACAACTGCGCAATCGATGGGTCTGCGCTCTGAGGATTTTCTCGCTCAAACTATTCAGGAACATCAACTGGAGGGGAAAATTGAAAAGTTTGAAGAGCGCTTCCTCACTTATGGATCAAATGTATTTTTTCCTGCCATCGAGGAGCTTCCTCAGCAGACTCCACAAGAACAAGGACTGCGACGGGCACTTCAGTATCCCTTCACGGCTATTCGTAATAATGTTGTGAATCCGCTCAAGAACGTAGAAGTGGCACAGCGTATCGCACAGAAGATCGGTCTGCCATGGAACGCTCTTCTTCTTTCTCTGCAGAATCCAGATCACTTTGCCTACGGCCCAATGCCCGAGCACTTGCAGGGTAAGATTGCAGCTGGATTCGCACCACTGGCACGCATGATGTCCTTTTCTGACAGCATCGATCTTTCAAATGAAATGGATATGCTTATGATTTTGCATGAATGTCTGCATATGCCACAGCATGCCCGTCAGCGGCAGCAGTTGGAGTGGTATCTTCAATTCTATGGAAGCGCACCGAAGCCGCGCGTCATCTTGAACGATGAATATCAGACATATGGATTGGAGATCGAAGCACTCAACCTGCGCTTGGACGGCGCTCTCAGGCGAGCAGCAGAAGCAAAGACGAATGGCATGGATCGGGATCAGATCATGGGTGCGCTCCACGCACGACCTGAGCAATGGATGATGGTGGAGATGCTGCGCCAGCTGGTCATGCTCTACTATCCTAATGGCGATGCAGTATCTAATGCCTACCCTGCTCCGTATTGCGATATGATCAAACGTATCTGCGTCCATGATGGGTACGATGTCTTTGAGATCCAAGCAGGGCAGTTGGTAAAGGTGAATAGGTGAATAGCTTTTTTCCGCATGCGCTGGGGCAAATGGTAATTGTTATATACATCAAATAGATGTATAATGTAATTTAAGAAACTTATATCAAATTCATTGATCAACGAAAGACATGAGTCGATTGATCTTTCCTTTCCAAGATGCCATTCAATAATCGTCTCCTCTCTTCTGTCGATCCAATCGCTGCACGCAAGGCTTTTGTATTTACTGCTGTTTTTTTGCTGCTTACAGGCTGGCATGCGCTCAAAAGTGATACGCAGCTCGGGATACTTGTACCGACTCTTCTAATCTACACCCTCATTCTCATCAATACGTATAGTTCCATACGACTGTTTGCCAGTATTCAACCTCCCCATAATCTGCAGCAGGAACTAATCGATTTCATTCTCGGAGTCCTCTATCTATGCATGGTGCTAACTATGGAAAGGCCGACACTTTTTTCAATGAGTGTTTCAATCATGTTCGTAGCTGCCTCTCTCAAATACGCATTCCTTCTTCGTGGAGTTTCTTACATCCGTCTGTTACGACACAAAATTATTGTGGATGCGATTGGAGCGGTCAGTGCATTTGCTGCATTCCTGCTTATTCTTTTTTGGCATACTGCACACGCGCTCTGGCTCTGGGCAGTTATTTTTGCGCTGGCGCAGATAGACATCTTCTTTCTGCATCCGCTGTATGTTCCACACAAAGAACAAGATGAGAGGAAGGCTCCCCTCTACTCACATTAATCGCTAGAATATGAGTGTGCCCGAAAAATCCACCCAAGAACGCCTGTTTCTGAAATACACCTTGTTTGTAGGTTCTGGAATTAGTCTCCTGCTTCTCTTTGTGTGGAGCTTCTTTGAAGCTGGTATCTGGTTTCTGGCACCGGATTTTCTGGTCATGTTGTACTGCTTCGCGCCAAGTGCTCGGCTTAGTCGTTTGCTATTTGTGGCACTCGCAGGATCTTTAGTAGGAGGCATCTTGTACTACATTCTGTGTTTGCAGTATCCGGCAGAGACGGCCTCCCTGCTTCTTGCTACACCGTTCGTCAGTCAGCAGAAGATCGCTTTTGTGTCAGGGCTCTATGAGAGCTACGGAGTCCTCGGTGCTTTTGCACAATCCTTTACCCTCATTCCTTTCAAAATCTGGACAAGCGTTCTTACAACGTATCATCTCTCACCCATATCGTACTTCCTCCTGGTTATGCTCTCACGCTTCATCCGATTTGGAGTGTCGGGAGCTGCGGCAATATGGATCGGGCGCAAGTTAGGAGTAAAACTAGAACGCTACTTCCTTGTAATCATTATCGGATTTTCTGTGATCTTCCTGACTATCCAGACAATATTGGAGTGATGTTCAGCATGCTGAAATGACATTTCAAATATACATTGAGGAGCGTATTGTGGACCTTAATTCTCCCTGCCCTGCATGAACCTCAAACGAGTGTTTCTTATTTCTGTCATAGCTTCGCTCAGCATTGCGGCTCTCGTGGGCATTGTCATATTTCTTCTTGGCCGGTTCGGTGAAACAGAATTGAGGATTCTCCTCACAACATTGTTTCTCGGTTTGTTTAGTCTCACGGCACTCTGCTGTGCCACGCTCTATGAGAGACAAAAAGCTGCACCCATTTCTCTGCTTGGACTCCTCGCCTCTGCGGGAGCTCTTCTCATGACGCTCGTCGTAGTATGGGGAGACTTTGAAGAGGATGGGATAAAAATCGCATTGATACTCGGCATTCTTGCATTCTCTTTTGCGCACGTCTCTCTTCTACTTCTCCCAACTATAAGTAGTAATGCAGTGCAGTTCATCCGCAGCGCTACCTTTTTCTTCATTGCACTTGTTGCAGGAATGCTCATCTACTTCATTTTGACGGATTTCCGAACATACGATGGATTCTTTATAAGACTGATCGGCGTATTCTCGATCTTGGATGTGCTGGGAACTATTGTGACTCCGATTGCCATGAAAATGACTGCCTCCAAACAATAAATCTCTCCTATGCGCCCACGCCGCGTTGCTACCTCAGCCGTACTCGTCGCCATTGGCGCAACGTTCTTGTACGCCAGCACTTTTGTCTTTTCCTACAGCCGTCTTTGGAGTAGTAGAGATCCGTTGCTCATGACAGATGTCGCAAGGCTGATTCCCACAAAAGTATATCGTATCGATAGTCATGATAATGTTGCTGACCTGCAGGCAGTCTTGAAAGAAGCGCGTGACACACATCGAAAAGTTTCTATCGCTGGGAGCCGCCACAGTCAGGGAGGGCACATCTTCTACAAAGACTCTATTGTTCTAAACATGCGTGCATTCAAGAAGATTTTGAATCTGGATCGTGAGAAGAAAATTCTCACCGTGCAAAGTGGTGCAACATGGGATGAGATTCAGCAGTACATCAATCCCTACGGTCTTGCTGTAAAGGTGATGCAGTCTTCCTACATCTTCACCATCGGCGGTACACTTAGCGCCAATGCACATGGAAGAGATTTGGATAAAACTTCGGTTGTCGAAACAGTCCACTCTTTCCGCCTTTTGCTCGCTGATGGACGCATTGTAAATGTGAGCAGAGAAGAGAACCCTGAACTCTTTAAACTTGTCATTGGAGGATACGGTCTCTTCGGTGTGATTCTGGAGGTAGATCTTGAACTTACTGATAATGAAATTTACGAACGCCGCGCGGAGGTGATCGATTACACCAAGTTCCTTGCGCGTTTTGAAGAGTTAAAGAAAGACCCAACAGTTGCCTTGCTTCTGGCTCGTCCATCCATCGATCCAAATCCCGAATCATTTCTAAAAGAGATGACATTCACCACATGGCATAAGACGGAGCAAAAGGGAGACGATTCCCTTCTCACACTTGGTGCGGAGCAGAACGTACTACGTGATAAATTCTTCTTTGGCCTTTCTCGCAAATACAATTGGGCAAAGAGTCTGCGGTGGAGCCTGCAGAAGAAGATCGAATCCTCACCAGGACAGACGAAGCTCATTGCGCGAAATAACGCGATGCGTCCTCCCGAGACACCGCTCGAATTCCTCGATTACTACTCCTCAAGGGATACGGACATTATTCAGGAATACTACGTTCCCACGCGGAATTTCGTTCCATTCATGGATGAATTCCGTCGTATTCTCCTTGAAGGAAAGATGAATGTCGTCAGCTCCACAGTTCGCTATGTGAAGGCAAATGATGAAACATTCCTCTCCTATGCCCCGAAAGAAGATGCCTTTGCCATCATTCAGATGAGCAATGTGGGACTCTCGGAGAAAGAACAAGCACATGCCAAGGAAGTGACTCAGCAGCTTGTAGGAGCCGCTTTGCGCTACGGTGGTACGTACTACCTAACCTATCAGCTCTATCCCACGCCAGAGCAATTGCGAAAGGCATACCCACGCGCTGATGTCGTCTTTGAGCGCAAGCGTTTCTACGATCCAGAAGAAATGTTTATGAACACCTTCTACGAGCACTATGCACTTTCTCCCACCACCAATGAAACGCCTTAGTCGTAAACGCATCGTTCTGCTGATCCTGCTTGTTGGTCTCTGTATAGGAGGCTGGTACTTATTTTTGTACGAACCGTCCTATGCGGGTCTCGTGCAGCAACTTCCTTCTCGACCACTTGTATTTGCGCACAGAGGCTTTGGTAATCACGCTCCTGACAACAGTCTCGCCGGTGCCAGGATAGCAATGGAGAGAGAAATGGACGGTATTGATGTGGACGGGCAGCTCTCCTCTGATGGAGAGCTAGTCATTTTTCATGATCTAAGTGTTGATCGTTTGACGAGTGCAACTGGTCGCGTCAGCAACAAAACTCTTGCCGAATTACTCGCGCTCGACCTTGGTGCCAAATTTGGCAAAGGTTACAGTGGATCAAATGTTGCAACGTTTGAAGAGTTTCTCACTGCTGTACAAGGGAAGGGCATCTTCATGGTGGAACTCAAGGTACCAGGTAAGGAAGAGACTGGAATCGAGAAGCGTGCAGCGGAAATCATTGCGAGACACGATGCTTTTGAAAGCGTGTATTTGAGTTCTTTCAATCCCTTTGTGCTCTACCGCCTCAAAAAGATTGATCCTCGCATTCGTACAGTTTTTATTTTCATGGATACGAACTGGAACAAGGAGTTGTTGGCCGAGATAAAGCCAGAAGATGCAGTGACGTTGCCGTGGTTTCTACGGCAAGAATGGATACGGAGGGCCATTCGTAAGATTATCAAACCCGATCTTCTCAGCGTGAACTTCCGTGTGAAAGAAAAGACAATTGATAGACTCTTGCACGTTGGGTATCCGATTTTCCTCTGGACCCCAAATACGGGGGAAGATATTCGCTGGGTGCTGCAAAAACAACCGTATGGAGTTATCTCTGATGAGCCACCGCTCGCAAAGGATCTTCGTGATTCCCTTCCATAGTCTTCATGCGCTGGCTGCTTCTTTCACAGAATATTTTTCTCTTCGGCGCAGGACTCGTCTTTCCGTTCTATGTGATCTTCATACGCGGGGCCGGTGCGAACTTCACGGAATTCGGCATCGCTTATGCACTTTTCTCCCTTAGCGGCGCATGCATTCATCATGTCATCGGACGTCTTTCTGATAGAAAGGGGCCGAAAGTCTTCTTGCTGCTGAGTAGCTGGGGCACGGCTGTTACCATGCTCTTCTTTCCCATCGTAACGAGTATTCAGCAGGTCTATATTTTGCAAGTTATTCTCGGTCTCTTTGGTGCGATGCAGAAGACAAGTGAAAAGACGCTGGTAGGCGATTTCACTGATGGAGACCTACGAGGCACAAAGATTGGCCGCTATCACGCATGGACATCCATTGCCTCCGGCCTCGCGGTCATTGCAGCGGGGTACATTATTGATCTCTTTACCATCGAAGCTATTTTCTATATCGGATCGCTCGTTATGTTTGTGAGCGGCTTTGCAGTCTTCTTCATCCACAAACCTCATGTACGAGCCTGACGTAGCACTCACCGATTACGCGCTAGCAATAGAAGCAGTTCTTTTTGCAGTGCTTCTGTTGCGGCAGCGCACGGCTAATGATCAACTCAGAATCCTTTCTACACTGCTCTTTTTCATGCTTGCTGTGTCTTCTCTGCTTGGTGGTACGTATCACGGCTTCTTTCCTGATAAAACAGCCACCCCTGGAGGATGGATTATCTGGATCGCCACGATGCTCTCAATTGGACTGATCGCGGCGCTGCTCTGGCTTGTTAGCGTGACCCTTATAAGCGGTAAGCGGCACTTCCGACTTGCCAGTCTCCTTATCGGAGGAGGGGTAGCGCTGTATGCATACTACCTCATCAACATTGACCACACTTTCCGAGTGGGAATCGTCTTCTATCTTCCTCCACTTGCCGCTCTACTTTGTGTGCTTACATGGCGATTCTTCCAGAGGAAATCTATTGTCGATGGCATGGGTATTTTTGCAATCCTCCTTATGTTTCTAGGTGCAGCATTCCAGCAGTTCCATATTGGTCTCCATCCGATCTACTTTAACCATAATGCGTTGTATCACTTGATTCAGGGAATCGCGTTAGCCCTGCTCTTTGGCATATTTCGTTTGCAACAGCGAGTGCTATAGTGAACGAAACTTGGCTGTATTTTCCCCTCGCGCTATGAATATGCACATGGTCAAATCAAGAACTCTTCGGCTTAGCATGGGCATTATAGTTGCAATTGGAATCGCCGAACCTTCTCTAGCCCAGAACGTTTTCTCTGATGTCCGCTCGACTCATCCGAATGCGGAGGCCATTTCCTATGTGAAGGCACAGGGCATCGTCAACGGTTACAGCGATGGAACGTATCAACCTGACCAGCAGATCAACCGAGCCGAGTTTGCGAAAATTCTTGAAGAATCCATTCCCGATGCACCAAATGGTGTCGGCATATGCCCTCCTGATCCGACTGATTACAGGAGTTTTTCCGACGTGCACGGTGATAATTGGTTCTGGCTCTACGTATGCATGCAGGAAGGTAGAGGAATCGTTGACGGCTATCCCGATGGCACATTCCGTCCGGCCAGTAACATCAATTTTGTAGAGGCTGCGAAGATGTTGTTTGGAGCGAATCATTTAGATGATCGTGGAATCCTGCTTTCTTCAAGTGTTGCAGGTCAGCCGTGGTTTCGTCCGTACGTCACCTTCCTCGGAGATAGGCGTGCAATCCCAACGTCCATCATCCGCTTCGATCAACTCATTACGCGCGGCGAGATGGCGGAGATGATTTACAGATTGAACGCCAATATCACAACGAAGCCGTCGCTTACGTACGAGCAGATTGAAACAGGCGTGAGCAACACTTCGGCAACCGTAACAATTTCTGATTCGAAAAATGTCCTCCTCGCCAGTATTCCTGCGATTTTTGCTCCATACTCTCCTGATGCAAACAATTTAGGACTGCCACATTTCCAGAACGTCGTCTTCAGTCCTGACGGAAGCAGAGTCGCTTACATTCGCGTGAATGCAACAACAGGAGAAGGTAAATGGTATTTCGTTGAAGGAAATTCCGTCAGTCGTTCCTATGCAGGTGCCACTCCGCACGGAGCCTTGGGCTATCCGGTCTTCAGTGATGACGGGAAGCATCTTGCTTATGCAGTCTCTGAAAACCGCGATTTCTTCATCGTGCTCGATGGCCAAGAGCAGAAGCGTTATCCTGTTCAGAATGGAACTTTTTTCGAACTGAAGAAGCCGCGCTTTACTCCTGATACACAAGAACTTGTCTATTTCGCTCCTCCCTCTGTAGCAAAGGGAGATGAACCCTATGCAACCACAATGCTCGTCGTCGGCCAGAAAGAAATTTCGTTGCCGTATCCTGCGATTGCAGCTGTCCAAGAAGAACAGAATGTTATCGCATTAGGCAACAACAGATTCGCCTATATTGCTCACACAACTATTCCACAGGACGAATATGTAGAGATTTTATGCACCAACGGTTTTGCCAATGGCGATGAATGTTCGCAGATGAGGACATTTTTCACTGCATACAAGGCGGCGTGCAGTAAGAGTGCGGAAGAGTGTTACATCGAAGCCGCAACGTGGTGCAACGATCACGATGACTGCAAATCTTTCATCCCGAAGTATTTCAATTCTTTCCCGCCCGAGATGCCCACGGCAGAATTTGTCGTAGTCATCGATGGAAATGGGAAGCTGATTCGCAAAGGGAAAACTTACCCCAGCATCGCAAATTTTTCTGTGAGCCCAGATACGAAACGCTTGGTGTATTCTCTGAGGTTCGGGTACAGCGGTGGTAAAACGAAGATCGAGGAACAGGATGGATCTGTGCGTGATCTGTCCTCGACTGGCATGGCTTTTTACCCCGTATTCAGTCGAGATGGCAAAGATATCGCCTACATTGCAATCACTGAAAATGCAGCAGGAAAAAGAGAGAGCTACGTGGTTGTGAATGGCAAGGAGGGCAAACATTATGAGGAAATCTCGTCTTTACTTACATTTGTTGGCAGCCAACGTGGCTTATACAGTGTACGTGACAACGGCAGGGTTTTCGTGGTGAACGGTGAAGTGGAGGGCAAGTCCTACGCCTCTACAGATAAAGATCATGTTCTGATAGATCGTCCTATAGCGTCCCCATCAGGCCACGTCGCCTATACAGTTTGTCATTGGGTGAACGGTAGTCAGCAAGGCTGTTTTGCTGTCGTTGACAGCACGGAAGGAGAAACCTATGACAGAGCATGGCCTCCTGTTTTTTCCTCTAATGGCACATCGGTCGGCTATGGCGTATTGTCAGAACAGGAGCTTCGATGGGTGACGGTGCCATTGCAGTGATTTTGGCTTGGTAGTGAGAAAGACGTGGCCTACATTTGTAATCTTTAACCAATTATGATATAATATCATAGAAAGTTCACTACCAACATACACATATGCAAGATTACCTGAAGCGGTTTGCCTCACCGAAAATGCTCTTGATGGTTGCAAGCGTTGCTGCCATGTCAGGGCTGACAGCCGTTTCTTATTCGCTCCGAGCGCAGAGTTCTGGATCAGCGGATTTGTCGATTGTGTGGCAAGGGCCTTCCGGTGCTGAATCAGACGGGTCCTATGTGTACACCGTAACAGTTATCAATGCTGGACTTGGCGACGTAGCGAATGCGTATGTAAGTTTCGCTCCCCAGGAAATGATTTTCGTCCCGCAGTCGTCCGATTCGACTTGTTCCCAAAATGAGGGGCGAGGAAGGATTGCTTGTACTCAATTCCCTATGATTGCAGGGGCGTCGCGCTCATTGCGCATCGCTCTGCGGCCTCCACAAGTCTATTGCGAAGGATTCAACGTTGTCCGCGCATACATCTATACCAATACCCCAGAAACGAATACCAACAATAACACTGCTGATGTCACCGTTCCTTGTACAGGAACATCATCGACATCTTCAGTGGCTTCATCGTCCTCTTCCCTTCGGTCTTCCTCATCCAGCAGCAGTTCCGTTCAGGCAGTATCCTGCACGGACTCCGACGGTGGAGACCGGACCGATGTAGCGGGTACGGTGAATACACCTGGAGGCTTCTTCCGCGATCATTGTGAAAACTCTACGGACCGGAATAGCAGGCTCATTGAATACACCTGTTCCGCGACGACTGGCATGGTATCGCGTTACGCCACCTGTCCGTACGGTTGTGATCAGGGTGCCTGCGAACCGCAGGGAGGCAGTTCTTGTGTGAGCATTACCAATAGCCAAACATGTTCAGCGTCCCAGCGTGGAGGGAAGCAATGTGCGTGGAATGCAGCTATCGGTCTGTGTGGCGAGTCCGGCGGGTCTGGAAATACGGGGTCTTGTACGGATTCAGACGGTGGAGAGAAATATGATGTTCGCGGCAGCATCAGCACAGGTAACTTCGGTGGTAACGATTATTGCGATAATGAGACTAAGCTCAACGAATATTTCTGCGCTAACGGTGACATGGGAGCGCGTTCGGTCGTTTGTCCGTACGGTTGCAGTAATGGCCGGTGCTCCACAAACGGCTCAGCTGTGAGCTCTACCGCAAACAGCTCCAGCATCGGTTCCATCGGCTCTCGGGATAACATCAGATTTGGTTGGATTCACGGGCAGAAATCGAGTTACAAGCCTGGCGAGCGCTTTATTGCCGATGCTCTTGCATTGGTTTCTCCCCCCACACAGACTTCCCGATCAGCAACGCCAGATGAAGGATGGAGTGTGGAGTATGCAGTATTCTCACGATCAATCTCAGTTAATACAGACAGCTATAGAGGGAAAGCCGTCTTCGATGGTGACAGCTGGCATATGGATTTCTCCCTGCCGACCAAGCCCGGTGAGTATTACACGACCGTGTCTTTCTATTGCACTTCGAGGAATAAGCCGTGCTGGCAGATTGCTGGGTACTACACGGGAATGGATGGTGAGCAGTATGCCAACGAGCAAGCGCAGACGCTGCCATTCACCATCGTGCAAACTACGAGCACATCGTCAGCGGTTTCCTCTCAAAATTACAATGCCACCGGTGGGCCGACAATCGGACGAGTCTGGATCACGCAAGAACCGGCCTGTGGTTCGTCCAGACCCGATGGAACTCTGGAAGATTGTCACGATTATCGGTTGTGGATTGAGGTACGTACCCTAGCGGGGCGAGTTCCAACGAACGCCGATGGCGTGGAAGTGTCTCTGAGTACGTGGGTCGACCAGCGACAGGAGTTCGGAGGGAAAGGACTCCTCGGGCAGTACTGGTACGGCAACGACCGTTCAAAGCTCTACCACGGTTACCAAATCGGACTACCAAGTGAATTCCTGCCACATACCGAACGCTATCTGATCGAAGCGACGCAGAACGGAAGGCGCAGCGTCAAAGATGTGTCTATCACGTACACCGCAAACATTCCACAGATCGAAAGCACCAACTCGACTTCATCTGTAGCTACAGTTTCAGTGTCTTCATCCAGTAGGGGTACGGCGCAGAACTACGAAGATGTCGTCCGCACCACGTCAGCTGGTGAAAGCCTTTTCAATGATATCGGTACAGATACGTTGGAGGGAAAAGCAGCGAATGCCTTGGCGCAGAAACGTGTCATCGGCGGATATCCCGATGGTGCATTTAAGGGAAGCAAATTGGTCAACCGCGCGGAGGCCGCAAAATTCCTGTTACTTGCACGTTACGGCGCAGTGCCCGATATGCAGAATAATGGCCGCTTCCCCGATGTACTTTCAGGCGAATGGTATGAGAAGTTCGTCATGTACGCAGCCAGTCTGGGGATCATCAAGGGACATGAGGATGGCTTCTATCGTCCAGCCAACACCGTGAATACTGCGGAATTCCTGAAAATGCTGACACTGACCTTCGAGCTCGAACTCAATCTCCCCCATACGTATCTTGATGTGAATTCTCAGGCTTGGTTTGCTTCCTACGCCGGAGTTGCGGAGAAGTATGATTTGTTCCCGAACAGAGATTCGCGCTACCTGCAACCTTCACGCGAGATGACACGCACCGAGGTCGCTGTGGCGATCTATCGGTATCTCCAATCGTCTGGAAATATTTCGCAGTGATCTACACGAGCAGTCCGTTACTACTTTAAGTGTATTGCACATAATACGACTACTGCGCAATGAAGCAGTTCATACCACACGAATCGGTTGCATCATCACCGCATGGTTCTTAAGACGTTCTAGATTATGAAAATAGCGCTGAGTTGTCGCAGGATTAGAGTGACGCGCAAAATCCTGAGCTGCAATGAGAGTCGCTCCTCCGTTAATGAGGTGAGTGATTGAGGAATGCCGTAGCGAATGCGTACTGACATGAGGACGGTCGATACCAAGCTTCTTGAGCCTCAACTTCACCATGTGCTGTACATTGCGACGTGCAATGCGGTCCTTTGCACGATGAGTTGTGCCAACAAACAGAGAATCCTTCTCTTGCAGATTACCGCGTGTCTGTAGATAGGTCTGTATGACCTCACGTACATCATCACGGATGCGCGTGTCGATGATCTTCCCTCCCTTGCCGCGTACCCGAAGAACCCAGCAGCCCTCCGTCTGTACGAGGTCTCCGACATTTGCCCGTGTGATCTCACAGACGCGCAGTCCATTGATGAGGAGGAGCGCCATGATTGCCTTGTCCCGCTTCCCTCTCACCGTCTCGGCCTCGATGGAGACAAGGAGCCGATTGCATTCCGCGAGTGTCAGAATTTCTCGCGTCGTCTCATTGCTCACCTTCGGCAACTTGAGACCGGCTGAAGGATTTGTCGGAATGACACCCTGTTCGTAGAGGAAAGTAAAGAGACGGCGTAAGACTGTGAGCTTCTTCGCAATCGTTACAGGCTTCAGTCCTCTTTCCTCTAAACCTTCTCTGTAGCCGAGCAGATCTTGAAGAGCTATCTCATTGGCTCTCTTGCCCACAGTACGATAGAAGAGAGTAATTTCGGCTCTGTAATCACGCTTGGTGTTGAAACAGGATTGATTACGGATGAAGGACAGAATGTAGTCAGTTGATGGTTCTACCAAGGCCGTGAGTGGATTCTTCAAAACCAGCTGCATACTTGCATTGTATCAAATGGTTGGCTCATTGCCAACTATTATTAAACGGATAATGCAAGCAAAATATCAAGCAATGAAGCAAAGAATGCCGAAAGTGATGGCCAGGACCGATGTGGCGGAATTCCTTGGAGTATCGCGCCAGTATGTTGATAAACTGGTGAAGGAAGGGAAGTTACCCTCCCAAGAAACATCTGCGGGAACGATCTTTATGGAAAGTGATGTGGTTGCCTATAGAAAAGAAAGGCTGCAGAAGGCCAAAAGCGACACGCGCATAAAGGTAAAAAGAGGTAAATCACCCAAAGCCTGATCACAATCACTTATTGGCAATAAGCATTGCAACCAAGAGATGTACCGTTGTGCATGGATCGTTATTGAAAGGATTTTCTTTGGAATACGATGCGAATAGACGCTTGGCATTCTCAATTGCAGCATTTTGGTAAGGGAGTAACTCATCGTAGAGAGTGTCGCTCGCCTTGTCGTAGGGATGCCCAAACTCTTCCTGAAAGATTTTATCGAGCTTGCGGATGTACTCTTTATTGGAATGAGTAGGACCACACGATGCAGTCAAATGCAGGATGATCCACACTTCAAACGAGCGCTTTGAGTAGGAAATTTGAATACCATGCTTCTTTGCGAGTGCAAACGCATTCTTTGTGTTTTCCTCCGTAAAATTATCAATATCGAACACGCACCACACTTCATCAAAACGGGCACCTACCTGCCCTTCCAGTCTTTGCCGTTCAGCAACGACCTGCTCTACGAGACCGCTGGTGCTTTTATTCCTCTCGGGTAAATACCCCGCTCTCAGAGAGCGATGCTACTCGTGAAGCACGGTAAACTCCCTGCATGAGCAGCAAGCACATTCGCAAAAGCCATA
>Ga0209542_10008286_pt1 | contig 19465 bp, 22 predicted proteins | sample RifCSPhighO2_01_FD_184028 | JGI IMG/M metagenome (GOLD analysis project Ga0209542, IMG submission 184028) | Soil microbial communities from Rifle, Colorado - Rifle CSP2_plank highO2_0.1 (SPAdes) (version 2) | ecosystem: Environmental > Terrestrial > Deep subsurface > Rock core/Sediment ...
TGCGGACATAGAACTGCGGCTTGTAGCCGGTAAAGAATGGTGTGTGGCGGCCTCCTTCTTCTTTGGAAAGAATATATACTTCCGCCTCAAAGTCGGTATGAGGAGTAACGGCACCGGTCTTGGCAATGACTTGGCCGCGGTGTACGTCTTCTTTTTTGGTGCCGCGCAGAAGTACGCCTGCATTGTCGCCCGCCATTCCTTCCTGCAACTGCTTGTTGAACATCTCAATGCCGGTTACCGTTGTTTTCGCGGTCGGTTTGAGACCAACTATCTCCACTTCCTCACCGATCTTGACCTTTCCGCGCTCGATTCTTCCGGTCACGACCGTACCGCGGCCTTCAATAGAGAAGATATCTTCAATGGGCATCAAAAACGGTTTGTCCAAATCGCGTACGGGGAGCGGAATGTATTCATCCAATGCTTTCACCAATTCCATAATTTTGTCAGACCATTCATTGCCGAGAGCTGGATTCTCAAGGGCCTTCAAGCCCGAACCTTTGATAATCGGGGTTTCTTTGCCATCAAAGCCGTTTTTGGTCAGAAGTTCACGAACTTCCTCTTCCACAAGGTCAATAAGGTCTTTATCCGGAACCATGTCCACTTTGTTCAAAAAGACAATGACTTTCGGCACGCCGACTTGGCGGGCAAGGAGTATATGTTCACGCGTTTGGGGCATGACGCCATCGGTTGCCGCAACAACGAGAACCGCGCCGTCCATCTGTGCGGCACCAGTAATCATGTTCTTGATGTAATCCGCATGGCCCGGAGCGTCAATGTGCGCGTAGTGGCGGCTCGGCGTCTCGTATTCGGAGTGGTGGAGCGAGATGGTGATGCCGCGAGCCTTCTCTTCCGGGGCGGAGTCTATCTTGTCGACGCCCTCGACGCGCGCGCTGTAGCCCGCGCCCGCTTTGCTAAGGACCGCGAGAATGGCGGCGGTCAGGGTCGTTTTGCCGTGGTCAACGTGGCCGATGGTGCCGACATTCAAGTGCGGCTTGGTGCGTGAAAATTCTGCCATAAAGATTAGTATTAAGTATTAAGTATTTAATCAAAGAGCCAAAGGCTCCGTTTTCGTCAAACCGGCACAACCCGGTAGACTAAAAACGCGCGTGAAGCGTTAGGGATACTGTAAACGATAAATAAAAAACAGTCAAATGACCGTCTTTATTTGAGTTTTGTTGGACGCTTTGCTATCCTCCGATGACATGAAATACGAGAGCGCACAGAAGAGACCTTATCGCCTGCCTAACATACCATGGATTACTGATACAGAAACACGAAGAAGGATAATTGCGGCGGGAGAGATGAGGGGTGAACCAATGGACATCGCGCACGTCGCTCAAGTTACCTATGAAAGTGCCCGCGGTGTAATACGTCGAAGCGGCGGACTTAAGAAATTTTTGAAGATGATAGGTATCGGATTACCACCGGTCAGTAACGAAGCACGTGATGAAATAACCACGGATGTTAAAAGAAAAATCGCCGAAAGAAAAGCTTCTTTGAAACGCGCCGGAAGAATTCAGAAACATGATGGTGAAACAAACACGCAAGCCCAAAAAAGGAGGCGGATGATAGCAGCCGTACAGTATCGAGAAGAAAGCAAGAGAAAACTCGCTCGCGAGATAGCAGAACTTTTGAGGCAAGGGGCTCACGCAGAAAAAAATCTTGTGCATCGTCAAAGAATTATAAAGGAACGGCAAGCAATTCACACAATAATACAAAGCCAGGGAGCAGACTCTATTCCGTTCATCTCGATACAAAAAATCCGTGCGGCAACAGAAACAGGTAACTTAGAAACCGCTCTCCAATCTATGCGCGATGTGGTAGTAATCCGAGTTGAGGTACCGCCTAAAGGAGAAACGATAGAGCAACAACTATTGCGGAATCGCTATTTGGGAATTGCCTCGGCGTTGCAACGGGATGTGGAACGTGCCGGACGGTCTGCCTCTGCTCTTGGAGAGACGCTTCGTGCCCGAAAAGTATCACGCATTGAACTCCATATGGTGCTACCGACCTCGGATATGTACGCACAAGGAAAATCTCCTTCATTGGTCACAAAGAAAACTCTCTGAAAATGAAACACCGTTGAACACAGCGGATAAACCAACCTATCTCACTGCTCAAGAGTTAAGAGCCTATCCCAATAGGGCCTGGTAACGAGTCAGCAAGCCGTGTGAGCGAGATGCGAGTCGGAGGATTTAACGTATCAAGGATACGTTAAATCCGAGACGAAGCGTCGTAGCCGCATGGTGGCTGGCGCAGTCGCAAAGTTCCTATTGGGATAGGCTCTAAGTACAGGGTGTTGAAACAGCGTCTGGTAAATCAAGAAAAGATTTTGAAAACGATTCTTATTCTGCAGATTGTTCTCGCAGAAACCTTTTAAGTCGGCGAAGTTCTGCCTCTCGATACGCCTTCGCATCAATCGTTTTACGCCGCCAGCTTTGATATCCAGTTTTATTCGGGAATTTATAACGTTTATGCCTATTAGCTAACTTCCTTTCAATTGCCGTAATTTCGCTTCTGAGTACTTTTTGACGTTCCATTGCTTCTGCAGGAGAAGATGGGGTGAGGAACGGTTTTCTCCAATCGAGTTCAGGACGTGGTTTTCTGTTGGACCAAGTTACCCTTATGTTTTCTGCAAAGAATTCTGACATTAATGATTTTTATTTCCTCGCGGCTTTTATGGATTCCGCGACACTTCCCGGCACGACTTCATAGTGGTCAAACTCCATGGTCATGGCTCCCCTGCCTTCGGTCATGGAGCGGAGCGCCGTCGTGTAGCCAAACATCTCGCTCAAAGGTACTTTAGCGTTCACCACTTTCGCAAGTCCGCGGTCTTCCATGCTTTCAATCTGGCCTCGTTTGGAAGTTAAGTGTCCAGTAATATCGCCCATGAACTTCTCCGGCACGACAATCTCTACCTTCATAATCGGCTCCAGAAGAACCGGCTTTGCGCGGTCGGCCGCATCCTTAAATGCTTGGGAAGCGGCTATTTTAAAGGCGATTTCGGATGAGTCCACATCGTGGTACGAGCCGTCAGTTAATGTAACCGACACGTCTTCCATCTTGTAGCCGGCAACGACGCCGCGCTCCATCGCCTCCTTCACGCCCTTCCTGACCGCGGGAATAAATTCCGCGGGGATGACGCCTCCTTTGATGTTATTGATGAATTCAAAATGATCTTCACGGTCCACGTTGTGTTTTACTTTTGCAGTCGGGTCAACGGGTTGAAGCGGCTTGATGGTGATGACCACGTGGCCGTACTGGCCGCGGCCTCCGGTTTGCTTAATGTATTTATTCTCCGCCTCGGCTTCTTTCTGTATGGTTTCGCGGTACGCGACTTGCGGTTTGCCGGTGTCTGCCTCCACGTTAAACTCTCGTTTCATGCGATCCACAAGAATTTCCAGGTGCAATTCCCCCATGCCGGAGATAATAGTTTCCATAGTCTCCTGATCCGAGATAACGCGGAATGTCGGGTCTTCATCGGAAAGTTTTTTCAAAGCCATGCCCATCCGCTCTTGGTCTGCTTTGGTTTTTGGTTCAATGCGCATGGAAACCACGGGTTCCGGAAATTTTATTTTCTCAAGCACGATAGGGTTTGCCTCGTCACAGAGCGTGTGCGATGTTTTTGCATCCTTGAGTCCTACCGCCGCGGCGATTTCCCCCGCAAAGACTTCTTTCACCTCTTCGCGCTTGTCGGCCTGCAGGCGCACGATGCGGCCGAGGCGCTCTTTTGTATCGGTTGAGGAGTTATAGATATATGAACCCGCTGAAACAGTTCCGGAGTAGACGCGAAAGAAGGTGAGCGCGCCCACAAACGGATCCGTCTGGAGCTTGAAAGCAAGCGCGCAAAATGGTTCCGAATCGTCCGCATGACGGACGACCGGTTCTCCCGTTTTCGGATTGATACCGTGTATCGGAGGAATTTCGAGTGGCGATGGCAAATATTCCACGACCGCATCCAAGACCAACTGAACGCCTTTGTTTTTGAGAGCCGAGCCAGTGAACACGGGCACGATGGCATTTGCGATTACCGCCTTGCGGAGAATTTTTTTCAGCTCGGGGACCGAAGGTTGTGTGCCTTCCAGATACGCGTTCATCGCCGCTTCGTCCTCGGAAACTATTTTCTCAACCAATTCCGCGCGATATTTTTCAATATCCGCTTTCATCTCTTCCGGCGGCGCTTCGCGCCGCACTTGATCCCCCATCTCTCCGTCAAAATACACCGCTTCGCGGGTGAGCAAATCCACCACACCCTTAAAATCGGATTCTGCGCCTATCGGCAACTGCATGCGCACGGCCTCCTTGGTCAAACGGTCAAGGATTGAAGCATATGAGCGTTCAAATGACGCGCCGGTTCGGTCCAATTTGTTGATGAAACAGATGCGCGGCACTTTCCCTTCGTCCGCATAACGCCAGTTGGTTTCCGATTGCGGCTCAACTCCCGCCACACCGTCAAACACCACAACCGCGCCGTCCAAAACTCTAAGCGACCGCTTTACTTCAACCGTGAAGTCAATGTGTCCGGGTGTATCAATAATATTGAAACGGATTTTTTTGGAAGTATCTTTCTTGTCAGGCTCCATAGTCGGCGTCCAGAAACAGGTGATAGCGGCCGCAGTAATCGTAATGCCGCGCTCGCGCTCCTGCTCCATCCAATCGGTCGTCGTTTCGCCCTCATGCACTTCCCCTATCTTGTGCTGGCTTCCCGTATAAAAAAGCACGCGCTCTGATGTAGTGGTCTTGCCCGCATCAATGTGCGCAATGATTCCGAAGTTTCGGACTCTATCAAGAGGATAGTCGCGTGTGGCCATGGTTATTTTTTATTTTCTGGTTTTGAAGGTTTGAATTTTGAAGCAGGAAAACGAGCAATTGGATGATTAAAACCTGAAACCAAAATTCCATCTACGTGCGCTTCTCTGACAAAAGTCCCTGTAGACAAATGTTGTTTCCTAGGATCTCGAGGTGCGGTGTTTCCACCTTGAATGACGTCTAGCTTCCGTTGCCCGCCTTCCACCACTCTCGGTGTCCATCCCATAACTACCAAGCCAAGTGTGAGAACGCTCGGTTTGATTCCGCCATACGGTGCACATCATCCCGTTTCTTGATCGCGGAACCTTCGTTCTTTGAAGCGGCAACAAGCTCATCGGCAAGTTTCACATGCATGGGTCTTCCTTTTCCGCTCCGTGCGGCGTTCACAATCCAGCGGAATGCGAGAGAACGTCTGCGTTCAGGGCGCACTTCTTTCGGCACTTGGTAGTTGGCGCCTCCCACGCGGCGTGAGCGCACTTCAATGGAAGGGCTTACGTTCGTGATCGCCGTTTCAAAAACCGCAAGCGGGTCAGCGGATTCGTCGCGCTTCTGTATCTCATCAAGCGCTCCGTAGACAATGGCGCGCGCCTTGGCCTTCTTTCCGTCCCACATGATGGTATTAATGAAGCGCGCCACCAGTTCGGAATGATATTTTCCTTCCGGCACGACGATATTTTTGTTTTTTATCTTGCGTCTCATGATTGCAAAGTGTGATACCAATCTACGAATGCATGCGAATGCTACAAATGGAAGAGGTTGCCTGTGTGCGGATGTTAGTTTTCATATTCGTATCATTCGTGATAATTCGTAAGTAGGCTTTCTCTCTGCTCTCGCTCGGATAAATTAAATGAAGCATTTTCTTTATCGCTCACTCGCTTGATAGTAAAATATTCGTATTATTTTGGCATCTTCGCTCCATAAAGGCTTCTTCCGCGGCGGCGCTTATCGAGGCCTGCCGCATCAAGCCTGCCGCGCACTATTTTGTAGCGGGTACTCACATCTTTGGTCGCGCCGCCGCGGATCGTCACCACAGAGTGTTCTTGCAAATTATGACCCTCGCCCGGAATGTAGGCGGTCACTTCCATGCCGTTCGTGAGACGCACACGGGCGATCTTTCGGATGGCGGAGTTCGGTTTTCTCGGCGTTTTGGTCGTAACTTTCGTACAGACGCCGCGCTTGAAGGGAGACGGGTAGAAGGTCGGGCGATTCTTGAGCACGTTAAAACCCCGCGACAAAGCGACGGTCTTGGTTTTCCGTGAAGGGGTTCTTCGCGGATGCTTTTTGAGTTGATTGATAGTTGGCATGATTGATTTTCTTCGTGAACGAAGTGAATGATTTAGAAAATCATTCACCCAGCACCTTGTTTGCGCACAGAAATACTATGTTTCAGACGATGCTTTACGTATGTACGAGCATTTCCATACTGCTTGAGTTGCAATTCGCGATGTATTGCATCTTGCTTGGATTTGAAGCTCTCGGCGTATACGTATTCCCATGGCCTCTCTTGAGCAGTCGAAGAAACCTTGCCTCGGTTATGCGAAACAAGACGCTCTTCTAAGTCGTCCGTCCTACCAAAGTAGAGCGTACCTGACTGGAGACTCTGAATTACGTATACGTGGTGCATGCGCAAACAAGGTGCTGGGTTCTGAAAATTATAGTCGTTCCCCCAGGAACTCCTTAATTTTCTAGAAAAAACTGCCTAGGGCAGTGGAAATACTATACAGAAACCGAGCTCAAAATGCAATACGTTAGGCTCCAACGATAAATGAAAAAACCGAGAAAACAAGCTTGCTCACCGGTCCGGAAAAAACATAAATGAAAAGTAAAAGTACACCAATCAAACCAAAGGGGCCAAGCGCGTAGGTTATGCTTTCAAGATTTGCGTATGATCGTGCAAGCGGATACGGAAGTATCGCTTTAAGAATTTTTGAACCATCAAGAGGCGGTATGGGGATGAGATTCAGAAAAGCCAAAAGCAAGTTATACGCGCCTGCATAGTAGAGAATGGTGATAGTAAGAGAAGATAATTCAGGTGCAAAAAAACGTACCATAAGACCAAAAAAAATCGCGAGGAGTATGTTGACTCCCGGTCCAGCAAAACCAACCAGGGCCTCCCCCCATTTGCCTGTTCGTATATTGAATGGATTATACGGAACAGGTTTTGCCCAACCAATTAAGGGACCACTGGTGAGCGCCATGAGTCCCGGGAGAATAATCGACCCAAAAAGATCGATATGCGGCAGAGGATTCAAAGTGAGTCTGCCAGCATATCGAGCTGTAGGGTCTCCGAGCATATCTGCCATGTAACCATGGGCAATCTCGTGGAGAATGATTGAAAAAATAACAATTGTAAATACTGGAATTAACACAACGGGATCCATACCACAGTAGTGTACAGGCAACGGTACACGGGGTACAGTTTTAAAATGCCAAAACGAAAGGGCTTTTGGGATACCCAATATAAAAAGCCTACCCACCTCACCCTCTCGGACGATCCGTCCGAAGATTTGATCAAATTCACACGCTGGCTTCTGCGCGAGCATGGGAGAAAGTTCCTGAACGTAACCACGCTCGCGCTTGACCTCGGATGCGGCAACGGGCGGAACCTTATATACCTTGCAAAGGAGTTCGGTATGCGGGGTGTAGGCATAGACACCTCCCACGAAGCCATAGCCCAAGCCAAAGCACACGTTGAGAGGAACCCGGGTTCCACTCAATTACTACGATTCGAGGTTCGCTCCATTACGGAGCCACTTCCCTTGCCCGATGCATCGGTAACGTTAGTGTTGGACATGATGAGTTCGCACGTGCTTCTCCGCGCGGAGCGCGAGGCTTTGTGCGCGGAAATTTTGCGCGTTTTGAAACCCGGAGGCTGGCTCTTTTTCAAATCATTTCTTCTGGACGAAGACCAAAACGCCGCGCGTATGCTCAAAGAAAACCCCGGACCAGAAGAAGGAATGTATATGCATCCTGAAATCGGCGTCGCCGAATACGTGTGGACCGAAGAGAATCTGCGCGAATTTTTTGCCGCGCCCGACCGAAGCCTTGGCGAAGGCGGGAACCATTTCATCATCCACAAAATAGAAAAATCGTTCAAACACAAACACACCGACGGCTCCGCGTGGAAGCGCCGAACCATCTGTGCGTACTTGGAAAAGAGCTGAAATCACCCCTTGAGGTATACTGCGCCGCCTATGGAACCCGAGACACATCATTTAAATACCCACGAAGAAGAATTCCTAAGCAGCCTTAATCGATTCTGGAAAGTTCCCATAGAAGGACGCCTTCTCCCGAGGGTGCCCAGCCCGCGGGCGCGTTTTAGCACCTTGTGTTTTATTCGAACTAAACTTGGAAATCTCTTTCAAGATGCGAAAACGGAAAACGTATGGTTACGCACTCCTGACCCAGCATTAGGCGACAGGACGCCGCTTGCGATTCTACAGACGGGTTCTGCCGAGGACGCAGCACTTTTGAAAAAGGCCGTCCAGTATATATGCGGGGGGTTTTTGGACGACGCGATGCGCGAGGAGGAGTAAACGGTCCCGCTTGAAGTCAAAGAAGGGAAATGATAACCTGCAACCACTATGGCTAAGCAATGCGCCGTCACTGGCAAATCAACCCTCATGGGAGGGAGGTATTCAAACCGTACGCGTGCGACGCAGTTCAACCCTTGCGGCAAGGTACGCCGAAAGGCCAATCTCCAGACCCGAAAAATCTTTATACCGGAAACGGGAAAATACATGACACTCATCCTTTCCGCCCGCGCCTTGAAAACCATCGCGAAGCGTGGCGCGTATCAAACCCTCAAGAAAGCCGCGATTATTTAACTGGCTGGACGAGAAGCGGGTGTATGTCTGCTTCTTTGCCGGCTTTTTATTTTGAATATGACATCGCCAGAAGTTCACACCACACCGGAACAAATGCGCTATTGCAAAACCTGCAAGACTGATTTGCCCGAGAGTCTTTTTAGGCGCGACAAAGACAAAAAAATATGCGACGGGTGCTGGTTCCGAAGTAAAGGATTCTAGCGAATTGAAAGTACGTCCCCATTTGAAGTGAAAGTAACCGTTCCATCTTTGCAGGTATCAAAAACAACAATACGTAATTTTGCAAAAAGACGTACTATCTCTTCATGGGGGTGGCCGTAGGAGTTGTCGCACCCGCGGGAGAACACGGCGTATTCCGGCGACACCGCACGAACGAACTCTTCGGAACTTGAGGTGCGCGAGCCATGATGCCCCGGTTTTAAGACATCGCTTTTGAGCGCAGTTCCATATATGGAACTGATGTATTTTTCAATGGCTTGCGGAGAATCGCCGGTAAGCAAAAATGAAGTGTTGCCGTAGATAACGCGCATGACAATAGAGCCGGTATTGGTTTCAACGCCGGAGACATCGCGGTCAGGAAAGAGAATGTCCGCGTATGCCCCGCCGCCTAAGATAAGCCTCATGCCGCGCCGGGCTAAAACACGGTTGACGCCTTCTTCGGCCACTACCGCACGCTCAAGCGCAAGCGCCGCTCCCGTATCATTTGGAATCCCCGGTTCTATAAATGTTCCAATGTCATACCTATCAAACACATCTGAAAGTCCGCCGATGTGATCTTTATCCGGATGCGTTTCAACCACCGCATCAATGGAACGATCAAAAAACGGGAGGTGCTGTCCGAGCTCCCTCAAGACTGCCGTGTTTGCTCCTCCGTCAACCAGCATTTCTACTCCCGTAGGACTCTGTATTAGTATGGAATCTCCCTGCCCTATTTCGAGAAACGACACACGAAGTTCGTGCGAAGGAAATGCAAAAATCCAGACGCATACATTTCCGAAAATCAATACAATAAGAGGCAAAAAACGCATATGCACATGCTACAATGCCCACATGAGCTATTCAGCAAAGACATTTTCTTTTCCCGCATTACAAGGCATCTCGCCGAAACAGCTTGAAGTACATCTGAAGCTCTATGAGGGATATGTGAAATTTCTGAATACTCTGGAAAGCGTGGTAGCGGATTTGAAGAAAGACACCGAGAAGAACGCGTACGCCCTTGGTGAAGTAACAAGAAGAATAGGATTTGAATTTAATGGTATGCGCATGCATGAGCACTACTTTTCCCAATGGGAGAGTGGTCCATCTCCTATCGAAGGGACACTTAGAGACACTCTTTCCGCACAATATGGGAGCATGGAACTTTGGCAGAACGAATTCAGTGCGGTCGGGATGATGCGCGGCATTGGCTGGGCGATTCTTTCTTATGATCCTGTCGGTAAAAAATTCTTCAATCACTTTGTCATGGACCACGAGCTTGGCCAATTAAACTCAACAACCACTATCCTTGCCTTAGACATGTGGGAGCACGCCTATATGGTTGACTACACACCTTCTGAAAAGAAGCAGTACATAGAGGCATTTTTCAAAAATCTGAACGGTAGTATAGTAGAGAAGCGTTTTATAAGTTAAATAAAAAATATGGAAGGAGATTTTGAAGGAGGGCAATTGCTCGAGCGGGAGGATCGAGAAAAAACCGATGGTGATAAAGGAAGCGACTGGCCAGTTGCCCCATCCAGTCGCCGTTTTAAGCACGTATTTGATCCCAGAAAGATTTTCAGTGGGCGACGAGATGGCGGAATAGATCTTTGGTAATTGTGGAAAAAAGATTTGTATAGGATTTGTAGAAAAAAGTACGATGTACACTCCTGTGAGGGAAGATAAAAGTTATACACAGGTTGCAATTATTTTATCCTACGGGGTATACTTGCGATGGAACTTTTTGTTTACCTGCAAGTCAAGCGAGGGGAGAACAGAAGTCTGTTCTCCCGAGCGTAGCGTAGCGTAGCGGGCAAGCGTTTCGCTTATTAGAATAATTCATTGAATTATGAGTCACGGACACCCCGAAGCGAGGCCAGTAAAGACACATACTGAGACTCCGAAAGTAGGCAAAGATCTCGTTCCAAAAAAGAGAGGCCTTTTGGCCAGACTTTTTGGGGGATGACCCAACCCTCAAGAAAAACCCCGTGAGATGGCGATGCCTATCTCATGGGGTTTTTCTTTTTGTGAATGACGCACCAACTTTGTTGGTGCGTCATTCATCCTAAGCGAGCGCGAGTGAATCGAAGGGCATAGAAAAGAAAACCGACTCCATAACAAAGTGCAAGAATACCCAAAAGGGCCCCCGTCCATCCTGCGGGAACTTGTACCGAAGAAAACGGCAATGAGCCGAGCCACACTGAAACGTGAATGATGTAGGAAAGGATTCCATACGCAACTGCCGCTATCGGAAATGCAAACATGCCTGAAACAAGCGCAACACATGCCGCAAAAAAACCAAAAAACATAGCCAGAGGAACAGCCGGTAGAACCAAGAGGTTTGCAGGCAGAAACACGAACGACACCGCGCCTATCGAAAGTATAAGGAGCGGCAAAACGGTGATTTGGGTTGCAAGCGTGCTTCCCGCAATTTCCCGGAACGGAAGATATTTATAATTCGGAATGAATGGAAGTTTTTTCGCGATGCCGTCTGAAAAGAGAATAAGGCCTAAGGTTGCCACGACCGAAAGCTGGAATGAGAGATCATAGAGAACCAGATATGGATTCCACAGAGCCATCGCGGCGGCGGCGATGAGAAGAGCCCGCAGGGCGGCTTTCGGTCGATGCAAAACGGTAGCGAGCATCATGATAAGCGCCATGATAGTTGCACGAATTGCGGTTTCTGATAACCCCGTCATGACGGCAAACGCAACCGCAACCAATGCCCCGAGAATATGCGCCATGGTGCGGGAGAACATCCTCGAAAAGACAAGAAGCACAAACCAAATGACCAAGGCGACGTTGTAGCCGGAAAGCACGATGATGTGCACGACTCCCGCGTTTCTGAATGCCTGCGTTATTGTATCTCCGAGCGATTGTTTTTCCCCGAGCAGTAAGCCGGCGAGTAGCGCCGATTCCGGCTCTGGCAACGCTTTTTCAATCCCGCGTATAAGCGCATGTTTTACCGAAAGAAGCGAACCGATGGCGGCATTCCCCTCTCCGTGCCCAATAACTTCCAGAGCCGGAAACGACATCTCATGCGTCACCGCGTGCGCACGCAAGTATTGCGGATAATTGAATGTCCGTCCGGTATCGGTTTCAAACGATTCCGGTCTTTTTAAAATTCCGCTTGCAATAATCCTGTCTCCATACGCAACGTCTGCAAATCTGTCGGCCGAGATAAGAATGCGAGCGCTCTGATGCATCAGAGCGCCATTTAACTTCTCTAGAGAAATAGTAAGGCGTACCGTTTGTTCTCGTTTGTCCGGATCGCGAATGACAATGCCTTCTATTTTTGCGCGACCTAACGCCGCGTCAAGCTCTGGCGTTTTTGGAGCGGGCGCGAGGAGAGACCAGAGGGCCGCGCCGAGAATGGCAACGACACAGATAATCGGAACGATGTTTCTGTAAAGAAACGGCCCGAGATAAGTGATATGATATATCATATCACTTAAAAACTCTTAGTACGAGCCGCGATCCATTGCATCGTTTGCCAAAGCGTCTGCTTCTTTGTTCTTTTCGCGCGGCACGTGTGAAAAAGAGATATGCGGGAACGATTCCGCGATAAGCGCCAAGACTTTGGCGTATTTCGTCTTAAGCTCTGGATTTTTGACGCGATACTCCCCTTTCATTTGTCGTACCACGAGTTCAGAATCCATGCTGACCATCACTTTCTCGCGAACAGGACTTCCCAAAGATACGCGCGCCGCCTCCAAGGCAAGAATGAGCGCTTCGTATTCGGCCCAATTATTCGTCTGTATGCCTAGAAATTCCGAAACATCCGCGATTTTCTTTTTTCCGCGGTAGACGACCGCCCCAGCGCCCGCCGGCCCCGGATTGCCGCGCGCGCCACCGTCTGTATAGATAGTAACTTCGCTCATGCGCTCGCGGCCATGCTTGGCTGCGGCACAGGAGAGGATTGGGCACTCAATTTCTTATACACAAATACCGTGGCAAGCATGGATACCGGCAGAGAAACCAAAATCCCGACAAACAAAAGAAGCAGGCCTACGAGATTGATGCCAGCCATTGCAAGTGTAAAAAGGAAAAGATGCCACCAGTGTCCCTTGGTTAAGCGATAACTTTCTTTGAGAGCGGCAATCGGACCGAGCGAGCGATCTACCACCAAAAGCGTAGTAAACAGAAGCGCGAGTGATGCGATGATGCCGGGAATAATGAGGAGAATAAAACCAACAAAAATAATAATCGTCATTAAAACAACTGCGCCAAGCATGTTAAGGAAGTGTTTTGGTTCCCATAAACCCTCTATGGTAAGGGCTTCGGGAGAAGAAAAACCGCCGAGCACAAGTTTTACGTACGCGATTGTAAAAAATGCATTCAGAGCAAGCGAAACTACTATTGTCAAAAAACTATTATCAAGTTTTCCAACCGCACCGTTAATAATCACACTGACTAACGTGAGCCCGATACATACACCAATAAAAAACCATGGACGCTTCTTAAAAGTAGTCCACCCAAAGCTCAAAGCTTCGGATATAGAAAATGTATTCATGACATTAGCGTACTACGAGATTTTCTATGCGCAACCGCAGTTCCGTCTTACCTCCAAAATGCGAACGCTCTAATGAACCTTCGAGGGAAATTGAATCTCCAGAAGAAACAAGCCCAATCGTGTCACGAAATGGCGTCCGTGAGACAAAAAAGGCAATAGCATCTAGTGTCCGGCCTGCCTCATCGGATAGCGTCATGCGGGCATGTTCTTTGTGCGCGCCAAAACGAAATGATTTTTTCACATGCACGGCATGCATACGAAAAATTGGCTTCGGATTCCCGCGCCCGAACGGCGCAAGCATTCGCAATTCTTCATACGCGGCATGGCTTGCCTCGGCTATAGTCAGCATCCCTTCAGATTCACGTACAATCGGAGCGTATGCCTGGGAAGGAATGACTGCACATGCTTCTTGAAGCGCTGTGGGAAGCGTATGCACCTGCTCTTCCGAGAGCGAAAATCCTCCTGAAAATTCGTGTCCGCCAAAATCAGAAAACGCATGGCGCGCTTCCGTCATCAGAGAAACCATATTCACAGAACCGTTTGAGCGGCAAGAACCTTTGATAAGGTCCCCTTCCTTACCCCACAGAAAAACTGGTTTACGGTATGTTTCAACGACATTTGTCGCAGCAATCCCCAGTAGCGACGGGCGCCATGCGGTGCTCCCGAGAACGATGACCTCTCCCAAGAACGGCATCGCTTCAAGTCGGTGTTTGACTTCCTTTGCAACTCGCATGCCTTCTATTTTTCGCTCCTTATTGAGTTTTGAAAGTTCCACGGCAAGCGTACGAGCGCGCTCCTGAAATGCCGTCGTTAAAAGTTCAAACGCAAGACGCGGACTTGCCATACGCGATGCGGCATTTATTTTCGGAGCGATAGTGAATGCAACATCGTCTTCGGTCGCAGTTTCAATTGGAACTCTATCTTGTTCAAAAAGCGCTTTCAAACCTGGTCGCCTTCCTTTATGTAGAACTTCAAGCCCCCATCTCACGAATGTACGGTTTTCACCGGTCAAAGGCACCATGTCGGCGACAGTCGCGAGCGCGACCAAGTCCAACAGCCACTTCTCCCATCCAGCGGGGAGTTCAAAATCGCCTCTTTCAATAAGCGCCTCAACCAGTTTGAATGCAACTCCGGTGCCGCAGAGTTCTTTGAAAGGGTACGTGTCATCCGCGCGATGAGAATTAATAACCGCAATGGCGGGAGGAAGTTTTTCTTGCGGAAGATGGTGATCGGTCACAATACAATCAATGCCAAGCTCGTGCGCAAGTGCTACTTCCTCAACATCGGTGATGCCGCAGTCAACGGAAATCAGAAGAGAAACGCCTTCGTCATGGAGAAGACGGATGCCTCCTTCGTTAAGGCCATACCCTTCCGCGCGTTCCGGCACGTACATGCGCACCGGATACCGAACCGCGCGGAAAAAATCCGAAAGAAGCGCACCGCCAGGGACCCCGTCGCAATCATAGTCATGCCAGACGGCAATATGTTCTTTGTTTCTAATCGCTTTGAGAATACGCTCAACCGCGACATCCATATCTTTCAAAAGGAACGGACTGTGTCTGCCGTCATAAGAAGGGTTGAGAAATGTTCCCGCATCAATGCCGCGCGTCTCGAGGATGCGGCTTACAAGCGGATGGAGATCGGGCATCTGAAAATGGTAGCATGTGCTCTATGGAAGACTGTGTATTTTGTAAAATCATTTCAGGCACACTGCCATCTGAAAAGATTTACGAAGACGAGGAAACATTCGCATTTCTAGACATAAAACCCGTTAATCCGGGACACACGCTCATTGTCTCAAAAGCGCATTATCGGAATATTTTTGATATTCCAGAGCCCGTATGGCTCTCAATGATGAAGACGACTCATCGCCTCGTGCCCATTATCAAGGAATCAACGAATGCGGGAGGCATTAACATAAGCATGAACAACGAACGCCCTGCGCACCAACTGGTTTTTCATGCCCACGTGCATGTCATCCCCCGCTTTGAAGGCGATCCGCACAAACCGTGGACAGGAAAAGAATATAAAGAGGGAGAAAAAGAAAGTATTGGAGAAAAAATTAGAATGCATGTTAATCGTTAGAAAATCTTTGGTTTATGAAAAAATTTGCGGTTGTTTTTGATTTGAATGGTACTATCGTAGACACAGAAATTGCGCATTCTTCCGCATACACTGAAGTTTTGAAAAAGTATAGAGTTACTTTCACCATTACCGAGTTTACTGAATATTGGTCGCGCCATGGCAAAAAAATTGACGATTATCTAAAAGACATTGGCCGTGAAGATTTGCTCAAAATAGAAAAGCAAATTAAAGAAGAGAAAGACGAGATATTCCGCCGCACTCTTGAAAGCACTGCGCGCCTTATGCCAGGCACACTGGAGTTGTTAGAGCGGCTTAAAGGAGTATGCCCACTTGGGCTTGAGTCATCAAGTCCGCTCGCGAATGTTATGGCTCTTTTGAATCATTTCGGCATTGCTCGATTTTTTGATGCTGTTGTACCACTTGATGCAGGTTTTGATGAGAAGAAATATGGGGTAGCTAAAAATAAATCGTCCCGACTTAAATTTGCTGCTGAAAAGCTCGGGTATGCATGTAGTGCTTGCGTTTTGGTAGGAGACGCCGAGAAAGATATTCGTGCCGCTAAAGAGGCAGGCATGAAAGCTATTGCTATTCCTAACCAATATACAGAAAGCCAAAATTTTACAGAGGCAGATAAAATTATTCCTAGTTTGAGTGAGATTACTCCCGAAATTTTAGATTCACTTTTTTGATTACTGAACAAGTTTCGACTACATATAGCGGCCGTCAAATTTAATCGGGAAAAAAAGCTAATGCCTAGAGCCTAATGCCTAATTTTCTCAAGAGCTTCAATCCCCAGCAGGGTGCCATGTGGGTCCCTATGGATATATGGACATCCGACGTCCATAGGATATGATAGTTGATATGGATTTCTACCATGTGCTCAACCGAGGAGTAGATAAAAGGAAGATTGTGATGAACGATCAGGATAGAAAACGTTTTGTCGCGGACTTATTCGCGATGAACAACAGTCTCCCCGTCGGAAACATGAATTACCATTTTGCCCGCTCTATGGACATCGGACGTCCATATAGAGGCGAGGAACGAAAGAAGTTGGTTCAGATTCATGGCTGGTGCCTTATGGATAATCACTATCACCTTTTGATATCTGAAGAGGTTGAAAATGGACTGAGCCAGTTTTTAAAAAAATTGAACATGGGATACGCAAAATATTTTAATGAAAGATATAAACGGAGTGGAGCGTTGTTTCAGGGGAAAACAAAGAAAGTTCTGATAGAGCATGACGCGCAATTCAACTACATCCTTCATTACATCCACCTTAATCCACTTGATTATCTCAAGGGAGCGCAGAATTGGAGGATACACAACAAGGATACAAAAGGAGATACTTGGAGTACGAAATCGGTGCTCGAATATCTTTCAAAATACCGCTGGTCGAGTTACTTAGATTACATTGGAACAAAAAATTTTCCCGAGATCGTGACAACGTCCGAGATGAGTGAAGGCCCGGCACAATACAGAGCCAAGTGCGTACGCTATCTCTCTGCGGTTGCAGAGAATCGAAAAGAATTCGATTCTGCTGTAACTTTTGAATGAGAAAATATATGGACATCCGACGTCCATAGAAGAAAAGAGTGAACAAAGTTCAGCGTTTGTCCGCGTTTTCAAGCGCGGTAATGCCGGGCAAGGTGCCATTCGCGAGGAAATCAAGCATCGCGCCGCCCGCGCTTGAAATAAAGGTGAATTTTTTGGAAAGGCCGAGATTCTGAATTGAAGACAGCGTGTCTCCTCCGCCGATAATCTTCTTTCCCGGCGCATTCGCGATTATCTCCGCGAGCACATCCGTTCCCTGCCGAAAACCTTTTTCAAAATTCCCCATCGGACCGTTCCATAAGACAAAGCTGGATTTTTCAATAATCGGTTTGAGCTCACGAATAGAGTTTGGCGCTATATCGGAAATCGTTTCTTCTTTTTCGACTTCGCTTGCCCGCGTCTCACGCGTGCCAGCGGGCCCCGAGACAATCACGTGCGTCGGAAGAATAATTTTGGGGTTTTCCAAAAGATTCGTCGCGTGTCCCGTGCCGGAAACTAATGATTTTCCTACCTCATATCCTTTGGCGACATACAAATCGTTCGCCAAGGCGCCGCCTATGAATACTTTGTCATACTTCTTGAGAAGCGCCTGGATGAGAGAAATTTTTGTAATCAGCTTCGCGCCGCCGATAATCGCGATCGAGGGACTCTCCGGCGCCAAGGCGGGCGTGAGCCCGTTCAGTTCATCCAAAAATTGAAACCCCGCATAGGAAGGCAAGAGCTTCGGTACGCCGACAACAGAGGCATGGGCGCGATGCGCAACTGGAAAACCATCGTTCACATAGATGTCGGCGAGCGAAGCGAGCTCTGTGGCGAATTTCAAATCATTTTCTTCTTCTCTTCTATCGTGACGGAGATTTTCAAGAAGGAGCACTTCGCCATCGGAAAGACTGTGTGCTGCTTTTTGTGCCGAGGAACCGGCAATGCCGGACAAAAAGCTTATTTTTATTTTTTGCTCGAGATATTTAAAAACGGGAGCAAGTGAGCCGGCCACATCACTCATATGACTAATAAGTATTACTCGCCCGCCGTGGTCGGTAATGTATGTCACCGTCTTCAATGCAAGATCAATACGTAAAGAATCAGTTACCTGCCCGTTTCCGATGGGGACATTGATATCGGCACGCACCAAAATTCGTTTCCCCTTAAGATCCGTGAGTTCTTCTATGGAATGAATCATAATCGTGAGAATTCCTTGATAATCGCGCAAAATTCTTTCGCGTCCACCGATGCCCGCCCGGGCAAAAGCCCTTGGATGCTCTTCTCACTCGCAAACAACACGGCATGCTCGCTGTCCACCGAACCGCCGTATATAATCCGTGTTTTCAAAGCCTGTTCCCTGCCCCACATCTCGGCAAGCGTCTTCCGGATGAAAATAATGGATTGCGCGGCCACGCGCGGTGGAGCTGGCTCCTTAGCGCCTATCGCCCACAGCGGGTCATACGCAATCGCGATTCTGCCTGCGGAGGCGGAAGCGGTGCGCGAGAGCGATTCAACGATTTCGGTTTTTAAGGTTGCAAAATGTTTCCCTTCCTCGTCGCGAATGTTCTCGCCCACGCATACGATGGGACGCAGTCCAGCGAGAAGCGCGGCGGAGACCTTCTTGGCGACAATCTCATTCGTGTCTCCCAGCATTCGCCGCTCCGCGTGGCCAAGGATGACATACTCGATTCCCGATTCTGCAAGCGCACGCGGCGATGTGGCGCCAGTAAAAGGCCCTTCTTGCTCCCAAAATGAATCTTGCGTACCGAAAGAAATGCGCCTCCCCGCATACGCGCGGCGCAACACCACCGCTAAAGGAATGGGTGGGCAGACGACGACGTCCGCTTTCACTCCACGCGGAAATGAATGATCAATGTCTTTCAGAAGCTTCTTGCCATCGGCAAGAGAATTAACGTACATTTTCCAGTTACCCACTATGAGCGGCTTCGCCATGCGGCGATTGTAACATACTGGATAACTTCAAGCTTCCAGTTGCGAGCTTATTTTTTATTGCGTTTTTTATTGCGTTCAAATTCAGCAAGCGTGACGGTTTTTCGATTAGTTCCTCGACGACCAGCGACTGTTGCGGCCAGTTCAGTCATAGCGTGAATAAAATTGAAAGTCTGTGGAGTGAGTACAACAGCATACGGAGTGCCATCTGAACCTGTAAAAGCCACTGCATCGTGACCTTTCAGGAGCCCCGCGATTTCGTGGTTCGCTGCGTCTGAAAGTTTTATACTCTCATATGCCATACAAATCGTTTCTCTAATGGTATCACTCGTTTTGCAGGGCGGCTACCGAAGTGGCACCGGAGAGAACAAGATCAATCTTGTTCGGCCCACCTATGTCCTGCCTCGCAAGCTTGGCATCGGACATTTTCGCTTCGCGAAACCGGAGAGAACAGTGAGTCATCACTATTCTGGCCCTCCTATTTTCTGTTTTGCTTCGCAAAACATAGAAAATTTCCCTTCGGGAACCGGCGTGAACAGTGAGCAGTCACTGT
>Ga0209542_10008287_pt1 | contig 19465 bp, 22 predicted proteins | sample RifCSPhighO2_01_FD_184028 | JGI IMG/M metagenome (GOLD analysis project Ga0209542, IMG submission 184028) | Soil microbial communities from Rifle, Colorado - Rifle CSP2_plank highO2_0.1 (SPAdes) (version 2) | ecosystem: Environmental > Terrestrial > Deep subsurface > Rock core/Sediment ...
CGAAACGTCTCGGGCTTGATCCTGACCAGATGCCTGTTTCTAAAAAGCCCTGGTATGGGTATGGGGGAGCGATGGGACCCGCGCAGTTCATTCCTTCCACCTGGATCCTCTACGAAGATAAGGTTGTTGAAGCGACGGGGCATAACCCTCCCAATCCTTGGGATCCCCTTGATGCGTTCACCGCTTCCGCGATTTTGCTTGCTGATAATGGCGCTGATAAGAAGACCTATGCCACAGAAAGGCTCGCTGCGCTTAGATATTTGGCAGGATGGGCGAACGCCACAAAAGCCACGTACGCCTTTTATGGCGATGATGTGATGGAGCTTGCGACCAAATACCAAGGACTCATAGATATTTTGGAGAGGTCATAGAAATAGAGAATAGTAGATAGTAAATAGAATATAGCGGAGAGAGAATGCAGATACACTAAACTTATGCGGCCGCATCGGTTTAGTGTAGGTAGGTTTTGGCAAAGAAAAACAGCAAGGGGTTGCCTTGCTGGGTGGTGAGACAGCAAAATCCTCAGCTTACGCCCATCCGTAATGAGCGCGGGCTTTTGCGTAGTTGCACGCGGCTTGGGCTTGAAGACCACTTATTGAGATCCCCCCGGACCTTTTTCGGGGCGACTTCCTCGGTTTCTTTTTTTCAGATCTCTTTGCTACTCTGACTGTAACGTCCAAATGAATAATAGGCCGTGCCAACGTTTTCTTATACATAAGCTTGCCTTTTTTCGTATTCTTGTTATAGTCTATCCCTAACATTCAAACATGCAAGTAGACATACACCCGAAATATTTTGATGCCGCCAAGGTTACGTGCGCCTGTGGAAACAGCTTTTCCCTCGGTTCCACCAAGGAATCGATGCATGTTGAGATTTGCAGCAATTGCCACCCCTTCTTCACCGGAAATGAAAAGATCGTAGATACCGCCGGACGGGTAGAGCGATTCAAGGCTCGTCTCGCCAAGAAGGCGCCGAAAGTGCCGGCTAAGGCTTCCAAAAAGTCTGCTAAATAACGAACGGGGCGCACGGCGCGTGTTACGCGCCGTGCGCTTTCCCCTATCTCTCTACCATGCAGGATTTTGACCTCACCCCTTATAAAGAGAACCGTAAAACGGCTTTTTTGGCGCAAGAGTATGAGCGTCTCGCTTTTGATTATAAACAAGTCGATACCATGGCGGCTGACCCTACGTTACGAGAGATGGCTGACCAGGAACTCGCTTCGCTTTCAGGTCAATTAAAGGGATTGCGTGAAGAGCTAGAGCGCATTGGAAATGCGGCACAGGCGGAAAATGAGGAGTTCCCGAGTGCGATGGTGCTTGAGGTACGTGCTGGAGCCGGAGGGGAAGAAGCCGCCCTCTTTGCGGCACGTCTCGCTTCTCTCTATAAACGTTTCTCCGAGATGCAGGGATGGAATTTCAAGGTGATCGATGAATCAAAGACAGACCTTGGCGGATACAAAGAGGCGGTTTTCGAGATTCGGGGTAAGGAAGCTTTTCGGAAGCTCCGTTTTGAGACGGGAGTACATCGTATCCAGCGCGTGCCTACCACGGAGAAATCAGGACGTATCCACACGTCAACGGCTTCCGTCGCTATCTTACCTATCCGAAAAACAGGAAAAGTAGAGATCAATCCCGCGGATATCGAGATAGAGTTTTCCCGTTCCGGAGGCAAGGGAGGACAAAATGTGAATAAAGTAGAGAGCGCTGTCCGTCTGACGCATAAGCCGACCGGATTTACGGTTCGTTCGACTGCTGAACGTAGCCAAGCTGCAAACCGAGAGCGTGCACTTGAGATCCTCTCTGCCAAGATCCAAGCGCTTCACCAGGAAGAAGAGTCCAAGAAATTCTCGGCTAATCGCAAAGCGCAAGTCGGCACAGGCGATAGGTCAGAAAAAATACGCACCTACAATTGGTTGCAAGACCGCATTACCGACCATCGTATAAAAGAGTCGTGGCATAATATCGAGAAGATCTTTGAAGGATACCTCGATCCCATTGTGGAAGCGCTTGAGACAGCCAGCGCCGAAGGCGGGAAAAAGGCTTAACAGCGAGCTCATTTGCAATTACCACGAACCTCTGCTAGACTCTCGAAACACCTATGACGATAGCACAAGACATCAAAAACGACCCCATTATTGACGCTCTGTTCAAAGCAGGAGCGCATTACGGCTATTCCCGGTCTCGCCGCCACCCTTCGGTAAAACCCTACCTTTTTGCGGTCAAAAACCGAGTTGATATCTTCAACCTTGAGAAATCAAAAGAATTGCTTGAACGTGCGGTGGAGTTTGCCTGTCAGCTTGGTAAAGAAGGGAAGCAAGTGCTTCTCGTTGCAGGAAAGCATGAAGCGCTTCCTTCGATACAAAAAGCGGCTCTCGATCTCGGCATGCCCTCTGTTGCCGGACGTTGGGTTGGAGGCACACTCACCAATTTTTCGGTTATCCGGGCGCGCATCGACAAGCTCCTTGATCTGCGAGAGAAAAAGAAGACTGGGGAGCTTGCCAAATACACCAAAAAGGAGCGTTTGCTCATTGACCGTGAGATAGACCGTCTTGAGCATCTCTTCTCCGGCCTTACCGAGCTTAAGAGCATTCCCGCTGCGCTGTTTGTTATAGACCCGGGAAGGGAACACATCGCTGTGGAAGAGGCTACGAACGTAGGTGTCCCGGTCATAGCGCTTGCCAGTTCAGATTGTGATATCGCGAAAGTTACGTACCCTTTGGTTGGGAATGACACGTCATCTCAGAGCATCTCTTATTTCGTTGATGCTTTTGTAAAGGCATACCACGAGGGACGGAGTCACAAGGCGTAAAGCGTTGTTCGGGCGGCTTTGCTTGAAGGTGAGATTTTTTATGATGGTATAATAAAAGAACTTCATGATAACGACTGAAGCAGTAAAGGGTGTGGTACCTTTGTTCCGACATCGCTCGGACGTCATAAAAGCCTTTGGTTTTTGCGGCGCTCCTCGCTCGTCGTAATAAAAGAATTGCGCAGGTAGAAATCTATAATTATCTAATTATGCAAATCACTACAGACTTAGTAAAAGAGCTTAGAGATCTCACTGGCATTTCCGTAATGCAGTGCAAGAAAGCCCTTGAGGAAGCTGATGGGAACAAAGAAAAGGCCCTCGTGCTTCTCAGGAAGAAAGGCGCTTCGGTTGCCGCCAAAAAGGCCGACCGTGAGCTCAAGGCAGGAACAGTCGCCTCCTATGTGCACGCCGGTGGTACGATCGGTGCTATGGTGGTGCTCTCCTGCGAGACCGATTTCGTTTCTGGGAATGAGGAATTCAAGACCCTTGCGCGCGATCTTGCGATGCAGGTGGCAGCCACGGCACCTGAATATGCCAGTCTGGAGGCGATTCCTGAGGAAGCGAAACAGGCCGCGAGAGAGGTCTTTGAAAAGGAAGTGAAAGATAAGCCGAAGGAGATGCAGGGAAAGATACTGGAGGGTAAACTCGCTTCCTATTTCAAGGAAAAGACCCTTCTGGATCAGCCTTTTATCAAAGATGGTGAGCGCACGGTGCGCGATCTCGTTGAGGGAGCGATACAGAAATTCGGTGAAAAGATCGCAGTTGCCAACTTTGTGCGCGTCTCCCTCTAAAAGAGAATTATGCCCGGTAGGACAATATCGAATCGCTTACAATGAAGATGTATTACGTTACAAAAGAAAATAACACTTTGGACCAGACAACCACCTGTTCTAGATTTTATTGCACAGAGAATTATTCGATATTGTACTAACCGGGTATGCCCATCGCAACCTATTTTTTCATTGTCTCGCTTGCAGGGCTCTTGACTATGGGTGTCTCGAAATCGGTGAGCCTCGACCGAAATCGTCCGGGGATGTTTTCGTTTCTCTCCAAGTATGATGTGCGGTTGGGTGCTCTCTTGATACGATCTTCGGAATCTATGAAGAGGATGACTATATCCCTACGAGAGAATGCGGCGCTCTTTGCTCGAACATCGGGACATTTCATCACTGTTCTGTTGCACCAGATCCTCCAGTCCGCGGAGAGGCGAGTGAGGGCGTGGCGAGAGTTCGCGCGAGAACGCAAAATTGAACGTCGTTCCGCTTCAAGCTTCATCAAGGACGTGTTCGAGTATAAGAACCAGATCAAAGATAAACGAGATCTCTAAATCGGTTTTTGCTAATGTGTGAGGACTGCGTACAAAAGGTACTGCAGTATACCATTTATTGTATATTATTATGGTATGATGTGAGTATGAAGGCTTGCATCGAATGTGGGCGAAGAACCGAGAGGTGGTCAACAAAGTATTGTTCCAATGAATGTCAGTGGAAAGCTCAATACAAAAATTATATAGCACAGTGGAAGAAAGGTGTTGTAAAAAAAACTAAAAATATTTCACGACATCTTAGACGATATTTGATTGAGAAATACGGAGAACGATGCTCCGCTTGTGGTTGGGACAAGAAACATCCAATGACGCATCGTGTGCCAGTAGAAGTGGATCATATAGATGGAAATGCTGAAAATAATTTTGAAGACAATCTGCGATTGATTTGCCCCAATTGCCACTCGTTATCTCCGAATTTTAGGAATTTAAATAGAGGCAGAGGGAGATTGTGGAGACTGATTGGTATAGAAAGTCGAAAAGAGAAAAAGAAATAATGCCGCCCTAGCTCAACGGTAGAGCGCTCGCTTTGTAAGCGAAGGGTTCTCGGTTCAAGTCCGAGGGGCGGCTCCAAATAAAAGAAAAAACCACAGTGCGGACTGCGGTTTTTGGTTGTTCCTTCTTACCAGCCGAAGCGGTAGAGGGTGGCTGATAGGATGAACAGGATCCCACCAGCAAGCAGCAATCGCCCCGCAAGTTTCAACGTAATCTTATGGTGTGGCCACAACGTGTAGCTTGCGGGACCGCCCACGGCGAGCAGGAGTCCCACAATGAGAACAAAGAAGGAGGCGTTCATGCTAGTTCCTTTTGTGTTTGATTGGTGAACTTGGCGCTGAGTTTGTTAGTCAGGCAGTCGAGTGTTTCCATGACACCCTGGCATCTGTTTGCTGTTGCAGCGAACGAGGGCATGATCTCATGGCCAGCTCGACCTCCCACGTTTATGGTAGAAACCATTTCTTCAAGTGCGATTGTTGGAGGTAAGTCGCGTTTGTTGTATTGGAAGACGTGGGGAATATCAGCAAGGTTGAGCTTCAGAGTCCTCAGATTATCCTTGAGATTCTGGAGACTTTCGAGATTCTCTTGCATCTTTCCGAGCTGCGAATCAGCGACGAACACGATACCATCCACGCCACGGAGTACAAGCTGGCGGGTGGTGTTGTAGATCACCTGGCCGGGCACGGTGTAAAGCTGAAATTTCACCTTGAAACCTCTCATTTCCGCTTGCTCAAGCGGAATAAAGTCAAAAAAGAGCGTGCGGTCGCTGCTGGTTGCGAGTGCGACCAATTTACCCAGATTGCCAGGGACAGTGTGCACATGGTCGTGCACTTGCACGAGGTTGGTCGTCTTGCCGCCCATAGGTGGGCCGTAATAGACGATTTTGACCTGGAGTTCTTTCGTAGCTTGGTTGATGATTGCCATAGACACAGTCCTTTCGGGTTATGTAGAGAACGTGATTGTTCTGCAAGCAGACTAGAATCGAACGGGATAATAGTCAATACAGGTGAAAAGCCCCGTCTTTTCTATTCGTATGCGAATAGAAGGGAAGGGGGTGTTGGGGAAAAGGAACTTTCCCCGTAGCGGAGAGCAGCGACCGAGTGTGAGCGACATTGTTTTCTTACGAGCGAAGCGGCTTAGAAAACAAGAAGTGCCCGTGTGGTACGAGGAAGTGCTACGCCCAGCAGGGCGCATGCACCGAGTCTTCGAGTTAGCGTTGAGAACGGAGGAGTTCTTAAAATAAAAATAGCTTGGATGTCTTCATCGGGACAAGCTCTTTTTATTTTGCTACAGTAATACTTTATGAAGCACCACATCGTTATTGCTGACCCCAAAGAGCAGGAACTGATTGAGCGTCTGGAGAAGAGAACGGACGCCGATGCTCTGCGTATTAAGCGATTTCTCGCCCTTCCTGATCTGTCTCGAACAGAAGGAAGCCCGCTAAAGGAAGTCGTAGACCGTGCCCTTAGGGTAGATGTCATCAAAGATCTGGATGTAATAAAAGTCCCGGAAATTATCTCCACGCATATTCTTTTTGATCTGTTCAACATGCCTCCCGGACACCCCGCTCGATCGAAGTCCGATACCTATTATGTCGATGACGAACACGTACTCCGAACACATGACACGGTGTTCTGGTACTACTATCTGAATCAACCTGAGGTAAAACAAAGGATTGCCGCTAAAGAACCTATCGGGGCAATGTGTTTCGGAAAGGTGTATAGGAAGGATGAAATTGATAGAACTCACATGAACGTGTTCCACCAAATAGGAGGTCTCTACGTTGTGCCTGACGGGAAGATGTCTCTCACCCCAGAGGATCTAAAAAAGGTGCTATCGGACATTGCTCGGAGCACTTTCGGTGAGGAGGTGAAATTCCGTTTCTATGACCACACTTTTCCCTATACCGACCCAAGTTTTGAGATGGAGGCAGAAATAGGAGGGAAGTGGGTCGAGATGCTTGGTTCCGGAATGGCGCGAACGAGCGTGCTCGCGAACACGGGTCTCACAGGCTACCACGGTTGGGCATTTGGTTTCGGCATCGAAAGGCTCGCTATGACCTCAATGGAGCTCCCAGACATACGGCTTCTTTGGTCCAATGATGAAAGGGTTAAGCAGCAACTCAAACTAGGGCAGAAGTATAAAGATGTTTCTAAATACCCGCCCATCGTTCGGGACATCTCTTTCGTTGTGGGCAGTGATATGGCGCTTAATGACTACTATGACATGGTCCGTGATGTCGCAGGAGACTTGATCGAAGAATTCAAGCTTTTGGATCGCTATGAAAATGACGAGAAGTTTGGAAGAGATAAGGTGAGCTACACGTTCCGAATTGTTTATCGTTCTTTGGAACGCACTTTAACAAATGCAGAAGCGAATGAAATTCAGGATAAGATCCGCACGAAGACGGAATCTGAGTTGAAGGCAGTATTGAGGTAGGTATTATTTAGGGAGAAAAAGAAAAAGACCGACAGTGTTGCTGCCGGCCTTTGAGGTGTGTCCGGTCAGGTGGCGATCGTAAGGGTTTCTAAACTTCGACCCGTTACCGAATCGCTAATGACAAGGTGCATTCCATCTTCAGACGGTGATGCTGAAAAACGGACTCGCCTCCCTTTTTTTGTAGTTACTTCGCCGAAAGCGGATTGCCAATGTCCGAAGTCTTGATGGCGGATAAGAACGCCGCTGAATCCATTTCGTTCCAGGGTCGAGATTAGGAGATGTCTTGGATCTGTGGATTTGTGTGACCAGACCCATATGCCAATAATTGCTACGAGCAAAACACCAAGAACTGCGATGTAAAAGTGCATACCACGCAGTTGTAACACTAATACCTGTATTTAGCAAGTTTTTTGCACATAAATTCCTCATTGTTTTGCACAAAATACCCTTGTATTTCCTAGCCATTTTGATAGAATATAAGAGTCGAATTCAGCGACATTTTTTGTTTTGAAACGTGGCTAAACAAGCTAAAAAAGAAGACCCAAAAAGAACTAACGGCCGCGCAGCGCAGCCTACTTCTAACGGGGCAAGCAAAAAGAACGGGAGCGGCCATCATTATGATGCCTCAGCTATTACGGTTCTTGAGGGACTTGAACCAGTACGCAAGCGTCCCGGTATGTATATCGGAACGACCGGTCCCGACGGCCTTCACGACCTCATCCGTGAGATTTTTGATAACTCCCGTGATGAGGCGATGGGTGGATTTTGTGATGATATCGAGATCGCACTTCTTCCGGGCAACCGTGTCCGTGTTGTCGACAATGGCCGCGGTATCCCGGTGGACATCCATAAGCAGAGCAAAGTCAGCGCGCTAGAGACCATTATGACCACTTTGCATGCAGGTGGAAAATTCGGCGGCGATGGTTACAAAGTCTCGGGAGGTCTTCATGGCGTTGGTGCGTCGGTAGTCAACGCGCTCTCCATCTTCTGCGAAGTGGTGGTGCATCGAGATGGTGGCATTTACTACCAGGAGTACAAGCAAGGGAAAGCTAAAGCACGGGTGAAGAAGATAGGGAAGTCCGACCTCCACGGGACAGTGGTGACTTTTGAACCAGACGCTGCGATTTTCCCAGAAATAAAATTCGACTTCAACCGAGTTGTTAATCACATGCGCCAGCAAGCATACCTTGTCCGAGGGCTTCGCATCAGTATCATGGACGGTAGAGAATTTACAGGCGGACTTGATCTTGCGGACGTTTTTTATATTCGTGAACTTGCGCTCGACCTTCCGTCACAGACGTTTTACTTTGAGGGAGGTCTCTCCTCACTTGTGGCGCATTACAACAAATCATACAAACTGTTACATAAGAATATCTTTTACGTAGAAAAGAAAGTAGAGGGGGTTGAGTCGGTTGAAGTCGCATTGCAATATGTGGATGACATCTCGTCGCGTTTGATGCCTTTCGCCAATAACATCTACAACTCCGAGGGTGGTACGCACGTCACGGGCTTTAAAACCGCGCTTACGAGGACACTGAATAATTTTATCAAGGCAGGCAGTCAGAGTAAGAATGGGGACGACACGTTTACCGGCGATGACGTACTTGAAGGGCTGACGGTCGCTATTTCGGTGAAAATGCGCGAGATTCAGTTTGAGGGACAGACGAAGTCAAAGCTTGGCAGTGTTGATGCCCAAGGTGCCGTAGCGACAGTTTTTTCTGAAGCTTTTGCGGCCTTTTTGGAAGAGAAACCAGATGACGCGCGCGCCATCATCGGCAAGGTAACGCTTGCCATGAAGGCTCGAAAGGCTGCAAAAGCCGCGAAAGATTCAGTGCTCCGCAAAGGCGCGCTGGAGGGCATGACTTTGCCGGGGAAGCTCGCCGATTGTCAGTCACATGACCCTGCTGAGTCGGAACTTATCATCGTCGAGGGAGATTCTGCAGGTGGCACGGCGAAGATGGGCAGGGACAGGCGCACGCAGGCGATACTTCCGCTCCGAGGAAAAATCCTCAACATCGAACGTGCTCGCTTGGATAAGATGCTCGCGTCCGAACAGATCAAAAACCTTGTCGTCGCTATCGGCACGGCGATAGGGGACACCTTTGATATCACTAAGCTCCGCTACCATAAGATCATCATCGCGACGGATGCTGACGTCGACGGTGCCCACATCAGAACGCTCATCCTCACACTTCTCTACCGCTACTTCAGGCCGCTTCTTGACGGGAGATATGTCTACATCGCCCAACCCCCGCTGTATAAGGTAAAGACAGGGAAGGAAATCATCTATTTTTATTCTGAAGCAGAGAAAGAAAAAGCACTTGGTAAGGCAACTGAAGAGATAGAACTTATGAACGAAGGAGAGACTGCCGAAGAGGCAGAGACTCGAGAAGGGGAAGAGGAAGCCGATGAAAAGAAAGGAAAGACGAAGGTTCACAATAAGGTCCGTATCCAGCGCTATAAAGGTCTCGGAGAGATGAATGCCGAAGAGCTCTGGGAGACCACGATGGACCCTGCTAGGCGGGTCTTAAAACAGGTGCATATCGAAGATGGGCGAGAGGCCGATAAGGTGTTCGACATGCTCATGGGAACGGACGTGCCCGCCCGCAAATCATTCATCCAGTCCAATGCGAAGCTCGCCAATTTGGATATTTGACATATATCTTTCGGTTCTTGTATAGTCTCGTCTAGACTCCACTCTCATTCCGTGAGTGCAGAGATCACGAACCAAAGGCGTGTATGAACAACACTTTGACCTCCTCCCTTCGAGGGACGACACTTCCAAGACTCAATGCACCGGTGTGGTAGTTGATTGCACAGGCACTCGGACACTTGGGTATCACATAGCACTCGTGTTTACGGGTGTTTCGAGGCAGTTTCTGGCGCAACTGGAGACTTTCAGGACCGCTGCAAAGACTTAAACAAAAAAGCGCGTACGGAGTACGCACTTTTTCTATTTGTAGGAACCCCCCCCCACGCAAGTGCGGGGAAGGTGTCATTCTTTGGGTAAATTTGCTTTTTCAATAACGGAAATGTGTGAGTTGACAAATATATTTTTTGAAGTAATCTGCGCTTAGATTCCTGATGCGGCTACCCAGTGTAGCCGAACAACATCATGGAACAACCGTTATACTGATACCTCATACAAAATGAAAACTAACCAAAAAGAAGCATTCACGCTCGTCGAAATAATGATTGTTGTCGCCATCATCGGTCTCCTCGCCGCCATCGCCATACCGAACTTCGTCAGGGCGACTAACGAAAGCAAGCAACGGGCCTGCATCACTAATCTTCAGAAGATCGAGCAGGTCAAGACCGCTTTCCTTGCTGGTCAACAATCTGTTGCTGACCACCCGCTCTTGATGGAGGAGTTGTTCCCGGAGCCGAATAACAGACCTGTGTGTCCCTCCGGCGGCACGTACGTTCCTGGCACAAAGACAAAAGTAGCCACATGCTCTTACACCGCTACTGGCGCTTCTCCGTATTATCCGCACGTGCTCCCTCCGCTCTCTCTTCAGTAACCAAGAATCCCACGGCGGTGCAAACCCCTCAGGTGTCACAACTTGAGGGATTTTTCTATACCTAAAAACCCAGCTCCCCGAGGGGCTGGGTTTTTAAGTTTTCGTGATTTATTTTCTTAGTTCGCGCGGATGGTGGTCGTAGCGATGTTATTGGTCTTGCTTGCTTCGGAGAGTGAGCTTGTCGGGTCGACATTTATGACGAATCTTCCATCAACGCCGATTTCGACGTTGTCGAAGCCGATGACGTACTCTATCTTGTCTCCCGGAGCGAGCGATTGCTGGCCTTCTGATTCGAAGATGTGCATAGGGAACGTGGGAAGCACCGCGCTAAACTGCCAGTGCCCCGAATCAAGAGTGCCGAGGTTCTCGACTTCAAATCGTACAGCGATACGGTCTGACGCTTTGAGCGATGTCGTTGCATAGAAGATGTTAGTGACTTTGTCCACGACGCCGATCTCAAGAATTCTCGGTGCAAGATCCATTTTTCCATAGGCAGATGAAGCAGGAGAAGAAGTTCCCAAGGAGTAGGTCTTTTCCGTGCGTTCACCGGGGGTCAGTGTCTTTGTGCCGCCGCTATTTTTGGTAGAGACGGGCGTTGTCAGTTTTTTGGTTGGTGAGGGAGGAGTTTCTATTGCAGGGAGTGCGGTAGCAGGCATTGTACTGCCATTTGCATTCGTTACCGAGATGTTGATCGTGGCAGAAAGCAAACTCTCCAGGTTGTCATTGTTGGTATAGTCTAACGATATCGGTATCTCAACAGGGCTCGTAGCTTCAGAGAACACTCTCAACGTGACAGCATTATCCTCGTTATATATATCTGAGGGGGTATCACAGGTGAGCATTTTCCCTCCCGATGAGACTTTGACTCCTTCGTAGACGCCTTCTTTACATGGATAGGAGAGGGAATACACACCTCCAGCTTTTTGGTTCCGATGAGTCCACGAAAGCACCACCTCGTCTCCTGACGTGACAGTTGAAAGATTCGTGGAAAGCGTCAATCGTTCGCCTGGGATGAAGGTCTGTGTGAACGTAACGGCCGCAGTTGCTAAACGGCTTACAGTCCCAGAGAGGTACGGACCCATTTCCACGGCAGTCCAAACTCCCGCTATAAGTAAAAGCACAATAACGCTGACCCCGATCGTTTGCGGCCAGGTAAAGGTTTTCTTTTGCATAACGTTGTTTTTTATGTCGTTATTCATTGATACACATGATATACTATTAATAAAATATTGTCAATAGGGATATTGACTAAATTTTATATTCATGTATAATAGGCAGTATACCTATGAAGAAAGCGCTGTATACATTTTTGTTATGGGCTGTTGTATTTCTCGTGAGTTATGGGGCCCTTTCAGCAACGGGTCTGGTCCCGCTTGAAATTTCCGAAGTCAACAGCACCCTTGTGGATATCGTTACCCTGAACGTATTCAGGTTTAGTACGTCGAGCGCGGCGGCGGTTTCTAATGACAACTCTCTCAATGCTACGTCCTCTCTTCGTTTTCATGAGTCGCTGTTGCCCGAGCGCATCGTCATTGAGAAGATTAACATCAACATGCCCATAGAGAACCCTCCTACCCGCGACATCGCCGTTTTAGACCAGGCCCTCCTCTCTGGTGTTGTACGATACCCCGGGTCAGGCGGTTTAGATGATCAGAGCAACATGTTCCTGTTCGGGCACAGCACGAGCTTCCGAACCGTCCATAATGTCGCCTTCCAAGCCTTTAATCGCCTTGGGGAGCTCCAGATCGGCGATACGATAAAGGTAATGGCCGGGGATAGCGAATACCGTTATAAGGTCATCTCGGTCTCACAGGTAAACAAAGATAAAGCCCTCGTCGAGTTCAGTTCGGGGGAAAAGCTTTTGACGCTCTCAACCTGCGATACGTTCGGAGAACGTAGCGATCGATTCATCGTTACCGCGAGATTTATCCAGACCGTACCGATCCAGGGACAAACGAGGTAGAGGACTTGTCCCGTTAGAAGTAGGACGCGAACGATGAAATTATAAGCTCGTAGTCTCTAAGGCAACAAATCAACGATGAACAATAAAGAGAGAACCCATCCTTCAGTGTCCGCGACTTCTAACGGGACTTGCCACAATGCTTATTTTACGTAAGGTAACTACATACTAGTATGTCAGCCAGTATAAAAAACATCACACGCTATACGCTCACCGGTCTTTCGGTTGCCGTTTTCCTTTGCGCCATAGTGCCGAATTTGGCATTTGCCTGGAATCTACAAGGTTCCTGCGCCGGTGTTCCTGCGAGCGTTGAAATTGGTGATACGGTGACATGGTCTGCGACACAGACCTCTACCATGCAGCCGAACGAGGGTCACTACGAATGGTCATGGTCAGGGACGGATTCTCTTTCGGGTACCACGCAGTCGGTTACCAAGAGCTACACCACGGCAGGAACTAAAAACGCGTCAGTTGTCATCAAGCTCGTGCTCAACAGCGTAGGCGTGGAGAGTATCACCAGAACATGCAAGGTAACCGTTACCGCCCCGCCTCCCGTGTGCACCTTAGAGATAACCAAGTCGGTGGACAAGACGACAGCATCTATCGGCGACACCGTGACCTATACCCTCAATGTCAGAAATAGTGGTACTGCAAATTGTACCGGTGGGGGCGTGAAGATCAAAGACGTCGTTGATCTTCACCTCAACTTCATTTCTGAAACGCATACAGCGAATATTACCGGAGGTTACTCTCCGTTCTTGGTTTACGATATTCCCTCCCACACGCTCTATTGGAACGGGAATACGCTGACTCCTGGCGAGATCGGTTCCATAACGTGGAGCGCTACGGTAGCAACTCCTCCCTCCTGCGGCTCGTTCACCATTCCCAACAAAGCTTCCATCACATCCTATGAATACAATAATTTCACTACGTGGGTAGACAGCAATACCGTAACGACGAATGTCAGCAATATCTGCGTACCACCTATCGCGGGCTCATGTGTCGCTAGTCCTAGCTCTGTTCTCATAGGCGATTCGACAACTTTTACCGCGACCGCTTCTGGAGGTACCGGCATCTACACCTATCTCTGGACTGGAGATGGGAGTTTGTCGGGAACGAACGTTTCCGTACAGAAGTCGTATACCTCCGCTGGCACTAAGCAGGCTGATGTAGTCATAGCTTCAGGTACGCAAAATGTTACCGCACACTGTGAAGTTGCGGTCAATGGACCTCCTCCTTCGCCGGCGACTCTTAAAGTCATCAAGCTTGTCACCAATGATGACGGTGGAACAAAAACCGCAGCTGATTTCGATATATTCGTTAAACAGGGCAGCTCACACGTCTCAGGTAGCCCTGCGTTTGGTTCAGCAAGCGGTGTCACGTTCACTCTCGTAGCTGGAAATTACACGGTAGGTGAAAATAGCCCGACGTCGCTCGGGTATTCGCTTGAGAGCATTTCTGGCGACTGTTCTCCTGCCGGTGCCATAACGCTTGTAGCGGGCGAGCATAAGGTTTGTACCATTACGAACAATGATGAGCCAGCCCCGCCGCCTGTCTTTGAAGCATCGTGTGCGAGCAATCCTTCTTCCGTTTCCCTTAATGTGGCAGTAACGTATACCGCGACCGCTTCTGGCGGTACCGGCATCTACACCTATCTCTGGACTGGAGATGGGAGTTTGTCGGGGACAGCTCAATCGGTAGCAAAGGCCTACACGAGCACAGGAACGAAATCTGCGCAGGTTGTGGTGACGTCGGGTACGGAGACTAGAGTAGCTACATGCAGTGTCGTGGTTACCAATCCTCCGCAACAAACACCGCTTGCCGCACAATGTTCCGTGAATCCTGCTTCTATACGCGTGAACGAATCCGCCACTTTTTCAGCAACCGCTTCCGGCGGCGACGGTACCTACACGCACGATTGGACAGGAGCAGATGGTCTCTCAGGTGCCATGCAAGATGTGACCAAAACCTATACTTCGGCGGGAAGTAAGAATGGTTTGGTAACCGTTATCTCGGGTTCCGAAACAGTTACGGTTTCTTGTGCTATTAACGTTCTACCACCTCCCGGATGCACCGGAGATTGTGGTGGTGGAGGAGGAGGATTTAATCAACCTACGGTGGTGCTTTTAAAGAAGCCTCCGGTTGGAAAAGTCCTCTCCGCGGTCTATCTTTCACAGGTGCCGTACACGGGTATCGGTGATTGGTACAAGATCCCGCTCTTCATACTCATTCTTGCCGTTTGGAGCGCTTCAGTTGTGTACTTCCTTCGCTCAAAACTGTTGCATAGGGGAGAGAAGAAGAAAAAGGAATTAGAGACTGTACCGGCCTATACTCCACCGAATATCCATGAGGGGATGTTCGAGATACGGGGGGAAGAGGTCTCGCTCGGCGATTGGACCCCTCAAGGGATTACTCACGCTAATAACGAAACAATGTATAGGCACAGTACAAACACACAAAAGACTCCTAGTCCTGCCCAGAATCTCTCGGGAGTCGGCGGTCAGTCTACTTCCACGGGGGTGATAGAGGTCATAGCCGCCGAAGCGCAGCATAACCGCTCGGTGATATCCGAAGAAGGGATGCACTACCTGGCAGAAAAGAGCAATTTCAACGCTGGTGAGGCGTTACGGCTAGTGGGGACCGTTATTAGGAATGCGGAGATGCTGTATGACAGGGATCAAGGATGGCTACTGCTTAATAAAGAGAAAGTCATGAGTGCGTTAACGCAAAAAGTCGAGGTGGTACTGCCCGCTACTCAAACAGTACACCCAGCACCTACTCCTGTAGCATCGCAAAGACCATCCGCCACGCCCAGCATACCTGCCTCTCCTATGGCAGTCAGCGGACAGACCCAAGTCGACAGCGCGCTCTTTATCAATTGGCTTGCGACGGGAGACAAAGGGCATGTCGCTTCGCACCTCAGAATGCTTCGCGAGCGTCATGGTGCCGCAGATGCGTTCCTGAAAAAGGTCATCCTTGACCTCGATGCGGTGTATCGTTCGCGATTCGATGAGATAGAAGAGTCGCTGGATGAGAGACTTGCCCATACCATATCTGGTCTTTCAAACCAAGAGCTTGAAGAGCTGATTTCCGCGCTTTTCTCAATGACCGATCAGAACTATCAATCCACCTCGCTCAGTTTCAAGCTGGCTCTGATGCGCGCATCAGAGATAGGGAAGAATAGGAACTAAGCGAAATCCCCAAAACAAAAACACCCTCCGCTACAGCGGAGGGTGTTTTTGTTACTTTCCCTTGAAAGGCACATTAGAAACGACAGGCGCCATGCGTATCGTTTCGAGTATCCTTTCGTCATCGTCAGTTATAGCGTAGAGAGAGACATCCTGTAATTTCACCATGCCGTGCTTCTCATAAATCTCTTTTTTAATGAAGTGGTCAAGAGTATTCCAGAATGTTTTGCCGACGAGAATGACGGGAACGTATTTGATGCGCTTCGTCTGTATGAGCATGAGTATCTCCGAGAGCTCATTCAGGGTACCGAAGCCGCCGGGAAAGAAGAGGTACGCTTCGGCAGCAAATGTCAAAGCTACCTTTCGCGAGAAAAAATAGTGGAATTGTCGATACTCGGTCAGATACGGGTTCGGTTTTTGTTCGCGGGGGAGCTCGATATTGAGCCCGATGGATTGACCGCCCACCTCGAACGCGCCTCGGTTCGCCGCTTCCATGATACCGGGTCCGCCACCGGTAACAATCGTGTAACCGGCTTTGGCTATCTTTCCCGCCAGTGCGCGAGCTCGTTTATAAAAGTCATTGGATTCCGGGAGGACGGATGAGCCGAAGAAGGTGACTGACTTGGGGTATTTATTGATAAATTCAAAACCATCGCCGAATTCCTTATTGATAAGGGAGAGGCGTTTTTTCGCATCCGATCCTATTTCCTCTGCCGTGAGCGCTTTTTCTCGCGAAAGGTAGCTTAGCCTTTTTTCATCATCATCCATTGTGCTCAATTGTACGGTCCTTGCGGTGTTTTGCAACCCCTCTTGAGGGAAGGTTAAGAAGCTACCGCGGTGCTTTCTTTTTGGACATGCAGACAGTACAATATATGTACTAGTAGCTAAATAAAACCTATGAATCTAAAAACAGCGATAGGGGTAGTTGCGGGAATAGCAGTGGTAGCGCTCTTTTTTTGGTTCGGAGTTCCGGATTCCTTACAGTCTTCTCAACAGGCGAGCGTGCTGAGCTCAAGCGAGCTTGCCGCACTTGAGTCACGGCTTACCTCGTCTGTGTCCGATGACCAATTTGTCGAGGCTGTTCCTGGGCTTAAGATTGCCACCCTGGTGAGGGGGGAGGGGGAAGAAGTCGCGTCTGGTGATATGGTAGCGGTGCACTATATCGGGACTTTCATTGACGGAACGGAGTTTGATAGCTCGCTTAAGCGCGGGCAACCCATAGAGTTTCAATTCAACACGCAGGAGATAATTCCCGGTTTTGAACAAGGTATGGTGGGCATGCGTGTCGGTGAATACCGTCGCATCATAGTGCCTTCGGAGCTTGGCTATGGATCTACGGGCGTGACATCACCCGATGGTACGGTGATCATCCCTCCTGATGCTACACTTGTCTTTGACGTAGCATTGGTCAGTGTCACGAAGAAATAGATTTCTCTCGCATGGCGGATTTTTCTTTTGATACCGACGCGGCGGCACGCCGCGGGCTTTACCGCGCGGGAACGTTAGTGACGCCGCATGGCAGGATTTTAACCCCCGCGTTCGTTCCGGTTGCGACGAAAGCTACTGTAAAGTCTCTAGCCCCAGAGCAAGCCAGTGCTCTAGGCGCTCAAGTAGTACTGGGGAATACCTACCATCTGTATTTACAGCCAGGCCATAGGGAGGTGGCTACCGCGGGAGGTCTGGGGAAATTTATGCACTGGGATAAGCCGACCATGACGGATTCAGGCGGGTTTCAAGTTTTTTCCCTTGGTGCCGCGTTCGGGAAGCGTACTTCCAAATTCGGTAGCAACGTTGTGCCCCCGCTGAAAAAACATCCCAACATTCTGCAGAATGTTGGGATGTTGCAAGAAGAAGGAGAAGCGCGATTGGCAAAAGTCGATGACGAGGGCGTGACCTTCCGTTCGCACATCGATGGTAGCGAGCACCGCTTTACTCCCGAACGCTCCATAGAGATCCAGCATGCTATCGGTGCCGACATCATCTTTGCTTTTGATGAGTGTCCATCGCCTGAAGCTTCGGAGGAGTATCAGCGAGAAGCGATGGATCGCACACATAGATGGGCGAAGCGGTGTCTTGTGTATCACAAGGGTGTAGGGGATAGGATACAGGGTGGAGAGGGAGAAATTGCTTCAAACCTAAACCCTATACGCTATACCCTACAACCTGCTTTGTTTGGCATCGTGCAGGGTGGGAAGTTTGAAAACTTACGTCGTGAGAGTGCAAAAATCATCGCGGGTATGGATTTTGACGGTTTCGGTATCGGTGGCACCTTTCTAAAGGAAGATATGGGCAATGCGGTACGGTGGATCAATGAGATTTTACCTCCGGAAAAGCCACGGCATCTGTTGGGGATCGGCGAGCCGACGGACATGCTCATAGCCATCGAGAACGGGTGCGATACGTTCGACTGTGTCGCACCAACCAGGATGGGACGGACAGGAACGCTCTATACCAAAAAAGGGAATATCAATATCGGCAATGCACGGTTTGCGAAAGACCACACGCCCCTTGAAAAAGAGTGCGACTGTTACACCTGTCAGAATTTTACGAGTGCCTACCTCCACCATCTCTTCGATGCGAAAGAAATGCTTGCTGCAACGCTAGCCTCAATCCACAATCTTCGATTTCTTATCCGCCTTGTTGACGGTGCCCGTGAAGCGATATTAAACGAAACGTTCGAGGAGTACAAAAAGAAGAACGGCGCCAAACGTTAATGTTCAGAGCCGTGGTGAGTGAGAGATCTTCCCGAGTGTACAAAGATGTTTCCGCAACGGGTCCGCACCGGTTTTGACCAGGTGCCGTTCTCGTTTCGCCGCTTCTTTCGCGGTTGTGATTTTCTTTTCATGAAACTCTGAGTGATGCGCCGCAGTTGAGGCACTTGTAGGAGGCTCCTTCTCGAACGCCTACATGACCGCAGTTCGGGCAGGTGGGAGCGTCAATGGGGCCAGGCAAAGCGTTAGGGTAGTGGGAAAGTGCTTTTGGATCGGCCAATCGACCACCCTCGATCTCGGCAGGTGTTGTTGGCTGAAGTGCGACAGTTTCGCAAGTTTCGTCGTCCTTCATACGGGCCAGAACTTCAACACGAAGTTGAAGGAGCTGTGGTCCGGGTTCTTCAGGGACTTTAACTCGTGCAATACCTTTCCCAACCTTGGTAGCCGCATCAATTAGCGTATTTATCAGTTCCTCGTTTGTCATAAGAGGCCTTTCTGTTGTCTTTTGCCAACCTACCACCTTTTTAGTTTTTTGTGTAGACCACTATACACTCTTGTGCTAGGGTGGTCATAGAGGAGGAAGCCATAAAACTATTGGTTTTTGTTACGCCCAGAAAGTTCGGAGACAGAGGATACTCACATCACCCTGCAAGCCAGATTGTTGAGTTAGCAATGCGACAGCTGGGGCATACCAATGTGCAAGAGCTGATTTTGGGAAAGTTTTACGAAATTGAACTTGCCGACGGTGATGACCCTGAAGCGGCACGACAGCGTTTGCTAAAAGATGCAGAACGGGCGGGTATTTACTCTAAGTCAATTGAGGATTGTCGCATTGAGATTGAAAAATGAAGTCGTTTTTGAGTCGCGAACTTATCCTCGCGGCTTTTCTTTTTACTCTTTCCGCAGAATTCCCCGACGGCTTGCCACGGGGATGAATGCGGTATGAGGGAAGGGGGTCGGGGTGAGAAGCGAACACGTGGAGCTTCGCAAGACTCATTGAGCTCGAGTCTTCGAGAGCCAAT
>Ga0209542_10008288_pt1 | contig 19464 bp, 11 predicted proteins | sample RifCSPhighO2_01_FD_184028 | JGI IMG/M metagenome (GOLD analysis project Ga0209542, IMG submission 184028) | Soil microbial communities from Rifle, Colorado - Rifle CSP2_plank highO2_0.1 (SPAdes) (version 2) | ecosystem: Environmental > Terrestrial > Deep subsurface > Rock core/Sediment ...
GGTTTTTTTATGGCTGAAAACGCCCAATCTGGAATATATCACAACTATGAGATATAATTCTTATTTAATTCTTACAGAATTCTTATTTTTAACGTAATTCCTTAAGCTTACATTGTTCTATATATGCGAAAAATCGGCATAAATAATTATTTACTATTGTTAGTAGTTTTAACGGCAATTGTATTGGGTTTTAATTTAGTTGACGTTAGAAAGATCATTGGCATAATTGATTTTAAATTGATCTCTACCTTTGTAGTTTTGATAGCTACTTCAATACTTACTTTGCAGGGAATTATTACTCTTGTCTGGATGCTTTATGCCTGGAATAACCCCGAAAAAATCGACTCGGCCGGATCTCCCAAAAGGTATGCGGAACCAAAATTCTCATTCACGGCTATAGTTCCCGTGCGATTTGAAGAAAAGGTAATTAAAGATACGATTCGTGCAATTAGTAAAATAAATTATCCTAAAGAACTTAGTGAAATTATTATAGTTGTCCGCTACGACGATAAAGAGTCTCCGGTAAAAGTTCAGGAAGTCATAAATGAGATAGGAGCGGAGAATATAAAACTGCAAGTACTTCTTGGGTCTTACCCGATAAACAAACCGAATAAGCTGAATTATGCTCTCAAGGCTGCAAACGGTGATATAATCGCAATTTTTGATGCAGAAGACGAGCCGCACAGAAGTATTTACAATATTGTTAATACTGTGATGATTCGCGACAATGCAGACGTTGTTCAATCGGGAGTGCAATTGATGAATTACAACTCGCATTGGTTTTCACCTTTAAATGTTTTGGAATATTTTTTTTGGTTTAAATCGGGTCTGCATTTTTTTACAAATGTCGGCCGGGTTTCACCGCTCGGCGGTAACACTGTCTTTTTTAAAAGAAACTACTTGGATAGAGTGGGAGGCTGGGACGATAAATGTTTGACAGAAGATGCCGACGTTGGTATTAGGCTGACATTGGCCGGTGCCAAAACCGTCGTTATCTATGATGAAATGCACGTAACACGCGAAGAAACACCTTCTTCGACATCCGGCTTTATTAAGCAAAGGACACGCTGGGTTCAGGGATTTCTGCAGATTTTTTTAAAAGGGGACTGGAAACGCTTACCGCAAAGACGACAAAGACTGACTGTGCTATATATTCTTTTTGCACCACTCATTCCCGCTGCCTTAACCGTTTATATGCCTGTAGGAATCGCAATAGGATTTTTGTTTGACCTTCCGATTTTGGTCAGTATGTATTCTTTTGTTCCTACATATATTTTACTTTTAATAGTTTTTGTACAGATTGTAGGACTATATGAATTTTGTCGCGCATATGGCTACAAGTTTTCAGCCAGACTACCTTTCAAACTTGCTCTAACCTTTATGCCTTACGTTTTTATACTATCTTACTCTTCAATAAGAGCGTTTTGGCGTATCTACAAAAGCGAAAACGAATGGGAAAAAACGCTACACGCGAATGTACATAGAGAGATGGTAAAGTTTTGATTCAAAATAAAAAATGCAAAATGAAAATTCAAAATGCAATAATTTTAGCTCTCTGGGAAAAAATCAGAAAAAATAAATTCGAAGTTTTACTTATCGTTTTTCTACTTCTAATATCCGGGATTTCTCACGCTTACAACATGTTCCATTTTCCTTATTACGAAAATGATGAGGGAACATATATGTCACAAGCCTGGTCAATTCTAAGACAAGGAAATTTAGCCCCTTACACTTATTGGTATGATCACGCTCCGGCAGGATGGATTTTTATTGCCTTTTGGGTAACCCTAACAGGAGGCTTTTTTACCTTCGGAACTTCAATTGACTCGGGAAGAGTTTTTATGTTGGTACTTCACCTTGCAATCACAATTTTTATTTATTTCATAGCAAAAAAATTGACAGGGAGAAAAGCGCCGGCCATTTTAGCAATACTTATTTTTTCTTTATCCCCCCTGGCAATTTATTTTCAAAGAAGGGTACTTCTTGACAATATAATGACATTTTGGATCTTTTTTACAATAGCCATTCTTTTAAAAAATAAACTTAAGTTAACGTATATATTTCTGTCTGCAATTACATTTGGGATTGCCGTACTAACGAAAGAAAACGCGATATTCTTCTTACCGGCATTTCTCTATCTTGTATACGAAAGGGTACATAAAAAGCAAAAAGCTTTTGCATTGACGAGTTGGCTTATAGTGAGTGGATTAGTAATATCTTTATACTTTTTATATGCACTCCTCAAAAATGAATTTTTCTCTACGGGCTTTTTGGGTAATACAAGTAAGCATGTAAGCTTAATGACTGCTTTCAAACTTCAGTCTACAAGAGGGAACACTCTACCGTTTTGGAATACAAATAGCGACTTTTTTATTAATTTAATTGAGTGGTATAAGAGAGATTATTTTTTGGTAATTGTAGGTCCGGTAGCTACTTTAATCGGGCTAGCCCTTTCCATTAAAAATAAAATTTTCCGTTTTCCGACTTTACTATCGTTACTTTTTATTGTTTTTTTAATAAGAGGGGGATTAATTATTGATTTTTATCTAATTCCTCTGGTACCTGTTTTTTCACTTTTAATAGGACTGGTTTTTGACTATTTGTTTAGATTAAGAAATCAAAAAATTGGCCTAATTTATATTGGGTCATTTTCATTAGCAGTGATAATTCCGATTATGTTCTTATCAGGTGTTAGAACCGAATATTTCAGCAAAGACGAAACGACACCTCAAAGAGAAACCATTGCCTGGATTAAAAGGAATCTGGATGAAAAAGCGGTAATTGTAATGGACGATTCGATTTATGTTGACTTGCACGAACCAGGGCTTATTAATAACAAAGTTTTTACTAATGCCGAGTGGTCTTGGAAGGTTGAAAAAGATCCTGAGATTAGGGACAGAAAACTTAAAGGGGATTGGAGAAATATAGAGTATATTGCCCTTTCACACGAGATCCTACGGCAAATTAGACTCTTTGAAAACGATTTTTTGGCTAACGCCTTTAATAATTCCGTTAAACTTGCCGATTGGAGTCAAAATAGTTCATCTCATATTAATCTACCTATGTATATCAGCACGAACGGGGATTGGATGAGTATTTATAAAGTTGTCGATAAGGATGAGATAACATTAAATGAAACTTGGAAGTTTTATAAAAAGAATTTTATTAAGTCGTACGGACAAATAGTCGATCAGGAGACCGGAAAAACGACTTCTGAGGGACAATCGTATGCAATGCTTAAGGCGGTATGGATGGGCGATAAAGCTGCATTCGACGGAGTTTGGGCCTGGACACGTGATCATATGCAACACCGAGAAGGGGATAAACTTCTCTCTTGGCTTTGGGAGAAAGATAAATTAGTCGACGCTTCAAGTGCATCTGACGCCGACGAAGACATAGCTTTAGCACTTATCTTTGCCTCAAAACGTTTTGATGATAATAAATACCTAGTCGATGCGAAGGCATTATTAGCTGATATTTGGAGAAAAGAAGTCGTACAAATTGCCGGGAATTTAGTTTTTGTTTCCGGATCAGATGCAAAAAGAGGAAACGGTTATCTAGTTAATCCTTCGTATTTATCACCGGGCTCATACCGTATTTTTGCTGAAATTGATACGCTTCATAACTGGGAAAGACTGGCCGATGACTCATATTATTTATTGAATAAGATTGGTACTGAATACAGTGAAAGTGGTACGTACTTTCCGCCGAATTGGATATTGGTTAATGATCCGGACGGGAGCATTTCGTCGGCAGAAAAGTATATTACGGAATCGTCGGATTTATACGGGTTTGATGCTTTTAGAATTCCATTTAGAATAGCATTGGATGCAGAGTGGTTTGGAGGCGGTCAAGCAATTCAATATTTGGAGAAAATAGAGCCGTTTTATATAAGGGAGTGGAATGAGGGAAAAATTTATGCAATTTATAATTTGGATGGGGAAAATAAAGTTGACTATGAAAGCTTAAGTACTTATGCAGGAGCATTATCGGTATTTAAGTTTACCGATAGCAAAAAAGCGTCGGAAGTTTACAACAGGATTTATTTGCAGAAGTTAAAATATGATGAGGGATATTGGGGGGATAAAAATAATTACTACGACCAGAATTGGGCTTGGTTTGCAACAGCGCTTTATACAAATAATCTTCCGAATCTTTTTCAACAGTAATGATTTGTTATATATTTACTTAAAAGGTTAACTTGGGATGAAACAGTAAAGTGTAGAATATAAGATATGGATGAATTAGCAAATAATACCGAAACTAGACGACAAAATAGGTTTAATATAGTCTCGCCGCAAGAAAGAGATAGTATGGGTTCTGAGAATTGGAGAAATTTTCTTAACGCATACAGATTAGCTAAAGCTTGGAAACCGGCAGAAGGGTCGCCATATACTTCGTTTATGAAGCTTGGTGTTATTAATGCCATTGACCAAATTGGTCCAGAAATTAAACCCCGTTTCAGCAAAGAAGATAAAAAATGTTTTGACGAGTTTCCTAACTTACTTTATTCGGGAGTTTTGGGACCTGAGACTGCGGTAATTTTGGATTCTGGTGGTGCGCATAGTGTTGCCATGTCAACTCGATTGGTAACTGAAAAAGGTTACCAGCCAGTAATAATGCTCGATAATAAACCGATGCCGAATGGTTTTGTGAGATCCGAGCAAAGTTTGGCGAGTTTACTGTACTTTGCTAGCCTAGTTGAAATGGTAAATGAGTCAAACCTAGTAAAACCAGATTCCCCTCCGGTTTTTGTTTTGGAAACCCACCGAAAGGATCCGGCTGATATCGCCAGTCGTGTTGACAATTCAAAAAGAATTGGTAATAAGGATTTTCCGACAGCCGAATTTTTTATAAAACATGGGATTAAAAAAGTGGTTTATGTAACCGAGGCGGATAAAAAAGGATTGATAGACCCGAAATACCAAATTGGTGACGAATATTCATTCGATTTGAAAGAAATATTCCGTGAATGGAGAAAAGGAGGAATTGAGATTTTGTTTACAGGAATTAGCCCTAAATTCTCTGAAGATAAAATCAAAAGCATTAAAATAGGTTCTGCTGACACGGATTTGCAAGTTTTTGAAAGATTATCTAAGCCAATTACTAAAAATCCAGAGTATACAGTTAAATTAGGTCCAGAGTATTCAGATTTGTTAAGTAAATTAGGCCAGGAGAAAAAGTAATTAGACTAATTATTAATTCACCACAATTTTTATGAATTTCAGTTATCTTAATGATTCAATTTAAACTCCTATTATTCGTATTCATGAATTAATTCATAGTCACAGGTTGACTTCTCTGATTGTTGGGGTATTTACTCAGTAATCCACTCCCAGTGTGGACTTTTATTTAAACTCAGTTTTTTAGGAAAATCACAAAAAAAAACGCTTTGGATTTGAGAGAGTAGTGTAAAAAGATTGTTTGCTGATTGCAGCAAATGCGCAAATTGCATTTGCGTTAATCAACACTCTCGAAAAAAATCCTCAGCGCTTGTGTCTAGTTTTTTTGTTTACTTTTTAAAAGGAAATATCTTGCTTAAAAGTAATCCGCCAAGCAGACTACTTATCGCGGCTATTATATATGTAGAAAACGGTAATAGATATCCAAGTAAGGTAAGTACAAATACTAGTCCGATTGGGAATCCAATGCAGTTCCAGAAATAAGGTACCTTATTAAATTTTCGGAATATGGGACGAGATATCCCATAGGAAAACATGCCACCAATAAAATTTACTAAAGTAAGTATTACAAAACCTTGTAATGTCATTTTTTTTCTCCGTTTTAATGAATTTTGGTTCGTCTTAAACCCACCCTAGTTTGCGCTCGATAGCCGCGTCGATATATAGGAGCCCAAAGCAGAAAAGGTCGTATAAAAAGTGAGCTAAGATAGACGCGATCAATCCATAGTTGAACATCAGATAGAAAAAGTACATTCCTCCGAACCATGCGTTGATCCAACCAAACCAGCCTTGATAAAGATGGCCATTCCGGAATTTCGCATTCGATGAGATGATCGCGGCTCCGATAAACCAGCCCAAGCCATTAAACAAATAAGGCTCAAGGTATCCCAAAGTCAAGAAATTGGCTATGGGACCGGATATATGGTTAAAGAACCATTCGAAAAATCCCCATCCGGCGAAACCAAAGAATAACCAGTTTAGAATTTTGTATACAATGATCTGATCATAGAAAAGGATCCAACGGAATGAGATCTCTTCGAAGATTCCGGCGAATGTACTAAGCCCGCAACCGATTCCGAAAACAACCTCAGCATTCTGGTTAATGAGGGGATCGTTACGTGTTCTTACTAGCATTATAACGTTAAGAATTATGCCAAATACTAAAAGTGGTAACAATGCCTTTAAAATTTGGGAAATCGACCCATTGAGTTTCCAGTACTCGAAGAGAGTGAAAGGAATTACATCAGGCCAAATCCATTCGACCAAGATGATTATTAGGAAGGCAAAGAATGCGGTAATTAAATAACAACTACCTTCTCGCTTATCTTCTAAGGGGTACATTTAAAACCTCCTGGTATTACTTCTCTTATCGGGTAATTAAGGAAGGATCGGGGATAGATAATCTTTCAGTATTTAACCCTCCTAAAAGTTAAGAATTAGTGGATAATGTTCTTAGAAAAAAATTTAATAGAATGTCAATGTGCCCGTTACTAAAAAAACTAAACGAAAAACAGGCAAAAGTCTTGCCTGGAAAAATAATTCTAAATTGGTATATTACCACAAAACTCTTGAAAAATCAAGACTATGGGGCCTGGATTTTGCATAAAAAAAGACGCTGTGTATATTGAAGCGACATTGTCATCTTGTGCTATACTAAAAAATATGAAAAAAGTTGACGTTTCAACAAAAAAAATTAATCAGTTTGCGGGAAAGTGGGTTGCAATTGATCGTCGGAAAGATCGCATTGTTGCGGTGGGTAACACGCTTAAAGAAATATCCCCCTTCGTTTCCGGTAAACGTGGTCAAGAAAAAAAGATAAAAGCCTTCTCATTTAAGGTTCCTCGCAAAGATGAGGGCCCTTATGTCTTGACCTTTTCAAAAATAAAATGAGATTTAGCTACAAAAAAGCTCCGGCAGGTGAATACTTTCCTGTAATTGATTTTGTAGTAGCTTTTGGAACCAAAGTTGAAAGAACATCGGCTTTGATTGATTCTGGCGCAACAATTTCAGTATTTAAAGATGAGTTAGCGGAAGAACTCGGGATTAAAATCGAAAAGGGAGAAGAAACTTATTTAGGCGGAGTTGGTGGGAGAATAAAAGGATATATTCATGAATTAGAAATAGAAGTTGCTGGCAAAAGATTTACTGTACCAGTGGTTTTCTCGCACGAGTATTTGGTTTCATTTAATCTTTTGGGAAGAGATAGATTTTTCGGTAATTTCAGAATCATTTTTGAAGAAAGAGAAAATTTTCTGGAAATTGAGGGCGTTTAACCCCTCTTTTCAACACGGGTGTTGCCACCGGATCGGAGACAAAATATGCCTGCAACCTGTTAACTGATCGGAATATTACCACAAAACTCTCTAATAATCAAGACTATGGGGCTTGAATAAAGTAGCGTCCCTTTATTGAAGATTCTTCAATTGACGGGTATAATTCCATAACTTAAATTTACTTAAGTTGTTCTTTAATACAGCTTGCGGAAAACTTTTTTCAGATTCTCAAAACCCAATTGGATCGGAGGATATTGTGGCTGAGTTAATAATAAAGGCGGCAGTTCTTTTTGTATTAATATGTCAGGGATTATATGTGAGAAATATAATTTTAGTCAGAATTGATACCTTGAGTAACGAACTGGTAAAGATCGTCAGATTGTCAGAACGTCAGCCCATATTTAAGAAAGTAAGAAACCTTGAATTTACGTACTATGCAGTTATGTTAGTAATAGTCTTACTCTTCGGCTATTTGTGTTATATGCTTTTGTTTTGGATTAATTTTAAATCGATTCCGTAAGTGTTAACGGTACCGGAGGATGGATAAAAAGTTTTGGTTACGAGTGTATTTGCCTTCGCATACCAGAGCTTTTACTTAGCAATCTATTCGCTATTCCACTTGCTATCCCACCCTCCGGTGCCTTTTTTTCAAATATGAAAATTCATTACTAACCTTAGTGTTATACTTAAAAGATAAATAAAAAACATGACGGGAGAACTAAAAGACGGCGAAATACAAGGAAGCGAATATATAGGTTTTGATGTACGTGTTCCGGAAAAAGCTGAAGGAAAATATGGTTTTGTTAGACTTGATCTTGATTATATCAACTCACACCCGGATATTTTAGAGCAACTGGACGAACCGCTTAAGGCGCGTTTAACTGAGGAGGTTTCCCAAGGCGGACTTTTTCTTCACAGAAGTCATGTCAGTGGACTTTCGAAAGAGATGGAACTTGTAAAAACCCAAATTGTACCACTCGAGATCGCTTATAACCTGGATAAGCAACGATTTTATGTTGCCAAAGCGGCCACATTAGAATTTATGCAAGAAGCTGAAAAAGAATTGAAGCCTGATATTGTTGACATCAGAAGGATAGAAAAAGGTAAAGGAGGAAATTTAACTTTAGGAAGAGGACGAGAGGAAAAAGTTATTTTGTGGGATAACAGTTTACCTCAATTGCCACCCGGTACATTAGTTGCAGTTACTCTATACGATGAAAAAGAAAAAGTGCGTATTGCAAGGGGTTTTTCTCTTAAAGACCGGATGATTCTTGATTTTCATTCCGGGGCGAAAGGCGGACAAAATTATTATATGGCAGGTGAAGAATACGCTACACATCTTACTATCCCCAAAGCTTGGATAGAAGCGAAAGGAAATGAGCAAGACCATACCTACTGGGTTTCCGTGTCCAGCTCGATGTCGGGTTATCACTCGCGTTACGAGCTTGTAAGAGAGGAAAAAGAGGAGGTTATTAAACGAATGTTTGTTTGGTCGGCATTTGCTGATATCTTAGAGAATTCATTAGGATTAAGAGATATTTATAACGAGTCTTCGCCGAAAGCTGATGTTCCCGATAGTGAATTACCTGAAAAATGGAAGTACGAAGATAAGTTTGTTAATGCACTTTTTCGTCCAGCTAACCCAAGTGCTTTAATCGCAGGTAATATGGCGGGGAAAAGTGAAGATTTAAAAACTATAATTGAGAAACATTTTGTACCGATGAAAATTTGGCAGCGTAAAATTGAGAGAGGCGAAATTGAAGGAGTTGAGAAATTCAACTTCCACACTGCTTTCAGACAACACGCTAATGACTTCTTCACTAGTTTTAAATCCCCGAAAGATGTAGAACCCGAAGCTGTTTTGAAATTTTTACTCGAAAGAGAAACTAAATTTCCGTGGAGGGAGGGTGAGGATGGATATGATATTTTTGGTGTTCCGATCAAAGAAAGAGAAATAATAGACTGGTCGTTTGAGAGATTTGGAGAAGCGGAGGAACTTCGAGATAAATTAATTAAGCATTTGGTCGATCACCCCCAGGCCATTATAGGTAAATATAAACCCGGTGATTTCTATAGCTTTTGGATGGAAAATGGACGCAAACCTGAAATAGGGGATTTCGTAGATTTTGATAAAGTAAATGAGTTATATCCCGATAAAATCGAAGTGCCAGGTATCGGAAAGAGAAAAGTAAGATATAGAGTAGAACAGCTAGGTTCGGACGGCGAGCGGCATATTGCTACGCTTAGCATAAACGAAGCGGACCTTTTTAATATGACAGGTTTGCCCGTTATAAAAGGAGCAGAGGCCATCGAAGTTTGGGGTAAGCCGGTAATGGATGAAGGAGAATTATCTAAGCATAAAAGGTACCGCCGGGAGATATTATTTGAACAAAAATTAAAAGATTATCTTAAAGAAGAAAAACCCGATTCCGAGCAAGTTCTATGGTCGAATGAAAATGATGATCCACCGAAATGGGAAGTTCCTAAGACTATTGAGATTGTCGAAGGAGTTGGAGATCTGAAAGTATACCCAAATAATATAGTAGTGACAATAGACGGCATAGTATCACTTGGAATAATTGGTGATTGGGATGAAAAGGCAACCAAAGAAGCGAAAGAGGACTTTGAACTAATGGCCGAAGTTTGGCGAGCGCGTAGAGGACAATTGTCTGGGAGCGAAGGGGTAGACCAAAGTGAAATGCCGGAATTTAAAAGTAATCATTCTTTATTGAGCATTAAAAGTAAGCGTGGTGGTGGGGAGTATTATTTAGGTGATAGGATAAAGAGAGGTGATTACGGACTACATGGACCCAAGCTTGAGATTAAAGAACCGAGACAACTTGCAATGGTAGAGATCAGCCTAACTCGTCTTGGAATGCAAGATGAATATAGAAAGTTATTAGATGAAGAATGGGAAAGATTATATAAAGAAAAGTCTCCTAATAAAGGTACTTCTTAATTGATATTATGCAAGTTTTTATTAAGATTTGCTGGCGATAGTTGACAATCGCTATAAGAGTTTATACAATACAATTGTTCTCGTATTTTTCCCTCGTTATTTGTGTAAAGAGAACTTCCTGATCTTTTCCTTGCTTTTTCTATATGGCATCTAAAGTAACTACAAAGAAAGTTTCCCGAGTCAGTTCGGCCAAAAAAACCGTTAAAAAAGCCTCCCAGGCTAAAAAAGAGGTTGTTGCCCCGCCAAAATTTTCAGCCTTAAAAACACAGACGGAAGTGTTTGGCGTGGCAGGTGGTAGTTCGGAAGCTCCTCCAGTTGTCGAACCTCAAATTAAATACACACCCGCCCCTCCCGCACCTCCGAAACTCGTGATCGACGAGAGGATAATTCCGGATTCAAATCTGCCAACCGAGTTTGTGGAGGGAATTTTAGACATTGCAAATGAAGGTTCGGGTCTATTAAGGCCGGGCTTTTCGGCATCAGACCGGGATGTTTATATTTCTGCAAGCCAAATTCGAAGATTTAATCTAAGGGTTGGAGATAAAATAGGCGGACAGGCAAGAAGACCAAAGGAAAATGAACGGTTTTGGGGTCTATTGAAAGTAGAAACAATTAACAATGATGCGGTGGAAGCACTGGGAGAGCGGCCGGATTTTGACAATTTAATTGCGATTTACCCTGACGCACAGATTAAACTTGCAACGGAGAAGGATCAAATGACTACGAGAATGATTGATCTTATTGCGCCAATTGGATTTGGACAGCGGGGTTTAATTGTTTCACCCCCTAAGGCAGGGAAGACGTGGTTGATTAAAGATATTATCTCAGGAATTGCGAAAAACTATCCCGAGAACGGTAAAGGGTTAGGGGGAAATGGTAAAAGTGGCGTACATTTGATGGCGGTACTTATCGGAGAACGTCCTGAAGAAGTAACGGATATCGTCAGACATGTAAAGGAAGTTACGGATGGTCATGGGGAAGTGGCGTCCAGTAATTTTGACGAAGCTCCTTACGACCAAACCCGTGTGGGAGAGTTGGCTCTTGAGCGTGCGAAGAGATTGGTTGAGAAGGGAAAAGACGTTGTAATACTTTTGGATTCTATAACCAGAATGGCGAGGGCTTATAATCTAGCCCTTCCTACGTCCGGAAGAACTTTAACCGGGGGATTTGATCCAGTAGCACTATTTCCTGCAAAAAAGTTTTTTGGCGCAGCCAGAAAGATTGACCAAGCTGGTTCGTTAACGATCATCGGTACATGTTTAGTTGATACGGGAAGCAGGATGGACGATCTAATTTATGAGGAATTTAAAGGTACCGGTAATATGGAATTGCATCTTGTCCGCAAACTTGCCGAAAGAAGAGTTTATCCTGCAATCGACGTTTCCCGCTCCGGGACACGCCAGGAGGAACTGCTGTACGGGAAAGATGCCATGCCCCAAATAGTAACTTTACGCAGAATGCTCGATATGGTTTCTGACGATGAGAGAACGGAGATGCTACTTGAGCGACTTAGAAAAACAGAAACTAATGAAGAGTTTATAACTTCTCTGAAAACCGTTTGAAATTCTTCTTAATAGTCCACATCTTTCTTACTCTCCAAATAAAAAGTGTAGTCTTGGCTTGACAAACGATATTAAAAAGCTTTAATCTGAAAGTGGAGTAAAAACTTAAATCTGTCCGAAAATATTGAATTACCAAAATCCAAGATAGCCAAACCCCTGCGAATTAAATCGCGAAAGAGGTTTCTTTTTTTGTCCATCTTCGTTTTAACACTCACTGCCTTATTAATAATTATTGGGCGCGGGAAAATATTCGAATATATCGTACAATCGAAGCTAATGCCACTTTTACGTAGAACCGGCATTGTTAAGCTAACCGCTCCCGGATATTTCGAAGCTCTTGACACACAAAACCTTTTATATGATATGAATGGCGACGGAATGGTTAGCGGTGAGGATTACGCACCGCTTTTAAAAGATATTGACGATATGGAAGTTCAAGAGAAAACTAACGAAAATACTTCCCTTGTACTGCAGGCTACAAGCGGTCCTGATTCCGAAACGGGCAACTACTTTTTACCAACAACAAATAATTTTGGCAATGACGAATTCAATGGGGCTGCGACTGTGAGCGTACCGATTAATTTGCCTGCCGGTACTGCAGGATTAACTCCGTCGCTCGGCTTAAGCTATTCTTCGGCAAATGTTGATGACTTGCATTTGGGCACGCCGACAGGGTACCGTAATGATGCAAATGTACCATATCAAAATCAAGCAGGAATTGCAGGATTGGGATGGGAGTTGGGGGGAATCAGCTATATAGCAAAAGCAAGTAATGGCTTCGTTTTGGTTTTCGCGGGGGGATCCGCAAAGCTGTCAAAGGAATCTGACGACGGTTCTTACTCTGTTTGGAGAACGATTCCCAACTTGAAAATAAAAGCAGAAAGATGGGCGAGGTGTAAAAAGATTGATGAGGAAGGTACTAACAGAGAATTCACAGTATGCAGGTATCACTGGGTTGTCAACGGTACAGACGGTACAAAATACTTTTTCGGCTTCCCTTCAACAGTTGCTAATTGGAAAAGACCTAACGACCCCGAATCGGATAATCTTCCGGAAGGAACGGGAAATGATTGGTATCCGCTATATACCCAAACTGCCAACGGTCCGGAAAGTCCGATTGCCTGGAAACTTTACAAGGACAGTGAAACTTATTTATCAAATACTTATAAGTGGTATCTTTCCAAGGTTGAAAGTCCATTCGATATTAATACAAATGCACCGGTTGATATTAATTATAGTTATAAACCGGAATTCGACACGTTCCATTCCAATTATTACGTATCTACAACTTATCCTTTAAAAATTGCTTACGGAAAAAACGAAATATCCTTTGTCAGAGAGCCCCGATATGACTTTAATATTACGGTAGGAGCCCAGCCCGATCTTCAGCACCAGGTATTTAGGGCAAAAGAAAGGCTGCAAAAAATTATGGTTAAAACTCTTGGCAAAATTGTCCGGGTATATAGGTTTTCTTATAAATACGGCTGGAATCCTGCCAAGCACAATGACGCAAACAATAATCGCATTCCTGACTCACAGAGCGAAGTAGCCAATTACCAAACGATACATTCACTACTAATCCGTGTGGCGGAGTGGGATAACGATGTGGGAGTAGAAGGCGCCAAGCGCTTGCCTTATTTTACTTTTGACTACGGACCGGATGCTCTGCCGATAGTAGGGGGAGATCCATTGACGTCATTTACGAATAGTGGCGGTGGTAATGATCAACAAAAGACCCCAAATGACTTTTTCTTAAAAAGTGCGGACAACGGTTTTGGAGGAAGTGTTCTGTATGAATATTGGCAGGATGCAAATGCAAATAACGCATTTAATATCAGAAAATGCGATCCCGATATTATGGAAGCAGGTGAGGGTTGCCGGGTAAATCATGATTTGAATTCCCAAAGACACCGTCTTGCCGCGAAAATTATTGAAGACGGGATGGGTAATTTTACTGTTTATTCCTATAATTATAGCGGTAGCGGTGCTACACAGGCTTTAGCTTCAGTGGGAAATTATTATACTTTGGCCGATTTTGAGTTTTTAGGTTATCCTGAAGTTGAAACTACCGTTTTTGAAAAAAACAGTAAAACCGCAATAGCTTCAAAAACCAGGACCAATTATTTCCAGAAGATAGAAACTGCCGATTGTTTCAAAGCCAGTCCGCTAAAAGGCATGCCATCGAGAATCTTTAATTATAACGCCGATAACACCGCACAATGGCAGCAAGTAGATACATTATATAAAGTTAGATTTGGTGACATGTTTGGTACAACAATTGATAAAGATTCAAATGATTTAGCTAGTTATTGCAAAAGTTATGATCCCGGAAATACAGTTTCATTAGTAGTACCGACGGAAACTGTAACCAGGGCAAATATGACTTCGCCCCAATTGTGCACTCGCAAGAGCTTTTCGTATAACAATCTTGATGGCACGAATGATCCCTATATGCAAGTTCACAAGGTAACGGATTGGGGGAAAGTAACGTGTACCAATACCAATACCGATGATACTTCCGATAAACCCAGGGCATCCTACACTAACTTTACAAATGCGGGGAGTATGCCCTATATGATTCCAAAGACGGATGAAACATGGGTCAGCGATAATGCAAATTCGGCAAAATACAATCACTCAAAAGTGTATTACGATTACCAGGTTTTTGGGACCTTGGGTAGATTAGGCAGGGTTACAAAAATCGAAAGTCTGAAAGACAGTGTGGTGGAGGGGACGAATTCGGTAAGTTTCGATACTACGTACCCCTGGCTTGCCACAAAAGTAACTGATGCACTAGGACATGCAACAACAACCGTTTACGATTCAATTTTCCATAATTATCCGGTAAAAGTAACAAATAACCTGGGCCATTCAGTTTCTACTGAATATGATTTTAATATCAGCGACACGACTCACCCGAACTACGGAGGCGTAAAAGGTTTGCCGGTAAAGATTACCGATACAAACGCGGCAGTAACAACCTCTGTTTATGATTCTTTTGGGAGGCAAATTGAAACTTATCTTCCGGGCAAAAAGCCGGGTGCCGGGGTAAAACCCGATTCATTTAGCAAATATTATTATTTTAATGGAAGTGATATTGCTGACTGTACAGAAGAAAGAAATTGTTTGACAGGATTAGGTTTACAGATTGGAGGTACACATGGACCCAAAATGCTTGTCAGTTCAGGAGCGCGCTTTAGTGACGATGGGGGGGCCGGAAAAGTCGCACTAAAACACAGTTACTACAACGGTATTGGCCAAGAGGTACAAACACGAAACATGTGGTACGAAAACGAATGGCAAAATGCCGGAATACCTGTTAACACCACCCCCAAAGATTTAATCGCTTCAAAAAGCTATACAGCACTCGGAGCGGTTGATTATCAAAGCAAAAGCTATACGGCAACTCCTTACATACCCAGTTCCACAAATTCCTACGATACAAGGAATTTTTTAACGGATTCGACAATAGACAAAACCCGTTTTATCTACGACGGTTACGGGAGAGTAACTACAACCGTATATCCGGACGCAACAAGAGAAACCTTGGAATATGATATTGGTGGCAACCCCTTAGTAAGTAAAAGTTCGGACAAAAATTGTACCGATGCCTCGACTGCAACAATTTGTACCACTACGACAAAAACTATTGATGCTTTTGGACAGACATTTTCAATAAAAGAAACGGCTCCTGAAAAGACTTATGAAACAAAATATGAATACCATCCGATATTGGGAGTAAATACGAGGATAATTGATACTCTTGGGAATGCAGTAAATATCATTGATTACGATAAACTGGGTCGAAAGATAAAAATGTGGGATATCGATATGAGTCCCTCGATGAGCGGAGATGTAAATTCGTGGAGGTATGAGTATGATAAAGCCGGAAATTTGGTCAGACAAACTAATCCGAAGTCCGTTGTAACAACACTAAGTTATGATGAATTAAGCAGATTGAAGGATAAGAAAGTTTCGGGCAAAACTCTTTTGACGAACATTTACGATACATGTACCAACGGTGTAGGAAGACTGTGCCAGGAAGTATCATATGGACTTACCAACTCTCTGGAAATATTGAAAATAAATACCCAGTACGATAAATTAGGAAGAGTTATAAACTTGAGCCGCACTTTTTCTAATTTGCCAAGCACGCTGTTAAACGGAGTTGGCCTTGCGGTTGCAAACACCTTTGATAGAGGCGGAAGGTTACTGTCCGAAAATTACTCTGCGGCTTCATCTCTATCGCTGCCGCAAGAGACTGTCAACTACGCTTATAACAGGAATTACCTGGGGTCGGTACAAGGAAAAGACAATTATATAAATTCCGCAAAATACAATAAAGACGGACAGCTGATTTCCTACAAAAGTGGCAACGGTGTAGTAAATGATTATTCTTACAATGGTAACAATAACCGCTTGTTGTCCTTGAGCGTGACGGGTGCAAATATTGCTACTACTGACGTATTGAACTTGAGTTATGGCTATGATCCTGTTGGTAACATAACAAATATAGCCGACAATAATACCGCTAATTCTCAAGGTCAGGCATTTTATTTGGGACAGCAGTTTACGTACGATTCATTACAAAGAGTAACCAAAGCATCTGATGCATTTTCGTCTTTCTATTCATATGATGATATCGGAAATATCTTGAATAAAAAGGAGGGAAGCCAAACCGTGGCTCTTACATATGGCAGTTACACCAGCGGTTTTTATCACAGACCACAGAACTCGAACGTATCAAGCGGGGGTGGGGGTAGCGTAAGTTCTTTTTCCTATGACGCAATCGGCAATATGACCGGAGATGGGGATAAAAATTTAATATACGACCAAGATAACAGACTTACTGAGGTAAGCTCTGCCTCAGGTAAGTATAACTTTATCTACGATGCGAGCGGTCAGAGATTGGCAAAGTTACAGGTAAACGGCGATGGTACCTACTATTTATCGTCGAATTTTGAAGTAGAATTGGCTAAGGACGGTACAAAAACATGGAGAAGGAACTACTTTTTTGCCGGAAAACTTGCTGCTGTCCGGGAGAATATTTTTTCGACAGCCCCTACAATTGTACCGTCGGCTACTCCAACATCTGTATTAGGGGATGCCAATAGGGACGGAAATGTTGATATGGCTGATTATACTGTATGGATCGTTCAATATTTAAAACCGAAAATGCCTTCAACCTTAGGAGATGCCGATTTCGATAATAACGGCGTTATCAATGGAGTAGATTTCGGAATATGGCAGAAAAACTTTACGAGACCAAGAGTACCTGTACCCTAGAATTTTGACGGTATGAAACTTAAAACCTGCCCAAGGATAGTTGTTAGTTGTTGGTTGTTAGTTATTAGTTTATTTGTTTTTGCATCCGATGTTGATGCTGCAGAGACGCTTTACTATCTTCACCAGGATCATCTGGGAAGCACAGCATTGGTAACTGATGTGGGTGGCAAAGTATCGGCAAAACAGCTTTATTACCCTTTTGGACAAGTTAGAGCACTAAGCGGACAATTACCGACAGATAGAGGTTACTTGTCACAAATTTCGGATTTTGACGAAACAGGGTTAGATTATTACCAATCTTTGTATGTTAATCCAATTATTGGAAAATTTATACAACCTGATAAAAATCAGAAAAATAAATATAACTTTTCGGGCGTTAGAAAGCGGTACAATCTCTCGGAATATAATATAGGAAGTAAAAAAAGAGCTGCAAGATCAGAGAATAATCCAACGTTGGGAAGAGAGTCAACTGGTATTATTGACAAAAGCCCCAATGTCAATGTTGCCGATATCGCTTCAACTGTGTTGAAAAATGTGACTTTAAAAAATAGTCCGGTGGAGAAAAATGCGGTATCTTCGGTGGACTCTATGCCGCTTACTGAGTGGGGAAGAAATATTAAAGAATTATATGAGGCTTATAAAAATACTTCGGGCTGGTGGAATAATAACGAGGAAGGAAATTTTGAACCGTTGGATTTAGCTAACCTTATTATTTCTTTCGAGCTAAGCCCATTGTTTTCAGAACCAGAATTGAGTCAACCAGAAGTAAAAAATATATTAGCAGAAGCCACAACTCGTTGGTTTTACACGAAATGTGCTTATGAAGGAGGCGGAACGTGTCCGGGTGTTACGGCGAATGCAATATTTAATTGGCTTGGCGGAGGCATGGGGACGGCAAAAAGGAGGTGGGGAGAATTATTTATTGATGAGAACGGAATTATCAGGCCCAATGTGGAAACTGATATAATAAATAGAATAACTCCACAATACGTTCAAAATAATCCAATTTCCGATTTCATTGTTAGTAATATTATAAATCCAATGGATAAATCATGGACAAATATTGTTGGGCCTGGAAGTGCGGATAGACCTATTTATTGGGGAAATCTATTTGGTTTTGAAACTAAACCAAAAAACTATTTTCTAAAGTTTGGCGAGGGAAGTAGTGCGTTTTATGTGTTATCTATACTCCAGAGTCAAGGTAGATAATTTGGGATTTAGTTTTATATTATGGTTAATATTAATAAGGGTACCCAAATATTTTTATTTATATTGATTATAATTGTTTTCTTTCCATGTAAAGTGAATGCAGAGACGCTTTATTACATTCATCAGGACCACTTAGGAAGTACTTCATTAGTAACAGAAAGTACCGGTAAAGTTGTAAGTAAACAAACCTATTATCCTTATGGGGCAACAAGAAGTCAGATGTCAGATGTAGGAAGTAAGAAGTTGGAAAGACAATATACTGGTCAAATCTCAGACGAGGACGAAACAGGACTTTATTACTACAACGCCCGCTACTACAATCCCACAATTGCCAAGTTCACTCAAGCTGATAGCTATAATGATAATTTTAATAAATACGCGTATGTTAAGAATAATCCAGTTGCATATTCGGATCCGTCAGGAAACCTAAGCATTAGGTGCGTGGGTATATTTGGATGTCAAAGAAATAGCAAAACAACGAATTTTAACGAATCCAATTATCCTTATGGAAATAACCTGGATACTAAAAACAAACTAATGGAGATCGAGGACGATTTAACAACTGGCAAAAATGTTTTAAATACTCGTTTTTCGATTGGCGGTACAATCAGAGGAGAAGACCCTTTTCAATATGTAGCCCAAACCACTCTTAGTACTTGTGGACCGGCCTCATTGGCAATGTTAATTACATCGTTCAAGGGTTATAAAGACGCCGAAAATGTCTATGAAGAGATTCTTGACTATTTTAATTACGATTCCAGACCTTCTTTACTGCTGGGCGAAATTTCTTTAATGAATTATCTAAAAGAAGAGGATATTTCTTCAATATTTTTGGATCGTAGAGATTTGAATTTTAATCCCGAGTACATTGATAAATTATTAGAAAGTGGGCCATTATTTATTGATATTACGTCCAATTACGGGGAACGGACAGCTGAAAACCCCGCTAATCATTGGGTAGTAGTGGATCAGGTAGTTCGTACTAGTTCAAG
>Ga0209542_10008289_pt1 | contig 19464 bp, 21 predicted proteins | sample RifCSPhighO2_01_FD_184028 | JGI IMG/M metagenome (GOLD analysis project Ga0209542, IMG submission 184028) | Soil microbial communities from Rifle, Colorado - Rifle CSP2_plank highO2_0.1 (SPAdes) (version 2) | ecosystem: Environmental > Terrestrial > Deep subsurface > Rock core/Sediment ...
ATTCATAGTTGTGCTGTATATTGTTAACATTCTCGTCAACAGTCAGAGGAAGGTCTTTTATTTCGCTTAAGTCTGCTTTCATCTGCTTTATCCATTCATCGACATTCTCTTTGAATTTTAATGTCTCTCTATCCATACGACCTCTTTTTTAAAAAAAATTTTAATATACTATTTAGTATACTCATATATAAATGTTTTGGATTTGTATATTGACTAAAGAGAAGTGAAATTATACTTTAATAATCCTTAACGGCTTATCACTAATACTAACTTTTATTTCATCCCCTCTTTTAATGTCATAAGTGTGCTTATCAAAGCTGTCAACGCTTAATTCTCCAGAATGTTTCCCATAAACAATTTTTAATTCCTGTCCTTCATTAATCTCTCCATACGGCATTTCTCCACTGTATTCTCTTGCAACAAAAGCTAATTTCTTTTCTTCTTTTCCAAAAGGTTTTAGATTAAATACCCTTCTATAAAACGAATACCATGGATTTGTTGAGCCAGCTCCGGTTACAATTAATAATCCAGAGCTTGCTTGTTTTATATGGCCATCTAAATAAAGATCGTAATGCGCACGAAGAGAAATGTCAATATTACGTATTAATGCTAAGCTTGTTGTTAATTTAATTTCTTTGTCATTTATTGTTATCTTTGCTCTTGCCCATTCTTCAATCGAATAATTATCATTTTCTAAATTAATTAATACTCTTTCTAAGTCATGAATTGTATAGGGCAGCAAATTTCCATGACTTAATTTATAGTCTGAATTAAACGGAATAACCGGAATATCTATTATGTAATGCGCTGCTTGGCAAAAGAAATCATCTCCAGAAGCTGTTAATGCAGCTTTGTATTTGTTTACTTCTTCAATAGTTAAATCATCTAGCGTTAAAAAATTTTTAATTTTTTTTTTTTTTAGTTCCTCTATAAATTGCTTTTGTCTTAAATGGCTATCATAATCTTCTTCTTTATACTTTCTTTCAAGTAACTCTTTTTCGGATAAGCTAGTTAAGCCGTCTCTTTCAATAGTGCTTTTCTTTGGGATAACAAGTATGTTTGAGATATTCATTTTTACCTCTTTATTTCATAATTTGAAATTTTTTTTAATATTTCATCATGGATAATATTGTTTGAAGCAATAACTCCTTTTAAATTAACAATATTTCCTGAATAATCAATAGGTTCTCCGTACAGATTACTAAGTTTTCCTCCTGCTTCGTGCAATATTATGTCAGGAGCGCAGAGGTCCCATAAATTCATTGTAATTGATGCTGGACACAAGAAGAGAGTTGCACTTCCTTTTGCAACATCTATTGTTTTGAAAGAGCTCGGCATGCTTCTTACACTATCTGGATTAATCAGCTTAAGGATATCTGTTAATTCTCTGCATTTCCTGTAGCTTGAAATTAAAACATCTATAGAATTGGAATTAGATACATTTAATTTTCTTTTGCCTTCACTATTGATAATATATGCTCCCTCATTTATTATGCCATATATAATTTCACCCATCTTGGGCCTGTAAGCCACACCCAAAATTGGAATAAAATTCTTCATAAGCCCAATCAAAACTCCAAAATTGTCTCCATTGTTCACATATTCTATCGTGCCATCAAGAGGATCAATAATCCAGCAATACCCATCTGTCAAGGTATTATTTTTTATGTTCTCTTCATCTAATATTCCATAATCAGGAAATCTCTTTGACAGCTCTTCTGATAAGAAGTTAGAAGATTCCTTATCAGCATCGCACACAATACTGTTGTCTTTTTTTGTTCTTATTTCTAAAGGATTGTTTCTATTTTTTAGTAAAATGTCACCCGCTATTTTTGCTAAATCCAAAGCAACTTCTAGTTCTGTTTTTAATGAGGACATGTGTTTCATTTTTGTTTCAACCTATTGCTTAATCTTCCATCGGAAAAGAGATATAATACAGAGGCTTGTACATCACTAAATCCGCAGATAGTGACTTCAATCCCATTTATATTATAAACCGGCCATCCATAAATATATTTTATAGGATTAATATTTTTGAAAGGCTCTAATTTTTCAAGAGGATATTCATCCTCTTTTCCCTCTAATTTTCTTATTACAACTCTTTTTATGCCTAATTCTGAAGTTTTTTTTATGTAACTATCCATCTCTTCAATATTATAAGGAGTTATAAGCATAGACAATTTTATTGGGATTTTAGATTCTTGAATAATCTGCCTTAAATCAGGCTGTTTATCTGAGCCAGTTATTTTATGATAAATTTCAGGGTTGAATGAATGAAAGGTTATTGAAGCTTTATCGTAACTATTAAAGACATCAATTTTTTTCAGCGCCAACAGCCCATTTGTATGCAGGGAAAGCTTTGTATTTTTTGTTAGTCTGCTTCTTATATATTGAATAAGTTCAGCTTCATGCATATACAATTGCGGATCTGTATTTGTGCCTGTCACAGCAAGATCTCTGATATTATGGAGATTTACCTGCTCAATTAAGGAATTGATATTTTTAGGTGGAAATTCATCTATATTAGAAGGCAATCCTTTTAATTCAGGATGCTGGCCAATACAATCATAACATCTCAAATTGCACTTTTTTCCTGTAAACAATAAATTTGCATAATCATACATATTAACCACTCTTATTAAGCAGATTATCTCTTGAACTCTGTGAATAAAATAATGGGATGATTCCATTAATTGAATCTTTCCCTGTTTTTGTTAATAAAAATAGATCGCTACTGAATTCCATAAGACCTTTATCCTGTAGGAAATTAACTTCATCTTTGAATTTATCTTCCAGCTCTATTCCAAATTTTTTGTAAAATGCTTTTCTATTTATGTATCCAAAATAAAATGATACGCAAATCATCTTTGCCATAATCTCTTCAGGCGGAAGCACATACAAGTCCTGGACTGGGAATCTTCCTTGCTGAATTAATTCCCTGTATTTTCCGATCTTTTTAGAAGCTGCTCCCTGATTGTAATAGACAGATTCTCTTGCCATTGTTTGCGATCCTAAACCTAACCCTAAATAAGGCATGCCTTCTATAACCCTCTTGGTTAGATAAGCGCTGGTTCCTGGATCATTTGGTATTCTGCTGAATGTATTTTTACCAATATTTGCCTCAAATCCATTCTCTGTAAGAAGAGAATATGCAGCATCATATTGCTGATTTATTTTATCTAGTGATATTTGTATTGATTCTTGCTCTAATATGGTTCCTTTGTACCTGTTTCTGTATAATGTAATATATTCTGGATTCAAATCAATTGCAAATTTCACAGTAGAGATAAAACTATCAAGCGGTTGATTGGCAAAACCATACATTAAGTCAATATTAAATCTCTTAAATCCAGCTGCTCTGATGTTTTCATTAGCTTTTTTGATTATTTGGACAGTATTATTCTGTCTTCCTAAATATTCAAGCAGTTCTGGATTGATAGTTTGTATGCCCATGCTGATTCTTTCTATACCTGCCTTCCTTATATTCACCATCTTTTCTAAGTCTGTTGCTATTTTTGGCGTAGTTTCTATGCTAATGCTGAAATTATCTGTTAGATCAAGCCCTTCTAATGCTGAATTTACAATCTTTCCTATCTCTTTAGATGATAATGCAGTCGGGGTTCCGCCTCCAAGATCTAAACCAACAATAGTTCTATTTTCTCTGCTAAGAATTTCTTGATATAACTCCATCTCCCTTTGGAGCAACTCAACATACTCTTGTTTAAGGTTAGATTCATCTCCTGATAGGACAGTGTATTCGCAATATCGGCATCTTGAATCGCAAAATGGAATGTGAATATACAAAGCTAATTCTTTCACGCCTTTCCATTGTTCTCTAACTGCCTCATCGACAAGTTCTGTATTTATCTTATAATCTCTCCACACTTTAGATCCATTGAGAGGATATGCAGTATTAGCATAATGGTGAAGTTCAATGCCTTTTTCATATAATTTTTGTAAATCAATTTTCATTTTCATCTTTTACTCCTTACTCTAAAATAATCAGCTAATATCTTCTTATGGTCAAAAGCCAATACAGAAGGAATTTTCCTGTATCTGAATATTCTTGCATCTAGAGCATCATCTCCTGCTTTTAACTTTCCATGTTCTATCTGGATATAATAAGCTACAGAAACAGTTGGCCCTCTGGGATCTCTCCCTGGGTCTGAATAAACACCCAGCAATTTTATATCTTCTGGATTAAGGTTTAACCCTGTTTCTTCTCTAGATTCTCTTAAAGCAGCCATTTCAGTTGATTCATTAGGATCAAGAAATCCGCCTGGCAAGGCCCAATAACCTTCATAAGGATCTCTTTTTCTTTTTACTAAAACAATTCCCTGGTCTTTATAATCAATGATTGTATCTGCGGTTACAGCAGGATTCTCATACTGTTTCATGCTCTTTATTCTGCCAATCCCATCTATTTCTAATATAACCTGCTTTGTTCCTTCTGGAACATAATTTTCCCAGTTACCATCTCTAATCAATTTTCTTACTTCAGTACCAGAAATATCATTAAATTTTGGTTTTCTGACTTCACAACCTTTTTCTTCAAATAATTTTTTGGTTATAGCATTTCCTGAGTAAGCAACATCGAATTTTGGAGATAATGATTCTACATATTTAACCCATCTTGGATAATCATTGATATCATTAATTTTAATTATATGTGTTTTCTTCTTGTTGCTTATACTTCTCCTTATCATTTCTGCTCTTTCATCCGCTGTGAATGGATTATAAGGAGTATTGCTGAATTGCGCTGAGCCTATGCCTATAATTATTTCTTCTAGATCATCTGATTCTTCCATCTGCTTTACAACAGACAAATGGCCCAGATGAAATGGCTGAAACCTTCCAACAAAAATTCCTCGTCTCATTTTTTAACCTTTATATCTATTGATAATCGGCATCTGCCTTCCGCTTCCAAAAGCTTTTTCTGTTATCTTTATTCCTGGAGCAGCCTGCCTCCTCTTGAATTCAGCGTTATCAATCTTCTTTACAATTCCATCTACTATTTCTTTTTCATAGCCCATGGAAATAATCTCATCTTTGCTTTTTTCCTCTTCAATATATGCTTTTAAGATTCCGTCTAATATTTTATAATCCGGAAGAGAATCCTGATCAAATTGGCCTGGCTTTAACTCTGCTGAAGGCTGTTTATCTATGGTATTTTGCGGAATAATTATTCCATTTCGGTTTATGTATTCAGCAAGCTGGTACACTTTTGTTTTTAATATGTCTGATAATACAGCATATCCTCCGCACATATCTCCGTATAGAGTGCAGTAGCCTACTGCCAATTCAGATTTATTTCCTGTTGATAAAACCAAGTATCCAAATTTATTTGATAGGGCCATAAGGATATTGCCCCTTATTCTTGCCTGCAGGTTTTCTTCTGTAATATCTTCTTTTTTATCTTTAAATAAATCAGCTAATGTTTTATTGAATGAGCCAAAAACATCTTTGATTGGAATTATATTGTATTTTATTTCAAGATTTTCTGAGAGCTGTTTTGCATCATCTTTGCTGTGCTGGCTTGAGTATTGCGATGGCATAGATACCCCTATAACATTTTCCTTTCCCAATGCATCCGCAGCAATAGCTGCAGTAACTGCAGAATCTATTCCTCCGCTTAATCCCATTACAGCTTTTTTGAAGCCGCTCTTCCTAAAATAATCCCTAACCCCTAAAACTAAAGCGTCATAAATCTCCTGAATTTCATCATATTGTTTAGCTGCAATTGGTTTTCCAATTCTGCTCTTCAAATCAAAATCAACTAATACCAAATCTTCCTGAAATTTTTTTCCAGCAGCAATCAAATTTCCATTTTTATCCACAGCCAAGCTCTCCCCGTCAAAAACAAGATCATCCTGGCCGCCAACCTGGTTTACATAAAAAATAGGAACTTGATTTTTCTTTGCTTTTTCTATAAGAAGATTTTCCCTAACTGCTCTTTTGCCATATTGGAAAGGAGATGCTGATATATTGACTATTAAATCAGCCCCTTTTCCAGCTAAAATATCAGTGACTTTTGCATCATAATTTTTATCCCATAAATCTTCGCAAATCTCAATTCCAAGCTTTACGCCATTTATGTCAAAAAGATTATGCTCTCTTGCATGGGAAAAATATCTCGCTTCATCAAAAACATCATATGTAGGCAATAATGTCTTATGCTGTATTCCAATCAGCTTTTTATTGCTGATCAATGCAGCTGCATTATATTTTATGTATCTTCCATCATGCCCTCTCTCATTATTATAATCAATAAATCCCACTATAACAGAGATATTTTCGCTATTTTCAATTATTTTTTTCAATAACTCTTTATTATCTTTTACAAAGCTATCCCTATTCACTAAATCTTTTGGTGGATATCCTGTTATGCTTAACTCAGGAAATAAAACTAAATCAGCCTTGTAAGTTTTAGCTTTATTGATTTCCCTTATGATCAAATCTACATTTCTTTCTAAGTCTCCTACTGTTGGATTTATCTGAGCCAGTGCGATTTTCATTTTTTTTTTTTTTCCCTCTCTCCCTTTTCACTAAAACTACAATTCATAATCTCTGATTTCCCTATCTACCTTTTCTAATTCTTTTTCCAGCCTTGTTCTTTTATCTGTTAAAGATTCTTTTTCCCTTCCAGCTAGGATTTCTTCTGCTTTAACGAATTTTGCTCCTTTTTCTAACATTTCTTCTAAAGCAGAACCAGTTGTTTCAGAAGAAACTCCTTTAATAGCGTCTTCTACAACATAACATTTGATTCCATGTTTCTGCATCCCAAGAACAGCTGCTTTAACGCAATAGTCTGTTGCTACACCATAAACTACTGCTTCATCTATTTTAGCTAATCTTAAAAACACTTCAAAAGAAGGATTGGTGAAGACATCATAAGACTGCTTTTCAAAAAACAAAGCAGTTATTTCTAATTTTTCTATAGCTTTTTCCAGTTCTTCATATGGAACTTTGTTATCTAATCTATGCGGAATGAATTTTCTAGATTCTGTTAAATTAGTCTCTCTAATTTTTGATTGGCCGTATTTTCCACCCATGCAATGATCTGGAAAAGGCCCGCTCCATCTTTGTAATTCTAATTCTCTTTCTTTGTATTCTTCTGTTCCAAAATGCCTGTCAACAGAGCCAACTATTGGAACTCTTATTCCTATAGCGCAACCTGTTAGTTTTGCTAAGTTTGGTTTAATAATTTCTGCGTCTGGAACATATAATTTTCCATCTCTATTCATAAAATCATTTTGCGTGTCAACATCATAAAATATTTTCATTTTCCAACCTCCAGCATTCTGTCTAAAGCTTTTCTTGCTTTGTACATAATGTTTTTATCAAGTTTTATTTCAAATTTTTCTTCTTCTAATGATTCTAAAGTTAGCTCAAGAGTATTTTTTTTCATTTGAATGCAGGTTTGGCCTGGAGAAGGCGGAATAAAGTAAAATTTCTTGTCAGGAACCTCTATTCTTAATCTTTCAATCATTCCTCTTTCAGTTCCTATTATGAATTCATTTGCATCGGATTCTTTTGCGTATTTTATCATGCCAGATGTAGAGCAAACCTGATCTGCAAGATCAATAACTTCTGCAGCGCATTCAGGATGGACAACTGTTTTTGCATTTTTGTAATGCTCTTTTGCTCTTTGCAACATATCTGGCAAAATCTTATTGTGAACATAACAAAAACCATCCCATAAAATAATCTCTTTATCTGTAAATCTTTGGACATAACTTGCTAAATTTTTATCAGGCGTAAATATAATCTGTTTATTAGGCAATGAATTAACAACTTCTACTGCATTTGAGCTTGTGCAGCAAACATCTGATTCTGCTTTAACATCTGCTGTTGTATTAACATAGCTAACAACTGCTGCTTTAGGATACTTTTCTTTTATTTGCCTTAAATCAAAGGCATTAACCATTGCAGCCATTGGGCATACTGCATCTTTTGCTGGAATCAAAACCTTTTTCTCAGGATTAAGTATCTTAGCGGATTCTGCCATGAAGTCTACACCGCAGAAAACAATAATGTCCTTATTTACTTCTGCTGCTCTCTTGGCTAATCCAAAAGAATCTCCGATATAATCTGCTATTTTATATATTTCCGGCCTCTGATAATTATGCACAAGCACAACTGCATTTTTCTTTTCTTTTAATTCATTTATTCTTTGGATTAATCTTTTATTTTCCATTTTCCTTCTCCATATTCACAAAATACGGCGTTAAGCAAAACCTGTAGAAATCACCTCTTTGGAATTTCTGGATTAGCTCTCTTTGCTGGCTATTAAGGTTTTCTGCTCTTTTTTTTGTTAAATATCCCAAAAGCAAAGCATCGCTTGCTTTGATTCCTAATCCAAACTCTCTATTTATTTCTCTAATAATTTGTTCTTGAACTGGCTTATATTTTTTATAAATCTCTTCTGGCTTTAATTCTAAAACAATCTTCTCTGCGATCATTAATGACAATATGTTTTTAAACCATTTGTTTGCGTAAAGAGATGGAATCTCTTCTTTGCTAAAAATAAATCCAACTCTATCATAAAATACACCATAAGGCTTGCTAAATGATATAACCGCAGCTGCAATATTCTCATTACTTAAATCAAATTTATTCTGCCTTGTTGAGCCCATGTAAGCTAAGTCATAAAAAACTTTATGGCCTGCTTCACAAATATCATTTATGAACTGATTAGGAATTATATTTCCATCTCTTGCAGAGGGGTTTGAGATAAACCAGATTCCTTTCTCAAGATGTTTGGGATTTGTATTTGGATCTACTTCAACTGTTTTCAAGCCAATTGTTTTTCCGTATTCCCTATACCCTTCATATTCTCCTTTTAAGGTATATATTTTTTGAGCTCCATTTTTCCTTAATAATGAAAGATAATGGAATATTCCTTCGCTTGAACCAGAGGTTGGATATCTAAAATTAAAATTTTGAAGATTGACTGAACCAGAATAAAAATTCATGACTTTTTCAATTATTGATTCATGAAAATTATCTAATCCGCCAACTGGCTGCACAGATTTTAAAAATACTTCATGAGGAAATGGATTAGTTAAATCTGTAATTAATTTCCTTACTTCTGGAAATCTGTAACTGTAAACCGTTGTTATTGCTTCTAGTTTCATAATAATCTTCCTCCTTGAACATTTTCCCAGCTAGTTGTAAGCCGGCCTTGAGGAAAGAATATTAATTGCCTGATTTTTTCTTCACCAGAATCATAAGTCAGGCCAGTTGTCATACAAACATTTTGGCCATCTACTTCATAAACCAAAGCCCCATGCGGAAGCTTATCGCATAAAGCGCCTTCTTTTTTTAGAAAATCATGAATCTCCTGCATTTTTTTTCCCCCTAATCTGTTGTTATCAACATATTTAGCAACTTCTTCATCTAGGGAATTTTTAGGCCTGTCTGCGCTTCTTAGCGTTAACTGGTATACATTATTCTCTTTAGCAAACTGAATAAGTTTTTTTACTTCTTCAACACTATCAATATAATTCTTTAGCATTACACAAGAAAGCCTTGTGTTAAGATCTTTTGAATTATTTTTCTCAATTAATTTCTGTAAATCTACAAAAGAATTATCATTAGGCCCGAATACCTCTCTATTTTTTTTTCTGTCATAATGATAAATTGAAACTGCTACTGTGTTCAAGCCAAGCTCTCTCCACACATCAAGGAATTCATCATATAACCTTCCTCCATTGGCTAATAAAGAGCCGTCTGTTTGTAGCTCTCTTTTGTCAAATGGCTTTCCATAAATCTTTATCAGATACTTTGTAATTTGAGCTGGAAATATTGTTGGTTCACCTTTTCCTGTTATCAATACATTCTTTGCGTCATGGTTTAATGCAACTGTTGTTGCTTCATCAAATTTTTTCCAATTAACTTCTGGCAGCCTGCAGTCCATACTATAATCTGGAGTCATTTTGGAAATGCAAATAGGGCAGTTATTATAGCATGCTTTGCTTCCTGCAATTATAGTATAGGTTAATGCTTTTTCCATCTTAAAACACCTTCTCAAGATTTCTCGTATCTTTTTTATATGTTTTGTATTCCCTTCCAACTTTTGAACAAGGAACCCATAATCCTGTTTCTTCATCAAATTTAGCGACAATATCAGAAGTGGCCATTACAACATCTTCTATGCTGCCTGTGCCTATTCCTGTGAATAGTTTTTTTCCATATTTTTGCTCATATATTTTGCTAGCTTCTGTGAATGCTTTTGTCTTTTCAGCATTAAAGCCAGAGGAAACAAATATCCCCACATCAGGATATTTGTCTAGAGCTCTTCTTAAAGCCCAGACCCCTTTTATCGTAACTCCTTTTCCATCAACATATTTTTCTAAGCCTTTTAATTCAGTTAAGTCAACAGAATCATAATCTTGAGAATAGTTTTCTCCACAAGTATCTACTCTGACTGCAGCTAAATTACCTAATGCTTTTGCAGTTGCAACCGAATCATCAATTTCTTTATTATAAGTATCAATTAAAACAACTCTTGGAATTTCTTTAGGAATATACTTATCAAAAGCCTTAGCAGCTTTTACAGTGCTTCCATATGTTAAAACTAAAGCATGCGGAATTGTGCCTGCTCCTTTCTTTCCTATATTAGCTGCTCCAATGTCTGTTGAGCTGTCTTTCATTCCAGCTTCTAAGCATATTCTGCTTATTTCAGGATCTAAGCTATAATGAAAGTGCCTTGCTCCAAAATAAATAACAGGAACATTTGCCTCTTCCACAATTCTTTCTGCGTTTTTCTTAACTTTTTTCATATCAATCTCTTTATTGGTTAATTCAGCAGAGATAACTCCTAAATACATTGTTTCCAATTCAATTAAATCCTGGACTCTTCCTTCAATAAGCATTAATGTATCTAATGGTTTATTTCTTCCATTAGGCAAGGCGTAAACATGACCTTGCTTATTGCTTAACCCAGAATACTTCTCAATTATTTCAATAGATTCATCTCTATCAAAATTGCCTGCTTTCCTGGCAAAAACCCTATACCTCACAATTGGATTTATGTTATCTTTTTGCAATATTTCCTTGCTTCTTAAAAAGTACTTATCTGTAAAAGGTTCATGTTTTTCTGGCAATTGTGATGTTTTCATTGCGGTATTAAGAATGGAAATAAACTATATCAATATTACCTCCCTCTTTGTGGGGAGAAAGATTTAAATAGTAATTGTTGATATTTATTTAGATATGCTTGAGAAATTAATGAAGGACCTAGAATTTACAAATAATGAAATAAAGGTATATGAAACACTGCTGAGAATAGGCTCTTCAACAACAGGAAAGATAATTGAAGAAGCTAAAATAGCCTCTGGAAAGATATACGAGACATTAAACAAATTAATTGAAAAAGGCATTGTTAACTTTATTAAAAAAAATAATATTAAGATATACGCTGCTTCTCCTCCCTCAAGCTTGTTTTTTTTCCTAGAACAAAAAAAAAAAAACATTACAGAAGAGGAAAAAAGATTAACAGAACTTTTGCCGAAATTAGAGAACGCGCCTTTGATTGAGAAAGAAAGCATTTCTATTTACAAGGGCTATAAGGGCATAAGAAATATTGGCAATGACTTGCTCGAGCATTATAAGGAAAAAGAACTGCAGGTGATGGGAGTTACTGGGTATAAAAGCGAAACCTTTAATTTATTATGGCAGAACTGGCATAAAAAGAGAGTGCAAAAAGGAATTGGGTGCAGGATTTTATTCTCTGATAAGGAAACCTCTTTTTATAATTTTTTTAAAAATCTTAAATTAACAAAAGTTAAATATATAGTTGGAAAATCTCAATCGGCCTTCCTTTTAATGAAAGATTCCTGCTTAGTAATATCTTACGGGGAATATCCTTTATGCCTGCTGATAAAACATGAAGCCATGGCCTATTCTTTAAAATATATCTTTGAGAATTTGTGGAAGATGGCTAAAAGTTAAATCATTATAGATTTTATTTTATTTTTATCCAATTTTTGCCAATTCATACTCATAAGTTGGTTTTCCCATTCTCCTTACTTGTTCAGCTTCTTTTAAAGATTGAGGTCCGCTGCCAATTCTAACTAAAGCATCAATGGAATTTATAAATGCTTGACTTTCATCTCCCCAATTTTCACCAATAATTATTGGTTCTTCGTCAACAGGAAACCAATTATCTTTATAGCTATAAGCTTTTTTACAAGCAATACCTGCAGTTTTCCAATCTCTTCTTTTGGCTTCTTCATAAGCTATTTTAAGAACGCCAATGTTAGTTAAGCCCGATACAACTATAATTCTATATTCCGGAAAATCATCTTCAACTCTATCATAAGCGTGTTTAATCAATTCTAAAGCTTTAACCTCATCAAATTTTGTAGGGGGGCAATAACCTACAACCCCCAACCTTAAAGATTTTTTAATTTTTAAATCCAATTCTTCCATCTTCTTTATTATATTATTAATAATATTTTTTTCTTTTTTTTTGCAGCTCATAAGGAAGATCCCCTTTTCTAGTTTGCTCTTCCATTAATTTTAAATCTTTAAGTAATTCTTGAGCAAGATGTTTTAAAGGTTCATATTTTTCTTTATGTAACTTAACAATATCATTTATTATCCTGGTATCTAAAAATTTAATATATTTAATCTCTTTTTTATGTAGATCCCACCAGAATAACCAAGAATCAGGAATATAACCAAGATATTTTTCCAATTCCCTGATGTGCTTTTCAATCCTCTTTTTAGCATCAAATAAAAACATTTTTTTTATTTTTTATTTTTTATATAACAAAAACTAATAATCTTTTTATTATTATAACAATCTTTATATATATATTTTACTCTCTCGATAAGTTATGAACAATTTTATACCAATTGGAATATTAATTATAATATTATCTATATCTTGGATGTTATATCTATGGCAATAAAAAAAATCGTAAGTTTTCCCAGGATGGGAGAATATGAAGATATATTTAAAGAGGCTCTAGAAGACCTTGGTTTAGAGGTTATGCTGCCTCCAAAAACTTCTGAAAAAACAATAAAATTTGGATGCAAGCATAGCTCAGACATGATCTGCTATCCATATAAAGTTACTTTAGGAAATTTCTGGGAGGCTTTAGAAAATGGAGCTAACACATTGGTAATGTGGGACAGCAAAGGGCAGTGCAGGTTTAGGCACTATCACACATTGCAAGAGTATACATTAAAGAATCTTGGCTATAAATTTGATATGTATCCTGTCAATATTAATTTTATTTTTTCTTTAAAAAAAATTAATCCTAAATTAAGCACGTTTAAAATATTAAAAGCTATAAGAAAAACCTTTCGTAAAATAAAAGAGATTGATAAACGAAATATATTTGTAAAGGGGGGCATCAACATCGGAATAATCGGGGAGATATACACCTGTTTAGAGCCTGGGATTAATTATGACCTTATTAATAAAATAAAAAAATATGGGGTAAATGCCTATAATACCGTAACTATATATGATTTTTTAAAAGAGAGCATAAAAGGCGCTTTAAAATTAAACTTAATCGGAAAAAGAAAATACAAGAAAGAAGCGATGAAGTATTTGAACGGGCCGTTAGGCGGGCATGGCTTTGAAAATATCTACAATCTGTTATGGCTTATTGATAATAAGATTGATGGTGTTATACACCTATTGCCTTTAAGTTGTTTTACAGAAAATGCTCAAATAACTGTTGATGACTATACTCAAAAACCAATAAAAGATATAATGATAGGAGATAAAGTTTTTACTCATAAAGGCAGATTTAGAAAAGTCATTAATACTTTCTCTAGGAAATATAATGGAAATATTTTGAATATAGATTGCGGAGGATTATTGAAATTTGATATAACACCCGAACATCCTATTTTAGCTTTAAAAAGAAAAATAAAAAATCACAAAAGAATAATCGATAATCCTGAGTTCATTAAAGCAAGAGAATTAAACAAAGGAGATTTTATCGCTATACCTAAATCTAAATCAATTATCAAAAAATTATATCATAAAAGCGATATGAACAATAAAAAAAAACCAAAATATAAGGATATAACAAAATTATTTTATAATAAAGATATCCTAAGATTAATGGGTTATTATCTAGCAGAAGGAAGTATAACGTATGATAGACATAAGAAAAAAAACAGGAAATATTTTGCAAGCGTTAGATTTACCCTTAATAAAAAAGAAAAAAATTTTATTCAAGATATAATCAATATTGTTAATAATAATTTTGATGCTTATTGCAAAGTTTATGAAAACTCAAAAAGGCCGAATGTATCTGATTTATCGATAACAAATAGAAGCTTTGCTTATTTACTTTACAAATTATGCGGTAAATATTGCGATAAAAAAACCATACATAAGGATATAATGGGCCTCAAACCAGAACTGCAATTGGAATTAGCAAAAGGTTTTTTTAGAGGAGATGGCAACCTTAGAGATAAGTATGGCGAGACCACATATAGAGCAGTTACAACCTCGTCAAAATTAGCTAATCAGTTATTCTGGATTTTAATAAGAAACAATATAAAATGCGCGCTATCCGAACAGAATATAAAAAATAGAAAAAAATCATATATGATAAAAATTTCAAATGCTAAAGGAATAAAAAGATTGAATGATAATACTATCAAGATTACAAACAGAATTGATAATATAAGGTTTTTAGAGATAGATGATTATTTTTTAACCCCTATCAAAAAAATAAAAATAATTAAATTTTCAGGCAAAGTTTATAATTTTGAAGTTGAAGAGGATAACAGTTATATAGCCAATAATCTGGCAGTTCATAACTGCATGCCGGAAACCACTGTAGAATCAATAATTGATAATATCTGCCAGAAGAATAAAATTCCTTTGTTAAGGCTGCCAATTGACGAAACAAATTCAGAGGCAAACGTCAACACAAGGCTGGAAACTTTTATCGAGCTTGTTAAAAGGAGGAAGAAATGAAGGCTTATCTCGGAATAGACTGCGGAAGCGTATCTATAAAGATGGTTTGCATAGATGAGAATAATAAAATTCTTTCCAGCGTTTATTTAAGAAATAAAGGACTAATAGAAACGATAAAAGAAGGGTTAAAAAAAATCAAGGAAGCAAACAACAATTTAGAGATTTATGGAGTTGGGGTTACCGGAAGCGGAAGAGAGTTTACAAAGATTTTAGTTGGAGCGGATTTGGTTAAGACAGAAATATTAGCTCATAGCATAGCTACTTTAACTTATTACCCAGGTGTAAAGACAATATTTGATATTGGGGGAGAAGACTGCAAAATAATAACAATAAATGACGGCGTGATGAGCAATTTTGTTATGAATAGTATTTGTTTAACATCTGACACGCTTATAACTACAGGTAATCTTTCTCCAAAACCAATCAATCAATTAAAAAAAAAAGATTTGGTTTTGACTAATGAGGGGAATTTTGAACCTATTGAAAATATTTATAGCCGTGATTATAATAAGCTCTTGTTAAACATTTCTTGCGGAGGCCTGAGAAAGGTAAGGTTAACTCCTGAGCATCCTGTTTTTGGCATCAAGAGAAAAGATATCTGCTGTTATAATTCTCATACCAGAAATCATATATATACTTGTAAGCCTCTGAAAAAAGCATTAAATAAAAAATGCGAAAAATGCAATAAGGAAATTAGTTTTGAACCATCCTATTTCCCTGCTTCTGAACTTGAAAAAAAAGATTTTATTGCAGCGCCTGTTCCTCAACAAATTAACAACCTAAAATATTTAGATTTTAATACGCCGGAAAGGCAAATTTTAGAGAAAGTTAAAAAAGTTGAATTAACCCCTTCTCTTTTAAAAGTTTTGGGCTATTATCTTGCAGAAGGGAACATAGTCTATTGTTTAAGCAGGGGAAAATCAAGAAAAAAGTGCGATGTTGGAATCGGATTTACTTTTAATATAAAAGAAGAACCGATTGTTAATGAAATCATACAAATTCTTAATAAGATGTTTGATATAAGATATAATGTTAAGAAAAATCCAGAACATTCAACTATTCATCTTAACGTTTTTAATAAAAGCTTATGCAGATTGTTTAAGTACCTATGCGGAGAAAAGGCAGCTGGAAAATCAATTAATCCTATATTATTGAATTTATCTCCTTTGCTCCAGTTAGAGCTAATCAAAGGATTATTTATTGGGGATGGATTTTTGAGAGATCATGTTAAATATTCCAGAAAAAATAGATCTTATAAGTTAACTACTATCTCTGCTGATTTAGCGAGCCAAGCTTATTGGATGCTGATCAGGAATAAAATCAAATGCGGAATTTATAAAGATAAATCATTAACCAAAGGGGGATTTGAATGTTATAGAATTGGCATTTATGGAGATGATATCTTTAAATTAAAAAAAAAAATCAGCAAAAGCTTAAGAAATGAATCCAGCTCTTCTTTTATTTATTCTAAATGGCTTTTTATTCCGATAAAAGATATCCGGAAAGAAAAATATCGTGGAAAAGTTTATAATTTGAAAATAAAAAAAGATAATAGCTATATCGCAAATTTTTTAGCAGTTCATAATTGCGGAGCAGGCACTGGCGCTGTAATTGATTCTATTGCCTCAAGATTAGGAATAAAAACAGAAGATGTTGGAGATCTTGCGTTAAAGCATAAAACTAGGCTAAACTTTCCAGGAAAATGCGGAATTTTTGCCACATCTGCTGTTGTCTCCAGATTGAACAGCGGAGCTGATAAAAGCGATATATTAATGGGTGTATGTCGTGGCTTAATTAATAATTATTTGACATTAGCCAAGAATATAAAATTAGATCCTCCTTATGTCTTCCAGGGAGCAACAGCAAAGAACAAGGCTTTGATTAAGATTTTAGAGGAAGAATTAAAAGAAAAAGTTACTGTTCCTGAGAACTGCGAATTAATGGGAGCAATTGGAATTGCTATGCTAGTTAGGGATGAGAAAATAGAAAAGTCAAGTTTTCGTGGCTTTGATATAAGCGAGCAGAATTTTAAGACAAAAAACTTTTTATGCGAAGATTGCTCTAACAACTGCGAAGTTACCCAGATAATGGAAAATGGAAATGTTCTTGGGGCTATTGGCAGCAGATGCGGGAAGTGGAATAAATGACAGGACCAGCAGAAGGCAAAATAGAGCTGAAAAACGCTAAGGTTTACATTCATGTTAAAGGAAAATCTCTTGCCAGGATTACGCATATAGATGTTGAGCATCCAAACTTAAATCAAATCATTAAGCCTAAAGAAGCTACTTATTGCGCTGGCAAGCAAGGAGGATTTTTTATTGGATTAAAGAAGGAGATGCTGATGAGAGTGGAAAAACTGATTAAGAAAAATTAACTAGAAAATTTTCACTTTTCAACTCTTCAACAATATGAAACCTTTCTATTTTTTCTGCATATCTATCTAATTCTTCTTCAAACTCACTTAATTCGTTCATATTTCTAAACAATACATCAATAAAAAAATCATAGTTACTTATTCTATGAATGGAATTAATATTTTTATGATTTAATAGGAACTCTTTTAATTTTTTCTTATCTCTGGACTTAACAGCAAAATTTACTCTTATTGGATATCCTAATTTGTTGAAGTCAATTATAGAAGTATGTTTTGTTATAACATTGTTTTCTAGCTTCCTTATTTTACAAAACAAAGTGGATACAGGAATTTCTGTTTCCCTGGAGATTAAAGCCAGGCTTTTTCTTGCATTATTCCTTAAATGAGACAAGATTATTAGATCTTTTTCTTTGAGCATTAGTAATTTTCAATTAATATTATTTATAAGTTTTAATTAAGGAAAATTGAATATTTTGCGGAAAATTAAATAAAATAGAGTCAATTTATATTCATCATTGATTCGCAGGTTTGTTGTATAAAAGGCCTATCAAAATTTTTACAAAGATTTTTATCATCCAAGACAGCAGCTTTACAAGCTGTAAGAGTCGGTTCTTCACTATAATTATTATCACATATATTTGCATCTTTTTTTTGTCTGCCAACTAATACAACACATTTAAATTTATAGTTATATTCATTGCAATATTCTGCATTTCCTGTTTGCAAAGCTCTTTCAAGCAATAGTTTGTTTTGTTCTTCCCATTCCTTATTCTCTTTTTCCCATTTATAATCCATAATATATTGAATTCCAAAAAGGATTATAGCAATGCCTATAAAAGAATATCCAACTTTCTTCAATATTTTTTTATTCATATTTTCTTAAAATAATTTAAGTATTAAAATCTTATTATAATCTATCCGAAAATCTTTCAGTTTTTTTCTGTGAATCTTTAAAAAGGAAAAATAATGTTTTGATATATCAAAATGAATGGATTAACTCGTTATAATGCTGGCTACCCAATGGCTGGTTATCCAATGGTTGCTCAGCAAGGAGACTTACGCGAATCTTTTTACAATCTTGGATTTAATGAGATTCCAACTGTTTTTAAGCTAGGACAATTGCCGCTTAATCCTTATGCTAAGAAAGCAGTATTCCTTGAGGAGTCTGTTTCTAATGCTCTATCGGGCTTAGTACAGGCAACAGTTTATCAACCAAGATCTGGTATAAAAAGATTTTGTGACAATTTTGGATATGATTTAAGAGGAGACGGATATGATAAATTATTGGCGGAAAGAGCAGATCAAGGAAAACAGATGATGCAGCTAACAGGAATGGTTAATGCAGCAAGAAACATTGGAAGATTTACTGAAACTATTGACAGCATGTGCGACTCAATAAACTTAGCTGGAGGAGATGGGGAACTTAAAAGAGCAAAATATAAGCAAATTTTAAGAAATACAGACGGAAATATAATGGATATTGCATATAGCATGGGTCGTGTTGAAGGCGGGCTTATCTGCGACGGCATAGACTTAGGAGCTATTTAATTTTCTAAAAATGGATCAGGAACTATCTAAATTAGTTAACTTTTGTTTGACAGAAATAAGAAATACTCTTATAAATGAGTACATTGCTGTTCAATCAAAACCAAAGTATACTGGTTGGAAACGCTTTTTATTAGATATGGGAATGGATGAATGTAAAGTTCTTGAAGAAAAAAGGAGAGTGATAGAACATACAAAATATAATGTTACAGCTAATCGCAGCAGCGGGAGAGCCATTTCTGGAATAGATCACATTTTAGATAAATTAGAAGAGATGGGTTATAATAGAAGAGCAATAAAAAATGAATTGTTTAGTATACATGATAGATATAATTGGGACTATAGCCGCATTGAAAAACTTTCATATGATGAGATGAATAGATTCATCAACAATATAATAAATGATGCAAGGGTTGTTTTTGAAAGTTTACCTGAATTAAAAAGAAAATATCTTTCTAAATAATATCTGAGCAATATTAAAAGCTGAGTTTTCCACCAGTCTATGACTGGTGGCACGAAAATAATTTATTATTCAATAACTTTAATTCTTAATTAAGCTAAGAAAAGACTAGGAAGCAGACCAAAAGCA
>Ga0209542_10008291_pt1 | contig 19464 bp, 19 predicted proteins | sample RifCSPhighO2_01_FD_184028 | JGI IMG/M metagenome (GOLD analysis project Ga0209542, IMG submission 184028) | Soil microbial communities from Rifle, Colorado - Rifle CSP2_plank highO2_0.1 (SPAdes) (version 2) | ecosystem: Environmental > Terrestrial > Deep subsurface > Rock core/Sediment ...
CGATGTTGTATTTAATTTGCCAGCGCTTCACCGCCGCCTCCGTGAGAGCGCCGTAGAAACCGGTGACCTGTCCTTCCGGATATACGGAAGAGTCGCGCGCGAGGAATTGCTGAAGCCGCGTCACGTCATCACCCTTCGAGCTACGCTTCAAGCTGCGGCCGACCAAGGGACACGAGCTTTTGTCTACCGCGATGCTTCCCTGATTCGATGCCGCTCCCGTAGTCGCTCCCAATTGTTGCTGGAGCTGCTGGACCCGCGCAAGCAGTGACTGCGCCTGCGCATAGAGCGAGTCGGCTGTCGGTTGAGGGACGGGCGTAGGCGTCGAGGAGTACGTATAGCTGGGAGTTGGTGTGGGACTTGGTGTGGGTGTTGCAGCGACGACCGTAATAGAGCCGACCATACCCGCGTGGAAGGTGCAGTTGTAGAAGTACGTTCCCGAATTCGTGAAGGTGCGCGAGTACACGGCGCCCGGCTGCAGGGTGCCGCTTACGAAACTAGTATCGTTCGCCGTGACGTTGTGCTGCATCGTATCGGTGTTGGTCCACACGACCGTGTCCCCGACGTTGACGGTCAGATTGGGCGGCGTGAAGTAGTTGGGGCCCATTCCCACATTGACCTGCGCTGCCTGGCTCGGTTGGGGAATAAGGAGAAGACTCGCGACAATAATTCCGAACACGAGAGAGGATCGGCGGGCTGTGTGCATATCCTCATTGTCGCACGCTGAAAGGGTGGCGCAATCGAGATGCCCACAGGTGTTTGGTAAATGGAACCAGAGCCGTATAATCGCAGGGACCGCCCGTACATTCGTTCGTGCGGGTCGCTCGGAGAAAATGCGAATACGGTGTATTCTCATTTTGCTCCTCGCTACCGCCCGTAGCTCAATGGTTAGAGCACCGAGCTTATACCTCGGGGGTTCTTGGTTCGAGTCCAAGCGGGCGGACACGGAAAAAGCTTTGATACTATCGCTCGCTCGCAATCTTTCGGCGGACTTCTTCTTCCCCTTTCACCACGTCCTGATTGTGTCTCTCGAGCGTGCGCTTGCTTTCGATGAGTTTCTTTTTGATGTCGTCAACATTTTTCTTCGCGTTCTCGAGCGCGAGCTCCGCAGATTGCAGATTGCGCTCGATGCGATGCACTTCATCGGCGTGCCAGGCCGTCGTTCGCTTCATCTGCGCCAGCTGCATCGGGTCCATGCGGACAGTATAACGCGCTCAACGTATTACTTTCGCCACGGCCTTTGGGACCCGCTTGTCGAACATGTCGGGAATAATCCTATTTGCAGTCGGCTTTTTAACGAGGCTTGCTATCGCCTTCGCTGCCTTTATCTTCATATCGTCGGTTATTTTCGTCACGCGATTATCGAGCGCTCCGCGGAAAACGCCGGGAAATGCGAGTGAATTGTTTATCTGATTCGGAAAATCAGAGCGTCCCGTTCCCACCACCATCGCTCCCCCTTTTTTCGCCTCGTCGGGCATTATTTCCGGCGTCGGGTTCGCCATCGCGAAGATGACGGAGCGCGGGGCCATCGTGCGCACCATTTCCGCCGTAAGCACGCCCGGTTTGGATACGCCGAGGAATATGTCCGCGTTCCTGATCGCGTTCGTAAGGTCTCCCTTCTCACCTCCCCAAATGATGCTCTTCTGCAGAAGTTCTTTCTTGGTCGAATTCAGATCCGTTCTCTCATTCCCGATAACACCAACACTGTCGACGGCGACGATCTTCACTTTCGGTGCATACCGTTTCAAGAGTTTTATCGTCGCGACGCCGGCTGCGCCAACGCCACTCACGACGACGCGGCATTTGTTGATGTCTTTTTTGACGACCTTCATTGCATTGATGATGCCAGCAAGGACTACGATGGCCGTCCCATGTTGATCGTCATGCATTACCGGAATGTCCAAGGCTTCGATGACGCGCCGCTCTATCTCAAAACATTTCGGCGCGGCGATGTCCTCCAGGTTGATGCCGCCAAATGCGGGCGCGATACGAATGACCGTCTCGACGATCTCGTCGGTGTCCTGTGTGTCGAGTACGATGGGCACCGTGTCTATATCTGCGAATGTCTTGAAAATAGCGGCCTTCCCTTCCATCACCGGCAGCGCGCCGAGTGCGCCGATGTTGCCGAGGCCGAGTACCGCGGAGCCGTCGGAGATGACAGCGACCATGCGACCCTTCATCGTATAGTGCCGCGCTTCTTTCGGATGCTTGGCAACATACGAGGAGACAGCCGCAACACCCGGCGTATACACAAGCGCGAGCTCCTTCCTGTTCCGGATCGGCGCCGCCGGCACTATGCGAATCTTCCCTCCGAGCTTCTTGTGCAGCGCCAAAGCTTTTTTTGCGATGCCATTTTTCACCATAATCGGCAGTGTATACTTTTGCCATGACTGACACAATCACCCTCAAAAAACCCTTCGACGCGCACGTGCATTTCCGCCGCGGGGCGATGTTGCGGGCTGTTGTGCCGCATACGACTCGTACTTTTGCGGGGGCTATCGTAATGCCCAATACCGAACCACCCATCGAGACGGTCGAACAAGCCGCCGAGTACAAAAAAGAAATTCTCGCCGCGGTCCCCGCTGGTCAGACGTTCAATCCCCTGATGACGTTCTACCTCACCAAGAACCTGAAGCCGGGAGAGATCGAAAAAGGATTCGGTAATGGTGTGTACGCCGTGAAGTACTATCCCTATGGCGCGACGACGAATTCGCAGTGGGGCTACCAAAATATCCTGGAAGCGAGCGAGGTGCTGAAAAAAATGGAAGAAGTCGGTATGCCGCTCCTTCTCCACGGTGAAGTACATGTCGACGAACGCGGCGAGGAGGTCGACCCGTACATTGGAGAACAAACGTTTATCAAGGTGGTTCTGCCAAGGCTTCTCGACACGTATCCGAATCTCAAGGTCTCGCTCGAACATCTAAGCTCCGCGGAAGCCGCTGATTTTATGGAAAAAAATGGGGAGCCGGGACGATTGGTCGCGACAATACCGGTTCACCACCTTTTATATGACCGAACGGATGTAGAACCGCGCCCGTTTTTACAGAGTAAACCACTCGTGAAGGGTAGCGCCGACCGCGAACGTATACGCACGCTTGTTGCTCAAGGTTTCCCCTTTATATATGCGGGCACAGACTCTGCTCCACATCCTGAAGCAAAAAAACTCGCTACCCTGCCCGCGTTCGGCGTCTTTAGCGCGCCGGTTGCTGTCGAACTCTACACGCAAGTCTTCGAGGAGCTCGGTGCGCTCGACAAATTGGAAGGCTTTCTATCGGTCAACGGCCCACGTTTTTACGGAATCGAACCCAGCAGCGAAACAATTACACTTGAGAAAAAAGACTGGCAGGTCGGGGGGCCGGTCGTTACCGACGAAGGCGTAAAGGTGTGGCCTCTTGGCAATAAGGAACACGGTCTCGGCGACGAAACAATTCATTGGCAAATTACTTCGTAAAGCGTATGCTGCCCTCGGCAGCTCTCGGAGGAGACAATGGCAAACATCTTGTTCATGTTTGGTCGGCCCAAAAGTCGACCGTCTACGACAAAGCAAATAGCTATCCGGGTCATCGCTTTCATAGCGCTACTGGGTGCGCTCGGGTACGCTCTCTTCATCGCTATCGGTGCGATAGCAGCGCTTGTTATCGCCTGTGTCGGGGCATCTGTTGTCGCAATACCTGTCGATTGGTCACAATGGGTCAGGTGGTTGCGACGCTAACGCAACAGACGTGGTCATCGTCGCGAGCGCGGGATCCCCCCGCGCTCACTCATTTTTATGCCAACGGGGCGTGTTCGATATCCTCCTTCTTTTTGGGCGTTATCCCGTTCGCGATGAGTATCTTCTCGAAGTCGTCGCGCTCGATGGTCTCCACCTCCACCAACTTCGCTGCGATTATGTCCAGGACCTTGCGATGCTTGCGCAAGACAGCTTCGGCTCGTTTGTGCGCGCCTTCGATAATGTGCTTGACCTCTGCGTCTATCGCGGAAGCGACTTCCTCGGACGCCTCGCCTTCCACGCCTTCGCCGAACATCGCGCGCTGCGCCGAAGCAGCGAAAGCGATGGGGCCCATTTTATCCGACATGCCGTAGCGCGCGACCATGTTGCGCGCGAGTGCGGTCAAAACCTGCAGGTCGTTCGATGCGCCGGTCGTGAGGTCGTCGAACACCATTTTTTCTGCAACAAAGCCGCCGAGCGACACCGCGATATCATCGAGAAATTCTTTCTTCGACTGCATCTTCCGATCTTCAAGCGGGAGCTTCAGCGTGTATCCGGCGGCTCGTCCGCGGCTGATGATGGATATCTTGTGCACCGGGTCGGCGTAGGGCAAGACGCTCGCGACGAGTGCGTGGCCCGCTTCGTGGTATGCGGTGATCTCCTTCTCTTTCTTATTGAGCACGTGGCTTCTGCGTTCGGGCCCGAGCATCACCTTTTCTATCGAGCGGATAAGGTCGTATTGGGTGATCTCCTTTCTATCCTCGCGCGCGGCAAGAATGGCGCCTTCGTTCATAATGTTCGTGAGATCGGCGGGGGAAAAGCCGGGGGTCCGCTCCGCAATGACCTCGAGTTTTACATCCGGCCCCAGCGGCTTCGAACGCGAGTGGGTTTTCAACACTTCCTCGCGATCTTTCCGGTCGGGAAGGTCAAGGACAACGCGTCTGTCGAAACGGCCGGGGCGCAAAAGCGCCGGGTCCAATACGTCGGGCCTGTTGGTCGCGGCCATAACGATTATCTTTTCGTTGGGTTCGAAGCCATCCATCTCGACGAGTATCTGGTTCAGGGTCTGTTCGCGCTCGTCGTTGCCACCACCCACACCCGTGCCGCGCACGCGCCCGACCGCGTCTATCTCGTCCACGAACACGATAGCTGGTCCCGCTTTTTTGGCCGTATCAAAAAGGTCGCGCACGCGAGACGCGCCGACTCCGACGAACATCTCGACGAACTCCGAGCCGGAGATAGAGAAAAAGGGCACGCTAGCCTCGCCTGCCACAGCACGGGCCAATAAAGTTTTTCCTGTGCCCGGTGCCCCCATCAAAAGTACGCCCTTCGGAATACGCGCGCCGATCTGGATGAATTTCTTGGGGTTCTTCAAAAAGTCGACGATCTCCAAGAGTTCTTGCTTCGCTTCCTTGACGCCGGCCACGTCGGCGAAGGTCACGCGCTGCGCGGTGTCTTCGGGCGAAACGAGACGCGCGAGCGAGCGGCCGAAGGTAAAGGCTTGCATGCCGGCGCCGCGCATCTGACGTGAGAGATACCAAATGATGCCGAACAAGAGGAGTACGGGCACGAGCAAAGGCGCGAGCGTGAGGAACCAGAAGCGAACGCCACCTTCATCCTTTATTTCTATTTTTACGGCGTCAATGCGATCTTTCGGAATGTCGTAGTTGGCGAATGTTTCTGTGAGCGAAGCTTCTGTTTCTTTGCGCGACGTCTTTTCGGTATTGTCCGTATACGTCGCCGTGAGCGAGTCGCCTTCTACTAATACGGAGATGACCTTCCCTGCTGCGATGTCAGCAGCGAGTTGTGAGATGGGAACGGACTCCCGCTCGCTCACAATGTATTCTCGCACGAACGAGTAGCTCGCCGAAAGCACCAAAAAAACTGCGAACGCCATCGCGAGCTGCATCCAAATAGAAGGGCCTCCGGTAGAAGGCTTAAGCGGCGCTTTCGGCTTGCGCTGTTTATCAAGATCTGCCATGACAGCGCATTATACCCAGCGAAGCAATTTCGGCTAGTTTTATTGCTAAAAGAAAACGGCCGCTTCCACTCGCGGCCGTTTTGCCCTCTCCATGCGAATTGTGTCAGTGGATCGTCGGTAGTTCCCAGAACGCAGGCTCTGGAACTTTCTTCGCGGCATACGCCTCACGAAGCACCGGAATGATGACATTCTTGACCCAGGAATGTTTGACCAAAAATGCGGCTGACGAAAAATTGATCAGTACGCTATCAAGCGAGGTGGACCGCTCTGTACTGAACTCGACTTCGGTATCCACGCATGTGCCGAGACCGTCCAGCGCGATCTCTGTGAGCGTTTGTTCGATTTTTCGACGCACTTCCTCGTCGCATCGAATTATCGTCGGCAGACCGATTATATGTACGCGGATGTCCATAACACACTCCTTCGCATACTCAACTCACGTCACCATAGCGGACATTCCCCTTTTGCGCCAATATAGTGCTATGGCACTCATAGAGAATGGTCGCATTCGATTTGATTACACTATCCTCGAAGAAATGGAGGCGGGTTTGGAGCTCTTTGGCTTCGAAGTGAAATCGCTCCGCGCGAAGCGCGGCTCTTTGAAGGGAGCGCGCGTCGTCGCGCGCGGAGGCGAAGCGTATTTGGTAGGCGCTTCTATCCCCGCGTGGCAGATAGCGAACGCACCAAAATCGTACGAGCCCGAGAGAACCCGTCGCTTGTTGCTTTCCACGAAGGAAATCGCCCATATTGCCTCTGCGGAGGGCCAACAGGGCTTGACAATCGTGCCAATTTCCGTATATAATAATGGACGGAAGTTGAAATTGGCTATCGCGATCGCGCGCGGAAAGAAAAAAGAAGATAAACGTCATAGTATCCGAGCGCGCGAGGAGAAACGACGGATCGAAAGGACATTGAAAACAGAATAGCATAATTATTACCAGCCGGTCCCCAGCCCCACTTTTGATAGAAGGAAACTCTATTTTGAAAAAGTGGAGCTGGGGGGTGACTGGCTTCGACGGAGAAATCGGTACCGTACGTAGCGCGGCAAAGCTGTGGCATCTTTTCAAACTGCCTCAAAATTCAAGTGCGAAAAACACTGGCGGGGTTCTTTCCCCGATTCAGCCTGCTTACGCTTACGCCTAAGCGGCCGTCCACGAATGTAGAGCTTGAGTAAGTTCGCCGGACGTCATTCTTCAAGCACGGATAGCGAGTGTCCACTTTCTATCCAAGACTTAGGACTCGATGTAATGCGTTTCTGTTCATCTCTTATCGTGGCTAGCGAGCCGAATCGCGTGAGCGCAAGCTCACATGATCGGCGAGCGAAGACACGATATCGGGTTAATACCCGCTATGCATTGCATTTAAACCTTCAGATGAACTACGCCTCGTAGACACTCGTACATACTTTTCTTCGGACTCGGGATCATTCCCCGACACCTCCACCACTTCGCAAAAGACTCCACATGTGTGGAGCCTTTTGCTTCGCTGTACGCAGCACTGCGATAGGGACTATTTCTCCTGATTCTCGACAGCCTCGCGAAGTTTATGCTTCAGAGGGTCCTCGATCCGTTCTCTTCTTTCTTCTTCCCGTTCGCTCGGCAAGACAGCGGGGGAGTAATCACCTTTCGCAGGGCTGTTGACGGGATGACCCGTACTGAAGGTATAACGCATACAGCTACTATCGTGCGTATGCAGCCGTGAAGGCGCGGTGAACACCATAAAGAGGATCTCACGAAGCAAAACACCCGCGGAGCGGGTGTTTTGCTTCGTCTGCTGTTTTTTCTACATCTCGACTGCTGCGGTAACGCTGACCGTGCCGTCGCCGACGTCGGCGATATAGACGCCGAGGCTACGTGTGTCTTTCTTTGCCGATAACACGGTCGCGCCACCTACGTTTGCCGTGCCCTCAAGCGTCCAGCCGTTCGTCTGCAGCTGCGATTTGTAGTAATCGGCGACGCTTTGCACGGAAGCCTTTGCCGTGTATGAAACGCCCGAACCAGCAGTGCCTGTTTGCGGATTGGATGCACCGGAGAAAGTGATCGCCGCGCCCGCGAAATTTTGAGGCGCGTCTGATGGCCAGTTGTCCGGCATCGCATTCGAGCCTACGGTCACTGTCCCGTCCTCGTTCGTGTAGGTCGCGGAGCCATCCATGTTCCGATCTACGTCGACACCGGCCATCGAAGCGGAGCCTAAGCCTCGCGTCAAAAACCAGCCGAGAAGCAGGAGGACCACTACCCCGCCTACGATGTACCAGATCTTATTGTTCCCCGCACTGCTAGAAGGTTGTGTAATTTCGTCCATAGCTATGTTATTTCATGAATATACCCGCAGTTTCTCACCATGAGCAGGTGCGTGCAAGTCGAGTCAGATGGCTATTTTTTGCGCGCAAACGAGACCTCTTGGAAACCAGCAGCATATGCCGCGATCTGGTAGAGCTGGAACACGAACGTCACCTTCGTACCATCGACGATAAACGTGCCGTAGTTCTCCGGCGTCGCAACAAGGCCATCCGCAAAAAGACCCTCGCCGTGTCGCGCCCTCATTTGCCGCAGAGATTCCGCAGCGACGTCGGATAGCTGAAGATCGACCATCGCAAGAGCATCACTCACCGTAAGTAATCTTCCGCTCGCGCGCTCGAAATTAAGACCATTGAGATATGCCATGGGGTGAGCGCCTCCCATATATGTGGAGGCAATGAGTCGCACGCTTATGACATCGTTACCAATGTAGGGCGGGTCGAACACGGAGGCGAATTCATACTTCGCGTCTACCGGAGAGGGCGGCGCGGCCTCTGTATCTTTTTTGAAACTGTCGACAGAATCGCGGACAATCGTTTCTATCTGCGCGTTGATCGAAGAAATACCTGCCTGCGCCGAGGCTTCGGCAGGCAGGCCGAATTGCGGGTATTCCGCATCGATCAAAAGTGTGGGCGTCTCCTCGTTGATCGTTCTGGTCGCTACGACGACTTCGATAGGAGTGGAGGTCGCGTTCCCATTCCCGCTTCCTCCCGGCGCACGCGTGGTCAAAAGATAATATCCCCCGCCCAGCACGAGGAGGAGAATAACAACGCCCATCAGTATTTTCATGTCTGCAGTATACCCCAGTCGCTCTGGTGGGGAGAAGCGCCGCGTCTGACGCGGCGCCTCTTTCACGTGCTCGTTTCAGTACTGGGTTCCGCCGGTCCCGCCTGTTCCACCCGTACCCTCGGGAAGAGTGACGTTAATGTTGGTTCCTGTGTCTGTGCCCGGAGCCGCCGGTGCCCGTTGGAACCAGACGAAGGCCGCGATCAAGACGACAGCGAGGACGACGACTGCGATCGCCCATCCGACCGCGCTTGAGTCATTTGAATCGGAAGGTGTTGTAATGACTGTATCTATCATAGACCGATTATTATCAACTGATAATTAAATACACAATAGAGGATGCGCGTGAAGCGCGGATGAACCCCGTTAGAAGTCTTTCACTTCTAACGGGGTGAACCCTAGCTCACCGAGCCGAGCGTGGGAATGGCAAGGCGCTTGCGGCGCGTTTCTCCCCGAAACGGGTCTCGCGTCCGATCCGGTACGTCGCCTCTCTCTCCAAGATGCGTCCCGAATTGCATCGCCGTAAAACTCGAGCCCAGAAAGACTGCGTGTTTACCGTACTTCCTTGAAAGTCCGTCCACGCTCTCAAAGACCTTCTTCCACCCTTCCGTTTTCAGGACAGAACCGAAAAGATCGAGCTGTGCGCTACCGGCGTCGCGAAGTTTCGCGAGCGTAACGCCTGTCGCTCGATACAGAATGCCGGGGCGGAATATCCTTGGAAAGTGCTCACGTACCACCCGAAGTATGTCCTGCGGCACGTTCGTGGGATGCGAGAGACGGAGTTCCATGCCGCGATACCGGAAGTCCTGTGTTTTAAGGAAAAAATATATATCGCCCGAGGCGAGGTTCCATCGCCGCGCTTTGATGCACGCATTCTCGATGTTTTTGGAGAGTTGCGAGAATACGAATTGCCCGTCGGCTGACGGCGGTGTGAACGTTTTTGTTTTCGAGATGGACTGATAGCTCTCCCGCCCTTTTGTATCGAGTTCGAGCGCGACCTCTCCATTCAACTCTTGCCAGAGCTCGAAGTAGGGTTTTGAGACCGTCCTGCGTACCCATGCCTCGTTTTTATTCGCAAATTGGAGTGCGGTCTGAATGCCATGCTTTTCCAAATAGGCAGCGGTGTTCCCCCCGATACCCCATACCTTGATGCACGGAGTCTCGGCAAGGAACTGTTCCTTATCCCGAAGCGGAATGCAGGTGAAGCCATCGGGCTTTTCCCATTTGGAGCCGAGCTTTGCCAGCACTTTTGTCGCCGAAAGCCCCATTGAGAAGGTCATGCCGAGCTCGCGCTGCAAGTCGCGCTTGATCGCTTGCGCGATCTCCGCATACGACATGCGAAAAGTCCGCCGCAATCCGGTGAGGTCGGCAAAACACTCGTCGATGCTGTACTCCTCTACCGCAGACGTGTACCGGCGGACAATAGCGTACATACGATTCGAGAACAGACTGTATGTTTCGTAATCCGAAGGCAAGATGATGGCCTCCGGACAGATCTTACGCACTTCGGAAAGCGCGACACCGCGCTTGATGCCGAGGCGTTTTGCTTCGTATGTCGCGGCGGAGACGATGCCGCGCTCCTTTCCCGTAACGACGGGCTTTCCCCGCAGGCTTGGGTTCTTCGCAACCTCGCACGCAGCAAAAAACGCGTCGCCGTCGATATGCAAAATGGCCCGCGGATATGAAACTTGATCACCCCAGGACATAGCTTCTAGCTTCGAGCTGCCAGCTTCCAGGGAAAAAGCATACTCAATACTTGCGGACGACGGCGATGACCACAGCTTCGACGCGGAACGACTCGCGCGGATAGATGGATTTGTATTTCTTATTCGCCGCTTCGAGGTAGTGCGCGCCTTTTTTGTCCTTCCGGAGGTATTTCATCGTGTACTCGTTGTCCACGCTCGCAATGACTATCTGCCCCGGCTTATAGGCGGCCCGCCGCTCGACGATGACCATGTCTCCGGAATGAATGCCTGCCTCTATCATCGAATCCCCTTTTACCTTGAGAATGTAGCTCGATTCTTTGTTGGGCGTAAGGTATTCGTCGAAGCTCATCACGTCGAGGAGTTCTTCCTCGGCAGGCGATGGGAATCCTGCCTCGATGAGACCGAGTACTCGTGTTCCCTCGGGGTTGCCGGGAACAAGACGACCCGTTTTGTCTTTTGCGATACGACCTTCCCGTATCAACTTATTCACGCGATAATCGACCGCACTTTTCGTGCGATAGCTCCACAAACGCATCAATTCCCCGAAAGAGGGCATGCGACGATGCCGCTCGTAAAATTGATGGATCTTTTTGGCGTACTCGTCCATTCCTCAATCCTATAGAACGAACGTTCCATAGTCAAGCGAGCAGCGTCGCCGCGACCAACAACGAGATACGGCGAGCACACTATCGAGCGTTGAATAGACTCGCTACAATGGAGAGTACCGATGCGACGAACGGGTTCGCTACGCTGGTATGTGTTTCAGCTGGAGGAGGCGGAGGTTGGTAGTTTTGCTCCGGCGGCGGTGTTCCTCCTTCGGGAGGATGATATTCGCCGGGCACGGGCTCCGACGATCTTGGGGCAATTTGGTACTGTTGTGATTGCTGATCGTACTGCTGATCATATTGCTGCTGATACTGCTGCTGATATTGTTCTTGATATTGCCGCTGATATTCCGATCCCGGGGCTCCAAACTCGGGACCTCGTGGCTGCTGATCCATCGGGCGCGGATGATCCCCGTCTGGCTGTCCATTTGGACGGGCGCGTTGCGGTTGTGGTGGACCGCTCTCTAAATCACCCGAGCGTTGTTCGCGCTCCTTTTGTATGAATGTTTGACGCTCTTCCTCGCTCATATTCATAAACTTCTCTGCCTCCCCTCCCCTCATACCGGTCTCACTTTGAAAACGCTCTCGGCACGCAACGGGGTTATCTCTGCACTCTTCCAACAATCCCGGCGGGACTGCGAATCCTCTGCGGTCCATTGCCCTCTCTTGCCCGACGGGGTGATCAGGACCGGGAGGCGCGCCGCATTCATCAGGATGACTCTCGCAATATGCACGGCATTCCTCCGGGTCGCGGCAACCGCCTGGTCCGCCCCTACCTTCTTGACGAGGACCGCCGCCAGGCTCTCCACCAAGACCATGCTGTTCGGCAAACGCACGACACTCGTTCATATGCGCGGAGTCGTCGCAGTAGGTGCGACACTCTTCTCCCTTGCAGCCGCCGGGCCCTGTCATGCTGCCCATTTCTTTCATACGATCCGCCTCGTCTTGTGACATGAACCCATTTTCGATGGCGAAGGCAACGCATACTTCCTGATGCGCTGGGTCTTCGCAGTATGTGCGGCAGGCATCTCCGCGGCAGCCGCCCGGCCCGGGTTTGTTTCCTATCTTTCGCGCGCGCTCGGCTTCATCCTTCGACATCATGCCGTTCTCTTCGGCAAACGCGACACATGCATCCATGTGGTCGGGATCCTCACAGTACGTCCGGCACTCTTCTCCCTTGCAGCCCCCGGGGCCGGGTTTGCCCATGAATTTCTTCGCGCGTTCTAATTCTTCGGGCGACATGAGGCCGTTCTCCTCCGCGAACGCAAAGCACTCTTCCTGATGCGCTGGGTCGTCGCAATACGTGCGGCAGGCTTCCCGACGGCAGCCGCCGGGTCCTGTCTTGTTTCCCATCGTGCGGGCCATCGCGGCCTCTTTTTCCGTCATGACCCCATTCTCGAGCGCGAAGGCAACACACTCGTCCATATGCCCCGGATCCTCACAGTATGTTTTGCAGGCTTCGCGGCGGCAACCTCCTGGTCCCGTCTTATCACCCATTTTTTTTGCCATCTCTAATTCTTCTTTCGATATCAAATTGTGTTTCTCGGCAAATGCGATGCATTCATCAAAGTGTCCGTCAGCATCGCAATACGCGCGGCACTGGCGTTCGCTTCTGCAGCCACCCGGACCGCCTTTACCGCGCACTTCTTTGGCGACCGCAACTTCCTCGGGGGGAATGATGCCGTTCTTCTCTGCGAAGGCGAGGCATTCATCGATATGCTCCTCCGAGTCGCAATAGGTTTTACATTGCAGTCCGGTGCAACCGCCAGGGCCCGTGTGGGTACCGATCGTCCGCGCGAGCTTCACTTCCTCCTTGCTCATGAGGTTGTGCGTCTCCGCAAAGGAGATGCACTGTTCGTGATTCGCCGGCTCTTCGCAATACGTATGACACTCCTCCTTGGAGCCGCATCCGCCGAGTTCGGAGACGGGGAAAGTGATCGTATCTTCTTGCGCAACAGCAATGCCGGCCGCAAACAGTATCCCGAGCGCGGCTGCTATCGTTGTTTTTGTATTCATGGATCTCCTCGTCCCTAGAACCTAGTCAAACGGGTTCGTCTTCACGTCTTCGTAGGGATTGGTCTTCACATCCTCAAGCGGATTCGTCGTCACATCTTCAAAAGGATTGACCGTCTCTCGGTCGGCCTGCTCTTCCAGCATCTGTGCGTTTACCGACTGCATGGTCTGGTACGAACCGAGGAACCATCCCGCGACACCTCCCACGACGAGTCCGGCGACGATTCCCGCGATCAATTGTTGATTCATGGAATAAAAGGGTGAGTGATATCAAGTCCATTATAGGGTCTCGCGCGCGCTCCACGCCTCGCTGTGTTGATAACTCGGATGCGTGCCACAAAATCGTGGTGCACCGTGCAACGATCGATGTAGCCAATGAGCTACGGACTTAAATTTCACTACCCTCGACGAGATATGCAGGCTTTTACCTGTGCAGCGTTCGGGTCAAGAACTTCGAAGCGCTCGGGGAGGTTGAGCAGCTGGGCGAACGATGCGGGGATGGGCGGCTCCGTGCCGATAGCTTCGCGGATGGTCGCGGCGAACTTTGCGGCTTGCGCCGTTTCAAGCGCTATGAGTGCCGTCCCCTCTTCCCGATTCTCGAGGCCAACTTTTACGCCGTCTGCTGTATGTGGATCTATGAGGACGCCATATTTCTCTTTCATGTCACGAATGGTTCTGACGCGGTCAACGTGAGTGCTCGAGCCAGCGACAAATACATCTTTTTGCAACCGTCCGAATTCAGCAGCGCGAGAAATATCGAAAGCGCCTTTTTCTTTGAGGTCGCCCCACAACTCCTGCATACGCGCTCCATCTCTTTCCACGAGATCGAACGCATAGCGCTCAAAGTTGGACGCTTTGGAAATATCCATCGAGGGAGATGATGTGGTCGCGACCTCACTTCCTGTGCGCGGACGATAGATGCCGTTATTAAAGAATTCCTCCAGTACGGTGTTCTCGTTGGTCGCAAGGATCAGATGGCGAACCGGAAGTCCCATGCGAGCTGCAATGTAGCCCGCGAGAATGTTGCCGAAATTGCCGGTCGGCACCGCAAAAGAAACGTGCTGGTCGTTAGACGAGGTTGCACGAAAATAGCCCCAAAAATAATAAACGACCTGCGCCGCAATGCGTGCCCAATTTATCGAATTCACCGCGCCAATCTTATATTTCTTTTTGAAATCCGCGTCCTCGTTGACCAGCTTCACCACATCCTGACAATCGTCAAACGTGCCGCGAACCGCGATGTTAAGAATATTCTCATCCTGCAGAGTGAACATCTGCTTGCGCTGAAATTCGCTCATCCGACCGAGGGGTGAGAGCATAAAAACGCGAACACCTTTTCTGCCACGCATCGCATATTCGGCGGCAGAGCCCGTGTCGCCGGAAGTCGCGCCGAGGATGTTTATGGTCTCATCTTTTTTCGTAAGCGTGTATTCGAAAAGGCGGCCGAGTAGCTGCAGCGCGATGTCCTTGAACGCGAGTGTGGGGCCTTCGGAGAGGCCGAGTAGATAGAAACCCTCGTTCATTTTTCGTATCGGAACGATTTCCGGCCCGAAAACTTCTTTCGTGTACGTTTCGTCGACGATTTTCTTAAGGTCGCCGGAGGGAATGTCGTCGATGTATTTGGAGAGTACTGCATACGCAAGCTGCGGATACGTCATCGTTCGCATTTTTGCCAGCTCCTCTTTAGATACCTGCGGATACTTCTCTGGCACATACAATCCCCCATCCGCCGCGAGACCTTCAAGCAAAATCTCCGAAAATCCCTTTGAATCCCCTTCTCCTCTCGTGGAAATGTAACGCATCGACGAATGGTACTCCGCGATTGACTTTGTTCAAATAAGCGAACATATTTTCTGTGGGACTGTAGTGGTCCAAGGGAGAGTGCAATGAGCGCCGACGATGTTCAAGCGTCTGACCTGATCGAAACACTTCGCGCGGAGCTGAAGAAAATCAAGGACATGGCTCGAGAAGGTTATCACGGGTCGTGGGTCTATTCGATGAAAATGGCTGATGTGCTCGGGAAAGCAATCGTGATCGCCAAAGACAAAGGGATCAGCGCATATGATCTCTCGATTGCCTTCACCGAAGCATGCCTTTCAGAGAGGATCTCACTTGTGGAAGATGCGTGGTTTGAACGATCGCTGTGCTATGGCGAAATCAGATTCTGCCATCCTCCCGCAGGACATGACATCCTCAGCCGATGGGGCGAGTTATGACGCAAGGGCGCGGCGGATGAGTTTCCCGCCGCGCTAACGCTTTTTTATGAACTCTGAAGTTGGTGCCATAAAACGTTTGACATGCGCTGCCTATTCGGGCAGTGTTTTCTTGGCGGACACTGATGTCCGAAATGTAATGCAAACGAGGGAACGACAATGCACGTAGATCAGGCAAAGGTGCTTCACGCGATTGCAAACATCCGCTGTGTGAACAAACAACGGCATGCAATGATGGCCCCTGATCCCGACAGAGCAAATCGTACCGAGAACCGAGCGAGGCTTCTTCTGAACGCTCCGATCAGCGCTTTCTTCGCACTCAGCTTTCTGAGGACGGTACTCGCCACCACGACCTGGGACTTGGCCCCCGATAGCGAGCTGGAGGAAACTGGTGACTGCGCACGCTATGCACTCACGCTCATCGGAGTTCAAGTGGTTCAGGACATTCTGGGAAAGAAAGAGATCGCTCAGGCCTCGGTAATCCCAGGAGAAAAGGCGAAACCTCGGCTCACCCTCGAACAGATCGCTTTCGCGCCGACCATGTCTCCCGCTGCTGCGGCGCTGACGCTCGATCTGCTAGCTGCTCTCGGACATACGATCGAAAGCAAAGCTGAGTCGTGGAATCCGCCACGGAATTACAACGACGAAGGTCGATCATTACTGGCGGCCCTCGCCATCCCGGAATGACTGAAGCAGGCGTTACAGATTGGCGCGGCGGGAAATCAGCACTGAGCTGACCCTGCCGCGCCCGCGTTTTTTATAGTTTCAACTCGTAGGAGTTTGTTTCATGGAATTTAAATCCGAGTTTTTGATATAGCGTGTTGGCGGCACTGCGCGATGGATTGCTCGAGAGTTGTACAGCGCGTGCGCCTCGAGCGCGAGCTCGCTCGATTAGTTTCTCGGAAATCATTTTGCCCAAGCCCTTGCCACGATGACCCGCATCGACGACCATATCTTCTATTTGCGCAATGACGCCTTCGGGCTTGAGAGTAATGGCCAATTCTCCCATTCCAACTATGCTTCCACTTTCTCTTGCTACCCAAAGCTCTACCGCCGGACTCGTTACGATATTCTGAAGGAGTTCTAGCGTGCATGCGGGGACGCGTTCAGAAAGCTGTTTCAAAAGTGCATTGATATCATCAAGCGTTGCCGCTTCGATTACCTCGAGACGCGAAATGTCGGCCATTTGGGCATACTACTGGCGACGTAGAGCGAGCGCAACATGAAAGCTTGCTTTTGTGTTGCCGATCCAAGCCTGCCTGCCGGCAGGCAGGGAGTCAGAAAGCTGATATCGGCTTACAATGCTCAGGTGAAGCGCGCTATTGCCTTTGTTGTTTTCGGATTTGCAGTACTCGCCATTGTTCGCGGCGCTCTCTTGCATCCCGATACTTCACTCGTTAGTGAAGTATCGGGAGCGCCACAAGACATTCCGTCGGCAACACCCGCGACGGACACGTCCTTGAGCGCAACGTCGACGGCATACGAGTGGTACCCCGTCGTGCAGGTCGTTGATGGCGACACTGTCGTTGCTGATATCGATGGAAAACGGACGACCATACGGCTCATCGGTCTCGACACGCCGGAGACGGTAGACCCGAGAAAGCCCGTGCAATGTTTCGGAAAGGAAGCCTCTGCTAAGGCAAAGCAAATCCTTTCTGGCTCATCGATACGCTTGGAAACGGACCCTTCGCAAGATACCTATGACAAATACGGCCGCACCCTCGCATTCGTGTTCCTGAAAGATGGGACACTTTTCAATAAGTACATGATCGCCGAGGGATATGGGCACGAATATACGTACAATCTACCGTACAAATACCAAACGGAGTTCAAAGCAGCTGAAAAGGCGGCGCGTGAGGGCAAGAAAGGTTTATGGGCTCCCGACGTTTGCATGTCGGGCGCAGAACAACGCCGACCGAACGCAGACGATGGGAGGACGGGAACGCACATACCATCAAGTGGCACGTATGAGTGCGCTAAGAACGTCTACAACTGCTCAAGCTTCACCTCGCAGTCAGAGGCGCAGAGTGTTTTCGAATCGTGTGGGGGCGCAGCGAGCGACGTTCATAAACTTGACAGCGATGGAGACAGACGAGTGTGCGAGAGTTTACCTTGACCATGTTGCGCACAACGACGACATTCGTGTGCGTTTCTTTCGGTATACTTTACATCACATGCAACTCTTCGTACGCCGTCTTTCTTCGGGTACTACAGTACTCGTCGCTATCGGTTTATTTTTTTCATCATCAAGTGTCTTAGATGCACAAAGCGGACTGCCGCAAGGATGTCGTCAGCCCACGGCCGCAGACATCGCCGCCGGTTTGCCTCCTGACAGACCGGTATGTGCACCAGACAGTGCGACGGTCGGCGATAGTGGTGAGGCCAAGCGATTCCTAGCAAGTATCATGCGAGGTGGGAGTTGTGGACCCTATAGGAGCACCGTTGAACAGCTGAATCCCGGTTTTGCGGTATGTGCAGCTCGTTTTTTGAAAGAGGTAAAACAACGAGACCCCCGACTTCGTATCGTCTCTGCATATCGCAGTACTGCACACCAAGCGTTTTTATGCGGGGGCGGATGTGGACGTGTCAACGGACCATGTGCTGCGGCAGGAAGCTCGAAACACCAACAGGGTCGTGCCATTGACATCTCGGTTGGAACACACATCGTGCCAGGATGGATACAAGCAATGGGTCGAGGCTATGGGGTGCATTTCCCGGTACGCAACGACAGTGGCCACATGGAACCGATGGGGGGTAATTGCGCGGATCCGAATTTCAGGCCAACAGATACTGGCGGTCGTCCCCCTACTTCAGGGATTGCTGGCGCAGCGCGTCAGGCGTTGAACATACCACCATACGATCAATCGTTCGGCCTCGCGGCGCAACCCGCAGGTCAGTCATCACAAGAGATGTGCACTCTTCCGGACGGCTGGGTCGTCCCGTGTTCGACTATTGCGAATCGCGGAGGTGCGCCCGCGCAGGGCGGAACTTCGGTAGGAGGCGCGCCCGCGCAATCACTGCCCGCTTCGCAACAACCACTCTCCTACTTGCAGGAGCCGACGCCCGTTTCGAACCTCATTACGCCACCTGCCGCAAATATTCCAATCGTTCCGGGTTCCGAGCGCCCTTCGGCAACGACGACGAAGTATTCCGTTATCGAGCAGATAGGATTTTTGGCGGCGCCGGAGCAAGCCCCGACCGCAACAACAACCCCGTTCGTTCTCACCGTATCAGCGCGCGACGCCGCGTTCATAACACAGACACAACAACGCCCTGCGCCTACTCCGAATGACACCGTCTATCTCCCCCCAGAAGGTACCGCGCAGCAAACCTTTACATCGCCCGACCTTAGTCTCAACCCGCCGTCCGGATCTCCTGCTGGTGCACGGAGCGCTACACAGACGATCTTGGCACAGTTCAGGGATATCCTTTCCAAGGCGTTGCAACTCCTACGGCCATTCGGAAGGATCCACGGGCCAGAAGATATGGTGTGGGAGTAGCGATGCACTGCAAAGAGCCTTTCGTGGTATAGTGCCCCAACAATAAAAGTCAAATGGGATTCACCAAATACACTTCGCAGGCTGAAAAAGAGCGCATTCGGATGAATGAGAGCATCCGCTCGGCGCAGGTGCGCGTCATCGGCCCCGACGGCGGCAATCTCGGCGTGATGGGGACTCGCGAGGCGCTCGCAAAAGCCCAGGAGCTCGGCCTCGACCTTATCGAGATATCCCCCAACGCGCAGCCTCCCGTCGCCAAAATAACAGATTACGGAAAATTCAAATACGAACAAAAAAAGAAGGAGAAGGAGGTGAAGTCGAAAGCACATGTGACGGAGACAAAAGTCACGCAGGTCAAGATAGGTACCTCCGAGCGCGACATGCATATAAAAGCCTCGAAGGCCGCCGAGTGGCTGCGCGAGGGACACCGCGTGAAAGTAGACCTATTCTTGTGGGGCCGGTATAAATACATGGAGTTCAAATTCCTCAAAGAGCGCCTCGAGCGTTTTCTCGCCGTCATCCCGGAGCACTACCGCATCGCCGAAGACATTCAGAAGGGCCCGAAGGGTCTTTCGGTCGTACTAGAGCGGGACGTAGCGAAGAAAAATGCACCACCAAAAGTCGTGAAGTCTCCCGTAGAGACTCTCGCAGAGAGCGAAA
>Ga0209542_10008293_pt1 | contig 19463 bp, 15 predicted proteins | sample RifCSPhighO2_01_FD_184028 | JGI IMG/M metagenome (GOLD analysis project Ga0209542, IMG submission 184028) | Soil microbial communities from Rifle, Colorado - Rifle CSP2_plank highO2_0.1 (SPAdes) (version 2) | ecosystem: Environmental > Terrestrial > Deep subsurface > Rock core/Sediment ...
AAAGGAGGCCAAAACAGCGTCATGGCGATAATTGCAAAGACAATGGAAAGAGGCACAAACCAGAAAGAAACGGGGAAAAAAAATAATGCAAGGTAGTAGGCAAAATAAAAGAACAAGCTTATTAAGATGGTCTTGGTGGTGCCTATCTTCGTCATAATCTTTCCGCCAAAGGGACTCAACAAGCCAAATCCCCCAAACATGACCGCAAAGAAAACAAGGGCCATGGGGATAGATTTGCCAAAGTACAAATAGAGATACACCGGTTCAAACAGCAACACCATGCCCAAAGCAAAGTTGCGAATGGCAAAGGCAAGATAGAGCTTGGTAACGTCTCTCCGGAAAAAGTATTCAAAATAATGGGCGGACTCAATAGAAAATACCATGGTTTTATTTTCTTAAAATCTTGGGATCGCTTCCAATGAAAATACCATGGTTTTATTTTCTTAAAATCTTGGGTTCGCTTCCAATAATATCAATAACCCGAGACGGCCGGGAGCGCGGAAGTTTTCCTGCGTCAAGCAGTATATCTGGCTTGTATGTTCTTTTCCAAAACTGCTTGACAATATCTTTGCTGTCCAAAATTGGCGGCTTTCCGGCAAGGTTTGCAGAAGTTCCTACAACGGGTCTTCCCAGCACAGCCAACAGCATCTGCAAAAACACGTGGTTTGGAATGCGAAGGCCAATGGTTTTGGTGGTGCCTGTTTCTTTTGGCAATACTCCCCTGCTTTTGAAAACCAGCGTAACCTTGCCTGGCCACACTTTTTTTATATACTTTTCTTGCAAAAGAGAGATCTTTGCAAGCTGTTTTGCCGTGGCCATGTCTTTTACAAAAATGGGCAGGGGTTTGCCCTGCTGCCGTCCCTTGATTTGAACAACCTTGCGAACGGCTTTTCCGTTGGTCGCGTCAGCAAGCAGACCGTACACCGTGTCGGTAGGACAAACCACCACGTTGCCTTGCAATAGGGCCGCTGCCGCCTTTTGGACGGCTTTTTGGAAGTTCTCGTGAACAACTACTTGGACAATTCGCATTCCCCATTATATCAGCTCCCGCTGGAACGGAAAAGAGAAAAGCTGTCTGGAGACAGCTTTTAGAGGTGGGATTAGGTTTCGTTGGACCTATTTGAAATCGTGTCAACAAGGAGAGTTTTTCTGCTTAAATCTGGCAAAAAGGGAGGTGTTGTCTGGTACGTTTTCAAAAACAATGGTGCCAGGGCCAATCTGGCATCTTGCCCCTACAAATACGCCCGGCATGGTGCCGGCCTGAATGCCAATGCTTGTTTCCTCTCCCACGACAGCCCCCAGGTGATCCAAATCAGTATCCATCCTTTTCCCTTGAACCTCGCAGGCAATATTCTTTCTGTCCAGGCGCCTGTTTGCCGCCACAAACCCGGCCCCGAAGCGGCAGTTCTTGCCAATGAGAGAATCGCCAATGTATCCTGAGTGAAAGTGCGTGCCTTCCTGCACGACCGAGTGCTTGATTTCAAAGAAAGCTCCTGTTTTTGTTCCTTTCTCAATGTTCAGAGGTCCTCGCAAGACGTTGTGCGGACCAATTTCGCACTTCTCTCCAATATACACGGGCCCCTCAAAAGCAGTGCCTTCCCCTATTTTTGCGGTAGGGTGGATAATCCGCTGCTGCTGGCGCGAACGAAAAAGAATGTCCAGAACCGAGAACAGGTCCCAGGGATACTTTAAGGCGGGGACATCATTCTCTGACATCACCAGAGACGCCTTCTTGTCTTTTAAATACAGATTCAGTGCCTCAACAAAGTCCGCCTCGTGCCGCCGGGACAAACGTCCGTAGTAAGAAAAATAGTCAGATTCAAGGAGATAGGCGCCGACAACCTTGGTGTTTGAGGGCTCATGCCCCTGCTTGGGATTTTCCACGATTTCTGCAAGGCGCTCCCCTTCCATGCGGGCCACCCCATAATCCCACGGGGCCTTTGTGAAAGCTCCCACGAACACCGCTTTTGCCCCCTGCTTTTTTTGAACCTCCAACATTTTCCCCACCAGCTCTCCTGAATTCACCTTGTTGGGCCAAAACACAAAGAAGGAGTCCTTGATGTATTTTTTTGCGGCAAACAGCGCGTTGCCCGTTCCCAGGGGCTTTTCTTGCACGGCATAGGAAAGGCGCAGGCCGAGGTCGTTCTCTTGTTCCAGCATTGCAGGAATTGAGGAATCTCTGCCGTGCACCACCACCACATTTTTGATGTCGTGCTCTGCCAGTCCTTTCAACGTCCAGTACATTAAGGGCTTGCCGAGCAAAAAAAGCTGGGATTTATGGATTCCGTTGGCAAGGGGCCAGAACCTGGAAGATTCTCCCGCCGCAATAAGGACTGCTTGCATTATAACCTGGAAGATTCTCCCGCCGCAATAAGGACTGCTTGCATTATTGTTTCTTCATAAAGTAATGATAGGCGCCTGCCGGCCTGGAAAAAGCGTACACCCGGGAAACTCCGAGCTGCTGGGCAAAGCGCATTGCCGCCTCCACCAGCTGAACCGCGCAGGAAGAGGCGGCATCCGGCTCAATTTCCTTTGTTTCAGGAATCTGCGGGTAGCGCAGCAGCATGGCATAACCTAACGCCAGTGTATCCTCTGGCCTGGCTTGGGGCAAGAGGGCAATCAGTTCAGCTCCCGGAAGAGCCGCTTTTGGCTTTTGGTGAAAGTTGTACACCATATCATTTCCTGAACGAAGATAGGCCTCCATATCTTCTCTGGAAGGGGACGGTGGAGTAATGTCTTTACGCAAAGGCTGCTCCTGGGCAGTATTGCTGCACACGGAAACGCATACAATCTTGTCGCCCTCTGGCTCGTTGCTCTGCAGAGACAAATCAGAGGTGAGCTCTCGGTAGGTGAGGCGAACAAGCTGTTCTTGCGTGCGCAAGGTGCGCACAAAGCTCACCAGCCCGCACACGGCGTCTGCTGCATCCACTGCGATGATAACGGTGCCGTTGCGCACGTGAGCTGCAAACTTCTGCTCATCAATGGTAAGGGGCTGCCAGCAAAAGTTGAAAAGCTCAAGGGCCTGCTTGAAATGGCGTTTGTCATCTGCAGAGAGCACGAAAAACGCAAAGGCGCTATTTTGGGCAACCAGGGAAACCTGCTCAAAGGCCCCCGAGGGAAGAATGTTTTTCAGGGCTGAACGCTGCACCTTCCCCGTAGGGGTCATGGGGACCTGGTCTGCCTCAATGACGGCAAGGTATTTTGGCCTCTCGAACAAGGGGAACTCTTTTGAAGGCAGGGAGAGCTTGTACTTGAGCAGGGCAAGCTGTCTTGATGGGTTTTCCTGTTTGTTAAAGCACACAGCTGCTGCCACCTCTTCCCCATACCTTGCGTCAGGCATTCCCATGACATATACCTGCTCAATGTCCTGGCACATGGTTTTTAGGCGGCTCTCAATGGCTGCGGGAGACAGGTTCACCCCTCCCTTGATAATGATTTCTTTTATCCTTCCTTTGAGGAAAAAATACCTGGCACCCGCGATCGTTTTATAGAAGCCGAGGTCTCCGGTCAGAAAATAACCATTCTTGAACGCTTTCTCGTTTGCCTCGGGATTCTCCAGATACCCTTTCATGACAGCGGGCCCTTTCACGGCAATCTCTCCTTCTTGCCCCTCTGCCGCAAACCCTCCTTCCTTTTTGAGAATCCGCACATCGGCCCATTCCATTGCCTTTCCTATGCTGTTTTCTTCCACCAGCTGCTCATAGATTTCTGGGGGCAAGCCCATGGGAACTCCCGTGACCCGCAGGGCGGTCTCGGTCTGCCCATACCCTTGGTACAAGGGAATGCCAAACTGATCCATAAACTTTTGCGCGTCAGCTGCCACCACCGGGGCAGAGCCGATTTGTATCCTGGTGAGCTTGAGCTCCTCTTTTGCCTGCGCAAACTCTTTGCCGCGAGACAGCTGGTCATAGCAAATCGTGGGGACAATGGAGGTGAAGGTGCTTTTTGTTTTTGCCAGGCATTGCCAGAACCTTGAGTTGGAATACGAAGGAGGCACTGCAATACTTGTCCCTGCCAGCAGGGCTGCCAAACAAAAGGTTGTGGAGTTTATATGATGCAAAGGCAGCAGCACGCAAAAGCGATCCCTTTCTTCTATCTTCAGCCAATCTTTGATTCCCTCTGCGTTGACCAGCAGGTTTTGTAACGTGAGTTCCGCCCCCTTGGGTTCTGCGGTGGTGCCAGACGTAAAAAGAATGAGGGCGGCATGCGAGGTTCCCTGCTGCCACGAGGGTTCCTCGGCTGCATCCTGGAGTTTTTGCACATCGCTGACTTCCACAACCTTGCATGCCTTTCTCAACTCCTCTGAATCCAGAGAAGAGAGCATCTCTTCTCTCCCAATAAGAACCTTTGCCTTGGCAAGCTGCACCTTGTAGGCGCACTGCCTTGCGGTGTCTCGTTTCGTGTCCAAGGGAAGGGTAATGATGTCGCTTGCCCAAGCGGCCCACGAAATAATGAGCAGTTCCACGCTGTTTGGCAATGCCAAAGCCAAAACATCCCCGGGGCGCAATCCAAGGTCTTTATTGAGCCAGCCGGCAATGCGCTCAACGCTTCTCTTGAGCTCTGCAAAGGTAAAGGATTCTTCTTGTTCTCCCTGTTCGTCGTATGATAAGAGCGCCTCTTTGGAAGGGTGCGCTGCCGCAAGATTTGAGAAATGCTCGTGAAGAATCATATCTTCAGCAAAAGGCGAGCCAGCTTGTCTGGGTCATGGCGGATAAAGCTGCGGTGAATGCGGTCTGTCTTCTGCGGAGCAAAGATTCCTTTGTTGAGCAAATCCGCGCCCACAAATCTTGCCTTGTCTAGCCCCTTTTGGGCAAGCACCATTTGTTCGCCCTTTCTCGCGTATTTTTTAAACACCCCCGCTCCCGGCTTGCGGTTGTTATAGACAATAGCGTCAAAAGAACATCCAAGATAGCGTTCCAGCTGGGTCGCATACTCTTTTACGTTCCATGCATCCGTATGCCTTGCCCTGGTCACGAGGTTGCACGCGTAAATCTTTTTTGCCCTGCTCTTGCAGATTGCCTGCGAAATCCCCTGAACCAAAAGGTTGGGAACCAAACTGCAGTAGAAATCCCCGGGGCCAATGATAATGGTGTCTGCCCTGGAAATTGCCTTCAGTGCCTTTGGGTTTGCCCTTGCTTTGGGCTGCAGAGCAATATGCTTGATGCGCAGCAGGTCTGCCTTTTGCACGTTATCTTCTCCCCGTACCATCTTGCCGTTTCTCAAATACGCAACAAGGTGGGTCTGCTGCAGGGTTGCAGGGATAACATAGCCTTGCAGGCGAAGGATTTCTGAGGCCCTTTGTACGGCAAGGTCAAAGCTCCCGGTCACCTTTTCTAGGGCAGAAAGAAAAAGGTTCCCGAAACTGTGTCCCTTGAGCCCCCCACTGCCAAACCGATAATTCATGAGTTCCCGCATCAGAAGGTCAGAGGAAGAAAGCGCTACTAGGCATTGACGCACGTCCCCCGGGGGCAGCACCCCCAGCTCGTCTCGCAAAATGCCCGTGGAGCCACCCTCGTCTGCCATGGTCACAATAGCAGAAAGCTTGACCGGATATTTCTTTAACCCGGAAAGCACGGTGTAACTTCCTGTTCCCCCGCCGATAACCACAAAGTTCTTTTTTTTCGCGTGCTGTTTCATAGATTGTTATTCCACCGTCACGGATTTTGCAAGGTTCCTTGGCTTGTCCACGTCATATCCTTTTAATACTCCCATGTAATAGGCAAAGAGCTGCAAAGGAACAACAGAAAGAATGGGGGTGAGCATCTCTAGGGTTTTGGGAATGTAAATGACATTGTCCGCAACATTCTTTATATCCTCGTTCCCCTCTGTTGCAATGGCAACGACGGGTCCCCTTCTTGCTTTTATCTCGTGGATGTTGGAAACCATCTTTTCGTACACGGAGTCGGAAGGCGCAATGGCTAGCGTGGGAAATTCTTCGTCAATCAAGGCAATGGGTCCATGCTTCATTTCCCCTGCCCCGTATCCTTCAGCATGCACATACGATATTTCCTTTAACTTGAGCGCTCCTTCCGAGGCCACCGAATAGTTGTATTTGCGGCCAATGTAAAGAAAGTTCTGGCAGTCCTTGTATTTGTCTGCAATCTCCTTTACTCTTGGCGCCTGCTCCAATACCCTGGCAACAAGTTCGGGGAGCCGGGAAAGCTCTTTGGCAATGCGCTGGCCCATGACCAAGGACACATCCCTCTGTCTTCCGAGAAACAAGGTGAGCAAAACCAAAAGCACAAGCTGGGAAGTAAAGGCCTTGGTAGAGGCCACCCCGATTTCAGGCCCGGCATGGTTGTATATTCCTGCCTCAAGCTCCCTGGCAATGGAAGAGCCAACCACGTTCACAATACCCAGGGTTAGTCCTCCCTTCTCTTTTACCTCTTTCAAGGCGGCCAGGGTGTCTGCGGTTTCCCCGGACTGGGAAATAAACAGGGTTGCGGTCTGCTTGCTAAGCACGGGCTTGCGGTAGCGGAATTCAGAGGCAATGTCCACCTCGCAGGGAATGCCAGCATATTCTTCTAGCATGTACTCTCCGGTGCGGCCTGCGTAAAAGGCCGTGCCGCAGGCAATAATCTGAAGGCGGTCCAGGGAGCGGAGGCGTTCTGCCACGGGCTCCAGCCCTCCGAGTTTCGCTCTCCCTTCTTCTGGCAGAAGGCGCCCCCGCAGGGCGTTGGCAATGCTTTCTGGCTGCTCCATAATTTCCTTGAGCATGAAGTGGGGATATCCTCCTTTCTGCGCCTCCTCTGCAGTCCAGGCAAGCTCCGTGACTTCCTTTTCTTTCAGGTTGTTTTTGAGGTCTGATACCCGGAACTCCTGGGGAGTAATGACTGCAATCTCTCCGTCGTCTAGAAACACCATCTTGTTTGAGTACGAAAGAAGGGCTGCCGGGTCTGAAGCAACAAATCCTCCAGAGTCATTCACAGAAATAACCAGGGGACTAGAGAGGCGGGCCGCAACAATTTTCTCCGGGTCATCCTTTGCAATGACAGCAATCCCGTAGCTCCCCTGCACCAGAGCCAGGGCCTTGCGCACCGCTTCCTCCAGGTTCCCCTGCCTGTTTGCTGCAATCCTGGCGGAGGCGGAAAAGAAATGTTCTATGAGGTGCGGCAGGACTTCTGTGTCCGTTTCAGACAGAAACCTGTGTCCCTTTGCCAGGAGCTTTTCTTTGAGTTGGCGGTAGTTTTCAATAATGCCGTTGTGCACGACAAAGATGTTTTCCTTGCAGTCGGCGTGCGGATGGGCGTTTGCTTCTGTTGGAGCGCCGTGCGTGCTCCAGCGCGTATGGAGCAGAATAGGACTTCCTTGTGCAGAAACTCCCTCCAGGCTGCGCTCAAGCTCCTGAATCCTGCCCAGCGCCCTTTTCCATAGTATTTCCTTTCGTTCTGGAATGAACGCTACAAGACCGGCTGAGTCATACCCTCTGTACTCAAGCCGTTTGAGCGAATCCAGCGCGCTGCGCACGTCCTTTTGTTTTCCAATATATCCTACGATTCCACACATAACTCAATATGATACCAAGTTGAGTAATCTTCCTTTTATAAACACCACATTCTTTGGCTTGCCTGAAGGAAACCATTTCTTGATCTTCTCTTGCTGCAAGGCAAGGGCAACAGCTTCCTTTTCGGAGATACCCCGGGCAACCGAAAGAACCTCCCTAACCCTGCCGTTCACCTGCACCACAAGCCGCAGCTGCTCTTCTTTGAGAATCCTTGGATTGTACTTTGGCCAGGGCTGATTGTGAATACTGCCTTTGTTTCCCAGCTTCCCCCACAGCTCTTCTGTAAGATGAGGGGCAAAAGGAGAGAGAAGAATCAGCAAGGTGTTGATTTGTTCTCGCGTTGCCTTGTCGGAGCGCTGAAGGGCATTAAAGTATTCCATTAAGGCGGCGATGGCGGTGTTGTAACGAAGATTTTCAAGGTCTTCTGTAACCTTTTTGATTGTTTTGTGCCGCAGAACCTCGTTTACCAACTCGCTTGCTAACTCGCTTGCTAAGCCGAGCTTAGCAGTTGCTAAGCTCGGCTTAGCAACAAGGGTCCAGAGACGGTTGAAGAACCGGTACACCCCGACAATGCCTTTGTCTGGCCAATCCCCGCCTTCTGCCATGGGGCCTAAAAACATCAAGTAGGTGCGCACCGTATCGGCCCCATACTTTACAAAGTACTCGTCCGGGTTCACCACGTTGCCCCTGGACTTGGACATCTTGGTTCCCTCTTTGGTTATGAGGCCGTGGGCTCGAAACTTTTTAAAAGGTTCTCCAAACTCAATGTAGCCCATATCCTCTAAGGCCATGGTAATAAACCTTGTGTAGAGAAGATGAAGTACGGCATGCTCGTGGCCGCCGATGTACATGGAAACGGGCAGCCACTTCTTGATTCGCTTTTTATCAAAAGGCTTGTTGGCGTATTCGGTGCAGGGATAGCGCAGAAAGTACCAGGCGGAATCCAGAAACGTGTCTGAAACATCGGTTTCCCGTTGGGCCGACCCTTTGCACACAGGGCACTTGGTTTTCATAAAACTGGACACAGAGGCAAGGGGCGACTTTCCTGTCCCCGTTGGCCTAAAGTCCTTTACCTTGGGAAGCCGCACCGGAAGATCTTTTTCTGGAACCAGCACAATGGCATATTCAACCCCATTGATAACAACGTAATCAATGCCGTATCTATCTTCTGTCTGCGATTTGTGCTTTGTGTTTTGTGATTTATTTGTGCTTTGTGTTTTGTGTTTTGTGCTTTCCCGGCATTTACGACAGTAAATGACGGGTATGGGAGGACCCCAGTATCTCTGGCGGGAAATAAGCCAATCACGAAGATGATATGTTACCTTGCTTTCCCCTAGTCCTTTCTCTGTGAGCCATTCGGTTACCTTTTTCATTGCTTCCCTTGAGGTCATACCGGTAAAAGGACCAGAATCCACGAGAATCCCATACTCGGTAAAGCATTGTTCAAGGCTCAAAATCTTTTGGTCCTGCTTCTTGTCTCCCGTAATTACGGTTGCTTTGAGGGGAATAGTATACTTTCTTGCAAACTCAACATCGCGCTCGTCGTGCGCGTCTCCAAACAAGGCCCCTGTTCCGTATCCCATGAGCGCATAGTCTGCAACCCAGACAGGGATCTTTTCTTTGTTCAGAGGGTTGATGGCATAGAAACCGGTAAACACACCTGTTTTCTCTTTTTCCTCAGCCCTCCTCTCGAGTTCCGTCTTCCGCTTTGCTGCCTCAACGTACTCTTGAATCCCTTTTGAAGTTACGGAGGCAATGAGAGGATGTTCTGGAGCAAGAACCAGAAAGGTCGCCCCATACAAAGTATCGGCGCGGGTCGTAAAGGCCTTGATTTCTTCTTTTGAGTTCTCGATCTTAAACGTTATACTCGTCCCTTCCGTGCGACCAATCCAGTTTCTCTGGGCAATCTTTGTTTTTTCTGACCAGTCAATCGTCTCTAGGTTCTTTAATAACCGGTCTGCGTACTTGGTAATCCTGAGAAACCACTGCTCCAGGTCTTTTTGCAAAACTACAGAGTCGCATCTCTCACACTTTCCTTCAATGACCTGCTCGTCAGCGAGCACGGTCTTGCAAGAAGGGCACCAGTCCACGGGGGCCTTACCCTTGTAGGCAAGGCCTGCCTTGTAGAGCTGCAAAAACAGCCATTGGGTCCATTTGTAGTACTCGGGTTCAGAAGTAATAACTGCCCTGTCCCAATCAAAAAGCGCTCCCAATTGCTTAAGCTGTTCAGTGAAGTGCTTGATGTTTTTTGCGGTCTGCTCTTTTGGATGAGTTCCCTTTTTTATGGCAAAGTTTTCAGAGTGAATGCCAAAGGAATCAAACCCTATGGGCTCAAAGACATCATGCCCCCACATCCTTTGGAACCTGCCGTGGATGTCAGAACCGACAAATGCGTACACATTCCCCACGTGCAGACCTTCGGCCGAAGGATAGGGAAACATCATTAAGTTATAGTAGGTACACATTCCCCACGTGCAGACCTTCGGCCGAAGGATAGGGAAACATCATTAAGTTATAGTAGGGCTTTTTTGCCCTACCAAGATTCACCTTCCATGCCTTCCTTTTCTCCCAAAATCTTCTCCATTTCCCCTCTATCTCTTGAGGATTATATCTTTCCATATGCTCCCTGATTGTAGCCAATTTAGCCATTTTTGTCTATCCTAAAGGATATGACGATTTCTGCTTTCCAAAAGACGATTCTGGACTGGCACAAAACGAACCGCAGGAACATGCCCTGGAGAGAAACCAAAGACCCGTATAAAATCCTGGTGTCTGAAGTCATGCTCCAGCAAACCCAGGTGGCCAGGGTTATTCCTAAATACCAGGAGTTTTTGAAAGCTTTCCCAACCTTGCATGCTCTGGCAAAGGCACCAGATAAAAAGCTCCTGTTGGTCTGGCAGGGGCTGGGCTACTGGGAACGAGCCCTTGCCTTAAAAGAAACCGCAAAGAGAATTGTAAAGAAATACAAAGGAATATTCCCAAAAGATACAAAGGTTCTGGAAACTTTTCCCGGCATAGGCCCCTACACGGCAAGAGCTGTTGCTTGCTTTGCCTTTGGCAAAAAGGAGGCCTTTATGGACACCAACATCAGAAGGGTTTATCTCCACTTCTTTTCCCCTAACAGAAAAAACGTGCCTGACAAAGAAATTCTGCCCATTGCCCAGAAAGCAATGGACGCTATTCTATACCCTAATTCTTACGATCGTAGAAATCACGGTATATCTCCGCGGGAGTGGCATTACGCCTTGTTTGACTACGGAGCAACGGTGCTGAAAGACAAGAAGATAAATAAAAGGAGCAAGCACTACACAAAGCAAAGCAGGTTTACGGGCTCCTTTCGCTCCTTTCGCACCAAAGTCATGCGCTTTCTCCTGGACCAGCCAAGGCAAACTGCGACAAAACACAAACTGGAAAAGCTTCTAAAAACATCGGGGAGTCCTTACGCTTCAGAAAAGATCTTTGCCTCTTTAGAAAAAGACGGCCTCATCAAAAAGAAAGGGGCCTCGTATTCCCTGTAATTGCCTAAATGAAAAACAGGGATTTGGCGTTTTTACTGGTGACAAGGGCTACTTCATCCATTGAGATGCCTTTGATACGGGCAATCTCCTCTGCAACATATTTCACAAACAAGGGCTCATTACGCATAGTAGGGTCTGACCCTACTATCGCTTGAGGCGGTATCAGATATGGAGAATCTGTTTCTAGAACAATCCTTTCTAAAGGTAGGGCTTTGATAATCTCCGTTGGGTCAGGGAGCGCAGGCACCTCTTTGAAAATCAAGCCGTTGAAGCCAAAGAAGAGCCCAAGCTCAAAAAACTTCTCTGCCTGCTTCATGTCGCCCGTGTAGCAATGCGCCACCCCCCGAATTGCTCCCTTGTGGGGCCAAAGGAATTCAATGAGGTCCTCGTGCGCCTTTCTGCAGTGAAAGATAAGGGGGAGGTTGAGCTCCTGGGCAAGCCGCACCTGCTGAGCCAGGGCTGCTTTCTGCTTTGCCCGCTGGGCTTCCCGCTTCTCCCTGCCTTTGGGCTCTGTGTAATAGTCCAGGCCGCATTCCCCTATCGCCACCGCCTTTTCTCTGCGCCCCAACTCCCGGTACTTTTCATAGGAGAACTCTTCTCCGTTTGTCTCAAAGGTCATCCACGGCTCTTCCTTGCCGTTCTCTGACTGCACCTCCTGCACATCCATTTTTCTCTTTTCCGAAAGGTGAATGGGGTGGAGCCCAACGGCAGCATACACCCCTTCTCCGTATCTCTCTGCTATCTCCACTGCCCTCCTGGAAGTGGAGTACTGGCTGCCCGGCATCACAACCCAGGTGCCGCCTTCCAGCGCACTTTTTAACACGGCGTCCGCATCATTCTTGAACGCAGAGAAATTTACATGACCATGGGCGTCCACCAGCATACTACTCCACTCTAATCAAAATACAGAGTAAAGAAAAGGGCTCGCCGAAACGAGCCGCTTTAGGGGTTTAAGCCCCCTTTCCATCGTTCTACACCGTATGTGCCGCAACCGCCGCCTCGAACTTCTCCATTTTATTCAGGGCCTCTACAAAGGCCTCGGCGCTGGCAACAATGATGTCTGTGCCAAGGCCTGTGCCCTCGTGCGCCTGACCATTCTTTTGTATGCACACAACCACTTGCCCTGATGCTTCAGAGCCCAAGCTGCTGGCCGACACGGTAAAATCTACAAGCTCCAGTTTAAACCCAAGGGCTCGCTGGATTGCTTTAAAAACCGCATCTACCGGCCCGTTTCCTGTGGTCGCATCAGTAACCTCTTTTCCATCTAGCTTCACTAGCTTGACTGCCGCGGTAGGGGCACTCTCGCTCCCTCCAGAATACTGAACTTGTATAACCCTGTAAGGCATATCCCCTCTCCTATAAAATGAACTTTCGGCAAGCGCAGCTTTGGACCCACATTCCCTACACAATAGATTTGTAAGTGTGTGGGCCCAATGATACGCTCTTTAAACAAAAACTCCTCATTTGTTTAGAGGAGCTCCTTGCGTAAAAACCTGTAAAGAAAGCTAGGATGTCTTGCAACGCAAATCGCTCCTCATAGGCAAAATGAGGTTCAAGACCAATACTAAACTCTGCGGCGCCATGTTGGGACTTTTCATATAATTAGTTCTTATCATCCCCAACAACTCGTGTCAAGAAAAAAAGCGGGGCGGGCGTACACAAAAGATTCTGTGTCGTTTCCGCCCCCCTGTAACTTAAGGAACTGGTGCTGCTGCGCAAGCTCCAAGAGCACTATGGGCCCCTATGAGAAGCTTTTCCGTTTCCTCCCAGCCAATACAGCCATCGGTGATGGAAACGCCGTACTTGAGATCCTTGGGATCTTCGGGACGCTGACTTAGATCGGAACCTCAAAGAGGTTGCTCTCAAGCATGGCTCCGAGGATGTTCCGGTTCCCGAATGCCCGCTGGTCGACGATGTCCTTGAACACGACTCCCTGGCGCGAGTGGTCCTTGACCCCGAGGTCATTTACTGAATTGTCATGTGAACAATCAACCATAAGGATTGGGCAGACGCCGGCCTCCTCTAGGCGTGATATCGCGGCCCTAATGGATTCCTTATCGTAGTTGGTCCCGCGGCTACTCCCCCGTAAAACGATGAAGCAGTCGTGGTTGCCCAGCGTCTTTATCTGGGCGACTCTGCCGTCCAGGTCCACGCCCATAAATGAATGGAGAGTACGAGCGGCAACCACGCCGTTCACGGCAAGCTGCACACTGCCTCCGGTTCCATTCTTGAAGGCAATAGGCATGGAAAGGCCGCTCGCCATGCGCCGGTAGGCCTGGGCCTCGGCACTTCGGGCGCCGATGGCACCCAGGGAAACGAGGTCTGAAATATACTGGGGAGTTATGGGGTCCACGAACTCGGTCGCGGTCGGCAGTTCAAGACACAAGACCTGGAGTAGAAATTTTCTGGCCTTGGCAAGGCCAGAGGCCATATCAAAGCTTTTGTCCAGGTGCGGGTCCTGAATTAACCCTTCCCACCCTATAGTGGTCCTGGGCTTCTCAAAGTACACGCGCATGACAACGAAAATCCTGTCGCGCACCTTCTCGGCCAGCTCGGCCAACCTCTTGGCGTATTCTAAGCCGGCCTGGTCGTCGTGAATGGAGCAGGGCCCCACCACAACCATGAACCGGGGATCGGTCCCGTTCAGGATGGCCCGAATCGCGGCCCGCGAACAGAGGACCATGTTCTGTTCCATCGGGCCGGCCCGAAACTTGTTCCGGTACGACCGCGGGGAATCCAGACGAGTGATCGCGGCGATGTTCATATCATCAATTTTCTTGGATCCGGACTCGATTCGTGCGATGCCCGGCATGGCGTCGATGAAAATGATGGTTCCCCATCTCATGTCTCCCGTGTGGATAACAACCGGCCCCGTCCCATTCTTTATGATGGACATAGGGGAGCCCACCTCTTGTAGATGATCGCAGATGCGCCGCACGTTCTCTTCCGTATCCAGTCCTGAATTCATGATAATCTGCATGTGTATCCTCCTCTAGCTCTAGGTATGGATATGTAAGGTACAATCCCAGAGAACGGGCTTGCGGATGTTCCCTGGCGAGGAACCCCTTTGGCTGGACCCCTCGTCATGGAATATCGCAAAAAACAAGCCCCTCTTGGCGAAGGGCTGGTTTGTCTATGTTCAATACGCTATCTTAGCACGAACAAGAACCTGTCTCTTCGCCAGGGCTGGTAAACGTAAAGAAAAAGTATTTGGATGCGCCATTCATGATGTCTGCATTAAGTATATACACAAACCTAAGAATATTGTCAACCCATGCATGCTTAGCAAGATTAAAGATTCCTTTCTCTGATAGCCCTCATTTTTGTACACCTGTACAAAAATGAGGGCTAAGTTTGCATGCGGGCCGTCGCCCGCCGAAGCGGGCTATATCCCACGAAGACGGGGAAAAAGGGATTGTCCATTGCCCTGTTTAAGCTGTTGCGCAATTTTTTCTGATGTCTCGGGTAAAAACGGCTGAAGAAACCCAGCTATGCGGGACACGGCAAGCAACAAGTCCTCAATCACCTCTTTCTTGGTTTCCGGCTGTTCCCACGGCTTGTTTATCTCAATGTACTTGTCGCAGAACTGAATTACTCGCCAGATATCTTCCAACGCAATAGTAAACTCAAACTTTCCTAAGGCGTCATCCACTTTCTGTCTTATCTCTTGCAGGAGTTTTGAAAATTGTGGGTTTGAAAATTCATTGGAAATTGGAAATTGGAAATTGGAAATTCTGGTGGCGAGCGTTATCACTCTTGCCACCAAGTTCCCCAAACCGCTTGCAAGATCGGCATTGTATCTTGCCTCAAATTTCTCATAGCTAAAGTCGCCATCCTCGGTAGGAGGAATCTCTCGCAGGAAAAAGTACCTCACGGCATCTGTTCCGTATTTTTCAACCAGCTCAAAGGGGTCAATGACGTTGCCCAAGGATTTAGACATCTTTTGCCCTTCCATGGTAATATAACCATGAACAAAAATGCTCTTTAGCAGGGGAAGTTTTGCAGACAGTAAAAACGCTGGCCAATATACCGCATGAAAGCGGGTAATCCCTTTCCCAATCACATGAACATCGGCCGGCCACCATTTCTTGTATCGCTCTTTGTCAATTCCAAACCCTATCCCTGATTGATAGATATTGAGTGCGTCAAACCACACATACATTCTCTGAGAATCATCTCCTGGAACAGGAACTCCCCAGTTCTTCGCCCTTTCGCTGGAACGAGAGATACTGATGTCCTGCAGGGGCTGTTTTAAGAATGCCAGAACTTCATTCCTTCTGGAAGTAGGAATAATTTTTAGCTCGTCTTTCTCTAAAAGACGAATAAGCTCTGGCTGATACTTTGAAAGTCTGAAAAAATAGTTTTCTTCAGAAATTTTTTCCAGTTTTTTCCCAGGATGCTCAAGGCATTCTTGGTTCTCATTAAGTTCTTCCGGCGTATAGAAGGCTTCACATCCTACGCAATACAACCCTTCGTACGCCTTCTTGTAGATATCGCCTGCCTTGCTGCACAGCTCCCAGAGTCTCTTGCTGGATTCGTGATGCTTCTTGTCGCTTCCTTTTTGGAACACATCAAAGTGAACTCCCAGGGCATCTGCAAGCTTCTTAAAGAAGTCAGCATTCTCATCGATAAATTGCTGTACAGGAACCCCTGCCTGCTCTGCTGCCTGCACGTTTTTTAAGGCGTTCTCATCACTTCCGGACAACAGCAAAACCTCCTGGCCCTTCTGGCGGTGATACCGAGCAACAACATCTGTCTGTACAAACTCTAAGACATGCCCAATGTGGGGCTTTGCGTTCACATATGGTATGGCGGTTGTGATATAAAACTTTGTCATGCTGTTCTTGTAGCACAAAATCCCTGCTTTTCCAATAAAAAAGGTCTGGGAGCACAATGGGTTTCCCAAGACCTTTAGAGCTGCGACAAGGGGTGCTGGTGCTAGAAGGAAGATATTCCTACCTTCCTGAAACGCGGCAGGTCCTTGGGCGATACGAAAAGTTGTCCTAGTCCTAGGGCAACTTCAATAAAGCGGCCGGCTGTCGCAAAAAAGACCGACTCACCTGGTACTGCTTCCATGACGATTCTTCCTTCCAAAACATCCCCGCCTTTTTCCTGGAGAAAGACGGGAAGCCCTTGCGACCACGCCTTACCAGCATCTTCCCGAGAAAGAGCTACCATTTCCATGCAGTGCCTCCCTTCCCGACTATTTTTTCAGATTATACCAGAAAAAATGCTTTCTTCCCATATCACCAAACTCTTGCCCGGATATAATCTGAATGCACGAGCACGACAAACTCTCCCTTCGCAGGATTCTTTCCAAGCTCCTTTTGTATGTTTTCAATGCCCCCCCGGTAAATGGTTTCAAACTGCTTGGTAAGTTCTCTTCCCACTACGATACAAGTATTTTGTGTTTTGCCCCCGGCATCCAGTGCACCGCTTAACTCTGCTAAAGATTTCATAATCCGATGGGGAGATTCATAGAACAGAACGGGATGCCTGCCCTGGGCAACTTCTTGAAAAAACTTTTTTCTTCTGGGCAACTTCTTGAAAAAACTTTTTTCTTCCCTTCTTGTGAGGCGGATACCCCAAAAACAAGAACTTGTCCATGGGGAGTCCCGCAACGCTTGCAAGCGCGGTAAGCGCTGAAGCACCCGGAATAGGCAGAATGCGAATAGTAGGGTCAGACCCTACTAAAAAGGAGATAAGCTCGTTGCCGGGGTCTGAAATGCCCGGGGTTCCAGCGTCCGTTACCAAGGCAAGATTCTTTCCCTGTGCGAGCAGGTCAAGAATCTTCTGCGTCTTTCCCTTCTTGCTGTGCTGGTGATAACTCAATAAAGGGGTGTGGATGTCGTAACGGGAGAGGAGCTTTTTTGTTATCCTGGTGTCTTCTGCAAAAATAAAATCAACCTCTTGCAAGGTTTCCACAGCTCGAAATGTAATATCTTTGAGATTGCCAATCGGGGTGGCAACGATATATAAAATACCCATTGTTAAATTGTTATATTGCTACCCTGTGAAGCATTTTCAACAATTTAACCATTTGACAATTTAACAATTACGTTAGAGGACAATAGTGTTTTCTTCCTTGCGCTTTTTGAGAAAGTCCCGCAGAAACTCAAACAGGATGCCAGCCAAGGGAATGGCCAGTATTGCTCCCATAATGCCCCAGAGTTCGGCCCCCACTGCCAGGGCTATTAACACCAGGACCGGGGGAATGCCCAGGAACTTCTTGGTAAGCAAAGGAGTGAGGATATTCCCCTCAATCTGCTGGATAAGAGTAAAGGCAAGAACAATGAACACGGCTTTGAGAGCCGAGTCCAGGGCGACAACCACGGCGACCAGGAGGCCGGTCAGCAAGGGACCGATGATGGGAATAAAATTGAGAACGGTTGCCAGCAATCCCAAAGAAAAGGGGTACTGCACGGAAAAAAGCAGCAGGGTGAGATAGGTTGCTACGCCCACGAAAATAGAAGTAATCAGGCGGGAGGCAAACCAACCAGAAACCTTCAGCTGGGAGCGGGCCCACAAGTTTAAGGCAAACGCCTCATACTTTTTGGGGAACAAAAGGCCGATGGCCCGCTCTACGGATTTCTCTTCAATGGACAAAAATATCGCAATGGAGAGGACAAATACCGTGGAGAAAATGCCCCCGAATACTGCAAAGAGCGCAGAAAAGATATTGCCCGCAACGTTTTGCACCGCTTGACTCAAGGTTTCAAAAAAGGTCTGGGCGTCAGAAAAGGCCACGATGCCAAGACCCCGCAGAGAAGGAGACAAGGTCTCAAAGTATTGGGGAAAGAGCGCAGAGAAGCGCTGTATCTCGTTGACAAAGAAGGGGGCCGTGCCCCAGATGATAAAAGCAAGAATGCCAAAGACAACAGAGTACACGCCAATGGTTCCCAGCGCCCTGGGAATCCTTCGTCGCTGGAGAAAATCAATGGCGGGGTCAAAGAGAACGGAAATAATCAGTCCAAAAAGAACCCACACAAAAATGTCTTTGGTCAAAAACAAAATGTACACGACGAGTCCTGCCACCGCAAGCTTTAAAATGGTTCCCCAGGAAATGTCCAGGAGTTTTTCTTGGCTGTTCACCCCGTTAGAAGTCCGTCTTTATATGTTCAGACGTCTTTTTATTGTTTGTTATTGCGTTTTCCCCGGAGAGCCCTGCACAAGAAAAATTTTCCCTAAAATTTTTCTTCCCAGGACTTCTAACGGGGTTCATGATAACAATTTGAGGAATCTGTCCTTGTCTTTCGCGGGCCCCAGCACGACAAGGTTGAGATTTTTCTGCTGGAAGATATCTTGCGCCGCCCGCTGAACATCCGAAACCTTCACTGCTTCTATTTTATCATATAGTTGCTCGGGCGTAAAAAAGCGGTTCTCCAGAATCTCCTGCGTAGCGTAGAACTCCGCCTTGGCATCCGAGGACTCCAGAGAAAGCGCCGTGGACCCTTTGATGCGGTCTTTGGCGTTGCGAAGCTCCCCAGGGGGAACCTTCCTGTTTTTTAGTTTTCGATATTCCGCCAAAATAACACGCACCGCCTTTTCTGCGTTTTCATTCTTCACTCCCGCAAACGTCGCCAAAAATCCCGTGTCAGGGTTTGATTCACTGGTGCTTGAAATGTAGTAGGCAAGGCCCAGTTTTTCTCGCACGTGCGTAAAGAGGCGCGAACTCATGCCTCCGCCCAGGATGGTGGCCAAAACATCCTGCGCAAACCTGTCTTTGTGAAAAAGATTGTATCCTCGCACGCCAAAGGCAATATGGGTCTGGTCCGTTGCCCTGGTCTCCAAAAACACCTCGGGAGACCTTTGGAATTCCCTGACGGGAACTTTCTGCCTAAAGTCCTTGGGCGAAACTGCAAAGAATAGTTTTTTGACATTTTTTACCGTGGAGCGCTCCTGCATGTTTCCCGCAACACACACCAGCGTGTTCGCCGCAACATACTGGCTTTTCACGTAGGAGATCAGGTCGCTGCGAGAAAGCCCAGAAACAGTCTCTTTAGTTCCCGCCACGTCCCAGCCGGCTGGCTGGTCCCCGTACAAAAACTGCTCCCACAGGTCCCGCACTCGTATGGCGGGGGCATCTTTCCTCATGTTGATTTCTTCTGTCACCACCCTCTTCTCATGAGGAAAGATTTGCAATTTCCCTGGCAGGAAGCAAAGAGTTCAAAAATATGTCTGCCACCATGTCCAAAGCCAAGTTCAGGTGGAAAGCATCAACCTTTATGAAATATCCGGTAAGGTCTTGAGTAGTAAAGGCATTAAATACGCCGCCAACATTTTCAATGGGGCCTGCAATTTCCAGGGGTGCGGGACGCTTTTTGGTGCCCTTAAAAAACATATGCTCTAAAAAATGGGAGATGCCATTCACCCTTTTTTCTTCATACTTGGAGCCGGTTCCCACCAGCACCAGCACCGTCACGGTCCTGGTGCTTTTCTGG
>Ga0209542_10008294_pt1 | contig 19459 bp, 24 predicted proteins | sample RifCSPhighO2_01_FD_184028 | JGI IMG/M metagenome (GOLD analysis project Ga0209542, IMG submission 184028) | Soil microbial communities from Rifle, Colorado - Rifle CSP2_plank highO2_0.1 (SPAdes) (version 2) | ecosystem: Environmental > Terrestrial > Deep subsurface > Rock core/Sediment ...
TATGGATAAAGAAAAGACTGAATTATTTGAAAAAATTAATCTGAAGCCTATCGATTTTTAAAAGACGTTTCATGCTCATTATTCAATGAGAAAATACTGCTATACCTGGCTTGCCGAGTCTGACTCGGCTTGATATAATATTCCTGTGGGGCCGTTAGCTCAGCGGTAGAGCAGTTGCCTTTTAAGCAATTGGTCACAGGTTCGAATCCTGTACGGCTCACTGACAGGGAATTCCTAGAGGTTCCCAAAGACTGGTTCTGGAGGCCTGGAAGAGCTTGGAGCGTAGCAAAGCCCAAATTGTAAGTGGGGATAAGCTGCCGATCAGTTAAAAAGAAGTTCGAGCCGACAGTTTTTGCGAAGATTGCCAAATCTTCTTTTGTATTTTTTGCGCGCGCGATTTTTCCGCACTGTAACGCCCCATCTACAAATTCTCTCATAGGTTCGAGCCAGCTTGAACCATTCTGTTTTATTTTTTCAAACAGCAAGAGGCGATTATCCTGTTAAGGAATTTATTGAAAAACAGGAGAGAACCACTATAACCAAGGTTAATCTTTCGATAAGATTATTAATAGATTACGGCCCGTTTTTAAAACCACCGGACATTAAAAAGTTACAAAATAAGTTATATGAACTTCGTATCCCCGGAAAATCATCAGTAAGAATTTTCTATACAGTAGATAAAGATAAAGGTGAATATTATTTACTTCATGCTTTTATAAAGAAAAGTCAGAAAACACCTGCCAAGGAATTAAAGGTAGCCCCGTCTTAAATCACGATAATATCCTCCTGAAACAGTAGTCGTTGTATCAAAGAAATTCCTCTTGAACAGATTTACTTTTCCGACAACTTTTTCCCAAGATTTGTTATCTCCAAAAGTAATTTTTTCGGATTGATCTTTCTGTATCGTTTTCTTAGCTTTTGTTTTGTCTCTTTTAGAATATCTTTCCTCTTCAAAACTCGTTGATAGGCAGTAAGAGGAGTATCATAAATCCTCTTAACTTTTGCTCCATCTCTAACTTTTGTTTTTAGCCTCATTACTGGTTGAAAGAAGTTTTGATAATCAGAAAGCAGTCCGTAAATTCTGTTTACTCTTTCGAGTTGTTTTTCCGTATCAAGTCTTTGGTATCCTACAAACCGTCTGACTACCGAATAGTTCTGCTGCTCAATATATGGTTGATCATTTGAAATGCCTTCCCGTGCTCTGGTATATGTGATATGATTTCTTTCACAGTAGCGGACGAGATGGTAATTCACAAACTCACCACCGCAGTCAAAATCAATACCAAGTAAGGGGAAGGGTAACCTTTCCCTTATCGTTTCAAGAGCTCCAATTGTCCGATATTCTCCTCTTCCCATATGGGCACAACACTCGTTCCATCCAGTGGCAACGTCTACCGTATCAAGTGTATATACATAGTCTCCAAAAAGACTTCCTCCACAGTGGTGGACTGAATCAATTTCTACAAATCCCGGTGTTGTATTGTCCCAATTTCTCCATGTTCTAATTGGTATCTGGTGTTTCAGAAGTGAACCTGGTTTTGTTCTGGATCTTCCTTTGATGTTAATCCGTTGCCTATCATGAGTCAGTAGTCGATCAATTGTTGCTGATGAAATTTGCAACAGGAACTTTCTTTCTTCAGGTAAAACAACTAGTTCCTTATGACGTCTTAAAGCAGCGATTAAACTTGGGATGAATGGCTTTAGTCTTTGTCCACAGGCATAGTTTGAAACTGCCCAAAGCGTTCGTAGTGGATTAAGAATACCTAGATATTTTGACTTCTGAATACGTTGCTTTCTTTTTCGAGCTTTTGGTGGATTCGGTAAGATTTCCATCAAGTGCTTTCTTGAATATCCTGTTGTTTTAACAAGACGATGTAATAGTTCAGATTTCTCTTTCTTTTTTGCATGTTTATATTGGTTTGCAAATGCTCGAACAACAGCGTGTACATCTTTTTTAATCATAATTTTCACCTCCCTAATGGACAGAAAACTTTATTTAATTTTAGGAGGATTTTAATTTGATTCAATGAATGACTTTCAGGAGGATTTTGGATGATTCAAATCGTGATATTGACAGAATTTTATAAAGAAAGTATAGTGACTTTATGTTAACTAAAAACGATTTACAACAAATTAGAGGAATTGTAAAAGAAGAAGTTGGAGTTATTGATCAAAAACTTGATAAAGTCCAAGAAGACATTTCTGAAATTCTTTCTGAAGTGATTTGAAATCACGATAAATTAGAAAAGCGTGTTGATCTTATCGAAGAGCATCTTGATCTTCCTAAGCCACAATAAAGATTGACATCAGTAAAAATTTCTAACTTCAAACAGGGTGTTTCCAAAAAGATTGATCTTGCATGCTAAAATAAGTTGCTGAGAGAATTGGAAGACTACTCCCTGAACTTAAACGAGCCTGTTTATATACCAGATTTAAGATGAAAATGTGCAGGGAATATGCTATACTTTATTTGTATGAAGAAACAAACTAATACTGATATTACTATTGATCCAAAAGTGAAATTTGGAAAACCAGTCATTACTGGTACACGTATACCAGTTGATCTTGTGGTTGGCAAAATTGCGGGAGGTATGGAAATGGAGGAAGTAGAAAAAGAATATAACTTAACCCATAAGCAGATATTAACAGCATTTCGTTATGCAGCTGAACTTATTGCTTCTGAAGAAGTACACATTGCATGAATGCGGTAATTGATGAAGCCCTCCCTCGATCTTTTGCAACTGTTCTCCAGACTCTAGGATTTACTGTTTTTGACGTACGAGATCATGGTTTGCGAGGAGAACCTGATGAAAAAGTGTATTTATTTGCCCAGGAAAAGAAGGCGGTTCTTTTTTCAGGAGATTTAGGATTTTCCAATATACTACATTTTCCACTTGGCATACATTTTGGTATCTGTATTTTGCGGTATGCAAATGAAATTTCGGTTTCCGAAATAAATAAAATGTCAAAAGAGTTATTATTGAAAGTTGATCCCCAAGATTATCGTGGAAATTTGATTATTCTTTCTCCTGGAAAGCTAAGACTACGAAGATACAAACAAACACACTAAAATCAGCCAGGATTGGAAGCCTGCCCGCCTCTGGAGGGAAATTAGAATTTTGCTATTATCTTAAACTGAAATTTTCTTTATTCCAGACTTAACTTATAATTTTTGAATAAATTATTTAACTTTCTCCTGATATAATTGCCTCAAGTGGTTTTGGTTAGTTTTGGTTGTGAAACAGGATATCGCACCAAAAAGTAATGAGATAGAAGACTTTGTTATAATCTAAATATGGAAATAGGAGAAATTCCCTCAGAACAAAAACCAACTCCCCGTCCGCCCGAAATAAAAGTAAGAGAAAAACTTTCCGATGAAGAATTGGGAAATCTTATTTCCGCAATCGGTAACCACGAAGCAAAAGCAATAACTTTGGGACTTATGAAACCCGGCACTATTTATTCTGTAAGTCCTTTACGTAACACTGTAATTCAAGCTCAGGGAGATAATATTGGCTGGGCAGTGCACACAAGCGGACCTTTCAGATATTGTCAGGATTCCCTTGCTCCCATAGGACTTGTTGCTCAAGAAATTATAAATCCTGATATGTCAATACATGGCTACGTAAAAACCGAATACGGGAGAAACATTGGTGACCCGTTAGTCGGTCTTCTTTTGGATTTTTCCCTCAAGTATCCGGATTATTCTTTAACAGATTTTTTTAGTGTCACTACCTCTTCTTCAATAGATCGGGAAATGGATAGAGCGTCGTTTAAAAAAAGGAGTCCAACGACAAGAATTAAGTTATTCTGGGAAATATTAACATTAGATTTACCAGTAAGAGAAATTGATTTAGCAAAAAGATTGAAAGAAGATCCTGCTAACGTCGGCAACCACCTTTTTAATCTATCTGACGCTGGCATAATTTCTTACGACGTTATAACAAGAGGCAAGCCTAGAACTTTTTATCTTTTCTCGGGAACCGATTCCGAAACCGAACCCACACCCGTTTATGGGTATAAACCTTTAACAAGCTTTGTATGGCAGGTTTTTAAAAATAATCCAGATAAAGAATGGACGATTGAACTATTAATTGAAGAATATAAAAAAGCGTTGGTGAAGGAAATAAAACTTCAAATTACATGAGGATAAAAGATGTAGTATCACATCTAGCAAAAACAGGGTATTTAAAAAGAAAAAAATTTAGCGCAGAAAAACAATCTGAAGTAAATATAGATGACGAACAAAGGAAAATGATTCATGATTTAGTTTCTCTTCTAGATAAGTTTCAGATTCAAGATCCAGAGGTGCTTGAGAAAGGACGTCAGCTTATGGGGAAAATACTTGCAGATCCCACTAAAGTATCGCTTCTTATGAGAAAAGCAAAAGAACATTCTAGTAACGCCAATAAAGAACCCACCGAGGAAATGATGAATCAGGTGCTTTATATAGTTTCCGCCCATCCTAATTGCACCAATGCAGACATAAGGATGGCACTGAAAGAAAACGGCAGGAGATTATCAAGGACGAGAGTCGCCCAATTACTTAGATTTCTTATTAAAAAGGGTTCCGTTGAAAGATTTACTGAGAGAGGCCAAGGTTATTATACTGTGAAAGAACAAGAATCTTAGCATATTATTTTATACTCCGAAACTTTTTTGTTTTTGTCAAGATAAAAAATATAATTTTTTATTAAGCTTGTCTTTTCATCTTGTTGGATTTTTATTTTGAACCCTAACGATTTTAAGAGATCTGTTGTTCTATTTATGGTTGCAGGCGTAATACCTATCACCGCATTTCGATTATAAAGGTTAATAAGTTTCTTGCCGTGGAGTTCAAGAAGTTTGGTAATTCTGCCTTCCGGATCGTGAAGAGATGAGACAAGAGATACATTTTGGGAGATCATTATATTATTTTATCACGAAGAGAAGAGGATTATAATCTATGGGGACGGGGAGGGAGTGGGGTGGGAACAGGTTATACAGTAAGTATCTCCTGTTGCATCTTTTAGCACAGTTTGATTTTTAAGTTCTGTATTTGGATCTCCTTCTTTTGCCTGTTCTTGTGTATCTTTATTTACAAATATATCTTGGTTTTGAATCAGTCCGCCGGATTTTAATCCAGATTCTGTACCTCTTATGAAATACTCAAAGCGAGTCCTGCAAGAGTTATCTTTTCCGGAAATAGATCCGGTATCTGAGCATATAGCTTTTTGAATTATGCTCAAAGGACGCTGAAACGCCTGGGGCTTCCCCCTTAAAAGATTTTCCATAATATCATTCCAAATAGGTGCTGCTCCAGTAATTCCAGAAACTAAACCGCTCATTGGTGTATTATCATTATTGCCGACCCAAACAGCCACAACATAGGAAGGAGTATATCCAATCGTCCAGTTGTCCCTGAAATCATTTGTAGTCCCTGTCTTAACGGCAACAGGAAGATTGCCAATTCTAAGAGGAGAATTTGTTCCAAATGACATAGACCTTGCCTGATTGTCCGAAAGTATATCGGATATAATAAACGCAACTCCCTCGGGCAAAATTTTTTTACCAAATATTGGAGATGGTGGTGGTTTATACTCTTCTAAAACTTTTCCCTTGCTGTCTGTTACTTTTAAAATCGGATGAAGCGGCACTTTATATCCTCCATTTGCAAAAACTCCAAAAGCAGTTGCCATATCAAGCATTGTTACCTCGCCTCCTCCGAGCGTTAGAGAAAGTCCGTATCGGCTCTGATCATTAAATGAAGTAATTCCCATCGCAGAGGCGGTTGCAATCATTGCGGATACTCCATTTAGCTTTAGCATTTTAACTGCAGGAATATTTATAGAGTTAGCAAGTGCCTGTCTCATCTGAAGAGCTCCATGAAATTTTCCATCGTAATTCACCGGACAGTATGGAGGAAGGCCCGGGTTTGAAAAACAAGTTCTCTGATCTACAAAAGCAGTTGCGGCAGTATAACCGTTTAAAAGACCGAGCGCATAATTTATTGGTTTTATAGAAGAACCCGGTTGTCGTAGGGCTAAAGTAACATTTACATTTCCATCATTTGCCGTGTCAAAATAATCGTGACTTCCAACCATTGCTAAGATTTCTCCTGTTGCAGGATTTGTAACCAGAGACGCACCATTTGTTACCCTGGAAAATTTAAGATCTGCAACTTCGGCTGCGACTGTTGCTTGAACCATATCTTGAATAGAAAAATCAAGACTTGTTGTTATTTTTAAGCCTCCCCGTTCTACAGTTTTTTCCCCATATTTTTTTATAAGAAGGTCCTTTACATACAAAACAAAATGGGGAGCCTTAATTACATTGGATAAATTTTTATAATGAAGTTGTTCTTCTAAAGTTTTATCTAACTCCTTTTTTGTTATATATTTTTCCTGATACATTTTCGCAAGTACCTCTTCCTGCCTTTTTTTTGCAAGTTCTGGGTGAGACCCAAAAGGCGAGTAAGTTGTAGGAGCCTCAGGAAGTGCTGCTAAAAGTGCACTCTCAGAAAGTGTTAAATCTTTTGCATGTTTTCCAAAATAAGTTTGGGAGGCAGCTTCGACTCCCCAGGCAGTGCCGCCATAGGGAGTTTGGTTAAGATACATCTCCAGAATCTGGCTTTTTGAATACAAAGACTCAGTTGCAAAAGCAAGAAGAACTTCTTTAACTTTTCTCAAGATTGTTCGCTCGGGAGTTAAAAGACTGTTCTTTACTAATTGCTGAGTAATAGTTGATCCTCCCTGAATTTGGTTACGAAGAGTAATCGCGACAACAGAACGGGCGATACCTCTTATATCAATTGGACCGTGCTGGTAAAAATTTTTATCTTCTATTGCTATAGTTGCTTTTTGCATATGCTCTGGAATAGTAGAAAGTGATACAAAAGTTTGATTTTTCTGGCCGTAGATAGTAAAAAGAAGTTCTCCTTTTCTGTCGAATATCTGAGTAGATTGAGGAATATTTGAAGAGGAAAGTCTAGTCGGCGACGGCAAATCTCTTAAAATAAAAATATAAAAAAATATAAAAAATAAAATAATAGGAATCAAGAGTATTGCATGCCCTTTTTTTAGGATTTTTTTATTAAAATCTTTAAATTTTTTCTTGAGTTTAGAACTCGTATTTAACATAGGATATATGATACCATTTAATTTAAGGTTTAGACAATCTAGAAAAATATGACAAATTTTTTCGAAATTTTAAACAAAATTTCTCTTCCTAGCACAGGTCTTAATTGGCTTGATTTGGTAATTATTATTATACTTGCGTTTTATGCGCTGGAAGGCTACTCTCTGGGTTTTATTGCGTCTCTTCTTGACCTTATCGGATTTGTCTCTTCTTTTATAATTGGACTAAAAACTTACTCGATTTTTGCGCAAGCTTTAACTAAGATTTTTTCGATGCCACCCGGATTTTCTAATGCTTTGGGATTTTTAATTGCTGCGTTTATTGCTGAGATAATCATTGGACTAATACTTAGAAAAATTGTTTATTCAAAATATTTCAGTAAGATTACATTTAAAGGCACTTTACTTAAAAATATAGATAATTTACTGGGCTTATTGTTCGGTATTTTTTCAGGACTTATATTATTTGCTTTTCTTTTAACAATTGTTATTGCTCTTCCCGTTTCTGTTTTTTTAAAACACTCGGTTTCTTCCTCAAAAATCGGAAATTTTCTTGTCTCAAAAACTGCAGGTTTTGAGAAAGATTTAAATAATGTTTTTGGGGGAGCAATTAACGAGACTATAAACTTTTTAACAGTTGAGCCTGGAGCAAATGAAATTGTAAATCTTAATTTCAAAACTAGAAATTTTTCCGCTGATCCATCTTCGGAGCAAGCAATGTTTGGCTTGGTCAATAATGAGAGAACATCAAAAGGACTTAAGGCCTTGGCTGTAGATAATAAGCTAAGAGAAGTTGCAAGAGATCATTGCAGAGACATGTTTGCTCACGGTTATTTTTCTCATTACACACTAGAAGGATTGTCTCCATTTGATAGAATGGCGCAAGCCGATATTAGTTTTACTTATGCGGGAGAAAATTTGGCTCTTGCTCCAAACGTTACTGTTTCGATACAGGGTTTAATGCAGAGTCCGGGGCATAGAGCAAATATTTTATCTGTCAATTTTGGTAAAATTGGAGTCGGAGCAATCGACGGAGGAATTTACGGGCAGATGTATTGTCAGGAGTTTACAGATTAAAACTATTAACTATTAACTATTAAATGATTAATTTGCCGGATTTAAGAACTGCTCAGGTTAATGATAAAAAAGTTTTCTTAAGAACAGATATCGACGTTCCGCTTTCGCAACAAACAACAAACAACAAACAACAAACAACAATAGCGGATGACACAAGACTCAGAGATAGTTTGGAAACACTAAAATACCTTCTTGATAATGAAGCACAAGTAATTCTTGCCGGGCATTTGGGAAGACCTGAGGGTGTTGATCAAAAACTGAGTTTGAAACCTATTGCGCAGTGGTTTGCAGAGGAGCTTGGAATTAAGAATTATGATTCAAGAATCAAGAATCTAAATGGTCTCGATGGTTTTGAAATTTCGGATAAATTATTTCTTCTTGAAAATTTAAGATTTAATAACGGCGAAGAATCAAATCCAACGACCCGCTCAGGACAAGTTTTTTCAAAAAAGTTGGCAAGCCTTGCAGATATCTATGTAAATGACGCATTCGCTTCATCTCACAGAGCCCATGCATCAGTTGTTGGTATTGCAAAACTTTTGCCACATTATGCTGGATTTATGCTCGAGAAAGAAATAGATACTCTCTCAACGCTTATGGATAATCCAAAAAGACCGCTTGCTGTTATCATCGGCGGAGCAAAAATAGAAACCAAACTCCCCTTAGTTGAAAAGATGCACGAGTTTGCAGATTATGTTTTGGTGGGAGGGTTAATTGCAGAGGAGACGAAAGTGCTTCTTAAAATCCAGCATGAAAAAGTCGATCCGCCAGTTGGCGGAAGAAAGTCCGCCTTGATAGTCGCAGATTTAGTAGAGAATGAAACAGATATAACTTCAAAAGATGCGGAAAATTTTTTGCAGATAACAAATTTGGCAAAAACAATTGTCTGGAATGGGCCGGTTGGAAAAACAGAAGGAAACGAAGGAAATTTAGAAATTGGCAGTGCAAAAATTGCCCGCGGAATTATTGACGCCGGAGTTTATTCAGTGGTTGGGGGAGGGGATACGATAGGATATCTTAAAAAAATAGGACTTTTAGAAAAGTTTTCTTTTGTCTCGACAGGCGGCGGCGCAATGCTCGAATTTCTCTCAGGCGAAAAATTACCGGGAATAGAAGCATTAACTAACTAATGAAAAAACAAGTATATCCAGAAATAGGGGTAGGAGCTTTAATCTCTAATAAACAGGGCAAAATTTTGCTCGTTAAATCACCAAAATGGTTTGATAAATATACTATTCCTGGCGGACATGTTGAGCTTGGGGAAAATCTAGAAGTTGCACTTATCAGAGATAAAAGAAGAAGTAGGATTAGATATCCAAGTAATAAAATTATTGAATTGGCAGGAGGCAATTCATTCAGAGGAGTATTATAGACCAAGACATTTTTTGTTTTTTGATTTTCTTTGCGAAACGAATAATCAAAATGTCTCTGTCGATGGGGAAGAAATAACCGATTATATTTGGGTTGATCCTGAAAAGGCATCGAAATTAAATACAGATAAGTTTTCTGCAAAGGCAATAAAAGATTATTTAAAATTTATTCAGGAATAAGATTTTACCAGCTTGTTCTGATGTGGGACATCGCGTAGTCCAAATCTTTTATATTTATTGTAGTTTCATAAATTCTTCTCTAGTTAATCCAGCCTGTTTAATAATGGACAACAGTGCTCCTTTTGGTAGATCTTTTACGTGAAGAGGGATAGTTAGTCTTTTTCTTCGTGAAGGATGGTATAAAATAACATGACTTCCTCTTTGTCTATCAATAACATATCCAACTTTTTCAAATTTTCTGATTAGTTCCCGTGGTTTTGTACTGGGAATTTTTGGCATCTTAGAGAGATGGAGTTACGCTTACCTGTCCATAAAAGACTTCTTCCTGGTGGGGAATATCTTCATTATGCTCTTTTAAACTCTCCAAATAAAGCTCGATTGCTTCTCTAGCCATTTCTTTTGCTTTTTCTAGACTTTCTCCATAAGTGATGCACCCCGGTAAAGAAGGTACAATTGCTGTATAGCCTCCCTCGGGTTCTTTTTGGAAAATAACTGTATAATTTAACTCTTTGGTTTTCATATCATTTATATTATATCATGAACTGAAACTTTGTGTATGAGACGAAAACCTCCCTGGCTTCCAAGCCCTCACTTCTTAAGATTGATTTTACAAATAAATCCTGTATAATCCGCTTGAACCATGACACGAGCTGAAAGAGGACCATTTTTTGAAGACTTTCATCCAGAGCAAGTATTGGATCATCCGGGCGAGATCCAGTTAACTAGAGACATTTTTCAAGAACTAGTTAAAAAATTAGAGTTTGACGATCAATTAATCCATGTTGACCCGGAGTACGCACGCGCAGAAGGTTATAGAGACATAATTCTACCTGGTCCAATCGTTTATGCTTTAGTTTTTAGACTTTCACGAAGACAAGTATCATGGAGCGGCCTAAATGTTAGAATTGATAGCATGGTTCATAAATCCCCAGTTTATCCAGAAGATACTTTAAGGGCTAGTTCTAAGGTTGTTTCTCTCGGGGAATGGAGAGGGTCAAGAGGTAAAACTCACGGCCTTGTAACAGTTCAAACAGAAGGTTTTAATCAAAGTAATGAAGTTGTTATTGAGTTTCAGAGAGCTGTATTAAATCCATTTAGAAAATAGAACTACCAGCTAGTTCGGATGTGGGACATAGCATAGTCCAAGTCTCCGCCGACTTTCTTGCGGGGGTTAAAGATATTTTCCGGGTCAAAGATTTTTTTAGTTTCCTCAAAAAGTTTTATAACTTTTTCTCCATACATTTGTTTTAAGTAAGGGGTTCTTATAAGCCCGTCGTTGTGCTCTCCGGTTATTGAGCCGTGATATTTTGCGATAATTTCGTAAACTTGGTTTGAAATCTGAGGAATTGCAGTCCGGACGTTTGGATTATTAATATCAACCAGCGGAATAATATGAAAATTGCCATTTCCTACATGCCCCGCGACTGTAAAAATAAATTCAGGATGTTTTTTAAGAATGTCGGTCACAAGTGGCAAAACCTCCGCAATATATTTAGGCTTTATAACAAAATCGTCGATAAAAGGTGCAGTATGCTTGTCGCGAATTTTTTTACGAAGTAAATTAAAACTTTCCCGTCTTACAAGCCAGTATCTTTTTTCTTGATTCTCTAACGCAGTTTGTGTTTGAGGATGGAGGGGTTTAAGTTTCTCGCGAAGTGTTGCGACTTTTTCTTTAACTTCTTCCAAACTATCACTCGTGAAATCAACTTGGAGGACTAACTTGGGAAGACTTCTGCCTGTTGCCATATCAAAAAAAGCAGGTAAGAATGCAATGCCTGCTTCAATTGAGCCCAATAATCCGAGCTGTTTTGCAAATTCCGGAAAGTACCGAAGCGCGAGTTTTAATGTGTTATCGTCGTAGGATTCAAAACTTTCAGGGTTAAGAGTCATAACCTCCTTGATGATTTGTCCAAGATGGGACATGTCATGGAGAAAAATAATAAGCATATCACGGTGTTTATGAATAGGAACAAGTTCCAAATTTCCTTCCAAAAGCATGCCAAGAGTTCCCTGTGCTCCAACAAATAATTTTGTCAAATCGAAAATTTTCTTATCAGGATTCCAAACATTCCAGATAAAATATCCGGCTGAGTTTTTGGTGACATCGGGCTTTGCCTTCTGTAGTAGCTCATAGTTATTGGTTATTAGTTCATAGATTTTCTTATAAATTTCTCCTTCAAAATCTTTTTGATTTAGTTTTTTCTCTAATTCTTTATCATTCAATGCTTTAAGCTCGTATTCATTTCCGTCAGATAAGACAACTTTCATTCTCTTCACATAATCTTCGGTTTTACCATACTGAAGGGATTTTTCCCCACCGGCATTGTTATTGAATATTCCTCCCATTGCGCAGAGTTCACGTGAGGCAGGATAAGACGGGAAAATTAAATTATGTTTGAGAGTTTCTTTTTCAAAATCTCTGTAAAAAACACCCGGCGCGGTCGTCGCTATATTCCCGTTTACAACCGTCGTGTGATTAAAGTATTTACCAAATGCAACGATAATTGATTCATTGATGGATCCGCCAGACATATCTGTTCCGGCAGAGCGGCCGGTAAGTGAAAGACTAGGATACTTTTTCTTATTTTCCGAAACAAATTTAACAAGATTTTTTACATCTTCTTCATCTTTTGGAAAAACTACAACCTGAGGTTTTACCTCGAAAAGAGAGGCATCATGGCTGTAGTCGGAAAGAGTATTATCGTCGTATAAAACATCACCCCTGATTAGTGTTTTGAGTTCATCGATTAATTTGTTATCCATGAGATTAGCGACTAGCAACTAGCCACTAGTGGCTAAGGACTAATTCCTATTTTCTTCCTATTACCTTTTTTACAGCTTCGATTATCGCATGTGAGTCCATTCTATATTTTTGCATTAGCTCTGATGGCTTTCCTGATTCTGCAAATGTATTTTGAAGACCGATAAATTCCATTGGTGATGGATTGTTCTTCGCCAAAACTTCTGCAATTGCACCTCCTAAGCCTCCCATAACCTGATGATCCTCAACTGTTATAACAGCTCCTGTTTTTTTTGCCAAATCAACAACAGTTTTTTCATCCAAAGGTTTAATAGTCGCAACATTCGCAACTAACACTTCGATTCCCTCAGTGTCAAGTTCATGTGCTGCCAAAAGGGCATTATAAAGAATATGGCCGGTTGCGAAAATAATTGTTTGGGGATTTTCAGACTCCCAGAAAACCTGAATTTTATCATCAAAAGGAGTATCAGAAGTTGTTATAACGGGAGTTTTGTCTCTCGTAAATCTTAAATAAACAGGCCCGTCTATTTCTGCCGCTTTTATAGTTGCTTTCTTCGCTTCGATAGCATCGGCCGGCACGATAACTGTTATGTTGGACCATACCCTGGTTATTGCTATATCTTCTGTTGCCTGATGCGTTGCACCATCCGGCCCTGTTACGATTCCAGAGTGGTGGCCTGCGATTTTTACATTTGATCGGTTATATATAATAGTAGTTCGAATAGTTTCCCAGTTTTTTCCCGGAGAAAAAGTCGCGTAGGATGAGATGAACGGAATTTTGCCGCTTATTCCAAGTCCTGCGGCAATTGCTGCCATGTTTTGTTCGGCAACTCCGCACTCAAAAAAACGTTGCGGAAATTTTTTCTCAAACTCTTCGGTTTGTGTTGATTCGGAAAGATCTGCAGTTAAAACAACAACGTTTGGATTTTTTTCTCCAAGGTATACCAGCCCTTCTCCATAGCCGGTTCTTGTTGCTTTCTGCTCAACATCATTATTAAAAATATTCGGGTTTAGTTTTAAATTCGAATTAAGCATATTTTTTCTGTACTTTTCTTTCGAGAAAAGTACCAAAAGCTCTCGCCAAGTGGTGCTCGTGCTTTCAATTTCACTCGCTTGTCGGGTGATTTCACCCCTTCCTCAACAAGTTTGTGAGGAATCCCCCTGATCGCACTCGCTCAATTTTCATGCACTGCGCTCCAAGTGGCGATTTTTAAATTTTGCATTGTATATTTTATCTTTTATATTTTATTTTTTATTTAAACTCATTCGTGTTCGCTTCTGATTTTTCCCTGCAAAGTTCTAAGTTCGGAAAGAGCTTTCTTTGCTTCTTCTTTATTAGGCGGTTTGCCGTGCCAATGAAAATCTTTTTCCATAAAATCAACTCCCTTTCCGGGAATCGTGTGTGCAATAATAACCGTAGGTTTTTCAAAAACAGCTCGTGCTTCTTTTACGACATCTACAAAAGCTCTTATGTTATTCCCATCAGCTTCCAGAACTTCCCAGTTGAATGATTCGTATTTTGCCTTAAGAGGTTCAAGAGGCATTACATCCTCTGTAAATCCGTCTATTTGAATATTATTTCTATCTATAATTTGAGTAAGATTGTTAATCTTGTATTTTCCGGCAAACATCGCCGCTTCCCAGGTATTTCCTTCCTCGTGTTCTCCGTCTGATGTAACGACGTAAGTATGGTATTTTTTATTATCAAGTCTTGCCGCTAAAGCAACTCCAATTGATTGAGATAATCCTTCTCCCAAAGGTCCTGATGTTGTTTCAACGCCCGGTAAAGCGGTCCTATGCGGATGTCCCTGAAGACGGGAGTTTAATTTCCTAAGAGTCTTAAGCTCTTCAACGGGAAAATAACCGGAGAGTGCCATGCTGACATATCTAACTGGACATATGTGCCCATTTGAAAGAATTAGTCTGTCCCTATCATCCCAGTTTGGATTTTTTGGATCGTGGTTTAGAATATGAAAATAAAAGGCAGTAAAAATATCTGCCATGCCCAAAGGTCCTGCTGAGTGTCCAGACCCTGCTTCCAAAAGAGTTTCTATTATAAGCTCCCGGGTTTTAACAGCTGTAAGCTCAAGCTCTTTAAGTTTATCTTCAAATAAATCGGGAATCATCTTATTCTATATTACAGATTACCCCGAGCTCTTGACAATACCTTATAGTTGTGATATAAAGCAATTCTATATGTTAAGGCACGCAGAAAAACATTGTGATAGCTTAGGATTAAAAGGTCTTGCCAAGGCTATTGCTGGAATAAGACAGGACTACAAAGAGAGGATCGGCGAGGACGATATTCCGCTTACTGTATCAGATCAAAAAGTTTCTCAAGAAGCTTCTCTCAAAACTGATCTTCGCCAGCAAACTTATGAGCTTTTAGCTTTGGTCAGAGAGCCTACCGAAGAAGAAAAAGAAACTTTAAAAAAAAGAGGAATAGTCTTTCTTTTTACAGAAATAAAATCACTGTTTCAAGTTGTTTCGCAGGATTCAAATTATTTCTGGAGCGGTGAACAAGAATATGTAGATTCAAAAACAGAGCTTAGGGATTATGTTCCTCCCGTTCCATTACAAGTTGGCTTAAATTTTGAAAACCCGGCAATTCCAGGAAGTTTTAATAAATCTAAAAGCGTACAGCTTGAAATGATTGAAGAACAATCACAAGAATTACAAAAAGAATTCCCAGATGCCCGTCTAGTAATGCTTCCTTCCACAATTTATGCCCAAGCAGATAAAGCTTATAAAGAAAAAACTGGAGAAGTATTCTTTAAAAATATTTTTGCAAGAGCTCTTGATCAAACTTCGGGGGTCAGCTCGATGTCGATGAGTGGGGTGCCGGGATTGGCGATGGCAGCATTGGTGCGGTTCCCGCGGTAGTGTTTCTTCGAAAATAGGAAATTGGATTTTTGGTAATTTTGGCTTCTTTGGTTTTGGTTCTTCGAATTTTGTGCTAAACTATAATTAACAGGCAGTGATCTTGTTTGCATAAAACCATCAAGGCGCCTGTTTCTGGAATCTTCTACAGTCAGAGTCCCGATTGAGTTTTTTAATCGGGAGAGCACTAAAGAGAAAATTGCTAGACACTACGAATATTCTTCTTTTTTCTCTACCTTTGGTGGAGGAGGATAAAATTCAACAGTGAAATTAAATCAAGCTGTGGTGAGATATGTTTACGGAAGAATACTCATTATTCGGAGGTCAACTCCGCCAATGTTGGTCGTAATGACCCTGACAATCAGCTCAATGTCAATGAGTGGAATGCCGAGAATGGCAATGACAACATTGGTGCGGTTCCCGCGGTAGTTTCTAGAAGAAAGATTCTTTTTGTGGTGGATCTTGCTTGGCGGATTTTATCCATCCGCCAAGCATTCTGCCTATTTCCTGAAGTATTGTTTGTAAGTTTAAGTATCTTCTGTCTTTTATTGCCTGACTGTCTTTAGAAAGACGAATAAGAACTTTTAAAAGATCTAATTTTACACTAATCCTTTTAAGGAGCACAAGTTTATTCTCGCTAAGAGGTATTGAAAAAAGAAGTTCAAATATTTCTAAAGTTACGTTATCTAATTTTTGTCCAAGTGTGTATCTTTTTGTCTTAGGAAAAGATGTTATGGCAGGAGTTAAAACCTTATAAAACTCATAAAGTCTTGCAAATATTGGTATATCAAAAATACTATCGGTGTGTGTGTGTGTGTGTGACCAGAATTAGCCGGGGAGTTCTTATATGACATACGATAATCTTATTTCAATAGAAAACATATTTCAAGCATGGGATGAATTTAAAAAAGGAAAGCTTAAAAAGAAAGATGTTGCGGAGTTTTATAGAAATTTAGAAGATAATCTTTTTGAACTTCATAGAAAGTTAAAGAATAAAACATATAGGCACGGTTCTTATGAAGATTTTTACGTTACTGATCCTAAACGACGTCATATCCATAAAGCAAGTGTCTCAGATAGAATAGTCCACCACCTTTTATATAAGTATCTCTATAATATTTTTGATAAAACATTTATCTTTGACTCATATTCCTGCCGATTAAACAAAGGAACTCACAAAGCTGTTAAAAGACTTGAAAAGTTTACAAGAAAAGTTTCTAAAAATTGTTCAGGGCAGTGCTGGGCCTTGAAATGCGATATTAAGAAATTCTTTGCAAGCGTTGATCATAAGATTTTATTAAACTTACTAAGGAAGAGAATAAAAGATGAGGATATTATTCAACTTTTGGAAAATGTTATAGCAAGTTATGCCTCAGAAGAAGGAAATGTCAAAGGAATACCGCTTGGAAATTTAACGAGCCAAATATTTGCCAATATTTACATGAACGAATTAGATCAGTTTGTAAAACATAAACTAAAAATAAAACATTATCTAAGATATGCCGATGATTTCATAATCTTAGATTCAAATAAGGAAAACTTGTTACCATGTCTCGATACATCACAACAATTTTTAAGACAAAAGTTAAAACTAGAGCTACATCCCCAAAAGATTCTTCTACGAGACTTAAGATGGGGAATTGATTTTCTTGGATATATTGTTTTGCCGCATTACGCTCTCGTCAGAACGAAGACAAAGAAAAGGATGTTTAAAAAAATTAGTGAACAAAAAACTGATTTCAGAAATGGAATTATATCCGAGTACTCTTTTAATCAAAGTTTCCAATCGTATTTAGGGTTTTTGAAACATGCAAATAGTTATAAGATTTTGAAGAATTTAGGAATAAACTTTTAGCTTTTTAATATTATTATGAGATCGGAGACATTTGAAGGAAGTCTTCCTGTTTCTATCCCATCTCCAACTTTTTCAAAAAACCCCAAACTGTTATTCGAGTTTAAAAATTCCGAAGGTTCTAGATTCATCTCCCTTGCTTTATTAATGGTATGAATATCTCCGATTGCTCCTGCAAAAGAGGAGTTGTCCCAGCCGTCTGAGGCAAAAGAACAGATAATTGTTTTCCCATCAATAAAAGATAATGCGCCTAAAACAACTTCCTGATTCCTCCCGCCTTCTCCCCCTCCTGTGACTTTTACCGTTGTTTCCCCGCCTGCTAAGAGTATAGCCCCTTTTTCTGTATTCTTAATGAGTGTTTCTCCTGCTTTTCTTGCTTCCATCTGAAATTTATCGGAATAAATACTTACTGCTACCCCTAGTTCTTGTGCTTTTTTCTTCATTGCCTCAAGGGCTGTTAAATTGCTCAAAATTAAAATATTTGAAACTTTTTCAAAATATTTATCTTCTTTTGGAGTTTCAGTAAGATACTCATTTGGAATTTCGATGCCGTATTTATTTAAAATTTCTTCAGCATCATCTGTTGTTGTTGGATCTTTTACAGTAGGGCCTGAGGATATAACGGAAAGATCATTTCCGGGAACATCCGATGCCACAACACCTACAACCGTTGCGGGAAATAAATGTTTTGAAAGACTACCGCCTTTGACTTTTGATAAATGTTTTCTAACAGTATTCATCTCGGAAATATCGGCACCGGATTTAAGAAGTGCTCTGCCTACTTCAATAAGTTTTTCAAGGCTTGCTCTATATGGAGTTTCAAATAGAGCAGAACCTCCTCCTGTAATAACTACTATTACTAAATCTTTTTCCGTTAAATTGTTAATTTTTTGAAGAACATTATTCACAAAATCAAGATTCACTTGAGAGGGCAGGGGGTGAGTGCCTTGGGTGAATTTTATTTTTTGAAAATCTTCGGAATTAGTATCAATTACAAAACCATCTGTAAGATAGTTGCCTAGCTTTTCTTCGATAAATTTTGAATTTCTTGCAGAGCCTTTCCCAAACCCAATCAAAAAAACTCTATCAAATTCTTTAAGATCAAAAGCCCTGTCTTTAATAGTAAGAATGTTGCCGTCTATTTTTATACTATTGTTAATAACGTTTTCGGATTGGATTGAAGAAAGGGCTTCTTCAATAAGTTCTAAGATAATTTTTCGCTGAGGTGTCGAAGCAAGCCTATCAAAATTCCTAATAAACATCAGTAATTTTAGTTTACATTCATCTCAAGCGGTTGACAACAACTTATAGTTATGGTACACTTCCGAATTATGTCAAAATCGGCAGAACAATTAGCAGAACTTGCGGATTTCAATGGATTGCATAAATATGCAAATGATCTTCGTAAGGCGGCGAGAAAAAATAGAGAACGAGGCGGACTCGAAGAATTTACAGAAACACAATCGGCGTAAATTCCTCCTGCCCCAAACATAGAAGCTGTTCAAGCTCCATTATCACCTGAGACACAAAGACTCGTTGAGCAAATGGTACGAGACGGATATGCAGTTTATGAAACTCTTGGCAAAACTCCGGCAGGTGTTAGGGGAGAAGGAATGAAATTTTGTTTTTTAGATTCCAACCTTGAAGATTTCTCAGAGCCCCCCGCACTTCTTGCATTTAAGAAAAAACCCTCAGAATTCTTCTTGAGAGGAAGTCACAGTATCCTTCATGATGAACAAGTTAAGCTTATCCCTGAAGAGCAACACAAAGTTGATAAAAAATATCCCGGTGATGGTCTTGTTGTGGACGAAGGGGAACTTTCCGAATGGATAGAGCTTGCCTGGACGCATTTTCAGGCAACGGGCAGAAAAGTGAGACTTCTTGGAAAAGTTTTCGGAGATAACCTTACATGGACGAAGACTTATGAGCGTAATGGTGCCTACCGTGCGTGCTTCGGTAATTGGGATGAAGCGCGTGGTGCGGATGCCAGGTTCTGGAAGTCTGGCTATGCCAAGCCGCGCTTGGGGTTGGCTCCTCTGGTAAGAATTCCTCGGAAATAGGTTTTTGGTGAATTGAGTTTCCTCTTGAATTTTGGTTTCCCGTATTCTAGAAACTAATGCAACCCCTAGGGCCTTTTAAGGTAGTAGTCAAATACTTCCTGTGGTGTTTTAAAGTTAAGACGTTTTCTTGGTCTATTGTTTAATTCCCATTCAACGTCTCTTAA
>Ga0209542_10008295_pt1 | contig 19459 bp, 19 predicted proteins | sample RifCSPhighO2_01_FD_184028 | JGI IMG/M metagenome (GOLD analysis project Ga0209542, IMG submission 184028) | Soil microbial communities from Rifle, Colorado - Rifle CSP2_plank highO2_0.1 (SPAdes) (version 2) | ecosystem: Environmental > Terrestrial > Deep subsurface > Rock core/Sediment ...
GCTTATTTACGTTAAAGAGCATCCTACGCAATGGTTTAAACGCGGACTAAATTTCGTCGGTTCGCGCTACCGCGGGTATTACGAAAAAATAGCCGAGATTAAAAATGTCCGTATTGCGCCTATTTCAACCGATACTTATGCATTGATAAAATTTTGCAGGGCGGTCTCTACAATCAGCGGAGTTGCCGGTCTCGAGGCCCTACCCAGAGGCAAGCCTGTGTTGGTTTTCGGATATCCATGGTATCGTGATTGCCCCGGTGTTTTTAAAATTAGTGATACCGACTCTTGCCGCCAGGCGCTTCAGAAAATTGCTGGCGGATTCGCGCCGGACCCAAAATCAGTTATAAATTTTCTAAAGAGCGTTGACAAAACGGCCATTTCCGGATATATTGAAGATTACGGTCAGCGATTTTCACAGTTAAGCGAAGAAGAAAATATTGTTAATCTCTCCGGCGCTATTATTGATAAACTTCAGAAAAAATAATGCCATTTGACTACTTAAAAGACAAGACCATTTTGATAACCGGCGGAACCGGTTCTTTCGGCCGGAGTTTTGTCCGGTATTTGTTGGATTCCGAACTAAAAAAGATTATTGTTTTTTCGCGCGATGAATTGAAACAGTTTGAGATGCGGGAAGAGATGAAAGACAAACGATTGCGCTTTTTTTTGGGGGATATCCGTGACCTGCCGCGGCTGCAGCGGGCGTTTCGCGGAGTTGATACAGTGGTTCATGCCGCAGCGCTCAAGCAGGTTCCGACGCTGGAATACAACCCGTTTGAAGCGGTGCAGACCAATATAATAGGCAGCCAGAACGTGATTGACGCCTCGATTGACCAGGGGGTAAAAAAAGTTCTTTTGATATCAACCGATAAAGCGGCGGAGCCGGCCAATCTGTACGGCGCTACAAAGTTGTGCGCGGAAAAACTTTTCACCGGTGCCAACTTTTATTCTCCGGAGGAAACTATTTTCAGCGCGGTCAGATACGGTAATGTTGTCGGCAGCCGGGGGAGTTTGGTTGACATCCTGAAAAAAAACGGAGACCTAAAACAGGTGCGAATTACCGATCCGGCTATGACGCGGTTTTGGATAACGCTTAAGCAAAGTTTTGATATTGTTGATTTCGCCTTTCGGAACATGGTCGGAGGAGAAATTTTTATCCCCAAAATTCCAAGTATGAAGGTCGTTGATTTGTTTGATGCCGTGGTCCCGGGGGTAGAAAAAGAAACTGTCGGCATTCGTGCCGGAGAGAAGCTGCATGAAGTTTTGCTGACAAAAGACGAGTCGCGCCGCGCCGTTGAGTTAGATGAAGCGTACGTGGTTTTGGCTCTTTTTCCCCACGCAACAGAGGAAGTTTTTTCAAAATATTATACATCCGGCAGGAAGCTTGATGCGGGTTTTTCTTTTGCCAGCGATACCAATAAAAACTGGCTCACGAAAGAGGATTTTAAGGAAATAATAAAAGAGATTTAATGATTCCTTACAGCAGGCAGTCAATTGATAAAAAAGACATTGAGGCGGTGGTAAAGGTTTTGCGCTCGGATTTCGTTACCCAAGGACCGGTTGTGCCCGAATTTGAAAGGGCCCTCGCCGGTTTTTGCGGCGCAAAGTACGCCGTAGCCACAACCAGCGGAACGTCCGCCCTGCATTTGGCATACATGGCGGCCGGGCTTGGCGAGGGAGACGAAGTCATAACCACGCCCAACACTTTTGTGGCAACGGCAAACATGCTTATGGTTTTGAGGGCCAAGCCGGTTTTCTGCGATATACGCGAGGACAATTTTAACATTGATGAGAAAAAAATTGAGAAATTCGTTACCAAAAAAACCAAAGCCATAGTTCCGGTTCATTTCGCGGGGCACCCTTGCGAAATGGGAACGATATCAAAAATCGCGCGTAAACGGGGGCTTTTGGTCATAGAGGACGCTTGCCATGCTTTGGGCGCGGTCTATAAAAAGTCAAAAATCGGCAGCTGTCGGTATTCTGATATGGCCGTTTTCAGCTTCCATCCGGTGAAGTCAATCACCACCGGCGAAGGGGGCGTTGTCCTGACCAATTCAAAAGAACATTACGACCGCCTGGTCCATTTACGAAATCACGGCGTCGAGAAAGACGACAAGGGTAAAAATGTGATGACAGTTTTGGGATTTAATTACCGGATGACTGATATTCAAGCGGCTTTGGGCTTGTCGCAGCTTGAGAAGCTTGGGGCTTTTATTAAAGCCCGCAACCGGGTTGCCGAGTGGTACAAAGAGGAATTAAAGGATGCGCCGGTCATTCTGCCGAATTATCCAAAGAACGACTATTCCAGCTGGCATATTTACGTCATCAGAGTCCGCAATCCCATAAACCGGGATGAGCTGGTCTTTTTTATGAAAAAAAAGGGCATTGGCGTGAATTTCCACTACCCGGCGCTATACGCTCATCCTTATTATCGCAGGAACGGTTATAAAAACATTCATCTTGATAACGAAGAAAGATATCAGGATTCGTGCATTACGCTTCCGTGTTATCCGGGGCTGAAGAAGTCGGAAGTAAAATATATAACGGATACAATCAAAAAATACGCGGAGTATGTCTAAAAAAAAAGTATGCATTCTTGATTATGGCTCCGGAAACGTGCAGTCTGTTTTAAATATGTTTTTAACCTTGACCGGCGGCGTCGTTGTTTCCAACCGCGCGGAAGATGTCGATTCCGCCACTCACATTGTGATGCCCGGCGTGGGCGCTTTTGGCGCCTCCATGGAAAAGATAAAAAAGATGATTCCATTGGAAGTTCTTAGGCGGGAAGTTTTTGAAAAGAAAAAGCCCTTTTTGGGCATATGCGTCGGAATGCAGGTGCTCGCGGACAAGGGATACGAGTTTGGAGAGTATGACGGCCTTGGTTGGATTCCTGGAGGGGTGGAGAAAATCAACGCGGGAGACCTGCCCTTGCCGCATATTGGCTGGAATAACATAGTTGCTTCGCAAAAAACTCCGCTTTTAGACGGGCTTAGTGCCAGCCAGGATTTTTATTTTGTGCACAGTTTTGTCTTCAGGGAAAAAGACGGCGCGGATGTCGTGGCCAAGACCGAATACGGGGGAAAATTTAATTCCGTAATAGCCCGCGGCAATATTTTTGGGGTCCAGTTTCACCCGGAAAAAAGCCAGAAGGCCGGCGCAGTTTTGTTAAAAAATTTTTTGAGCCTGTCATGAAAAAGAAACGGCTCATCCCCGTGCTTTTATTGAAAAACGGATGGCTCGTTCAGAGCAAGGGATTTAAATATTATCAAAATCTTGGGAATCCCGTGACCTCCGCAAAGCGTCTAAGTGAATGGGCATCAGACGAATTGATTTATCTTGATATTTCAAAAGAGGAAGTGTATGATTTAAGGCGGGATGATTTGGGGCATGAAAATCGCCGCTCTTTTCTGGAAATAATTCAGGATGTTTCAAAAGTTACTTTCATGCCCATGACTGTCGGTGGGCGAATTAAGACTTTAGAGGACATTGAACGCAGGCTCGCGGCAGGAGCGGATAAAGTGTCCATTAATTCGCAGGCGCTTTGCGATAAAAATTTTATTTCTGAAGCGGCCAGGGAATTCGGCTCGCAGTGCGTTGTCATATCAATGGACGTAAAAGTCATTGACGGCAAACGCGTTGTCATGTCCGACGGCGGGGCAAAACAAACCATTTATTCTTCCTTGGAATGGGCAAAAATCGCGGAAAGCCAGGGAGCGGGCGAAATACTTTTGAACTCGGTTGACCGCGACGGCATGAAAAACGGTTATGACATTGAAATGACCGCCGAGGTTTCGGAAAATGTGAAAATACCGGTTATCGCCTGCGGAGGCGTGGGCGAGTGGGCGCATTTTGCCGAGGCGTTTGACAGAACAAAGGTTGATGCCGTGGCCGCGGCAAACATTTTTCAATATACCGATCAGAGCGTTTATCAAGCAAAAAAATATCTGCACGAGCGCGGGTACAACGTCCGCCCGCCGGACCTGTTAACCGTTTAAGGTATTTTGTAGCATTTATGAAGTACTGCAACCGCTGTGTGTATCCCCAAATAGCCGTCAATTTGAACATGGATGCCGAAGGCATCTGTTCAAGTTGCCGGGTTTTTGAAAAATTCAATAAATTAACGCCGGAATTTTGGGCGCAAAGAAAAAATAAATTTGAAGAGCTGGTCAAGGAAATTTCAAAAAATAAAACATCCGATTACGGCTGCGTTATTCCGGTTTCGGGCGGCAAGGACAGTTATTACCAGGCGCATATGATGGCATCAGTTTACGGATTAAAACCGCTTTTGGTGACATATCACGGCAACAATTATCTGCCCGAGGGCGACTACAACCGTGACAAAATGCGCCATGTTTTTAACGCAGACCACATTGTTTTTGGGCCGAGCGTTGAGGTTTTAAAAAAATTAAACCGGCTTTGCTTTCGCAAAATGGGCGATATGAATTGGCATGCCCACTGCGGTATAAGAACTTATCCGATTCAAGTAGCGGTTAAGTTTAATATACCTTTGATGATTTGGGGGGAGATAAGTCTGGATATATCCGGGATGTTTGAGCCGGAAGATTTTGTGGAATTCAGCGCGCGCACGAGGCACGAGCATAGTTTGCGCGGTTTTGAATGGTACGACATGCTGGACGACAAAGAAGAAAAATTGAGCGAAAAGGACTTGGCCTGGGCAAAATATCCGACAGACGAAGAGATTTTGAAAGTCGGGGTCAGGGGACTTTATATCGGCAATTTTTTCAGATGGGACCCGAATAAGCATTCTAAAATGGTGCAGGAAAAATACGGCTGGAAGCCGAGGGAGGCGCCGTTTGAAAGGACTTACCGCCAGTTTTCAAATTTGGACGACCGTTATGAAAGCGGAGCTCACGATTTGCTGAAATTCATAAAGTTCGGCTACGGCAGAGCTTCCGACCATGCCTCCAAAGACATAAGAGACGGCTATATGACGCGCGAAGAAGGCGTTGAAATGATAAAAAAATACGACCACGTTATTTCAAGCGACCTGTATTATTGGCTTGATTATGTGGGCATGACCGAGGAAGAGTTTTGGGAAACGGCCGATACTTTTCGCGACCCCAGGGTTTGGAGAATTGAAAACGGCGAGTGGGTTAAAGATAACGTCTGGGGAGAGCCGTCCGCCTACGGCCCGGTGCATCTGTCCGCGGAGCAAATCCAATTTTTCAACGAACGCAGAAAAAAACTTGCTAATAATGCCTAAAAAATGGTTATAGCCATAATTCAAGCCCGATTTAGCTCTTTGCGTCTTTCGGGCAAGGTGCTGAAGGAAATTCAGGGCAAAACCTTGCTTGAACACATGATTGAGCGGGTTTTACGCGCGAAAAAACTGGATAAAATTGTTGTTGCCACGACCGAAAAACCTGAAGACGAGGCCATTGTTAAGATTGCAGAGAAGCTGGGCGTTGGAACTTTCCGCGGTTCGGAAGATGATGTTCTGGACAGATTCTATCAAGCGGCAAAAGAATTTGGAGCCGCACATATCGTCCGCCTAACAGGCGACTGCCCTTTGATGGACCCGGAAGTTGTTGACGAGGTGGTTAATTTTTATATTCAAAATCAAGATAAATACGATTATGCCAGCAATTGTCATCTGGTAACCTATCCTAACGGCATGGAAACCGAGGTTTTTTCTTACGAAGCGCTTGAAAGGACGCATAAAGAAGCCAAATTGCTTTCCGAACGCGAGCACGTCACGCCTTATATTTATAAGCATCCCGAAATTTTTCGCGCGGGAAACGTTGAGCGCAGTAGTGATATGTCCCATATTCGCATAACAGTGGATAACCCCGAAGACTTCACGGTAATTAGCGGAGTTTTTAATGAACTTTATGCCGAAAATAAAAATTTCAGTTTGGACGATATTTTAAGGCTCTATCGCGAAAAGCCCGAAATATTTTCAGCAAACCAAAATATCAAAAGAAACGAAGGATACAAAAAATCCTTGACAGAAGATTTGAAACAGCGTTAATATTTTCCAATATGACGGACTGCGAATTATGCGCTTTTAAAAATCCCAAAGGCACGGCAACGGCCGTGATTCTTCGAGATAACCAGCTGCTGGTTTTAAAAAGAAACGAAGAGCCGTTTAAGGGCATGTGGGACTTGCCCGGAGGTTTTATGAGTGAGGGCGAGACGCCGGCCGAAACCGTGAAGCGCGAGATGAAAGAAGAGCTCGGCGTTGATACGAACCCAGTTTTTATAAAAACAGTTCCGGGAACGCATTTATGGAAAGGCGAACAATTTCCGATAATCAGCTCTTTCCATTTGGCAGACATAGGCAGTCAGAATATAAAATTGGACGGCGAGAACTCCGAATCCAGCTGGACGCCCCTTTCGGAAATTAAACCCGACAATATCGCTTTTGATTCAAACCAGAAATTCGTTTCGTGGCTGAAAAAAGAATTCACTTTTGACCTGGCCCGGGTTCGGCAGTTGGTTCCAGAGCTTGATTCCTCGGCTGTAGTAAAAGAACAATCTTTGTACGCCGCGAAACTCAACGGTTTTCTCGCGACCCGCTACGACAATGAAAAACTTATCGGTATGGGCTGGATTTTCCCGCGCCAGACTCTTTTGCGGAAGCAGGCGGTAGTGGAAGACATGATTGTGGATAATGCTTACCGTGGCAAGGGACTGGGCCGGGAGCTTCTTCACGATTTGGTCTTGTGGGCGCGCGACAACGGCGTGGAAGTTATAGAGCTTACTTCAAACCCGAAGAGGGTTGCGGCCAATGAGCTTTATAAAAAATACGGGTTCGAGCTGCATCCGACAAATCATTATTTATATCATGTAAAATAATGCAATCGTCTGACGCCATCGCAATCATGGGCGGAAGCCTCATTAAAGAAAAAAACGGCCGATGGCGGACAACGGGCTTTGAAGAAGGAGACAGTTTTGGAGTTTTGGGGGACAGGTTAAGAGTGGTTGCCGCCGGTTTTTTATATAAAAAAGACGGCGAATTTATCATTGTTCTAGGCGGAAGGGGCCAGCTGAAGAATATTCCGGATTCTCCGGCGGTTTCGGAGGTCATAAAAGAGGAACTTGTTGAGTTGGGCGTCAGGCCGGAAAACATTTTTTGTGAAAAAAATTCAGGAAGCACTTTTGAGCAGCTGCGGGAGCTGGGCGATATAGCCGGAAAAGAAAGCTTGAAGACTTTGACGATAATTACGAATGAATATCATCTGCCCAGGGTCAAGGCTTTGGTTCAGTATAACCAGATTTTGACAAAAGCGTTTTCCCATTGTAGACTGGTTTTCAAATCGGCCGAGTCTATTCTTCTTGAATACGATTCTGAATCCTGGGAAGAAATAATCGCCGCGGCTTATAAAAGCGAGGCCGTTAAAAAGAGGATTGCTTCGGAACTGGCCGGAGCAGAGCAAATAAAAGACGGCACTTATGTCTATAGAAATTAAAATCGGAAACCGAAAAGTAGGCGGGAGTCATCCTGTTTTTGTCGTGGCCGAAATTTCGGGCAGTCATCATCAGAAATACGAAGAGGCGGTAAGTCTGCTTGAAGCGGCTAAAGAGGCCGGAGCGGACGCGGTTAAACTGCAAACTTATACTCCAGATACCATCACTTTAAACTCCGACAAAGAATGGTTCGGGGTAGGCGGCGAGAACAATCCGGACGATTGGCAAAAAAAGACCCTTTACGAGCTTTACCAGACCGCTTATACCCCGTGGGAATGGCAGCCGAAGCTGAAAAAGCTCGCGGACGAATTAGGCATATTGCTTTTTTCAAGTCCGTTTGACGAAACCGCCGTGGATTTTCTTGAAAAAATGGACGTGCCTTGCTACAAAATTGCTTCTTACGAAGTCAATGATTTCCTCCTTTTGCGAAAAATAGCCCAAACCGGCAAGCCGGTCATTATTTCTTTGGGTTACGCTTCAATGGAAGACGCCGACTTTGCCATAAAAACTCTTCGCCAAAACGGCGCGCGCGAAATCGCCGCGCTCCATTGTGTTACCAGCTACGAAACCGACCCGAACTTGGCGGGCATGAATTTGGCCACGATTAAGGATATTGCGGACAGATTTTCCACGATTGGAGGCTTTTCCGATAATAACGCCGGGATTGAGGCCCCTTTAATGGCTGCGGCGGCCGGCGCGTCCATTATTGAAAAACATTTGATTTTAAGCCGTCGCGCCGGCGGGCCGGACGCCAGATTTTCCATAGAGCCGGCGGAGTTTAAGCTCATGGTTGAAAAATTAAAAAGAAGAGATTATACGACTGACGAGTCGGCAATGAATAAGGCCATGGGCAAGGTTCATTACGGCCCGGCGAGTACAACCGAGGAGCATAACAAGCGTTTTCGCCGGTCGCTTTTTGTTGCCAAAGACATAAAAAAAGGCGAACGTTTTACTCCAGAAAATATCCGTTCGGTCAGGCCGGCGTTCGGATTGCACACCAGGCATTTTGATGAAATAATAGGTAAAAGTGCTGCGGCGGATATTGAATTTGGCACTCCGTTAAGCTGGAATTTAATACAAAAGTAAAAGAATAAAACTTATGAAATTTAGAAAAGCCATAGAAACAGACTCGGAAAACCTGTTTAATTGGAGAAACGATCCGGAAACCAGGTCGAATTCTTTGAATACCGCGCCGGTTTTGCGCGAGGAACACGAAGCGTGGCTTGCGCGGACTCTTAAAAATCCAAAACGGGTTTTATTTATTGTGGAGGAGGAGGACGAAGCCGTCGGCACGATGAGGGCCGATAAATTGGAAGACGAAGACGGCTATGAACTGTCTTGGACCGTGGCTCCCGCTGCCAGGGGCAGAGGGGTGGGCAAAAGAATGTTAATCCAGGCAATTTCCGGAGAAATAGACGCCCCGGTTTTCAAAGCAGTCATTAAGAGTGAAAACATTGCTTCAATAAAAATGGCCCAAGCCGCCGGTTTTAAGCAGGAGTCCGAAGAAAAGGGCGTTTTGGTCTGGTATTTGCGCCGTTAGACCTGTTTTTCTTCGTATTTTTTCAGGAGCTCGGAGCTTGAACGGATCTTGCCGTTTCTGCCGACGTTAAAAACCATCTCTATGCCAAGTTCCCGGCAGAGTTCGGCTTCGGGAATTGAAGCTTCGTCTTTGCGGTCTCCTCCGTTTGCGAAAATATCCGGTCTTATTATTTCTATTGCCTCGCCGACGTCATTTCGTTCGCTTTCAAGAATAAAAACGTCGTCAACGTATTTGATGCTTTTAAGCAGTTTCGCGCGGTCTTCCTGGTTCATCAAAAACCTGCCTTTTTTGCGTATCAGCCAGGCGTCGCAGTTTACGACAGCGACCAGCCGATCTCCCAATTCTTTGGCTTCTTCCAGCATTTCAAGATGGCCCACGTGAATCGGGTCAAATCCTCCTGAAACCATCACAGCCTTTCCAACTTTTGCATTTTTAGGCGTAAATTCAGGTATGAGTTTTCCAGCCATGCGGCTATTATATCTTCGGGATTTCTGTCTTGCAATGGCTTAAGTAAAAGAGTATTTTAAAACAACAATGATTAGGCGGTATAAGACGGAAATTTGGCTCTTTTCGCTGGGTTTCGGAATTCGTCTGGCTTACGCGATTGCCGTTCAGTTTTTTTTCGGCTCTCACGGGTTTGCGGCGAACTCCGACGCGGAATCGTTTATCGCGGTCGCGAATAACCTGCTCGCACACGGCGTTTTCAGTCCGATGACCGAATCTCCGTTTATCCCAGACCCCCTCCGCACGCCTCCGTACCCATTTTTTCTTGCCCTCTTTTTATACTTTAAAACTCCTCTTTTTTGGATTGCGGCTTTCCAGAATTTTTTAGCCGGTATCACGGGCGTTTTGATATACAGGACAGGCAAAATCATATTTAAATCCGCGGCCGTTGGGGTTATCGCGGCGGCGTTATTTATTCTGGAGCCAGTCTCAATATACTGGAATAATCTTTTGATGTCGGATAATCTTTTCAGCTTTTTATTTTTTCTCGCGTTTTATCTGTTTGTTGTCCGGAAATTTTATTTGTCTGCTTTAATTTTGGGGCTGGCGGCCCTAACCAGGCCCATCGGCTTTTATTTTGCTCCGCTGTTCTTGGCGGCGTCCGCTGTTTTATATTATCGCGGGGACTATAAAGGAGATAGTTTTACTTGGAAAAAAGCGCTGATTGCAGTTCTTTTGTTTTTTATGGTTTTAGCCCCTTGGGCGGCCAGAAATAAAATACTGTTTAATACTTGGGAGCTGTCCAGCGTCGGATGGGTGAATCTTTATTTTTTTACGTTCTCTAGATTCGCGGCGACAGAAGGCATTGATTTGCCTACGCCAGAGGCGCCGGAGGGCTACTCCGGAGACGCCGCTACTATTTTTACTTATGATTTCGCGAACGTCCCTTTTTATAAAAGCACTGCCCAAAAACTTATTTTGGAGCGTCCGTGGGAGTATTTAAAATTTCACCTGGCGTATTTTTTAAAGACATTCAACTATCACGGGTATGATTATTTAATTGAACAAGTTGTTAGGACCAAATTTCCTAATATCGGCGAAAAACTTTCTTCTTTTGCCGTTCGGGCCGGCCAAGGCGCTTGGTGGCTCATATACGCGCTGGGCCTTATTGGTTTATTCAGAAAAGAGCATCGGGCTTGGTCGATTTTTATTTTGTCTTTCGCCGCTCTCAATAATTTTTTACTTATTGCGAGCGGGGTAAGCCAGGGAGGGCGATACGGCCTTCCGGTTATGCCAATGCTTTTGCTTTTGGGGAGCTACGGCGCAGTCTCCGTATATCGCGCGATTCAAAACTTTTATTTAGAGCGCCGTATCATTAAAGTTTAAACTATGTGGAAAGGCAAAAAGGTTTCGGTCGTTTTCGGGACATATCGGGAAAAAAAGTCCATACGGGCCGTAATTGAGAATTTTTTCGCGACGGGACTCGTAGACGAGATTATCGTTGTAAACAATAACGCCGAAGAGGGGACCGACGAAGAAGTGAAAAAGACGGCCGCTAAACTGGTGTACGAAAAACGGCAGGGGCTCGGGTGGGCTTACCGGCGCGGGATAGACGAGGCGGCCGGCGATTACGTTGTGCTTTCGGAAGCTGACGGCACGTTTGTCGCCCCTGACATTGAACGCTTGTTGGCGTATGCCGAAGAGTTTTCGGTTGTTTTTGGCACGCGAACGAATAAAGGCAGTATTTCGGAAGGCGCGGCAATGGGTTTTTTAAGAAGGTCGGCCAATATCTTTGAAGCCAAAATGATTGAGGTTCTTTTTGCCGCAAATTCTGTTACAGATATTGGCTGTATTTATAGACTTTTGAGCCGGGAGGCGGTCAGCCGCCTGCGGCCGCTCTGGTGCGAGGGAGGCGCTTTATTTCCTACCGAGATTTTACTGCTCGCCGCGGCCGAAAGGATAAAATTCATTGAAATCCCGGTTAGTTTTCGCGAGCGAGTCGGGGAATCAGGGCTGACGGCGCGCTGGTATTCACTCATGAAATGGGGACTTCGCATTTTTTTCTTTATTATTATTTTTTGGCTCAGATGGGTCTTTAGAACGTTGACCGGAAGGAGAAAATAGTATAGAGTCTAACCCATGGCAAGGAGCAAAGAAAAGCGAATTCTTGTTTTCGGCGGCTCTGGTTTTATCGGCTCTAATTTTATCCGTTTTATTTTATCCCGAGAGCGGAACGCGCGGATTTTGAATTATGATTTTTTGACTTATTCGGGCAACAAGGACAATTTGTCGGATATTGAAAAAGACTTCCGGTATAGTTTCGTTCACGCCAATATCGTGGATTCAAAGCGCATCACGCGGGTGGCGTCTCGTTTCAAGCCCGAGTACATAATAAATTTTGCCGCGGAAACCCATGTTGACAGGAGTATTCACGTAGGCGCGAAAGAATTTATTGATACGAATATCACTGGCGTTTTTAACATTCTGGAAGAAATGAAGAAAGGTTTGAACGTTAAGAAATTCGTTCAGGTTTCCACGGACGAGGTGTACGGAAGCCTGCCTTTGAGTTTCCGCGGCCAATTTTTTACGGAAGACACGGCGTTTGCTCCTAACGTTCCGTACGCGGCCACGAAAGCAGGAGGAGATCTGTTATGCCGCGCTTATTTCCATACGTTTCGCGTGCCGGTGGTCGTTACGCGCTGCTCCAACAATTACGGGCCGTACCAATATCCCGAAAAGCTCATCCCGTTTTTCATTTTACGGATGCTTGAAAATAAGAGTCTGCCTGTGTATGGCGACGGCAAAAACGTGCGCGACTGGATCCATGTTTTGGACCACTGCGAAGCCCTGCGGCTGTGCCTGTTTAATGGCGTTCCCGGCGAGGTCTACAACATAGGCGCCGAGAACGAAATGAATAACATGGAGGTAGCCCGTTTGATTTTGACGGCTTTCGGGCGCGACGAGTCGTGGATTGAATTTGTCGCGGATCGTCCGGGCCACGACCGTCGGTACGCCATTGACGCGGCAAAGATTAGAAAAGAACTGGGGTGGGCCCCCAAATACCGTTTCAAAAAAGCGTTTAAGGAAACGATTCAATGGTATAGGGAAAATCCGAAATGGATTGAGAGGGTCCGTAGACGCACGGGCGTTTTTAACCCACACATAGATCTTTGGCGGGCTCACGCCACCAGATGAAATCGGACTTTGTTTGTAAGACCGCGTGCAGGATTTGTGGCGGTGGAAGCCTCGTTCCGATACTGGATTTGGGCGCGATGCCGCTCGCGAACGCTTTTTTGAAGGAAGAGGAGCTGTCAAAACCGGAGCGCAAGTTCCCCTTGGTGCTTTGTTTTTGCCCAAAGTGCGGGCTCACCCAGCTTTCGGTTGCGGTAAATCCGGATATTTTGTTCCGTCATTACGATTATTTTACGTCCGCGAGCAAGCCGCTTGCCGAACATTTTATACAGTCGGCGGACAATTTGGTTAAACGCTTTATAAAATCCAAAAACGATCTGACGCTTGAGCTCGGCGGGAATGACGGCGTTTTGCTCGCAAGCATTCGGGACAGATGCCGTACCCTGAACATTGAACCGGCGGAAAACGTAGCCGCCGCGTCGCGCGAGCGGGGCGTGGAAACGCTAAACGAGTTTTTTTCCAGTTCGCTTGCGGAGCGTATCTTAAAAACGCACGGCAAAGCGCGGCTTATCGTGGCGAATAACGTAGTCGCGCACGTGGACGATATCGCGGATGTTTTTCAGGGAGTTAAGGCTCTGTTGGAAAACGAGGGGGCTTTTGTTTTTGAAGTTCACTGGGTCGGGAATTTAATCGGTGAAGGGGGATTTGACCAGATTTATCACGAGCACTTGTCTTATTTTTCGCTCGGCGCGCTTCAGTACTTGGCGCGTTCGCTCGGCCTCGCGATATTTGACGCGGAACTGATTCCGATTCACGGGCAGTCTCTCCGAGTGTATGTCGGGCGGGGGTTTGACGCAAACCCGGCAGTCGGCGCGATTTTAAAACAAGAAAAAGAGTTTGGACTGGACAGGGCGGAACCTTTTCTTAGATTTGCCAAACGAGTGGAGGAAAACAAGCGGGGGCTTTTTCAGCTGCTTTCGGGACTGAAAAAAGACGGGAAGACAATCGCGGGCTACGGCGCGCCGGCTAAAGGCAACACGCTCCTAAATTATTTCGGCATTGACCGTAAACTGTTGGATTTTATTACGGATACCACGCCCGCCAAACAGGGGTTGTTTACGCCCGGGTCGCACATTCCAATCTGTCCGCCCGAGGCGATTATCAAAAACCGTCCTGATTACATGGTGCTCTTGGCCTGGAATTACGCGGACGCCATAATCGCGAAAGAAACCGGCTACAGAAACGGCGGAGGCAAATTCATTATTCCCGTGCCCGAAATAAAAATTATCTGATATCTCGCATGAGCTGTCCTATTTGCGGATGGGTTTTTTCAGGCGAGCGTGTTCTTGTAAAACATTTGCCTCGCTTTTTCCGCTGCCCGCGGTGTTCCGGGTATTATCATCAGGAGGGCGGCAAGCCTCCTTATCACGAGGGCTATTTTTCCGAGCGCGGTTCTGTATCGCTCGGACAGCGCGTTCTTTCTGTTTTTCTTTGGCTGCGCGCCCAAAAAATAAAGAGGATTCTGGCCGATTCGGGCGCGCGGATACTGGATTATGGCTCCGGCGACGGCAGACTGGTTTCGTATTTGAATTCACGCGGTTTTCACGCGGACGGTTATGACCCGTCGGAAGCAGCCGTTTCGCTCGCGCGAAAAAATAATATTCCGGTCTACGGTTCCATTCCCGACAAGCAGTATGATTTAATTATGTTTTGGCACAGCCTGGAACATTCTGATACGCCGTTAAATGATATTGTCGCCTGCAAAAAATATTGCGCTCCCTCGGCAAAGCTTCTTATAGCGGTTCCCAACGCCGACAGCTTAGAAGCGAAAATAAGCGGAAAAACGTGGTTTTGCTATGATTGGCCGTTCCATCGGGTGCATTTTACTCTGTGGACGCTTAAAGTGCTTCTGGAAAAAGCGGGATTTCATATTGTGTCCGTTGATTACATAAATCCCGAATACACGCTTTCGTCCTTGGCGCAGACGTTTCTAAATCTATTTTTGCCGAAAAATGTTTTTTACGGCTTGATGACCGCGCGCCGCAGCGACCGAAGCCGCGGCGCCATGCTGGCGTGGGGGTTGATTTCGCTCGCGGCGCTCGTTATTTTTTCGCCGTTTTTGTTCCTGGCTTTCGCCGCGGAGCTTGCGGCAAAAAAAACAGCCGCGTTTGTTGTTGTCGCCGAAAAAGATTCCTGCTATATTTAAGCCTATGATTTTGACTAAGTATTTGAGATGGACGGTAATAGCCGGTATTTTTGCCGTGGCGGTCATTACGCCGTTTTACATTTCCACCGCGATGTTTTTCCCGTATATCACCGGAAAGAATTTCTTTTTTCGCGTTGTGGTTGAAATAATTTTTGCTTTGTGGCTCGTTTTGGCTTCGTTGGATGCGCGCTTCAGGCCGAAAAGTTCGCCGGTTTTGTGGGCCGTGGCTGCGACTTTGTCCGCCCTTATCCTTTCAACTGTTTTCGGCGCCAATCCTTACCGCAGCTTTTGGTCCAATTATGAGCGCATGGAAGGTCTCATAAGCCATTTACATCTGGCGGCCTATTTTTTGGTTTTGGCCAGCGTTCTTAAAGTCGAAACAGAATGGCGGCGCTTTTTTTACGCCATCTCGGCCTCGGGCGCGTTGATGGCTGTTTACGGATATTTGCAGGCTTTTGGCATTACAGCCATTTCGGTCCAAAGCGGACTCCGGGTTGACGGTTCTTTCGGCAACGCAAGCTACATGGCGATTTTTATTGTTTTTAACGTTTTTCTCGCGGCGTACTTATTTTCCATTGAAAAAAGAAATTGGCTTAAGAGTATTTTTGCCGGATTTGTTATTTTTGAGATTCCTATTGTTTTTTTAACCGCGACTCGCGGCGCGATTTTAGGTCTTGTCGGCGGGCTTATTCTCCTGGCTCTGTTGTTTTCATTTTTGTCGCCTGAGCGGAGGATTCGCTGGGCCTCAATCAGCGTCATTGCCAGCGCGATTCTTTTGGCTTTTATTTTTTTCCTGGTTCAAAATTCCGGTTTTGTGGAAAGGAACTACGTTTTCTCCCGTTTCAGAAATCTTAATTTTTCCGAGCGCACGATTCAGTCGCGCTTCATCATCTGGGGCATGTCTTTTGAGGGTTTCAAAGAAAAGCCTGTTTTGGGCTGGGGGATTGAAAATTATAATCAGGTTTTTAACAAATACTATAAGCCGGCGCTTTGGCTTCAGGAGCCGTGGTTTGACCGCTCGCACAACATTATTTTTGACTGGCTCGTCAGCTCCGGAATTTTGGGACTTTTGGCGTATTTGTCTCTTTTTTGTTCGGCTCTCTACGTTTTTTGGAAAAAATACATTTCCGCAAAAAGCCCGGGAAGCTTGGTGCTTGCCGCGATTTTCAGCTCGCTCCTGGCAGCGTATTTCTTTCATGATTTCTTTGTTTTTGACAACCTTATATCCTATATCTTTTTCTTCTCAATTTTAGGATTTGCGCATTTTTTGCATCGGCGGTCTCAAGAGCCGGATTTCAGACAGCAGTTTTTCACTCCTGCTCATTCTTTTGCCGCGGCGTTTGCCGCATTCGGATTAATTTTGGCGCTCTATTTTCTGAATATTAAGCCAATTTTGGCCAATACCCGGCTTTTGCATTTACTAAAGGACATCAATTCTCAAGGACAGAGTGTTGATTTGATTTTGTCCGATTTTGAAAGCATTCTTAGTTTAAAAACATTTGGCTCCGGCGAGGCAAGAGAGCAATTTGGCGCTTATGCCAATGTGGTTGCCAAATCAAGCCTCCCGCAGCCGGTAAAGGACAAAGTCATACAGACGTCCATAAGAGAGCTTGAGCGTCAAGTTCAAGATTCCCCGGATGACGCTAGGGGCTATATTTTTCTGTCTTCAATGTACGGCAATGCCGGCCGCCATAAAGACGCCCTGGCCGTGATTGAACGCGCTTTGGAGCTTTCTCCCAGGAAACAGCAGATTTTCTTCCTTTTGGCCGATACTTATTTGGCCTTGGGAGATAATCAAAAGGCTTACGGCGCGGTAAAGACCGCTTATGAGTCTGACCCGGAATTTGAGTCAGCGGTTAAAAACTTTGCCGTTGTCGCCATTATTAGCGGCCGGGTTAGCGAGGCCGAAGAGGCTCTAATTCGGCATTTTGGCACAATTATCGTACCAGACCAAAGCTTGATAACCGCTTATTCCAGAACCGGAGAGTTCGGAAAAGTGCGCGATATATGGCTTGAATTCATAAGAACAGAGCCAAAAAACGCTCAATACCGGGTCAATTTGGCCGCGACCTATATGGAGCTTGGCCAGCCCCAGGAGGCCATAAATGAGCTTGAAAAGGCAATAGAATTAAACCCCCAGTTCAAGGAGGCTGGCGGGTACTTTATAAATGAGATAAAAGCAGGCCGCAACCCCGCACAGCAGTAAAAAAGTTATCCACAAGCCGGCTTTATTCTATTTTCTTGAGAAGCCTTATACTTAATATAAGGCATTTTAAATGCCAGAAATGGTCATTAGATTTTATTAATTATTAGTTTTTAAAAAAGACAAAATATGTCAAATATCTCGAGTTTTTTTGATACGCGGCGCGTGAGTGGGGTTGTGCTCGCCACCGTATTATCTCTGTTTTTAGTGGCTTTAATCACATACGGCGCCACAACCATAAGTACCAACATAAGTACCGGCGGCACGCTCACGGTCACAGACGCGGCAACCCTTTCAAGTACTTTGGCGGTTACGGGAGCCGTAACGGCTAACGGTGCCGTAACTTTGGGTGACGCGGCAGCCGACGTTATTACCATAACCGGCAACGCTTCCACCTCAAACTCGCTAACGGTCGGCAATGATCTTTTCGTTACTGGAACCGCGAGCACGAGTGACGCGAGAATTGGCGGTTATGACGGCGCGAACGGATTAATCGCCGGAGTGTTGGCTGGAACATGCAATTTGACGGCCGCGACTCTTGCAGCTTCAACGACTACGAATTTTCCCTGCACCAGCGCAACAGGAGTGCGTAGCGGCGACAAAGTATTTGTGATGGCAACCTCTAGTTTGGCAGTTGGAAATCCTTACGCCAACGACATCATCATAAGAGCCGCGTCTTCTTCTGTTTCAGGTCAAATTAATGTTGACATTGTCAATACAGATGATAACTCAAACACAGAAACGGTTGCGGGAACTTTGAACTTCTGGGCAGTGCGATAATTTAGCGTTTTAATTGAAAACTAAATTATCGCCTATGAAAAAAATCTTTCTAACGATTCTGACCTCTCTGCTGATTCCGGTGGCGTCATTTGCCGCCCTAGGCGATTTTACCTTTAATTCCAGCGTTGACCTGACCCTTAACGGCGTGACTATAGACGTTTCCGGTTCCGGTTTTACTGCTGACACGATTGACGTCAGTGCAAATGGTTTTGATATCGGTATTTCTCCGGGAGGAGCTTTTGAGGTTGTTTCTACGGACCGCAGAAAAATGACAGTAACTGAAATAGGCTCAATAACACAGAACTTTGTATGTACGACGAGCCAGTCCTCTATGACTGTAACTAATCCTTCCAGTTCTTCTTTCGCGACTACCACTTTGACTGTTTCTTCTGATACCTGTGCCGGAGGAGGCGGGGGAGGAGGAGGCGGGGGAGGAGGAGGCGGGGGAGGAGGTTCCGCGCCTACTGTGCCTGCGCAAACCTCAGTTCCAGCCGCTACTCCTGCGGTTCCGACCGTTGCTCCGGCTGTACCTTCAACGGCAGCCCAGCCGTCTGCTCAAGCCATGGCAGTAAGCCCTGCTTTTAACCGGGCTTTGACCATTGGTTCAAAAGGCGAAGACGTAAAACGGCTTCAGCAGCTTCTTAACTCCGATTCAGACACTAGGATTGCGGTATCAGGCGCAGGTTCGCCTGGTCAAGAGACTGAATTTTTGGGCTCTTTGACCGTTCGTGCGGTTGAAAAGTTCCAAGTCAAATATGGGCTTGCTCAAACTGGCGACTCTGGATACGGCCTGGTTGGTCCCAAAACCAGAGCCAAATTGGCTGAAGTGTTTGGCCAGCCTGCGCAGGCAGGCGAGGCCGCAGTCCCGACGACCGCTCAGGCTCCTTCAGCTGAACCCTCAACGTCAATGACTGCTCCCAGAGGAGTATCGGCAGTGTTTTCTAGCGGCGTAGGCCGAGGAAATTCAAACGCCGATGTTAAACGTTTACAGCAGCTTCTTAACTCCGACCCCGACACGGCGATTGCGTCGTCAGGCACTGGTTCGGCAGGAAACGAAACCGAATACTTTGGTTCGCTGACGGAAAAAGCCGTTCAGAAATTCCAGGTCAAATATGGCGTAGCAAATGTTGGTGATGCCGGATACGGCTTTGTTGGTCCTAAGACCCGCGCCAAGCTGTCTGAAGTGTTTGGAAGTACAGCGCCAGCAGCTCCGGCAGAAACTCCAGCCGCGCCTGTGGCTCCAACGCCGATTACTCCAACTCCTGCCGCACCGGCGCCTGTTCCATTCTGGCTTCAATTGACGCCGGTAACCCCGGGAGGCGCAAGCGTTCAGCCTTTGCCTCAGCAGTAACCGAAGTTAATACCGAAATGAAAACCAGCCATCCCGCAACTGCGGGATGGCTGGTTGGTTTTTCTGCTTAGTTCCTGGACGCCTAAGAGGCGCGATTGTTGTACCTCATCATCAGAAAGCTAGATATGTTCATGGCAGATATAACCCCGTCCGGAAACGGAATTGCCGGAGCGGCCGGGACGAAAAATTTCTCCGCTTTCGGACAAAGCTCGGCGATTTCTTTGAGATCCTCGTTGGGAGGGAGGAGGATGAATGAAGCCTCATGAAGGAGAAATCTGAAGCACTTCCTTTTGAGAGCGCCGGGAATTTCGGCGTAAAGGCCGAAGGGGATGCGGCGGTCGAGCGCGGCGTGCGCGGCCCACAGCTCTTCCT
>Ga0209542_10008296_pt1 | contig 19452 bp, 26 predicted proteins | sample RifCSPhighO2_01_FD_184028 | JGI IMG/M metagenome (GOLD analysis project Ga0209542, IMG submission 184028) | Soil microbial communities from Rifle, Colorado - Rifle CSP2_plank highO2_0.1 (SPAdes) (version 2) | ecosystem: Environmental > Terrestrial > Deep subsurface > Rock core/Sediment ...
GCATTTGTATTTTTTAAAATTAGCGATTAAACTAGATTCATGCGCTTGATAATACTTACTTTAATTGGTCTATTATCTTCCTTCTATTTATCAGCACTCATTAGGCAGCTTTTTAATAGAACTATTTCCAGTATTTTTGGTGTAATTATCTTTACCACAGGTGTATTTTTGCCAAGTTTTGGTCATTTAATTTTTCCCCTTCCCCTAGATAGCCTTCTGGCTTCTCTGTTTATTGGTATTGGGCTTGGTATTATTTCATTTCACCTATTATCACAAAGCTATATTTTCTCCAAAAAGTTGGAGCATGGCTTTGTTAATAAGCATGTCAGTAAGTTTGAAAGATTTTTAGAAATATTACCGGGGGCCTTAACATGGATCGCTCTGACCTCCCCTATTTGGCTCTCTTTTACTCTACCTTTTGTAGTAGCTTATTTAATAATAATCGCAGATATCTACTGGCTTTTTAACTCAATAAAAATTGCTACCTTAATGTTTATTGGTTATAAGCGTTTTACTTTTGCTGATAAACAAAATTGGCTGGAAAAGTTAAGTGATGATTTTCCTAATGAGTGGGGAGACTACTACCATCTTCTGGTAGTACCTAATGCTACTGAGGGGTTAGAAATACTCGGACCTTCTTTTGAATCAGTAGCAGAGAGTGTTTATCCAAAAGATAAAATCTTTTTAGCAGTTGGTTTAGAAGAAAGAGCCATTCAAAAAGATCCAACTCGGGAAGAAGCAATTAAAAATTATCTAAAGAAAATAGATAATAAAATTGGTAAAATTTTTGTGACTATACATCCATTTGGTTTACCAAATGAAGTCATTGGTCCTGGCTCAAATAGAAATTGGATGGTTAAAAATGCTGTCAAAGAGTTAAAAAAACTGGGTATCGCGGAGGAAAAGGTTATCGTTACAACCTTAGACTGCGACTTTGTGATAAGTAAACAATTTTTAGCAGGAACTTTACATAAATATTTATCCACTCCCAAAGAAATCCGCGACGTTTGCTCTTATACTGGTTTGATTCTTTTCTATAATAACTACTGGCAAGCTCCAGCCCCAATGAGACTTATCGCCTCTGGAACTAGCTTCTGGCAACTCGCTGAAATGGTTGGATCTGATAAATATATAAACTATTCCTCAACATCAATTAATCTAGCCTCGTTAATAGATTTGGGACTTTGGCCAGGACATAAAGTTAATGATGACTCTGGATTTTATTGGAAGGCTTATTACCATTTTAAAGGTCGTTATAAAGTCATCCCTAATTATATGAGAATCTCAGGTGATGCAGTTTTGGATATTAATTTGCCTGCCACTTTCCTGAATCAGTATCAGCAATTAAAAAGATGGGCCTACGGGGTTGAGCATATTCCTTTTATAGTCACTGAATATTTTAAACAGAGGGACCTTGATTTCTGGGATAAAACAGATAAATTAATATTTGTTATGTGGTCTTATTTAAAGTGGGGCACACTAGCTCTTTTCATCTCTTTTGGAGGATTACTGGTACCGATTATCAATCCAGCATTTGGTGAATCTGTTGTTTCTAAAAATTTATCTGTTATCTCATCTTGGATACTAACAGCAGCCTTCGTTGGACTTAGTGCCACTATTTATGTACATGAGAAAACTGTTCCAAAACGACCAGCTAGTTGGTCATTCTTTGAAAAACTTTGGTCTTATCTGCAATGGGGTTTAATACCAATCATACTAGTAACTATCGCTACCTTCCCTGCTATTGATGCTCAAACATCATTAATGCTCGGCCGCTATTTAGAATATCGAACAACTAATAAAACCCGACAATGAATACCTTTAGGAACCCGCTTATTTATCCCATTTCTATTTCTTTCTTTTTATTATTTTTAATTCTTCTTTTACCAAAATTTTTGCCTTCAAAACTACCACTTTTTTATTCTCTTCCTTGGGGTGATACACAGTTAGGTAGCAGTAATCAATTTCTAATTATACCTGCAATCATTCTAATTTTAAGTTTAGTTAATATGTTAATTGTACGCCAACTTCATCCACAACAGATTTTATTTAAAACTATCCTCCTTTTTACTTCTATATTCTTAAGTATTATCTTACTAATAACAGTCTTCCGGGTAATGATGATATTTTTATGATCTTTTTATGGCCGGCTTTTGTCTCAGCTTTTTTAACTATTATTTTTTTACCGCTATCTATCCGGTTCGCTAAAAAATTTGGACTGTTAGATAATCCGAAGATTCGTCCACACCCTGCCCATATTCAAGATAGAATTGTCCCTAGGGCAGGTGGATTGGCTCCGTATTTAGCAATCATTATTTGTATCTTAATTTTTCTGGAATTTGAAAAGATTGCCATTGGCTTAATATTAGCCTTAACAGTTTTGCTTTTAATAGGGCTAGCGGATGATAAATTTCAAAAATTTTCTCCCTATTTTAGATTAATACTACAATTTGGGGCGGCGGCTATTGTAGTTTGGTCAGGACTGGGAATTGACTTTATTACTAATCCTTTAGGAGGCATTATTTTATTTACTGATCCCCTGCAAGCAAAACTGCTGGCTCTTTTCTGGATAGTCTGGGTAATGAACATGTTAAATTGGGCTAAAGGGGTGGATGGTCAGATGCCGGGTATTGTACTAATTTCATCTATCATACTCGGCTTTTTATCCTTAAAGTTATTTTTAGAAGGAGATCCCAATCAATTAGAAATTGGTAAATTAGCTTTTATCACTGCTGGAGCAAGTTTTGGACTGCTACTTTTTAATTGGCACCCAGCTAGAATTTTCCCCGGGTTTTCAGGATCAACAATTTTTGGTCTTTTAATTGCCACCTTAGCTATCCTCTCGGGAGCAAAACTAGCAACAGCAGGGCTGGTATTACTAATCCCAGCAACTGATTTTATTTATACAATTATAAGAAGAGTGCTTTCCGGTAAATCACCTGTTTGGGGTGATAGGGGTCACCTTCATCATAAACTTTTAGATCAAGGTTTTTCTCACCAGCAAATAACCTTGTTTTACATGTTGGGATCTGCTATGCTGGGTGCGGCGGCAATAGCATTGGAAAGTAGGGGTAAACTTTTCGCTGCTATTTTAGTGGGAGCTGTTTTACTAGGAATAATTTTATGGTTAAATTTCTTTGGGGGCTTATCAAAGCAACAAGACCCCGACAATGGGTAAAAAACTTTGCAATCTTTGCTGCTTTAATTTTATCCGGCGGACTTTTTGATCCAGTAAGTCAATTAAAAGCTTCTATCGCCTTTCTACTTTTTTGTGGTTTTTCTTCAGCGAGTTATCTTCTAAACGACGTTTTTGATATCGAAAGAGATAAACTTCATCCTTTTAAATATAAGCGCCCAATTGCTTCTGGATTAATACCTCCACAAGTTGCAGTAGGAATATCTCTTTTACTGATTTTCACTCTTTTACCTTTGGCCCTAAAATTATCAACTGCTTTTTTCTTAGCAGCAGTTTTATACCTTATTTTACAACTTTTTTATTCAGCTTATTTAAAACAAATTATTCTTTTAGATGTAATCGCAATTGCTGCAGGATTTGTTTTGCGAGTTTACGGAGGTGTTTGGGCTATTGATGCTCATTTAAATGTTTGGTTCCTTTTATCTGTTTCCAGCTTTGCACTTTTTCTGGCAATAGGAAAAAGAAGATCAGAACTTACTCTTATGCAGTCTCAGGCCTCGCGTCATAGAGAAATACTTTCCCATTATCCGGAAAATTTATTGGATATTTTAACATCTATGTTTGCCAACTCAGCTTGGCTAACTTATGCCATTTTTACTTTTTTACAAACTCCTATTTTAGCTCGTCACACCATTATTAATTTATTCGATCTTTTAGAGATTCCTTTTGCAGAAGCTAAGTATTTAATGGCCACAGTACCGGTAGTGATCTACGGAGTGATGAGATATCTATATATTATTTATGAGAAAAAAGAAGGTGAATCCCCAGAAAGAGTCTTGGTCACAGATATGCCACTTCTATCGTCTGTTCTAATTTGGTTAATTATGATAATTGGCATTATCTATTTCCTAGGAACTTAAATCTTTGTTACGTATTGGCTGGAGACAAAACCCTCTGTACTATCTGGTAACTTAACTTTTGTCCAAGATCCTTCTGTTCCTAAAAATTGCAGCTCATCCCCTGGTGAAACTCTACTAATTTCTTTACCGGCAGTCGAAGCCCTATCTCTTACTCGTAAAAATCCGGTTGGGGTAGATAGAACTTTTACCATATCAACCGTAGGGGGTGGACTGGGAGTCACAAAAGTAGACTCCCCTTCACTAGCTGCTAAATCAACCACCAACTTTAAATTATAATTTTTAGTAGTTGAGGCTTTAATACTTCTATTAATAAAGCCCCCATGACTGATTACAAAAGTATGCTCTCCTTCGCTAATCTCAAAAGATCCGGGAGTCTGGCCTAAAACTTTTCCATCAACTTCTACACTGGAGTTTCCTGGGGAAGAAATAACCGTTACACCACTTCCTTTTGTAAGACTTAATATTTCACCTGCCTCTGAAAGTGAGTCTTTAGCAAGATCACGGCTGATAAAAGTTATTGTGCGTCCTCCTAATTTTACCTTTCCTTCCCAGGAACCCGCTTCTGCGGATAGCTTGATGGTAACCTCTTCTGCCGCTAAGTTATCTCTCTCATATGGAGTTTTTCCAACATTTTGACCGTTAATTAAAACATCCGCCTCCGGTTCTGATTGTATACGTATACCAGCAGTTTCCTTAATACCTAAAGCTATCGGCAAGTATGAGGCATATTTAATTATTAAAACGACCAGACTAACTGCTAAAACTACAGTTAGTAAAACTTTCTTCATTAGTTGATTATATCACTCATTTCTCTCTACTTTGACTTGACTTTAGGCTCAATTTATGGTATCATAAACAACTGTTCCGGCCGAAAAGCCGGATCGTTGTTTGAAAAACATCTTCTATAGCCTACTGCCTAAGAAGCTCAACGACAGGGATGCCCTAAACTTTGAGTTTCTAAACATCAAGCCAAGGCTTCTCCCAATTTTTAGCTGGGATATCAGGCGGCTTAAATATATTATTGTCACATTATTATTCTTGGGATATTTCCCAACGATTAATATTCCAGTAGTTGCTACCAACAACCGAGTATTAGCTGCAGAACAAACAGCCACTATTTCTGCTGAGAGTTTACCTGAGGCTTTAAAGCTACCTCACCCGGGGTATCTTTCTACTAGGTATTCTTATTACCACCCAGGTATTGATATAGCTACCGGTCTCGGTATGCCTATTCATTCTATAGCACAAGGTAAAGTAACCATGGTTGATTATGGTTTTTGGGGCTTAGGTCACAGTGTCACTATTTCCCACCTAGGTGGGTTTGAATCCACTTATGGTCACATGGGTAGGATTTTTGTTAAAACAGGTCAAGATATAACCACCACCAACACTATTGGTGAGGTTGGTTTAACCGGGCATACTTCTGGTCCTCATACCCACTTAGAGATTAAAAAAGATGGTCGATATATTGACCCTTTAACTATTTTGCCAACCATTCCAAACTTTCCAAGAGAAGAGGATTTTAGGCCAGTTGGAGGAGCTGAGGTTACAAAACCTCAATCTGAACTGAGGAAAACCTTAAAACCTGATTTTTCTTAAGACTTATATAATTTCTCCGTCAACAGTAGTTCCACCAAAAGGCCGCTGGCCCATATGTTCCCGCTCCCTGGTAATTAATCTCTCAAGTAAGTTTTTTAATTCCATTGGGTAGTCAACAAAATGTAAAACTATCTCCCCTTTATTTGAACCAGCAGTATTAACAATAATAGTACCGTGATGTAAAAATATTCTATCCACGAATGATTGGTCTACTTCCAAATGAGTGATTTTATCGTATAAAGCTGCCATTAACTTAACTGAAAATAACCCCTTTTTAATGATAACTCTCCTGGTTGTTAGAAGGTAACGATTAGCATGATGTATGTGCATGGTTTTTAAAACAGCCACCACTATTGAAACTAAGCCTGCTAAAAGAAGCGCTAGGTTTCTATCTACCTTTAGTGAATAAAGCACTCCAAATAATATAGCCCCAAACAACATTCCAAAAAATAAATAGATAATAAACTTTTGACGAAGATAAACATGCCCTAAGCCAGTTACTAAAATTAGTTCTTCATCCTCAGAAAGGTAAGAGGAAAAGGAGGTTTTTTGCGCTGGTGTGGGAGATTCATGGTAGTGCTGTTTGGCCATACCATTATTGTATCAGATTATTAGTATTCGCCCATACCTGTTGGCATAACTGCTGCCGGCGGGGTAACTTCTGGCTTATCAGAGATTAAAACGTGTGTTGTCATAATCATCACTGCCACAGAGGCTGCATTTTGAAGAGCGCTGCGGGTTACTTTTACAGGATCAATAATCCCAGCTTTAACTAAGTCTTCACATTCACCAGATATAACATTGTATCCCCAGTTCAAATCTTTTCTTTTAGAATTCTCAAAATGATCGGTAATTTTCCTTAAAATCCAACCTGATTCTTCCCCAGCATTTTCTACTAACCTTCTCAAAGGCTGCTCAACAGCTCTTTGAAGAATTTGCACACCGACCTGTTCATCACCATCTAGTTTCATTTTGTCGAGTGCCAACCTGGAAGCTTCTATTAGTGCTATCTCACCCCCCGGAACTATACCTTCTTCAAGGGCTGCTTTAGTTGCTCCAATAGCATCTATCACTCTCTCTTTTTTTTCTTTTAATTCAATCTCTGTAGCTGCCCCTACATTTATTACCGCCACACCACCAGTTAATTTAGCTAACCTCTCTTGTAGTTTCTCTTTATCGAAATCGGAATCTGTAATTTCTATTTGCTTTCTGATCTGATTAATTCTGGCCTGTATTTGTGACTTTTTACCCTCACCACCAACAATTAATGTATTATCTTTTGTGGCAGTTACTCGTAAGGCCCCTCCTAATTCTTCCATTTCAACAGATTCAAATGTTCTACCGACTTCTTCAGAGATTAAAGTTCCACCTGTTAAAATTGCTATATCTTCCAGTTGTTCTTTTCTTCTATCACCAAATCCTGGTGCTTGAATAGCTAATACATCAAAACTTCCTCGGAGTTTATTTAAAACTAAAAGGGTCAGTGCCTCCCCTTCAATTTCATCTGCAATAATAACAAGACCTTTTCTACCTGATTCAACAAATTTTTCTAAGAATGGAACTAAGTCTGCTGCTACCGAGATTTTTTTATCTGTTATAAGAATATTTGCTCCACCCCCAATAGTGGCCTCCATTTTATCGGTATCAGTCATAAAATAGGGACTAGAAAAACCCTTATCAAATTCCATTCCCTCTTTAAGCTCAATTATTGTTTCCAAAATTTTTCCTTCTTCTACTGTTATTAACCCATCCTTACCAACTTTCTTTAAAGCCTCTGCAATTAAATTACCGATCTCGCCGTCACCTGCTGAAATTGTGGCAACTTGCGAAACTTCATTTGGAGAAACAATATTACTCATCGAGCTAAGTTTTTCAACTAAGGCATTGACAGCTTTTTCAATGCCTTTTTTAAGAATCATTGGGTTACTGCCCGCTTGAATATTTTTTAAGCCTTCGGAAACTATGGCCTGTGCCAGAATGGTGGCAGTAGTAGTACCATCTCCTGCCACATCATTTGTTTTACTAGCTGCTTCTTTTAGAAGTTGTGCCCCCATATTTTCAAATGGGTCCTCCAGTTCTATTTCTTTAGCAACAGTGACTCCGTCATGTACCACACTGGGAGCTCCCCATTTTTTATCTAGAGCTACGTTTCGCCCCTTTGGTCCCAAGGTTGTCGCTACTGCATCTGTTAGAATATTTACTCCGCGAAGCAAAGCTTCTCTCGCTTCAGAATCAAATTTCAAAATCTTACTCATATTATTTTTGTTTTATTCCAGTATTGCCATCAGGTCGTCGAATTTTACTAACTTTAATTCCCTGCCTCCAACTTTTATATCATCCCCACCCCATTTTTTATAAACTACTTTATCCCCCACCTTAACAGGACAAATCATTACCTTTCCTCCTTCTATTGCCCAGTCAGCTCCTACTGCAATTACCCTTCCTTGGGCTGGTTTCTCCTGAGCGCTTGATGGTAAGATTATTCCAGATGAGGTTTTTGTTTCCGTCTCTTCTGGGTCAACTAAAACATAACCCATTAGGGGTTTAATATTAACCTTTGATGTTGTATTATTCTTCTTGCTTGGCATGGAATCACGGAGGCAGGGAAACGTAGCTAATTCTACATTTCTCAATCATTCCTGTCAATTACTAACATATGGACATAATAAAAAATTTCCCTTTAAGTAAAATTACCACTTTGGGTATTGGTGGACCTGCTAAGGAATTTATTATCGCTAGGACTGAGGGCGAGTTAAAAGAAGCCCTAAGTTATGCCAAAGAAAAAAATCTTAAGACTTTTTTAATTGGTGGTGGTAGTAACTTATTGGTTAGTGACGTGGGGGTAGACTTCTTGGTTATAAAAAATGAAATCGCCGGTATGAAACTTGAAGGCGAGAAAGTTAAGGTTTTTAGTGGTACTGGACTTCAGGAGTTGGTAGATTTTACTATTGAACATAATTTATCTGGTTTAGAAAATTTGACTGGTATCCCAGGATCTGTCGGTGGAGCTATTTTTGGCAATGCAGGAGCATACGGACAAACTATCTCTGATCACCTAGAAAGCGTTAGTATTTTAAACGAGGAAGGTGAGTCCAAAGATTTATCTAAGGATGAATGCGGTTTTAATTATCGTGACAGTATGTTTAAAAAAAACGGATTAATTATTTTAGAAGTAACTTTTTCTCTGGATAAGGGCGACAGAGAACAGTTGCAAAATGGGGCCAAAGAAATATTATCTCAAAGACTGATTAAATACCCAGCTGGCATAAAATGTCCGGGAAGCTTTTTTAAAAACATTATTGCAGAAACTCTACCAAAAGAAATTATAGAAAAGTTACCCCCGGAAAAAGTGCCTTACGGAAAAGTCAACGCAGGATATTTGCTGGAAGAGGTGGGGGCTAAGGGAAAAAGATTGGGTGATATAGAAATTGCCGACTATCATGCTAATTTATTTGTGAATATTGGCAATGGCACAGCCAAAGATTTTTATGACTTAGCTAAGCAGCAGAAACAAAAAGTGGAAGAGAAATTCGGAATAACCCTTGAACCAGAAGTCCAACTAGTTAACCTTCCTCCTATTTAATAGATTTATTTTAGGATTAAAATTTTTATTTTGTTTCTAACAAATCAGAGGAGGAGCTCCATTGAGCTTGCTCAAGGCGACCTGCCTCTATTTAACTCCGTATTTGGTAAGTATCCCTTTACTGTCTCTGTTTATGGTAGATAATACTCCTTGTGGGGATTGGCCTTGTAGTACTCCCAGAATTCCCATCTGCCAAATTTTAATTATTTCATCATTTATCCCCCCATCCGTTCCCACTTGGGACAGATACCAGAATTTATACATCGGGCCTTGATTAACAAACGGCCCCATTATTGGATCCTGAGATTGCTCAGCTGCCACATCTACCCTGGCACTGGGAACAGAAAAGACTTTTGAAATTTCCTTACTGGTTAAAAACTTTATTAGCTCCCATGACTCCTTTTTAAATTTAGTTTGAACGGAAACTGTCTCCCCCCAGAAAGTGCCCCAAGTAATTTTGCCATTAGGTAATTGTGGTACTGGTACCACTTTAAATTTTAAATTAGGATTAACTACTTTTATTTCTGAAACTTTAGAAAAAGGAGCAAAGTAAAAAGCCAAGTTTCCGGAAATGAACATATCGCCCGAACGAGGCAAATTAACATCCCAAACTTTTTTAGTTGGATCGGTAATAAAACCGGTATAAAAAGATATTACCTCTGCTCCGGTTTCAGGAGAGGGGTCTTTTAAATTAACTGTTTGTTGTTGCAGCAACATTAATCCCAAAATATCTGACCAATAATCAATATTGGTGGTGGTACCAATCCCAGCTCCAGCAGTCTTTATTAATCCATTACTATCTTTAACTGTAACTTTTGTAGCACCCGAGACAAACTCACTCCAATTAGTGGGGATGGCAACGTTGGCTGCTGATAAAATATCGGTATTTACAAAAAGTGCTAAGCCATCAATCCCCAAAGGGGCGCCGTAGATTTGATTTGAGGCAACAAAACTATCAAAAGCTACCGGATAAAAGGTGGATTTATAATCACCTAAACTAAAAATGTTTGACGGGGCCGGTGAAATATCATTTAAAAATAAAGGTAACCAAGAATTGTGAATAGGGAAAACATCCGGGCCTGCACCTTCTTTGATTTGGGTCGAAAGTCTAGTTCTATAGTTTAACTGAGATTGTGAGGTGTAAGAAATCTTAGTATTAGGATGAGTTCTTTCAAATTCTGTCAAAACCGGCCGGATTAAATTCTCATCCCAAAAATCCCAATAAACAATATTAATTTGTTCCGGTTCTCGATTTTTGAAAGTATTAATCCCTAAAATAATAAGCCCGGCAGCGATCAGTAGCACGAGTGCTATGAGGATAATCTTAACCATATAAGTCTTTCAATTATACATCAAAAAGTTTACAATACCGCTATAAGCAAAGCTTGAAAACAAAGTTTTCAGCTGAAGCTTTCAAACTTGTTTATGAATCGGCTGCTTAGCTTAAGTCTTCTTGTGCTACTTATTCTAACCTATCAAGTTATTTTTGTGAACAAATTTGTTCCAGGAGTTTTTATTGGTGATACTAACCTTACTTTTCAAACTAAACCACAAGCCCAAAGATTATTGCAAGCTAGGTTTAATCAAAGAGTAGGACAAGTACTGGAATTTAAATCCAATGAAAAAACTTTTTCTGTTAATTTATCTACTGCCTCAGCCAGTGCTAATTTCACTACTGCCATAAATGAAGCCTTTAAGATTGGGCACAACGGCCCGGGGGCAAATAGACTAGGAGAACAATTACAGGTAATCCTAAAGCCTAAGATTATAAAACCTGAAGTAAAACTTTTTATAGAGCCACAGATAGAATTAGTTGCGAGTGTTGTTAATAAACCCTCAAAGAATGCCGCCCTTTCTATGACAGGGGAGATAACAGAGGAGGTAGTAGGATCTGAGTTAGATAGAGAAACACTCCTATCGAAAGTTCTAGATTATATTTATTTTGGTAAGACAAGTGACAGTTTACCAATAAGAGAGGTATTGCCCGAGGTTACTACTGCTAAAGTTTTAACTGCCAAGGCTTACGTTGAAGAGGTTAAACAAAAACCAATCCAATTACTGTTCGAAGGTAGTAGCTGGATAATAGATAGTAAAACCTTGCTGACGCTTTTAGATTTAACTAAACCAGAAAGTTTAGTTGATAAAAGTAAAGTAGAAAAATATCTAAAATCAGTTTCTGATAAAGTTAACCAGCCTTTAAAAGAAGCTCAGTTTAATTTTAACTCCACATCTGGGAGAGTCAGTGCTTTTCAACCTGCTCAAGAAGGCAGAGAATTAGATATTGAAAAAACAACTACTTTTATTCAATTGGCCCTAGGGGGAGAGCGATCTAAAACTATAACTTTGCCAGTCAAAACTATTGAGCCGAAAATAAAAACTTCAGAAGTTAATGATTTGGGAATAAAAGAACTTTTGGGAAGGGGTATCTCCCATTTTGCGGGCTCTATACCAAACCGTATATATAATGTAGGTCTAACTGCTACTAGAATTAATGGGGTATTAATTCCACCTAATTCAACATTTTCCTTTAATAACACAGTCGGAGATATCACTGAGGCCACTGGATTTAAGAAGGCTTATGTTATAAAAGAGGGACGGACAGTCTTAGATGATGGGGGTGGAGTCTGCCAGGATTCTACTACTCTTTTTAGGGCTGTATTAAATGCAGGTCTCCCTGTAGTAAAACGGACAGCTCACGCCTATAGAGTTGGTTATTATGAACAGGGTTTCCCACCAGGGCTAGATGCAACTGTTTTTTATCCCTCTGTAGATTTTCAGTTTAAGAATGATACCGGACATCATATCTTAATTCAGGCTGCAGTAACTGGAACAACTCTAACTATAGATTTATATGGTAGCTCTGATGGAAGGGAATCTAGCTTAACTACACCTGTAATAACAGATCATACTCCTGCTCCGCCGGAACTTCGCCAGGATGATCCAACCCTTCCTAAAGGAACAATAAAACAAGTTGACTGGGCTGCAGCCGGAGCCAAGGTCAGTTTTGAAAGGACTGTTAAAAGAGGTGAGGAAACTTTAATTAATGAAACCTGGAAGTCTAACTATAAGCCGTGGCAAGCGATATACCTCGTAGGAACAGGGGGTTAAGGTTTTATTTTTCTAACTAGTTCTCCATTTTCTACCACCACTTCTGTTTCCACCTGCCCAGATAAAGCCTCTGGTGGTAGGACTACCCTCCCAAGTGTTGGTTTACTTCCTTCAATATAATAGACTCTAAGAGATGGTATCTTAGCCACATAATAATCTTTCTCTCCTAAAACTTTTACTTTTGTATTACCAATCATGGCCTCATATGGTGCTCTTTTCATTTCTTCCCATGTGCCCGTTAACTGATTGGTGTCGAAAGGAACAGATGAATCAAGGCTTTTGAATAATCCATCTTTACCATTATCTTTAAAAGGAGAATCTTTGGGAGGAGTACCTTTAGCTACAGTCTCGTAATCATCTAATTTGAAACCATCACTTACCGGCACATTAATTACTGCTGTTGTTATTTGCTCTTTTGTATCAGGATCCGGCATATTATACAGACGTTCGAGCATAAACTAACTAACCTAGTACTATTAATAATCCTCTTTTAAAAAGAGCTTGTCAAGTCAATCTTAATATGATAACATTCCGACCATGTCAGTAGAAAACCCAATTGAATTTCACAATCAACAATTAGCAGATAAATTCCTAAAATTCGAAAAAGATCCTCTGGGTAAAACAGAAAGACCAACGCTTTGTTTATATTTACCGGTTTTTGTAGAGAACGAAGAAATCATCCTTCATGCTGATCCTTACAGTTTAAAATCAAAAGCATATTTCCAAACCGAAATTGTCAGTAATACTCATCTAATAAGACAATCAACCCCAGAGGAAATATTACAGTTAGTCTCTGTAGCCAAACTTAGTCCAGATGTGAGCCCTGCATATTTAAAAACTCTAAAAGGTGCTGCTAATATCAGGCTCCTAGAAATGGAACAAGAAATTGCCCGCGTCAGATGGCAACTCTAATTTTCTGACTCTTTTATTGGTTACATTAGTCTGCTATAGCGTCTTATTGTAACCCTGTTTTAATGGGTCTCCTAAGGCCTCAATAACCTCCCAACCTCTTTCTGTCTCATTCAAACTCTTCTAGCATTCTCATACGCTAACCTAACTTTCTCGGCAAACTCCGAACTGGGATTTGATTTTAAAAGTTTTTCTATTCCCTCTCTTATTTCGTTTGCAATAGCTACCCCATCAAAAGTCGACATCTTTGCTAATTTAATTATTTCATCAGCTCCTAAAGCTTTTCTAGGATTTTCCGGTTGTAATCTTTCATTCATTTTTCTTCCACCTCCTTTCTAAGAAAAGTCTCTTAGCCAAATCATCTAATTCTGAGTTCTCCACCTTGTCTTTTTCCTCTTGATAAACTTCTACCAATATACCCTCTGCCCTTTTGACAGCATAATCTGAAAATCCACCCTTGCTATAAATATAGTGGCCACTCATGGCTGAGGCAAAACCAAAAGAAAGATGCTTCTCCCCTTGATATGGTTCCAATAGCTCTGCTGTTAGAACTGTTCCATCGGAGGATCTAATTTGGCCTTTTAATAAAACCTCCTCGTATACTAGCTCCAGTGGATGACGTAACCTCTCTCTATGCTCCGTCCTTTGACGATCATCTTCTTTCTCGGCATTAACTTTTTCATCAACTTGTATTCTGACAAATTCTTTTACAACCTTATCGCCTTGAGCAATGATTTCATCCGGTATCAAACCTTTGGCTTCATAGGTCCTACGGGAGGTAGCTCCACTCTCTGCTCTTTTTATATCTTCTTCTTTATATGAATACCAAAGTTTGTTACCAATCCTATGATATTCAATCTCCCCATAATTGCTATGATAAAATTTCGGTTCTTTTTCTTGTTCTGTCATCTAACTCACCTCCTTTCTTTTTAAGATTTATCTACCTCTCAACCAAACCTTTTTATGGTTTCTTCCGCATCTACATAGTAGTAACCCATAAGCTGGCTACCTCCAAATCTGTGCCTTACTTGATACTCTGTAAGGTCAGCAAAACGATACACAGATACATTCGTGAAGGGAATCTCTAACCCTTGTAACCTGCTTTCAAAATCCTCTTTAGGAAAAGGTTTTTCGACGATGATAATTTTCCTTTGTTCTGGCAAGCTTGAATAGAAAAATTGAAAAGGAAACCATTTATGAAAATCTGATCTTCCAAAGTATTTTTCTCTTAAAGCAGAGTTATCCCCCCATTTGTATTCTTCGCTCAGGTCAAACATCAAATCCACCGCCCTTTTATGCAGTTCGTCTTCAGTAAAACCAAAAGCGTAAACACCCTCACCATCTAACTTATCCTTCAACTTCTCTGGGCCAAATTTCTCCAGAAATTTTCTATCAGCTTCTTGTTGGTATTTTATTAACCCAACTTGTCCCTCTAATGTTACCGGCATATTTTATTCGCCTCCTTCCAGTTTTTTATATGGAATTTCTAGTTGATCCAGGATAAAACGTGTTCTTGACCGAAGATAATAAACAGTTTCCTTATCATTGGTTTCCATAAAGTCTCCAATATAAAAAAGGGCTACTTCTGCTTTTTGTTTAATATTTCTGGCAAAACTGGTTGGGTACTTGTTTAGATCCAGAGCAAAATCCACTTCTTTTAAAGTTTTTACAATATCTTGAACTTCTGCGTCTAACCTAAGGCTTAACTTCATTCTTTGGTCAAGACCGCTAACTTCTATGATCTGATATTTCTCTGTCATATTTATGACAACTTATGCGTCGAGAGGCGAAGAGGATTTCAAAAAAGAAAAACCTCTCCGAAGAGAGGCTACTTTTATCCTTCGATTACTCTCAGGACCAAATCCTTCCCTTGCGGGTTTTGGGTTTAGCACCGTTAACTAAAAGAGATCCCTCGACTTCGCTCGGGACGACCTTTCAGGCCGGTTGCTGGATGGATTACTGAGCCAAAACTCTAACCATCACTCTCGATTTATATTAAGTTGTAAGATTACATTAACTCATTAATTTGAGAATGTCAATAGAAGTTAATGTGTATATCGTAAGACTGGTTATCGAATATCGTATAATCAATATACTATTATGCGCTTCTTTATCGCCTTAGAAATTCCAGATGTAAGTCGGGATGAAATAGAAAAAGTTCAAGAAAAAGTAAAAGATTTAATCCCTAGGGTCCGTTTAACTGAACCCGAAAAATTGCATTTAACCCTAGCTTTTATAGGTGTTCAACCGGATAATATCCGGGCTTCTTTAACCAAAGTTATTCAACAAGCAGCCGCTTTAATCAAACCTTTTGAAATTACTCCGGCTTATCTTGACGGCTTTCCTAATATTCACAGTCCTAATACTATTTGGATTGGAGTAAAAGGAGATATTGATAAACTTTTACTGATACGCGAGCGGATTAAAGATGGGTTAAAAGAGACAAATTTAATTGTAGATGAAAGACGTTTCACTCCTCATATTGCTATTGCCAAAGTAGGGAATATTCATATTGACCCAAGATCTGAAAATACCCTGGCCTCTTTTATGGCCAAAAATTTTGCTCCTATTAAAATCTCCTCTATAAAACTTTTTGAAAGTGTTCCCAATGAGGGATTCCACTCCCATAATACCCTAGCTGAAGTTAAATTGAGTTCTTAGCTCTTTAATCCAAATTTCTCTTTGGTCTGATTTACAAGATTTACAATATTCTTTTTCGCAAAAATTAATTTCTTTTATAGACATGATTTGTTGTATTTTATATTTAAAAAAATCTTTTAAATTAGCTACTGTTTCTAAATCAAACTCCTCATATAAAGATTCGTCTAAGGGATCGCTCCAAGATCTAACTCGGAATCTAGCTTTTTCATAACCTAATTTTTGTAGCTCAGAAGCACATAGCAGAATATAGAGCTTTGGCATAGTATCCATATCCAGGTAATTTTTGCCTTTTTCGACGTCTTCAAAATATTTATAATCTACTACCTCTGGAACTCCGTCTGTACCTATCTCCAGTGAATCAGGCCCTCCCCAAAGTTTTAATACTTCTTCTCCCTCTAGTAATAAGTCCCAAAATTTTTCTCCCACTATAGATTTATTGATCTTACCCCCTCTTTTTAGGTAATAATTTTTAAAAACTTCTTTGGCAATATTGATGTTTTCCTCATTTAAAAATTTAGCAGTAGCCCCATAAAAAGATTGAGGACCTTTTTTTTCTACTGAAGTCCTGATTTCTCGCTCAGCTGCGCTAAATATAGCGGTTAAAATATAATCTAAGGGTTGGTCATAGGCTTTGGATCTGTGAATTATCTTCATTACTAAATCTAGGACACTACCAATAGTGAGGTTTTTGTTACCATCTTCTATCTCATATCTTTTTTGTAGGTGATGTTTAACCAAAAAATCAAAAAAACATTTTTCAGCGTTATGAAAATCCCCCAAGGAAAAAGAGTTTAAACGAGGAACATTATCATATGCCATTCTTTTAATTTACCTGAGTTTTCTTTTGTAATCAACTGACAGAAGGGTTAAAAGAATATCTGAAACTATGAAATCTCTGCCTGATTCTTCTTCATAAAAAAGAAAGCTAAAATCTTCATCTCCCTCTGAGATATACTTTCTAAATAAACTTCTGGTTGATAAAAAATAACCTTTGTTCATTTTACTATTATGAAAATTATTATCCTCAGTTATAAGGGTCACCGGAATCAACTTTTCCATTTGATTATTATACCAAACCGTCATCTTCTCTGGCATGAGCTAAAATCATTTCCACAAGTAAACCGTCTTTTATACTAAGGTCCCTTTCTAAAGCTGCCGCTAGTTTCAAAACTTCTGGATACCCTTTCTCTATCGTATACAAATAGAAATTCCACCTTAAAGTTGCCTCAATCTCATCAATTCTTTTGCGCCTAACCCCAACTAATCTTTTTCCATCCAGAAAATTTTTACCAACTTTACGAGTTGCATAGTTTAAAAGAACTTCGAATCCAGGAGCTGAGTTACATTGGTCGGTAATGTCTATAGATTTTTCAATCTGTAGTCCTTCAAAAGCACCAAATGGCCTCCCCTTAAACTCTGGCCTTTCTCTCGTCATAGGGGGATATTATATCAAATTTGTTCTAGGGTGTACTCATTTTATAATCTTTTTAAATTTTTGATTTATTTCTATATCCTCTTTTTGTAGATCGAATTTAATTACAAAAAGGTTGAAGAATCCATACTGTCCTAGTATTCCAACACTATTTTCTAAATCAGCAAAAATAATCTGAGAACTAAACTTACCGTCACCAATATCTAACTTCACCTCGGCTTTTCTTCCTTCGACTAAATCACCCGTAGCGCTAGTAAAGTAAATCTTACTCAATCTATTAATATCTAAACCTAACTTTTTACCAATTTCTATTGGGAATATACAGAAGTCCGCTCCTGAATCTATAAGTGCTTCATAACGAAGAGCAGTCCCCGCACTTTTTAAACTTATAGGGATAATCGGCCTGAGTAGAATTTGTTTCTTTGAAAAAGGAGAGGGTAGTGATGTTTTTCTGTATTTAAATTTCACTTGGTTATTTCACCAACAATATAAGTCAAATTTTTAGGAACCTTGAAAAAAATTGGGTTATTAAATCCTTTTTTCTCTGCTTCCTGAGCAGTTTCCTCGAGAGTCTTACCTGATGAAATAACAGTTATTTCATCATCTTTAAGCGCCACCCACAGGCCTTTATATTTCTTATATATATGGGTCCAATCAATTGCCATAGGCTTATTATACCACTAGTTTTTCCGACCTTTAACAATAAATTTGATTCTACAATATTACAAGAGTAGAATGCGTTTATGGGACTTCAAGAAAGAATTGATGCAGTCATTGCAGAAAAAGAGCGTCAAAAAAAAAGCTGCTGACAATGCTTCTGCAAAACAAGCCAGAAAATCCCAGGAATCTATTGACTCTTATATAAGATCCTTAAATCCTGTACTAAGCAGATTACATGTCATAGATTATTTAAAAGAAGCTGAAAGAAAAGCCAGACAGATACGAGGCAATCCTCCAAAAGAATATCGGAATATGACAGAGCTTAAAATAGTCTCTGACAATACTTCTAATGACAAACGGATGCGTATCTTGCAAGCCAGTGCTTGCGCTGGAATTGCAGAGAGAACGGGTTTTAGACTTAATTATATAGACACTCCTATGCCAGCTTGGACATTCAATGTTTTTGTCTTTGATTCTAACGGAAATAAAACTCTTCGCCTGGGAGGATCTCTTGAAGGAATTAAACCAATATATGACGGGCAAGCTGGTCCTACAGGAGGTACTGCTCGTCTCTTATCAGAATGGACTCCCAAATCTATAGAAGACGAGATCTTTGACTACTTTAATAAAACCTTACTTTCCTGACAACTTCCCCACACCACTAAATCTATCCTGTTGACAAGAATAACAAGAATGTCCTACTCTGAAGATGGTATAATACTGTCACTATGCCTGATATTATTCAAACTAACCCTAAAATTATGGGTGGGCAACCGGTGATTAAAGGAACAAGAATTCCTGTTGCCAGAGTTGTAGCTCTACATATTCAAGGCTATAAGCTAAATGAGATAAAGAAAGAGTTACCTGACCTTTCTAATTTGACTAGACAAGATATCTCAAATATATTCTCTTTCTACAGCACCAAGTAGAGCCAAAATTGATACTAGAAAACAAAAATCTCAGAAAAGTAAGAAATTTAAATTATTATTAGATACCGCTTTTGCTCACCCTTCCATATTTACTCAACTTATTAAGAAATCAAATCTGAGACATGTTCGTTTGGATTATAAATTATCAAGAGAAGCTGAAGATGAAGAAATTTATAAATTAGCTACCCAAGAAGATAGAATTATCGTCACACAAGACAGAAGGTTTAATAAACAATTAAAAATACACGGTACCGGGATTATTGTTATTCCTTCTTATCTAACTAATCAGGAAATAGATATTTTACTGGCAGATTTCATTAGTGATAAGAACCCAGAGGATTTTTTAGGAAAAGCTACAAAAATTTAGTCCTGCCTCATTATCTTCACTCATTTATTTTATAATCAGAGGAGGAGTGCCATTGAATTCATTCAAGGCGACCTACCTCTATTTTTCCAATCCTTCACAATTAACTTTTTACCTTTTGGGACGACAGTAACCTTTTGACCTTTTCTCC